>Ga0208857_1000034_pt1 | contig 34450 bp, 34 predicted proteins | sample LakMenEpi05Nov12_FD_150674 | JGI IMG/M metagenome (GOLD analysis project Ga0208857, IMG submission 150674) | Freshwater microbial communities from Lake Mendota, WI - 05NOV2012 deep hole epilimnion (SPAdes) | ecosystem: Environmental > Aquatic > Freshwater > Lake > Epilimnion/Euphotic zone ... | reverse complement strand
TATTCATCACTGGTTTACTCATTGTTGTTACTGTCTGACTGAATACTTAGAACCAGATTCAAATTTTCCAGCTAACTCATCTGCTTAGTACATATGTTTGTATCTCACTCAACTGATAACCGCTATAATATGAAATTACTAATTTTACCCTCTTCTTTGCGCCTTTGCTTCTTTGCGTCTTTGCGCGAAACAAAAATAATATAAAAACACCCAACTAAAAACATGGAACTATACTTAATTCGTCACGGCATTGCCGAAGAACATCAACCAGGACTAAAAGACGAAAAACGACAACTTACCCCAGAAGGAAGACAAAAAACCGAGAAAATAGCTCAAAAATTACTAAAGCTAGAATTACATTTTGATCTAATTCTTACCAGTCCCCTAGTCCGTGCTTACCAAACAGCAGAAATACTCATTGCGGCTGGACTGAGTTCCCAGTTAGAAACATCAGATTATCTTAGCTTTGATGGTAATATTCAAAATTGGCTGCAAGAATGGCTTGAACCCAGGAATTATCCCCAGAAAACCAGACTAGCATTAGTCGGTCACGAGCCTAATTTAAGCCATTGGGCAGAAATTCTCCTGTGGGGAGAAGCAAAAGAGAGCATCATCCTCAAAAAAGCAGGTATGATGGGAATAAAACTACCAGATGATGGTTCAGCTTGGGGTCGTAGTCAAATGTTTTGGTTGACACCACCCAAGTACCTGCTGTAATAGTTGTTACATCTGCAACTTTTGTGGTGAAAATAGTCTCTGGTGAGTTAGCGTGAGCAGATATTTTACAAAGTAAATGGTGTTGCCATGACGGTATGCGAATACAAGCCTGGTTTAGAAGGTATTCCCGCAGCCCAGTCGAGTATTAGTTATGTAGACGGGCAGAAAGGAATTCTAGAATATCGTGGTATCAGGATTGAGGAATTAGCTGAAAAAAGTACATTCCTAGAAACTGCATATCTGTTAATTTGGGGTGAGTTACCAACAAAGGAAGAACTGAAAGAATTTGAGCATGAAGTTCTCTTCCACAGACGCATCAAATACCGCATTCGGGATATGATGAAATGCTTTCCTGAAAGTGGTCATCCGATGGATGCTCTTCAAGCCTCGGCTGCTGCTTTAGGTTTATTCTATTCTCGTCGGGATTTACATAATCCTGTCTATATTCGGACTGCGGCTGTTCGTTTAATAGCGACTATTCCCACGATGGTAGCAGCGTTCCAGTTAATGCGGGAAGGTAATGATCCAGTTAAGCCTAGAGATGATTTAGGCTATGCGGCTAACTTCCTGTATATGCTCAACGAGAAAGAGCCTGATCCTTTAGCCGCTAAAATCTTTGATATCTGCTTAATTCTTCATGTTGAGCATACAATGAATGCTTCTACCTTTAGTGCTAGGGTAACAGCTTCAACCTTAACTGATCCTTATGCAGTAGTTGCCAGTGCCGTAGGTACTTTAGGTGGACCATTGCATGGTGGAGCGAATGAAGAAGTAATTCAGATGTTAGAAGAAATCGGTTCTGTAGAAAATGTTGTCCCTTATGTGGATAATCTTCTGCAACGCAAAGCTAAAATTATGGGTTTTGGACATCGAGTTTACAAAGTCAAAGACCCCCGGGCTACAATCTTACAAGGCTTGGCAGAGCAGTTGTTTGAGAAGTTTGGCTATGATGAATACTATGAAATTGCCGTGGAAATGGAACGGGTAGTTTCGGAAAAACTGGGTGACAGAGGGATTTATCCTAATGTTGACTTTTATTCCGGTTTAGTGTATAGGAAAATGGGAATTCCTACAGACTTGTTTACACCAGTATTTGCGATCGCTCGTGTAGCAGGTTGGTTAGCACACTGGAAAGAACAACTGGTAGAAAACCGGATTTTCCGTCCTACCCAAATTTACAACGGTCGTCACGAAATCGCCTACACTCCCATTGACCAACGTTAACTAACAAATAAATTAACTCTAGATTTTGGATGTTTAATTCAAGTCCTCTAATGGGCAGATTGATAACTGTCCTATCTACCATTGAGGCTTGTCGTCCAAAATCAAAACCCGCTAAAATTGGCAACTTGACAGCAGCAGCCAGTGTGGGAAAATCAGACAATTTGTAGACCATAAACAACCGTTACCAACTCGGAAGCGGCTAATTTGTCTTGTTTAACGACTTAATGGGGAAACTTTTGCCCATTTCCTCACCCACCAATCATCAATTCCCAATCCCAACCATAAGTAGAAGTTGTCTTGTGGAGTCTCATGGTGAAAACCATCCAAGGATATACTAGACTCATGAATTGGCAAATGTATTGAACTTCAATCGGTCATCATCTCAGCAGAGATTATTACTAAAGCTGAAGACAAAAGGTCAGTAACCCAGCCCTAAGGGGACTGGGCTTGCAAGAGTAATCAAGCAAGCCGTGCTGACCAGACCACCCTGAGCGTAGTCGAAGGGTAGCCGTTATTTGAGTCATGACACCCCGGAATGCGAAGCTAGTTCCCTGCTCTGTCGCTTGTGATTAAACAGTTCCAAGGTCACTGGAACAGTCTTGCAAGCCTAACAAGCTCTTATAACAGGTCGAAGCTAACATTACCCCAGAAATGGGAGTTGGTTTCCAGGTTCCAATCAAAAATCTGGTTTTAATTTCAATATCCACAGCGGTTAAAACCGCTCGTGTCGCTTCCCTCTCAGCCCTAAAGGGACTGAGTCTCCCGCTTACCGCGTGATCTTATGAAAATTAGAATAACTGATTTCATCCTTCACAGTTCATCAGCACGTTGACTTAAAGAGCAGCAAACATGAATCCAGGAATTGACCTCCAAGGAACTTTTATTCAATCTGTCAAGGACTTAGGCGTACCCCCAGGAGCGGCCAAAGCCCTATGGATGCCATTACCAATGGTATTGATGCTGATTGGGGCTACAGTAGGTGTCCTAGTGGCCACATGGCTAGAACGGAAAATTTCTGCGGCAGCACAGCAACGGATTGGTCCTGAATACCAAGGACCTTTTGGATTGTTAGTGCCTGTAGCAGATGGTCTGAAGCTGGTATTTAAAGAAGATATCATCCCCGCCAAAGCAGATCCTTGGCTATTTACCATTGGTCCAATTATTGTCGTTTTACCAGTATTTCTGTCGTATTTAATTGTGCCATTTGGACAGAATATTATCATTGCTAACGTCGGCATGGGCGTATTCTTGTGGATTGCATTATCGAGTATTCAGCCCATTGGCTTATTAATGGCGGGTTATGCCTCCAATAATAAATATGCCTTGTTGGGAGGTTTACGGGCAGCAGCGCAGTCCATCAGTTATGAAATTCCCTTAGCATTGAGTGTACTAGCGATCGCTATGATGTCCAACAGTCTCAGCACCGTTGACATCGTAAATCAGCAATCTAATTTTGGCATTTTGGGCTGGAACATTTGGCGACAACCATTAGGTTTCGTGATCTTTTGGATAGCCGCCCTAGCAGAATGCGAGCGCCTACCCTTTGACTTACCAGAAGCAGAAGAAGAACTAGTTGCAGGGTATCAAACCGAATATTCAGGCATGAAATTCGCCCTCTTCTACCTCAGTTCCTACATTAACCTGGTACTTTCTGCCTTACTAGTAGCAATTTTGTACCTTGGTGGTTGGCATTGTCCTATACCCCTGGAGATGATCACTGGTTGGTTAGGAGTCAGCGAAAGTGACCCAGCAATTCAGGTAGTCACAGCGGTTATAGGCATTACCATGACCGTAATCAAAGCCTACTTACTAGTATTTTTCGCCATCCTCATTCGTTGGACAGTACCACGGGTACGGATTGACCAATTGCTAGACTTAGGATGGAAATTTCTCTTACCAATAGGCTTGGTAAATCTCCTATTAACCGCAGCCTTCAAACTAGCCTTTCCCTTCGCCTTCGGTGGGTAAGGCAATTTTAGATTTTAGATTTTGGATTGAATCTGAAATCTAAAATCCAAAATCCAAAATCCAAAATTGTAAAGAGAGAGACACAAAAATGCTCAAATTCCTCAAACAAGTTGGTGATTACGCCAAAGAAGCAGTCCAAGCAGGTCGTTATATTGGTCAAGGATTATCTGTTACTTTTGACCACATGAGACGGCGACCTGTTACCGTTCAATATCCCTACGAAAAATTGATTCCTGGGGAAAGATTTCGCGGTCGCATTCACTATGAATTTGACAAGTGTATTGCTTGTGAAGTCTGTGTGCGTGTTTGTCCCATTAATCTCCCTGTAGTTGATTGGGAAATGGACAAAGGCACTAAAAAGAAAAAGCTCAAACACTACAGTATTGATTTTGGAGTTTGTATCTTCTGCGGTAACTGTGTGGAATACTGTCCCACCAACTGTTTATCCATGACAGAAGAATATGAACTAGCTACTTATGATCGCCATGAACTTAATTACGATAGCGTAGCCCTGGGACGTTTGCCCTATAAAGTTACAAACGATCCAATGGTGACACCATTACGAGAACTTGTTTACCTACCTAAAGGCGTAATGGACCCCCACGGAGTCCCCGCCGATGCCCCCCGTGCAGGTTCTCGTCCAGAAGACTTGGTAGAAAAAAATAATTAGTCATTAGTTATTAGTCATTCGTCATTAGGAAAGATAATTTACAACTGACAACTGACAACTAACAACTGACAACTGACAACTAACTAAGGACAAAAACAGTGAATCTAGCCGAAGGAGTACAGTCTGTATCACTTGGCATTCTTGGCGTAATGATGATTGGGACAGCACTAGGTGTGGTGCTATTCTCTAACATTGTTTATTCCGCCTTTTTGCTGGGAGGTGTATTCATCAGCATGGCGGGAATATACCTATTGCTAAATGGTGATTTTGTCGCATCAGCACAAATCCTAATTTATGTTGGTGCAATTAACGTTTTAATTCTGTTTGCCATTATGTTGGTAAACAAAAGACAGGATTTTTCACCATTACCTAGTGCGGGATTACGGAAAGTATTTACAGCTTTAGTGAGTTTTGGACTATTTGCGCTTTTAAGTACAATGGTATTAGCTACGCCTTGGGCTTATACAACTAATCCCGTAGTTAGTCAAAATTCCATCATTGTCATTGGTGAGCATTTCTTCAGCGACTTTTTGCTACCCTTTGAATTAGCTTCCGTTCTGTTGCTAATAGCAATGGTAGGAGCAATTATTTTGGCACGTCGGGAATATTTACCTGACCAAGTACCAACTTCTGACCTACAACAAACAATTTTAACCCTACCAGAACGCCCCAAAGAACTCATCGGCACTGGTAGAAGTTCTGACAACTGACAACCGTACGGGCGAAGCATTTGGAAGATAAATTATCGGTAGTTGCGAAAAATGCTTCTCCAAATGCTTCGCCCCTACCAACTAACAACTGACAACCGACAATCATGCAACTCCAATACTTTTTATTACTAGCCGCAGCTTTGTTTTGCATTGGGATTTATGGTTTAATTACCAGTCGCAACGCAGTGCGGGTACTGATGTCAATTGAGTTATTGCTGAATGCCGTTAATCTAAATTTAATGGCATTTTCCAACTTCCTTGATTCAACCTTAATTAAAGGTCAAGTTTTCACAGTTTTTGTGATTACAGTCGCAGCCGCAGAAGCGGCAGTGGGTTTAGCGATTGTGCTGACGATTTATCGCAACCGCGATACCGTTGATATGGAGCAGTTTAATCTTCTGAAGTGGTAATAGTGCGTGCAACTCAAGCAGGTAATCATTGCTTATAAAGCACGAGATCCCCAGAGTAAAAGCTGGGCTGAACTTTGTGCTAAACAACTAGAAAATCGTCATTGCCAAGTATTGATGGGACCTAGTGGGCCAAAAGATAACCCCTATCCGGTTTTTTTGGCCTCTGCTAATCAACCAATTGATCTCGCTTTGGTACTTGGTGGTGATGGTACTGTTCTCACAAGTGCCAGACATTTAGCCCCAGCCGGCATCCCCATTCTCGGAGTGAATGTGGGAGGCCATTTGGGGTTTTTAACTGAGTCAGTAGATGAGTTTCAAGATCCAGAAATAGTTTGGGACAGGCTGTTAGAAGATCGTTATGCTATCCAACGGCGCATGATGTTACAAGCAGCGGTATATGAAGGGACTGGCTCAAATTTAGAACCAGTAACAGAAAGTTACTTGGCTTTAAATGAGTTTTGTGTCAAACCCGCTTCTGCTGACAGAATGATTACCTCAATTTTGGAAATGGAAATTGATGGTGAAATAGTAGATCAGTATGTGGGAGATGGGTTAATTATCTCTACTCCCACAGGTTCTACTGGTTATACTGTTTCTGCCAGTGGACCAATTATGCACGATGGGATGGAAGCAATTACCATCACTCCCATTTGTCCCATGAGTCTTTCTAGTCGTCCTCTGGTTTTACCCCCTGGTTCTGTGGTCAGTATTTGGCCTTTGGGCGATTATGATTTAAGTACCAAACTCTGGATGGATGGTGTGTTATCTACTTCCATTTGGCCAGGACATCGTGTTGATGTCCGAATGGCTGATTGTCGCGCTAAGTTTATTGTATTACGGGCAAATAATTCATATTATCAAACACTGCGGGAGAAGTTACTTTGGGCTGGTACAAGAGTTCGCTACAACAATAATCACCGCAATTGATTTTTATGTTTATTTTCTAAACTTGCGTTCCGGTACGCCCGTAATTCTAAATTCATCTTCGCCCCCAATTTTAAGATATTTGGGGGTTTTTAATATCTATTCTTACTGACAATTGAAAGTATGAACTATAGCAGGAGTCAGAATTTACCGAATCAGAATTCAGAAGTTAAAAGTAGTTGTCAACGAAGTTTCATCAACACCTAATAACTCTCTTTTGTAAGTTTTTGTAATTAGGTGTATTGATTCAATTTAATATGGTCTCGATCTTCAACTCTTTGCTTTTCACCAGATATACTCCAAGAATCACCATTCTAATCACCATAAACATAGACATAGCCAACCACAACATATGGTTATTGTGATAAAACCATGTTGATATAGCTAGAGGGATAAATCCCACCAAGGTACTGATTAAGAAAGTATTGCGGAGAACAACCCCTTCCGCTAGACCCGTAAAGTATCCCTCCAGAACTAAACAAATTGAGGCACATCCCAGAACCACTAATAACCAAGGAACATAGGTCTTAATTAGCTCTATGATTTCGCTGTGGTTGGTTAACAAACCAAATATGGTTTGTGGAGAAAGGACACAAAGACCAGCGCAGGTAAGTCCTATGGAAAGACTAGTTCCTATTGCTATTTGCAATAAAGGCAAATACTTATGAGTTGTCTGTTCACCTTTAAATGTTCCAGTTAAAGCAGCGGTAGAAATTCCTACACCATTAAAAATATCTATAGTCAGCAGTAACACCTGTAAAAGTAAGGCATTGCCAGCAAATATCATTGTATCCATTGTCGCGCTCAAACAGGAAAAAATGACGTAGGTGAATGCAATAGTTAAAGACCTCACAAATAGATTTCCATTCAACCGAGCAATGGATTTGAAACCTGACGATTCCAAAATTTGCTCCTTTAATGCTGCTACCTCTTTTAAAGGGACATCACGGAGTAAGAAAATTAACCCCGTCAACAACATTAAATATTGGCTGACTCCGGCAGACATTCCGGCTCCGGTACTTGCCCAATGCCACTGGTTAATATATAGGTAGTCTTGCAGTATATTAACCACATTGTAAACAATGGTCATTAGCAATACCCTACTACTTTTTTCCTGTCCAATAAACCAGCCAATTAGTACATAGTTGAGTAAAACTGCTGGTGCGCCCCAAATACGGGCATTAAAGTAGGCAAGACCAGCATCCTTGACCTCTGGAGAAGTAGTAAACAGTGCAAACCCCAAATTCCCTAAGGGTTCATGTATAACCAGAATGAGTATCCCCAAACCTAAAGCGATCGCGCTATTCCGTATTCCTACTAGTAACATAGCCTCTCGGTCATCTTCACCAACAGCTATTGCTGTCATGCCTGTAGTTACTAAACGTAAAAAACCTACACTAAAGTATATATAATCAAAAAGAATTGCACCCAGAGAAGCACCTGCAAAATAGCGGATATCTGTCAAATGACCTAGAAAAACTGTACTGGTAAAACCAGCTAACGGTATAATAGTACAAGATAAAATATTAGTAAGGGTAATTAGATAAAAGCGAGAGATAAATTGATATTTACCTGACAAGGGGAATAATAGCATCGTATAAAAAGCCCGATTTGAAGAGGTTTTGCCCTACAGAAAATTTCATAAATAACCACAAATATGAAATTACATGATGACGATTCTTTGACTACAGCAGAATTTTGCAGTAAAATCCTATTTTAGCACCTTATTATTTGCAGTATTTCCGTCTAAAATATCACATCTACAACGACAAGTCAATATTTCAAAAAGTATTTAACAGGTTTTAGGAGAATATAATAGAGCCTACTGCTCCTATAAGAGATACACTAACTACTAAAAGACCAAGACCTCTTCTCTATTGCATGATTGCCTTTTGTCTTGTTATAAGAGAACTCCATAAAAAAGATGAACTGCTTGCAGCAGCGCTAGTTCCCTCCGGGACGCTCTCGCGTTCGCTATCCAATCTTGTGGGATGGGCATCTTGCCCATCCTAATATTATTAGCAGGCAAGATGCCTGCACCACAAGAAATTTTGGGGTATTTTTTTATTTGGAAGTCTCTAACGCCAAATTTTAACGCTAATCTACTTGTATAACTAAATTTGTATCTTATTACCAGATTTTTTGAGCAGTTAAGCTCATAATGAAAAAAAGATAATAACCAGATCCCCGACTTCTTTAACAAGTCGGGGATGTATCTTCTATCAAATATTTTACAAATCTATGTAGGAAAATAGATGGAACTTTCTTATCGCTACAATCATTATCAACTCCATCTTTCTGATTTTCCCATTTTGCAAACTGATAAATATATCCTGCGTCTAGCTGCAAATCCTCAAGAACTAGAATCTATTTTCCAATTGCGATTTGAAGTATTTAATTTAGAACTCGGTTTAGGATTATCTAATTCTAATATTGCCCAAATGGATCAAGATAAGTTTGATCAAGTTTGTCATCATTTATTACTCATTGCTAAAAATACGGGTGAAACGATTGGTACTTATAGAATGCAAACTTATACAATGGCTGCTCAATATCTAGGATTTGATGCGGCTGATATATTTGATCTTCATGGTATTCCTGATGCTGTTCTTCAATCTTCTGTTGAGGTGGGACGTGCTTGTATAGCTAAGAAGTACCGCAATAGTCATACTCTATTATTACTGTGGAAAGGATTAGCTAATTATTTACTTTGGACTAAACAACAATATTTTTTTGGCTGTGCATCTTTACTTACACAATCTCATCGAGAAGCAGCTTGTACTTTTAATTATTTAAAACAAAATAATTTTATCCATCCTCATATTTTAGTATGTCCTCATGCAAAATACTTGATAGAAATTCCGCAAAGTTATCCAGAAAAGTCTAATATATCAATTCCTAATATTTTTCAAGCATATCTAAATATTGGGGCTAAAGTATGCAGTTTACCAGCTATTGATCAGCAATTTAAAACTATTGACTTTTTAGTTATTTCTAATATTGCTGATTTTACTAGATGGCATTATGATGGCATGAGATTGAAATAATGACACTGTTTTTTTCGGGCTACGCATCTTTTAAAAACATCTTTTTTTTGACTGAAGCTCTAAACTGATGAAAAGTGAGTGTTTCTTATCTGTTCCCTATTCCCTGTTCCCTTTTTTGTAATTCTTATGACTTTTTCCTTACCTAAATTTATATATACATAAAAAATGCAAAAAATCGTCTAATTAGATACAATTTATGAACATTAGAAGAAGTTTTGGAGAATAATATGGTCTTATTAAAAGGCTTTGAGATTGAGATGTACACTGGTACGCCTCAAGGTGATATTGTCGGACTATCGGATCAAATTACTACAAACTTAGATGGATTTATGCGTGAGCCGGATAGCCGGAATGTGGAGTATATAACTCAACCATCTATGAATTATGACAATTTATTGTGCGCTTTACTACGTCCTAGAAAAGAGTTGCGGAACTATCTCCAAAGCTTGGATAATTATACTTTGATCCCGGGTAGTACATTATCTTTGCAAGGAAGCGATCTCTTTTTGCGTTCTGACCCCACCAATCCCTATCATGATTACATTGAACAAACCTATGGCACAAAGGTAGTTACTGCCAGCGTCCATATCAATGTTGGTATCAGTGACCCAGAGGTATTAATGCGTGCCTGTCGAATCATCAGAATGGAAGCACCTCTATTCCTAGCTATGAGTGCCTCATCTCCTTTCCTAAATAGTAAAACTACTGGTTATCATTCCACCCGCTGGGGACTATTTCCCCAAACTCCCCATCATGTCCCCTTATTTGCTAGTCATGCGGATCATATTCAATGGGTAAATGAACAGTTAGCATCTGGGACAATGCAAAATGTCCGGCATTTGTGGGTATCAGTGCGTCCAAATGGCGATCGCCGTCCTTATGATTTAAATCGCTTAGAACTGCGAATTTGTGATTTGGTAACAGATCCCATTGCTTTGTTAGCAATGACAGCTTTATTAGAAGCGCGGTTAATCCAAATTATCAATAACCCAGCTATTGATCCTTTAACTCAAAGTCCGTTTTCTCCCGAAGAATTGATCACCTTAACCATGAAAAACGAAATGGCCGCTGCTACTGACAGTCTTGATGGAAGATTGCAGCGATGGCAAGATGGTAGGAGTATTCTTGCCAGAGATTGGATAGCAGAAATATATGATGAAGTTTGGAGTATTGCTAAAAAACAGGGCTTTAGTTGTTTCCTCTCCCCCTTGCAAAAAATTCTCCGAGAAGGTAATGAAGCTCAACAATGGTTACAACTACATAAAATAGGCGTTGATATTCAGCGTGTAATTGCCCAAGCCATTATTTCTACCCAAGAACGGGAAACCGAACTAGAAAGTAAACTATGTTCATCTGTGCGGGAATAGACACCAGACAAGAGGGAATAGGCAAGAGGGAATAGGCAAAGATACATATTCTCCTCACTCAGATTCTTATTTCCTCTCGCTGAAATGATTAAAAAAAATAATCAATGGAAAATACTTCGTAACATATTAAAAAAAACTATATATCGCCTCTACATTTTGGTAGATTTTTAGACAGCAAGAAATTTCCTAATATACAATTTAGATTTGCAAAAGATGCCCCAGATAGTTTTAGTGAACCCACAAATTCCTCCGAATACTGGCAATATTGCCCGGACTTGTGCCGCTACAGGCACGGAATTACACTTGGTCGGTCCTTTGGGATTTGAAATTAGCGATCGCTATCTGAAACGAGCCGGGTTAGATTATTGGCCTTACGTTAAATTCCATTATCATAACTCCATAGAAGTATTTCAAAGCGTACAAAAACAACGTGGGGGTAGATGCTTAGGTTTTAGTGTTCGTGGTGATTTTAACTACATTAATTTTGAATTTCAAGCGGATGATTGGCTGCTTTTTGGCAGTGAAACAGCAGGTTTACCAGCAGCTACTCTCTCAACTTGTGACTCTACCTTATATATTCCCATGTATGAACCTGGTGTTCGTAGCCTGAATCTATCAGTCAGTGTGGCCATAGGTTTATTTGAATGTCGTCGTCAGTTAGGCTATTTACAATAATTCATATTCACCAACAAAAATTTAGGATTAAGTGTGATACAAACATATTTATCAGATCAATCACACCAAAACTTGCTATAATAATGTTGTATAACATACATAAGCAAAAGGTGAATAGTGATAAATACTGATAAGCTCCGCTAACATGACATAAGAAATTTGTATAGATATTTTCAGGGTGATCTAACCACCAAGGATAGAATTTAGTTAATTCTTTAGATGATGACTCGAAACAGGAAAATTACCGAAAACCATTACTCTCAATGATTTGGATAACTTTGTATCCAGAAATACAACAAAATAATGCGAAAATTGCAGATGTTGTATACGGTTGTTTTTTAGGGAAGAATAAAAGTAAAGTGTCATGTTGATAAAACGGATTTAGTCAAAAAATCTTGAAAACGTCTACAGCGGGATCATTGCTATTGCAGAAGTTGTCCAAGCTCATGAACTAATAAAGACAATAGACCTAGCCAAATTATGATATTTGTTTAGTTCAGTGGTTTTGTAGCAAAATGAGTGGAGATAACTCTCAAGAGTGAGAATTTTTAGGTTGTGAGGAGTGACTTAGACAAGACAGCACCAAAAACTTGAGAGTTTAGTCAGGTGTAGAACTTGTTTAAATCAGAGAAGCACGTTAATCTTGCGTAAGTGTCTCTGGTGAATGTGATCTTGATATATGGTTTGATGTGAGATCAATCATGAATTAATATCCAACTTAAAAATCGAGATCAGTTAAACGCTAGTGATCATTAGGAGGTCGTCTTTGAAACGAGCATTGAAAAAAAGAGATAAGGCTGTGTTGAACAATACCCCCAGCGGCGATGATGCCCCGGTAGAGCAAACAAATTATGAGATCAATCCCAAAATGACCCGCCGGGCGCGGACTCATCGGGCAGCTATGATTGGCTTGGCAATATCAATGGGAGCAACCAGCCTTTTGGTGACTCGACAAAGCGATCAAGCCCAAGCAGCAGCTCCTGTTGGCAGTCAAAAAGCAGCTTCAACAATGCCAGTTGTTTCCGAGACTGAGATGAAATTTGCCACCTCCAAACTGGAGTCCCCAAGCATTTCACCAACAGGCGCGGTAGCAACTCCCGTTATATTGGAACCAACAGTGGTTTCACAAGTACCTGGGCTTGAAGCTAAATGGCAAATTGCCACCAAAAACATAGCCGTCGAAGGCACTGCATCCAATGTAATTTCCCCAGCCAATCCCGCTGATAGAAATTCTGTTCAACTAGGGCAGGAAGTGAGCTATCGTCCAGTTCAAGCGACATTACCAATAAATAACCAACTGCCTGAGACAGCGCCACAGTTGTCTAAAGTGGAAGCGGTAACTGGCAGTACCCAAAATTTGCCAGCAGGGGAGTTAGCCAGCGGTAATGTTAATGCTCAACTGAAAGCACAGCAAGAGTTTGCCCTGAATCGCTTACAGGAAAAGTCAACTCGGTTAAGAAATAGTTTGGCAGATTTGCGGTCTGAACAAACCCAAGATTTATTAAAAACTGGGATTAAGGAAGCACAACCAACCACTGTAGCTAATAAATCCGTACCAGAACAATCGGAAAATTTGACTGATTCTCAACAATCCGAGCTTATTTCTCGGTTGGAACCGAATAAACAAACAAGTCCGACGATACAGGAAATACCCATACCTGCATCAGCATCAACAAAAGTTGTCGCACAATTGTCTCCCTCAACATATCAAGTTAAGCCTGGAGACACCTTAGCAGAAATTGCTAACAATTACGGTACTTCAGTTTCTGAGCTAGTTAGAGCTAATGATCTAAGTGATCCTAATCAACTGCAAATTAATCAAAGGTTAATTATTCCTCCGAACAAGATATTAGAAACCTCTGGCCGGGTAGATAATTCTTCTTTAAATAATCCTAGTTTTAACCCCAGATCATTTGTTGCTAACAATACCAGCGTTCCTGTTCCTCCACCAAGAGTAATAGAGCCGCTAGAACAGACGGAAACTCCTGGTGTGACTATCCCAGTCCCAGTGGTGACAGGTGAGCAAGAACGGAAAAATTATCCTAGTATCGCTAACCGGATTAATGTTCCTGCGCCAATAGAGACAGACAGCCAAGGACAGACTGCTATTTCTATTGTTGTCCCACAGGCTTTACCTACACCCAGTGACTCTTATGGCTTAGGTGGTGATGCTCCATTACCAAGAGCTTCTTACCAAAAGCATGGGTCACAAAAACCCGTGCAAAAGGTATCTAAAGCCAAAGGTAATGAACGTATCCGCAGCTTGCAAGCAGAAATTGAGAGATTGCGATATAAATACCGCGCTCAACAAGCTGGTGTGGCTGTTACAGGATCTGAAAACAATAGTCAGTCTGTACCTGTTGCTATTGAATCATCCAATAATTCGGTAGTGTCTCAAGCCAATGCCATCCAGATTGCTGTACCTCAAGCAATATTGCCAAGTTATAGTCATCAACCGCTCAAGACTCTAGTAACAGCATCTGCTCCCACCAATGAGCCGATTAACCCAGAATTCCTGCCCGGTAAAACTGGTGCGAGATGGAATTCTCCCCGCAATTCATCTGGTATTAAGTTGACAGTGCCTCCTGCTCGTGCTAATGCGTCTGACTCTTTAGGAAAATTGCGAGGAACTTCTGTTTCTCCAGCTTTACCACCTATAGCAGCAGTGGATATACACTTGCCTCAAACCACTGAAGACAATCCCAGTTTCCCCTCTAATTCTGCCGCTACAGGCTACATTTGGCCAGCTAAGGGAGTTCTGACCTCTGGCTATGGCTGGCGCTGGGGAAGAATGCACAGAGGGATTGATATTGCCAACTCAACAGGCACACCCATTTATGCTGCATCTGCTGGTACAGTCGAGAAAGCTGGCTGGAATAGCGGTGGTTACGGTAACGTTGTGGATATCCGCCATGAGGATGGTAGTTTAACTCGCTATGGACACAATAGCCGGATTTTGGTGCAACCTGGTCAACGAGTGCAACAAGGTCAGACAATTGCGGCTATGGGTAGCACTGGTTTTAGCACTGGTCCTCATACTCACTTTGAAGTTCATCCATCTGGCAAAGGCGCTGTTAACCCTATCGCTTTCTTACCAAATCGGATTTAATTGCAGATAATCTGGAATTAAGTGATTCTCTGGTTAATGGAGGGAGTTTACCTCCCTCTTTTTATTTTTGGGGCAAAAATTTGGAAATTGATAGTTGTCAGATGCAAATTTCTATGCTATCTTGATATAAGTTGATAAAACAACGTGGCTCAGTAGCTCAGTTGGTTAGAGTACGGGACTCATAAGCCTGGGGTCGTCAGTTCAAATCTGACCTGAGCCATTAAAAACAATTTGATATACAAGAGTTTCAGCCTTCAGTCATTTATAGAACTGGAAGCTGAATATTTGTTTTAAGGCTTTCTTGACTACATTACTCGCAAACCTAAAATTATCAAATCTCGTTCCACTCCGTCCAAATCAGCAATTTTCGGTAAATTCCCCCAGGCTTGAAAACCGAACCAGGCAAATAATTTTAAACTGGGCTGATTATGAGCGAAAATAAAACTAACTAACGTCTTTAAACCTAAATTGGGACTTTCTTGAATGGCTTTTTCTAAAAGTTGTTTTCCCAAACCACGTCCTTGAAAATCTGGGGAAATATAAATACTAATTTCCGCGGTAGAATAATAGGCTGGTCTACCGTAGAATGATTGGAAACTCAACCATCCAGCAATTACACCCTCCGTTTCCACTACCCATAGGGGACGTTGTGAGGGGACTCGTCCTTGAAACCAAGCTAAACGACTTTCCACAGACACAGGTTCTAAGTCAGCGGTAGCCATGCGACTAGGAACAGCAGCGTTGTAAATGGCGACAATGGCGGGTAAATCAGATTCTAGGGCATGGCGGATCATCATTGCGGCTATTTGGGCAAAATTCTTGATAAAATCTTTCCAAATAATACAGCGTTAAGAGGCTATTTATTCGATAGTTTTATCTTAAAACCGAACTTTGTACAACTCGAATAATTCTCCTAATTGCCGTTTAACTATTTTAGCACCCCCAGCTTTAATGGTTTTTTCCCACTCCGCGACAGTTTCTAGAAATACCTCTGCACCCAAATAAGTTTCTAACACAGCCCAATCTTCAGCTAAAGGCTGTTCTGAATTAAGAATATCAAATACAAAATGTCCCCCTGGTTTCAATACTCGTTTGACTTCCACCAAGACAGCTTGCCAATATTCTAGAGGAAAATAGCAACTAAATCCTGTAGCAATGACTAAATCAAATTGACTTTGATCATAGTTTAAATGGTGAGCCGGTCCTAATTCTACACCTTTGAATAATTTTGAGTTTAACTGTGAACCACGGGAGTTAAGGGTGTCTTTGGCTATATTACTAATTTCTTGCCCATAAAAGAATGCTTGCCAATCTCTCCAAGGATAGATTAAAAAACTGACACCGCAACCAATATCTAAACAATGTTCGTTTTTTTGAGGTTGAGCAATTTCCCAAAATGGTGAAACTATTCTCTCACTTAATCTGCCATTAATCCATTCTCGAAATATTGGCATTGCTTCTACTTCGTCGGGAACTGCAAATTTCTGATTTTGATATTGGTGATTAAAGCGATATGCTATTTGTCCTATTCTCTCTTGCCATTTATCTGAGGAATAGCTATTTCTTTTATAAGAATTAGAAGGCAAATTTTTAGACATTAATTATTTTTGTCAGTTGTCAGTAGGGGCGAAGCATTTGGAAGATAAATTATCGGTCATTGCCAAAAATAGTTCTCCAAATGCTTCGCCCGTACAGTTGTTAGTTGTTAGTAGGGGCGAAGCATTTGGAAGATAAATTATCGGTCATTGCCAAAAATAGTCCTCCAAATGCTTCGCCCGTACAGTTGTTAGTAGGGGCGGAGCATTTGGAAGATAAATTATCGGTCATTGCCAAAATATAGTTCTCCAAATGCTTCGCCCGTACAGTTGTTAGTAGGGGCGGAGCATTTGGAAGATAAATTATCGGTCATTGCCAAAAATAGTTCTCCAAATGCTTCGCCCGTACAGTTGTCAATTGTTATTAAGCTTTTGCTAATAAAGGTGCAGCAGCTAAGAGGGTTTGGGTGTAGGGATGTTGAGGATGGGCAAAAATTTGCTTAGTCTGTCCTAATTCAACTATTTTACCACCATTCATTACGGCAATGCGATCGCACAAAAACCGCGCTAACCACAAATCATGGGTAATGAACAAATAGGTTAAATCAAATTCTGCCTTTAGTTGTAACATCAAATCGAGAACTTGTGTTTGCACACTGGCATCTAACATACTCACTGGTTCATCACATATTATCAGTTTTGGCCGAGTAATTAAAGCCCTGGCTATAGCTACCCGTTGTTGTTGTCCTCCAGATAAATCGGCGGGATAACGGTGATAATAGAGTTCTGCTGGGGTTAAACCCACTTTTTCCAACATCCATAAAACCTGTTCTTTAGCTTTTACAGCATTAGCTAAATTATGAATTAATAAAGGATCTGCTATACTTTGTCCTACCGTCATAGCTGGATTTAAACAAGCATGAGGATCTTGAAATATCATTTGGATTTGTCTCCGAGAAGAGCGGATTTTTTGCCGAGATAAACTGGTTAATTCCTGGCCTAAAAATTCGACTTTTCCCGATGTCGGACTAATTAATTGTAAGATAGTTCTCGAAAGTGTACTTTTCCCACAACCAGACTCTCCCACTAATCCTAAAATTTCTCCAGCATACAATTCTAAATTAATCCCATCTACAGCTTTAACCGTTTGTCCTTCTCCTTTAAATATCCGTTCAATAAAATTCGGTTCTATAGTATAATGTTGCTTGAGTTCTGTAATTTTTAAAATGGGATTTGCCTTTTCTGTTCCCTGTTCTCTTTTCCCTGTTCCCTCTTCCTTTTGAATATGTAAAGCGGCTTTTAATAAAGATTGAGTATATTCATGTTGTGGATGAGCAAATACAGTTTCCGTTTTTCCCATTTCCACCATTTTACCCTGATACATTACCCCAATGCGATCGCAATATTCCCCCACCATTGCTAAATCATGGGAAATTAATAATAATCCCATATTTTTCTCTGCACACAATCGCGTTAGTTCTTGGAGAATCTGAGCAGAAACAGTCACATCTAAACTAGTCGTTGGTTCATCAGCCACAATTAACTTAGGACTTAAAAGTAAAGCTAAAGCAATAGCTACCCGTTGACGCATTCCCCCGCTAAACTCATGGGGGTACTGACTCCAACGACTAGCGGGAATTTTCACCTTTGCCAAAGTCGCTAAAGCCTTTTCCTTCGCTTGCTGTTTCGATAATTCCGGTAAATGGGCTTGTAGAGTTTCAATACAGTGATTCCCAATTGTCATCAATGGATCAAGGCGCGTCATGGGGTCTTGAAAAATCAAAGCTACCGCTTCACCTCGAAACTTTTGCATCTGAATTGGTGTCAAATCTAATACTGATTCCCCTTGAAAATTTACTATTCCTTCAACGCGACTAGAGGCAGGCAATAAACGCATTATCGCTTTTCCAATAGTGGATTTACCACAACCGGACTCTCCCACCAATCCCATTCTTTCGCCAGGCTTGAGAATAAAAGATACACCATCAATCGCCCAGCTTTCTACCTCTCCACTCCGTCGCGGATAAGCCACACGGAGATTTTTAACACTAAATAAAGCTTCACTCATAATTAATTATTTTATAACCTTTGATATTGTTCGGGATTCATCATAACTCGACCAGGATTAATCAATCTATAGATTATAGATAATGGGTATTAGGACTTACGCACTGTACAAATTAACTATCATGTGTATGAACGATATTTGGTCGTTTCAGGCTTTGCGGATGAAGTCTAGATAAATAGCGATCGCTAAAAAATCATCGAAAAATCGGGTTTAAATCCCTGAAAGTCATACCCCCTATTTGGTATTTCCTGTCAATGCGTAAGTCCTAGGTATGATAGATAACCTCTAAAAAACGACTATTAATTTACATATCTTTACAATTCGCCATCTGGGAAAGAGAGGGGGTTGGGTAAACACTTGATGGCGATGTTCCTGATTACAGCCATATAACAGCGATCTTAGTAGATAAATTATTTAAAGTGTCTATTACATTGTTTAAAGTTATGTAGCCTTTTGCTTACAAGCTATCAAGCCCTGGGGTAAACTATGCCTTGATTATGATTCTTTCACTCCAGAAGAACACCCGCAAGGAGCAGTTTTTTAAATGTCTCATACCGTTAAAATCTACGACACCTGCATTGGCTGTACACAATGCGTCCGCGCTTGCCCTACGGACGTGCTAGAAATGGTTCCTTGGGATGGCTGTAAAGCTGCTCAAGTGGCTGCTTCTCCCCGCACCGAAGACTGTGTAGGTTGTAAGCGTTGTGAAACTGCTTGCCCCACCGATTTCTTGAGTATTCGCGTTTATCTAGGCGCTGAAACAACTCGCAGCATGGGCTTGGCTTACTAAGAATTTCATTTCTAAATTCTTGGTACTTTAGTGCTGAGGAGTGAGAATGGGAGAAACATCAAGATTCTTTCCTCATTCCTCAGCATTTTTTGTCAGTTGTCAGTTGGTAGGGGCGAAGCATTTGGAGAAGCATATCTCGCAACTACCGATAATTTATCTTCCAAATGCTTCGCCCGTACAGTTGTCAGTTGGTAGGGGCGAAGCATTTGGAGAAGCATGTCTCGCAACTACCGATAATTTATCTTCCAAATGCTTCGCCCGTACAGTTGTCAGTTGTCAATGACCAATCACCAATTCCAGCAACTATACTTAAAATTTAATCATCCTGAAACCGGAGTGGTTTAAGCAATGTGTGGAATAGTTGGATATATAGGCACTCAGCCAGCGACAGATATTTTACTGGCTGGGCTAGAAAAATTAGAATATAGAGGTTACGATTCAGCCGGAATTGCCACTATTTTGGCAGGTGACGTGCATTGTGTCCGAGCTAAAGGCAAATTACTCAACCTGCGTTCTAAACTGGAACAAATCGAAAATCCTGCCCAAATAGGGATTGGTCACACACGCTGGGCAACTCATGGTAAACCAGAAGAGTACAATGCCCATCCTCATCTAGATACGGCATTGCGGATAGCAGTGGTACAAAATGGGATAATTGAGAATTATCGAGAATTGCGGGAACAATTAAAAGCATTAGGACATGAATTCCGTTCAGAAACAGATACAGAAGTAATTCCCCATTTGATTGCTGAGTGTTTAAAGCATTCTCCTGAAAATCCTCTTTCCCCTTCAGTATTTTTAGACGCTGTGCAGGAAGCTGTCAGTAAATTAGAGGGGGCTTATGCTATTGCGGCTATTTCTGCTGACTACCCCGATGAGTTGATTGTAGTTCGCCAACAAGCGCCTTTAGTCATTGGTTTTGGCCAAGGTGAGTTTTTCTGTGCTTCCGATACCCCGGCCATTGCCCCCTATACCCGCGCTGTATTGTCCCTAGAAAACGGCGAAATTGCTCGTTTGACTCCTTTAGGCGTGGAGGTCTATAACTTCGCTGGACATCGTTTAAAGAAGCATCCCCGCACTTTGAACTGGAATCCCATTATGGTGGAAAAACAGGGATTCAAACATTTTATGCTCAAGGAAATCTATGAACAACCGGGAGTAGTGCGGGATTGTTTGGAGGCTTATTTCCCTGCTAGTTCGGAATCACCAGTAAAATTAGATTTACCGGCAGATTTTTATGCAGATTTAGAACAAATTCAAATTGTCGCTTGTGGTACAAGTTGGCACGCTGCGTTGGTAGGTAAATACTTATTAGAACAATTGGCAGGAATTCCTACTCAGGTACAATATGCTTCGGAATTTCGGTATGCACCATCACCGCTAACGCCTCATACTTTGACTATTGGCGTAACTCAATCTGGAGAAACTGCTGATACTTTGGCAGCTTTGTCTATGGAAAAAGACCGCCGACAAGGGAAGGAAGCTAAGTATCAAGTACGACTTTTGGGGATTACTAATCGTCCAGAAAGTAGTTTAGGTAATATGGTGGCGAATATTATCAATACTCACGGGGGAATTGAAATTGGTGTGGCGGCAACGAAAACTTTTGTAGCACAATTAATGGCGTTTTATGCTTTGGCTTTAGATTTAGCTTATCGTCGTCAGGAAATTAGTGATTCGAGATTTGAGGAAATTCTTACAGGTTTACGTCAGTTACCAGGGGAAATTGAAGCGATTTTAGAAACGCAAGAACTTTATATTGAACACTTAGTACATGATTTTTCAGAAACCAAAGATTTTATCTTTATTGGTAGGGGAATTAATTTTCCCATTGCGTTAGAAGGGGCTTTAAAATTAAAGGAAATTAGTTATATTCATGCGGAAGGATATCCAGCAGGGGAAATGAAACATGGACCAATTGCGTTGTTAGATGCGAAAGTTCCTGTAGTTGCGATCGCTGTTCCTGGTAGTGTATATGAAAAGGTAATTTCTAACGCCCAGGAAGCAAAAGCCAGAGATTCCCGGTTAATTGGGATAACTTCTGTTAAAGATGGGGAAGCGGCGGAGATTTTTAATGATTTAATTCCGGTTTCTGAAGTTGAGGAAATTCTGTCTCCAATTCTCACGGTTATTCCGTTGCAATTGTTAGCTTATCATATTGCGGCGCGGCGGGGTTTGGATGTAGATCAACCCAGGAATTTGGCGAAATCGGTAACAGTTGAATAAATTGTAAGTAGGTCGGCGTTAAAAATTATCGTTGTGGAAAGGCAAGAGGTAAGAGGCACTCATGCAAGAGTGAAGAGGTTTTTGGAGATTTTACTTTTCTTTACACAATTTGGTTTTATTATGTTGACCTACTTAGCGCAATTTTACACAATAACAGGCTAAATTGTCTTTGGAGATGTCTAATGAATAAATTAGTGAAACAAGGATTAGTTTGGCTAGGTGCAGCTATGATTGCAGTTAGCTTAATAGCGTGTGATAGTTTGTTTCCTCCTCAAGGTGATCTAGTTGAACGGGTAAGTGATGGTGATACATTAATATTGAAAAGTGCTGATGGTAAAAAGTTCACGGTGCGGTTTGCTTGTATTGATGCTCCAGAAATAGCGCATTCTCAGACAGAAAAGAAGAGTAAAATTACTCAAGATGTCAATCAGTTTGTTTGGGGTATGAAAGCGAAAACACGGATAGAGGAACTGATTAAACAAACAGATAATCGTGTAAAGTTAAATATTACAGATAGCGATCGCTATGGGAGAAAAGTTGCTGAAGTTCGTTCAAAAGATGGTACGTTTTTACAGGAAGTCTTGTTAAAAGAAGGATTAGCCAAAGTATATCGTCCCTATTTAAGCAAATGTCCTAGTAGGGATATTATTCAACAAGCCGAAGCACAAGCGCAAAAACAAAGGATTGGTATTTGGAGTGATCGAAAATTTATTGATCCTTGGGATTATCGGAAAGCAAATAATTTACAGAATAGAATGAAGAGAACCACTGATCTCAAATATTAAGCTGCTTTGTTCTGGGAATACAAATATTGTTGAAACTCGATAAATACTTTGCTGATATTAGCAACGCTTCCTAATTGTATCACAGCATCTCTAAGAGGGTGTTTGAAAAGTTATGGCTGATGTATCAAATATTTTTTACCCCACCCTAACCCTCCCCTTTACAAGGGGAGGGAACTGGATTTTTATTGTTTCCCCCCTTTACAAGGGGGGACTAAGGGGGGTAGCAATGTGATGAAAATTACGGAATACCACTTTTCAAACATCCTCTAACAGTATGATATTTCAATTCTAACAGTTGGGGTAATTTAGCCCGATCTAATTCCTCTACTCCATCCAATACTATTGCCAAAATAAGAGCTTTGATAATTTTTGGCAAAAACGGCAAAAATAAGCATACATAAGCGTTTCGAGGAAAAGGTAATTTAAAATCTAAAACCCTTATCCTAGCGTCAATACATTTAAAAAATCCTTGTCAGAAACCTTTAAGGAATTTTTAAGGCTGATTGTTTTTGCCAAGCAAGAGCGAGAAACGGGAGTTCATGGTTAAAGCATTATCATCTCACCCTCGTAATTTGGCTAAGGTATTGATACAATAAAGCAATTTTAAATTTGAAAATTTTGGCTGTTTTTAAACCAATAATTCAGTCCACACGGGGCTTATGGCACTTTGGACAAACGGTACTGGGTATTATATTCCGCCACCCCATTACTGGTACAAGTATTATCCCCATTTTACCTGATGGTCAGATTGTTCTCATTAGAAGAAAGGATGATGGTCGTTGGTCATTGCCTGGTGGTATGGTGGATTGGGGAGAAGATGTTCCTCATGCAGTCCGTCGGGAATTGATGGAGGAAACAGGGCTAGAAGTGGTCACAATTCGCCGTTTAGTGGGAGTTTACTCTTCACCAAATCGTGATCCTCGGATTCATTCTATCTGTATTACTGTTGAAGTCGAAGTTCAGGGAAAAATGGCAATAACAGATTCCTTAGAAGTCATGGAAATTCAAGCTTTTCCTCCTAGTTCTTTACCGAAACCAGATATGTCTCATGATCATTTTCGTCAGTTGCAAGACTATTTAAATGGCTTAACAACACTTGCATAAAAGATCAAAGATGAAAGATTTTGGGTTTGAAAATTAAATCTAAAGTCTATAATTAAAAATTGCCCAACTTAGACAACTAAATTAGTAAATTAAAATGAATCTTTTATTTCGTAACTCCCGAATCAAACTTAGTCAAGGGGTACTGTTTTGGCGTGAAGTTGGTACAGGAATACCCATGATTTTTCTACATGGTGCATGGAATGATGGCAGTGAATGGGTATCGACAATGGAACTATTGGCTAAAAATATCCATTGCTTCTCACCAGATTTGCTAGGTTTTGGTGAATCAGCAAATCCTAATATTCACCATTCTATAGATTTGCAAGTCCAGTGTTTAGCTGATTTTTTAGAAGCTTTGAAATTAGAAAAAGTCTATTTAGTTGGTAATTCTCTTGGTGGTTGGATTGCGGCTAGTTATGCTTTAAAATATCCAGAGCAAATATCTGGTTTAATATTGTTAGCGCCGGAGGGTGTCGCAGCAAAAGGACAAAAAAAGGAATGGCAAAAAAGACGGCGGTTATTTAACTGTTCACCATTGATAATTAAATTTTTACGCTTCATTCTGCCGCTGATGAGATTGATTGGTTGGGAAGAAAGAATTGTTAAAGATTTAGAATTAAGAAGAGAATTATTACAATCCTCTACGGCTTGTCAATTACTTTTTAACCGCAAGAAACCAGAAATAGAAGCAGAATTATTAGAAAACCACTTACCAGAAATTAAAGTTCCCTGTTTGATTTTACAAGGTAGTCAAGATACAAAAACTGCTATATCAAAAAGTAATACTTATGCTCGATTAATTCCTCAAGTTCAGTTACATAATATTGCTCATGGGGAAAGTAATTTACCAGAAACTTGTGCTGGGGTTGTTGCTGAAGCTATTTGGGATTTTATTAATAAGTAGTCAGGAGTCAGGAGTCAGGAGTCAGGAGTCAGGAGGAAGAAGAAAGAAGAAGAAAGAAGGAAGAATAGTCTTAAATCTAGGAAAGTGATCATTGAGATTAAGACTAGATTGACTCTAAATATCGGCGTAACTTACTACTAAACCAGTCAATAACTGTGACTACTACTAATAGCACTAACATCATGGTTGTGGCTTTGGTATATTCAAAACCATCTATATAGCTTTTTAATTGAAACCCTATTCCCCCAGCACCAACTACTCCTAAAACCGAAGCAGCACGAATATTATATTCAAACATCCACAGGGTGTAACCTAATCCTAAAGGTAATATTTGGGGTAATATCCCATACTGGACAATTTGTATTTTCGATGCCCCAATTACCTGTAAAGATTCTAAGGAACGATGATCTACAGATTCTATTGCTTGTTGATAAAATTTAGCAAGATAACCAATAGTATATATTGCCAATGCCAATGTTCCAGCAGGTGCGCCTAAACCTGTAGCAGCAACAAAGATTAAACCTAAGATCATTGAAGGTACGGAACGAACAGCATTTTGCAGTAGGTTTGCTATCCATCTTAGCCATAAAGGGGCGATATTATTAGAACTGGCTATGGCAATTGGTAATGATAAAACTGCACCTAGGGATGTTCCCCAGACAGACATTTGCACGGTTTCAATTAATCCTTTAATAGCAATATCTAAAACTTGTAAGTTGGGAGGAAATAACCGAGAAATAAAGTCTATTATGAAAGGAAAGCTATCTTTTAATAATTTAAGATCAACTTTTAATCCTTGTAATGCCCAAATGTAAACTCCTATCATCAATAGAAATACAAGTGAGGGAATAAACCAAGGATAACGATGAAAAATTTGTGAATTAGAAATTTTTTTCATTGTTTTTAATAACTAAATATAAATTCAACTTTCTTAAATGATATGTGATGAAAATTGCGCTTGTAAATTTTCACATTTACCATCATAAACTACTTTTCCACTATCTAGAATTATCGCCCTTTGAGCGTATTCTGTAGCTAGTGCTAAATCATGTAAAACGGTAATAATAGTTAATCCTTGTTGATGCAATTCTGATAAAGTTGCCATGACTTGTTGTGAGGCTACCACATCTAAACCTGTGGTAGGTTCATCGGCTAAAAGTATTTGTGGAGATTGCATTAATGCTCTAGCAATTGCTACTTTTTGTTGTTGTCCACCACTCAATTGACTAGTTTTTTGATATATTTGCTCTCTTAAACCTAATTGTATTAATAATTCTAAGGCTAATGTGCGATCGCATTGCGGAAATCCCCATAAAGTTTGTCTCGTCTTTCTCACTCCCAATTTTCCACATAAAACATTATCAATTGCTGATAATTGGCGAATTAATCCCCCTCCTTGAAATAACATTCCCACATCTCGACGAATTTGCGGTAAGTTTTGATCACCCACAGAAACACCATTAATTTTAATTTCCCCCTTAATCAAGGGAACTAAACCCACAAGTGATTTCAATAATGTTGATTTACCTGCCCCATTCAATCCTAACAATACGACAAATTCACCTTGATTAATTTGGCAATTAATATTATTTAAAATTGGCCGGTGTAGAGATGCAATATAATCTGTTTCTAAATGACAACATTCAATAAAATTCACGTTACTTTTAGATAAATGATAATTTGTAATTACTTCAGAGAAAAGAGTCATGGTTAGTTTTGTGAAAATTTCATCAGAAAATGATAATTTTGTCAGAATTAAGAATTATATTGGCAATATTCTTAATTCTGAATGCTGACCTTTAAAGATTATTCTATCCCCGCATTTTTCAGGGCTTCCCGCACTGGCTGAAGATGACGATTATGATCAACTCTTACCAATTCTGTGGAATTATATAAACTGCTTAGTAATTGATTGTTTTCGGATTTGTTTAACTTTAATAAAGCATTAATTAGCTTTTCTCTAATGATAACTGGGACATCATCATCAATCGCAATCCCATGAGCCGGAACACCAGAAATTTTATGTAATATCCTGACTTTATCTCTATTCTCAGCCGCCAAATAGGGAGGGAAAAGAGCATATTCTGAGACTACCGCTACATCTGCTTGACCTCTAACTACAGCATCTAAGGCTTTACTATAATTTCCACCATAACTAACTTTACCAAAGAAGCTATCCAAGCGATCGCGGTTAGGGACAAAACCCTGTTTAACTAACTCACTTACAGGAAAAAGAAACCCAGAACCAGATGTTGGAGAAGTAAAAGCAATAGTTTTGCCTCTGAGTTGTTCTAAAGTTGCTTTCGGAGAATTTTTACGTTTTAATTGGCTATTATTGGGAACAACAAAAATAGAATTATAAGTATACCTACCAGAGTAATTTTTGCGAACTTCAGCCAAATATAACCGAGAATTTGCTAATTGTTCAGCCTTTAAAGCCGGACGGCTACTTAAAAACGCTACATCAGCTCGATTTGCTCTTAAAGCTTCTACTGCGGCTGTCTCATCACCTACTTGCGCTTTAACAGGTATTCCTAACTCCTGAGATAAAAAACCAGCTACATTATTAGCTTTATTTTGCAAGTCTGTGGAATCAGAACGACTAGGAAAAACTATAGTTAAAGGGTTCATTTTCTGAGCAACTAAGCGTGGTGCTGGTTGATTTTTCAAGGGGTTAGCTATGGCTATTTGCATAGAACCCAAACTACTCAAAGCCATTCCCGTCAAAGCTAACAGCCCTCCACTAATCCCCCAAAATCCCTTTTTATTTATTGTCATTTTTTTAACTCCAATTAGAGTATTTTTGCGAATTACTTGCAATTATTGCCATAAAAAACCTTAGCCTTTTTAATAATAAAAGTCAATAAGCAAAAAAAAGAATTATTCATAACAGTGTTAAAAATCTTTTTATCGGATTTTTATACCAATTCTATTAAAAATGCACTGAATATTAATATCTTCGCCATTGTTCGTAGGTTGGGTTAAGCGACAGCGCAACCCAACGCATTTTTTGGTTTTAAGTAGGTTAGGAATGAGGATTAAATAAAGTGCAAATCTTGATGGATGTAATTTAACATTAGGTTAGACGGTCGTTATCAAGAATTGTAAGTTAATAAATCCACGTTCCTTAGCATTGAAAATTGCCGTTATGGCACTAGGCTTGAGGCAAGGGTGAAGAGATTTTGGGCGATTTTACTTTTCTTTACACAGATTGGTTTTATTCTGTTCACCTACTTAGTGCCTGAAGTTGGGTTTGGTCTTTGTTCAACCCAACCTACGAATCAAGGCTTTTTCAAACCTTTAACCTTTAAAGCTCTTCCCTTTGCGCCTTTGCGCCTTGGCGTGAGACTAAAATTCATAACCCTGGGGTTTTACTTACATCCTAAAGATGCACGAGTATCTACACCTGTTTTAGAATTTACACCACTGGCATTAATACAGATTTTTTTTACCTGCATCATATCTAGAATTGCATTGGTAAAATCAGCACCAGTAACATCAACCTGATCAAAAGTGGAACGCAACATCATGGCTTCTGTAAAAACTGCATCACTTAAATCAGAATTTTTGAATCTTGATAAATAAGCAATACCTTGACTAAAATCTACACCGTGAAAATTCACAGTATCCAGTAAAGTACCGTTAAATACAGCACCACGTAAATCAGCATTGTTAAAATTAGTATTCTCTAATTTCACACTTGTAAACTCAATCCCAATTAAACTTTGTCCAGAAAAGTCCTTCCCCCCGACTCCCTTGTTAGTAAGAGAATTAGTTACACTCGAAGAGCTTGCAGCTTGCGCTGATAAGGGAAACACAAACAACACTAAGGCTAAAATCAGACTAGCTAATATTGAGCGATACTTCATAATCTTTGCTTAATAAATCTCAACCATTCCACTATTAATCATTAAACCGCAGGAAGGATGCAGAAGTAATTCTCTGCTAAATTACCAGCAATCCCGTAGGATAGATAAATGTTGAGGTGCTATCCCAAGTAAATATAAATAACCACCTGTGGCTAATCAAGAAAATACTCCCCTGTCGGCAGTCGCTCATGGAGGAAACCCTCAAGACCGCGCTGCCTCCCAATCTCTGACGCGAACCCCTTTATATCAAATGGGTGTAGAACTCAAAGCCAGATTCACCAGCTTTGGGGGCTGGGAAATGCCCATACAATACAGCGGTATCACCCAAGAACACCACGCTGTCAGAAATACTGCGGGAATGTTCGATATTTCTCACATGGGCAAATTTACCCTCCAAGGTAAAAACCTGATTTCCCAACTTGAGTATTTAGTTCCTTCCGATTTAAGTCGTTTACAGCCTGGACAAGCGCAATATACCGTCTTACTTAACCCCCAGGGCGGAATCATTGACGACATCATTATTTATTACCAGGATACAGACAGTGCTGGTAAGCAAAATTTAGTCATCATTGTTAACGCCTCAACTACCGACAAAGACAAACAATGGCTATTGGCACATCTTGATCTTGATGTAGTTAAATTTCAAGACCTGTCACAGGATAAAATCTTAATTGCTGTTCAAGGCCCAACAGCTACTCATTCTCTGCAATCCTTAATTTCAGCAGACTTATCACCTATTAAGGCTTTCGGGCATTTAGAAACAACCATTTTTGGAAAACACGCATTCCTCGCCCGGACAGGGTACACTGGCGAAGATGGTTTTGAGGTGATGGTAGATTCATCAGTGGGGATAGACTTGTGGCAGAGTTTATATGATCTTGGTGTTGTGCCTTGCGGACTTGGTTGTAGAGATACATTGCGTTTAGAAGCAGCAATGGCACTTTATGGGCAAGATATTGATGATACCACCACACCGCTAGAAGCTGGTTTGGGTTGGTTAGTACATTTAGATACCAAAGGTGATTTCATTGGTCGGGAAGTTTTAATACAGCAGAAAGCCCAAGGAATGTCCCGTAAACTCATAGGTTTGCAAACACAAGGACGAAATATTGCCCGCCACGGCTACCCCGTATTATCATCAGATCAGGTCGTAGGAGAAGTAACAAGTGGTACTCTCTCACCTACGCTTGGTTATCCCATAGCCTTAGCTTATGTTCCCACCCAGTTAGCAACCCTCAAGCAGCAGCTAGATGTGGAAATTCGCGGCAAGGCTTATCCTGCGGTAGTTGTAAAACGCCCATTTTATCGCTCAAAGAATCGTGTTCCTAGCTGATAATCTTTGCGGTTTTTGAGGAATAATGTGGTTTAGGTTACTGTTGTAACACTATTTTTTTAACAGAGAAAGTGATATGTCTTTTGAATATCCCCAGGATTTGCGATACTTAGACACCCATGAATATGTTCGTCTAGATGGCGACATTGCTACTATCGGTATTTCCGAATTTGCTGTTGATCAATTAGGTGATATTGTTTTTTTGGAACTGCCAGAAATTAATGATGTTATCACTCTAAATGACCAATTTGGTACAATTGAATCAGTAAAAGCCGTAGAACACCTGAATTCACCAATCAGCGGTACTGTCATAGAACGGAATCAAGCTGTAATTGACTCTCCTGAAGATATAGCAGAAGATCCCTATGGAGAAGGTTGGTTAATTAAAGTACGTACTAATGATGCTGCTGAAATAGAAGACGCTATGACAGCAGATGAATATCGCGCTTTGGTAGAAGGTGAGTAAATAATTTAACATTCATATTACTCAAAATGTAGAGATGTTTCCCAGTAACGTCTCTACATAGGGCTTGCTGAATAAACCTACAACCCAGACGCATCAAGATTTTTATCTGTATAAAGTTTTTAGCTACAGTCTGCTTAGGCTTTTTTCGCAACTTGAAAAGCTGAGATATAGGTAATTTGGATATTTCCTCCATAATGATCTTCGATCTTTTTTCGTAATGCTGTAAATAAACAAGTTCTGGTTTCTATATCTAGTTTTAGGTATGGTGTATAGGTGCTTAAAAGCAGTAAAAAGTCATCCATATAATAATTAACTCTACAGACAACTTGTTCGGAAACTAAATTTTTGAATTTACCTGAATCAATGGCTTTTTGTCCTAAAGCTTGCACTATCTCTTTTTGAGTTTCTATATCTTCATATCTGTCTAAAAGTGGAGCATACTTTTGATAAATTTCCCGAAAATTTTGATATATTTCATATTCTGGTTGCGGTGTCATATTCCACAGCAAAATTAAATTACCATGATTCCGTAAAGCTTGAGAAATTTTGCTATTACCAAATTCAGGATTAATCCAATGGTAAGAAGTTGCTGCTAAAACAGCATCAAATTTTCCGGTTTCTAGTTCCCATTCTTCAAAGGTTGTTTGCTGAATTTCCACCTGTGGATAGATTACACAATTTTGTTTTGCTAAATTACAAGCTGCTAAACTTGGTTCTAAACAAATCATAGAAAAACCTAATTGAGCAAATGCTAAAGTTGCATTTCCCGGTCCACAACCTAATTCTAGAATATTGGCTTTGGTGGAAAGTTGAGCTACTTCTACAGCACCATTAATAATTTCTTGTGGATAGCGAGGTCTGAATTTATTATAAGCTTCTGCAACATGAGAATACCAGTTTTTTCTAGTTTCTAAATCTTGAAAATATAAGTTTTTTAGTAGTTCCAGTTCTTTCATAATTAATCCTTAATTTCCCAAAGCTATCACGGCATTTTGTCCCCCAAAGCCAAAGCTAAAACATAGCACTTGCTGAATTTTACTTTCTTGTGCTGATGTGATGAAATTTAAATTAAATTCTGGTTGCTGAAGTCCTACACAGGGAGGTAAAATTTGATTTTGCAATGCCATAAGTGAAAATGCTACACCTAAAGCTCCAGATGCTCCTAATGTATGACCTGTGCTACCTTTTGTGGAACTAATCGCTAATTTTGGTGAAAACAAGTGTTGAATAATTTTACTTTCAATGCGGTCATTTAACTGGGTAGCTGTACCATGAGTGTGAATGTAGTCTATGTCTGTGGGTGAAATGTGACTACGTTCTAAACATTGCTTAATTGCCATGATTGCACTTTTACCTGATGGTTCTGGTGAATTTCCATGATATGCGTCTGCTGTCAAGCCAAAACCTAATATTTCTCCATAAATCTTGGCTTGTCTTTGGGTGGCTAATTCCGCAGATTCGAGAATCAAAACAGCACCACCTTCACCTAGTACCAAGCCTTCTCGCTGCAAATCAAAGGGATAAGCTCCTGTTTTGGCTAAAGCCCCCATTTGCCTAAATCCGGCAATTGTCAGGGGGGTTATGGGTGCTTCTATTGCCCCTGTGATTACTCGTTGGTATTGCCCAGTTTTGATCAACATTGTAGCTTGAGCGATCGCCCAAATTCCCGTTGCACAAGCCGCCATTGGGGCTAAAACTGCTGCTGTTGCCCCAATTTGTCGCGCTACAGCGATCGCATTCATCTGAGGTAAAGTATTTAACCAATTATCTAAGTTTAATTCTGCCTCTTCCTGATACATCTGTCGCGCCATGATCTCCCAAGATGCTTGATAACTCCGACTAGAACCAATTACCACCGCGCAATCAGGTAAAGGTGTTATTAATTGAGCATCTTGTAAAGCTGAGTTAACAACTATTTCCGTGAGTGTATTTAATAAAGAGGGTTTTTCAGCAATTAATCCCAGGGGAATTATTCCCAATTCTGGAAATAGTTGATGTAATTTAATTCCCGTTTTTCCTAATAGTAAATCTCGCCAACTAGCCTCCAAGCTTTTACCTAAAGCGGAAACTAAACCAATCCCAGTCACAACAACTCTAACCAATTTTAGATCTTATATAAAAATACATGAAGAAGGAGTCAGAAGTCAGAAGTCAGGAGTCAGGAGTCAGGAGTCAGGAGTCAGGAGTAAGAATACTTGTAAAATTACGAAACAACTTTAGGCTAGTACCGCAGGGCGGAATTAAAAATTAACAATTAAAAATTAAAAAGCAGATGGTATAAGCTTTTCAGGGATTTTTAATGGTTGCTTAACTTACGCCGTATTGTGCTAGTTATCAATTATTTTGACAACTGACAACTGACCACTGACAACTGTACGGGCGAAGCATTTGGAGAACTATTTTTGGCAATGACCGATAATTTATCTTCCAAATGCTTCGCCCCTACTGACAACTGACAACTAAACTATGGAGCAGTTTTTAGATTTTCCGCGCCTTGAGTAACTTTTGCCGATACAATGCGATCGCCTTGCTCGATTTTGTTCACTACCTCAAAACCTTTGGTAACATTACCAAACACCGCATAGTTACCATCCAAGAACGATAAATCTGCTAAAGGAAAGTAAAATTGAGCAGAAGCAGAATCAGTTGGTTGTGATCTAGCCATAGCGATCGCCCCTTGCTTATGCTGTAATACAGGCTTCTCAGTAATTGTCTTACTGTAAATAGGCTCTTTTGCGCCTTTTGGTTTAATTTCTAACGGTATCCGGCGCTCATTCCCAGTTTTAGGATCAATAAAACCACCTGTTCCCAGTCTATTTTCGGGAAATTTCGGATCTTTACCTTGGGGATCTCCACCTTGAACCACAAAAGGTTGAGGTTCACGGACAACACGATGGAATGCTAAACCGTCATAAACGCCTTTTTGAACCAAATCCACAAAATTACCCGCAGTAATTGGTGCATTTGTGCCATCTATTTCAATTGTAATTGATTGGGGGTTAACGACTTCTCCACGCTTCACCGTCATCACCACCGTAGCTTTACCCTCAAGGCGTGGTAAACCTTTGGTTCCAGGAATACTCTCACTAACAGTTTCTGATACTGTTTGTGCGCTAGTAGTAGCACTGGTAGTCGTTGCCGTTGGGGATGAATTAGAAGATGTTGTACTACCAGTACATCCTCCCAAAGTCAAAGAGCCAATCATCAACAGAACTACAAAAAATTGTGGAAATTTTAACCGCATTGTTAGTGACTGCATTAAACAAAATATCTTCATCTTTTCTGGCCAATTATTCCTTAGATCCCCAGATCCCCGACTTCTCTAAGAAGTCGGGGATCTTATGTTATGGATCTTATTGTTCACCAATCCAAAATCCAAAATTCCTAGAGTCCTTCTAAGGATACTCCTAAAAAACGAGCTAATTCCGCACCTTGGGTTTCCAAATCTGCCAAAGATAACGGTTGACCTACTCGTGTGAGGGGAATATCTCTTCTACCCTTAACCCTAAGATACAAAGCACGTTGAGGATTCAGACCTTCTTTAATCACAATCCTGACAGATTGTACATCTGCAATCCGGCCATCAATTTGGATTTGACGGTTTTTCCCTGGAAACCCCCAACGAAAGATTTTTAATGTCCCCGTTTCCCGATTGAACTGATTATAACCGCCGCCTAAATCCCACAGCACCACGAGCCACAGATATGTAGCTAATAGCAAGCCAGCAGAACCATATAGTCCCATCACCAATCCTTGAGGGACAAATATTAGTTGTGTTGCATCAGTAACTATGAGTAAATTAACTTTGAGATAACTAGAGATACCAGCTAAGAAAAAACCACTGGCTCCCATAGTTACAATGCTTGCCCACCAGTAGTTACTAAACCGACGTGAACCAAGAACCTTTTGAGAGAGGAGGTTCTCGCTTTTGTTAATTGTTGTTGATACGGTCATTAAACTGCCTTGGACTATCTTTCTCAAGTCTGCCACTGAAGCAGTCTGGATTGCAAGTTATCAAAGAATTGAGCAGAAATTTTATCCTGAACTTGAAGGATTTTAGGCCGCAGGGCCTGCGCCCCTAGGAAGATTTCTGAGAAAACCTATGTCCAATTGTTAAAATTCTGATATGGATAGAAAATATTTAACTTCCTGTTCCATATCCAGCCCAAACTCTGAGGAATGTGATAAGTTAAGAATCATTGCGTTACCACAATCTAGATTGCTAGTTAACGGTAGCCGATCATATGAGAAATGATCACTTTGTCAAGTAGTCAGTTCTCACAATCTTAGCTTCTGCAAGGCTGCTGGGTTTGTAAAAAAAACGTTGAATTCCTCACGGCAGATGATATAAATCAGTAAAACTGTGGAAACACTGCTTAAAAAAACGGGGCAATTTTAGTAAAAAACGAGGATTTTAGTTAAATGACCATCGCAGTTGGACGCGCCCCCAGTAGAGGGTGGTTTGACGTATTAGACGACTGGCTAAAGCGCGATCGCTTCGTATTCGTAGGTTGGTCAGGAATATTATTATTCCCCTGTGCCTTCCTCG
>Ga0208857_1000033_pt1 | contig 34833 bp, 34 predicted proteins | sample LakMenEpi05Nov12_FD_150674 | JGI IMG/M metagenome (GOLD analysis project Ga0208857, IMG submission 150674) | Freshwater microbial communities from Lake Mendota, WI - 05NOV2012 deep hole epilimnion (SPAdes) | ecosystem: Environmental > Aquatic > Freshwater > Lake > Epilimnion/Euphotic zone ... | reverse complement strand
GATTTAAACCCGATTTTTCGATGATTTTTTAGCGATCGCTATTTATCTAGACTTCATCCGCAAAGCCTGAAACGACCAAATATCGTTCATACACATGATAGTTAATTTGTACAGTGCGTAAGTCCTAATTTCTATAGAAATACCAGATAACTTAATAATTAAACAACCAAAATGGCAAGAGTTAGAAACTGTTATTGGTTTATGGAAAGATGATACAGAAATTGATGAAGTTTTTGATATCATTAATCAGGAACGTCATCAAGATTTAGTCATGTAGGTTGGGTTGACGCAAGGAAACCCAACAATTTTTTACACTATTCACAAACTTTTTTAATAGCTTCTTGATAAATTAAATTACTTAAACGAAACTTACCAACAAATTGTAAAGAATCCAGTTGTTCTTTTAAATTAGGAATTAATCCATTTTGTTTAGCCCAAATCAAAATTCCTACTGTACCTAATACTGGTAAATTCATTTGTTTTGCAACTCGTCTAGCACTTTTCTCATCAAGTAAAATAGCTTGACTAGGTTGTTCAATAAACAGGGTTATTGCTTCTGATTCACCTTCATCTAAGTAGGTAGGCGGAGAAAAATCAAAGTATATTTCGTTTTGTGAAATGGCTAAAACTCAACCACAATAACGCATTGAGGTGAATTTACATATCGTTACACATTTTGGTTATTTAACGTCCACTTACTTAACTCTAATTTTAATAACGATACTAAAGCAATATTACTAACTGGTAAAATAGTTAACCATGAAGCTTTTGCTACTTGTTCTACACCAAATCTTCCTATACCTGTCTCCACAACTTCTTTCCACACAGCTTGTGGAATTATAACACCATCGGGAAACCGTTGATTAATTAACTCTAATTGTCCAATACTACTTAAAGCAATTAAAACCGATGAATTACTAACTGCTTTCATGATAATATTTCTAATGTCTCTAAATCTGTTTCTAACTCTTCTAAATCATAACTACGATCAATATTTTCTTGTCCCAATAACTCATGAAATTCCCATTTGCTTAATTGCGACAATTCACGGGCTTTCCCAAAAGAAAGAATCCCTTTTTGATAAAGTCTAATTGCTAATTCAGTGCGGATGCGATGCAGACGTTCATCAGGAGGTAGACGTAATCCCTCAGTTACTTGATCAGGAATTTCTAAGATTAGTTTACTCATATTGTTTCACATCAGGATCAAGAATAATTATATCATTTTGTTTAGGGAAATGTTCTACTGTCGTTGTCCCATCTTCATGATGAATAGTAACACTATATCCTTCTTGATATCGTTGAGAATATTTACCCCGAATAGGATTTTTTAGTTGACTTAAATCATATTCTTCTTTTAAGTCATCTTCTAATTCATATTGTATTTTCTCGTTCATAATATCTCCATTGAGTTACAGCCCATTGATGAAAGCGATCAGATTTCCTGAAATAAGCAACCAAAACACCAGTATCAAGAATTATCTGCTGATTCATTTCTGCCCATATTCTTCCATGTATTTCTTATTAAAAGAAAGATCGTCTACCCCACCTTCAATAACTCCTTCCCATTTTCTCAATAGATCATGAGGAGAAGCTTCAGGCTTTTCTACAGTTGCTTTTTCCGAATCTTGATTAACTTGGTGATTACCCAATTCAAATGCCAGAAACTCAACAAAACGGAGAACTTGCTGCTGTTGATCTATAGGTAACTGCTGCATGGTAGTTACTACCTTTTCCAGAATTGTCATGATCTTAATTCTTTTGAGATTGTGTATTCACCTTAATGATCACGCAGAAACAGAAACTTCCGACTGATAGCAAATCCCCGCTTCCTTGAATCTTTGTAAAGCTTCACCCAAGCGATCGCAATCTGCAATTAAACTAATTCTCACATAGCCTTCACCACCCACACCAAAGGCATTACCAGGAGTCAAAACCACCCCAGTTTGCTGTAAAACGTTCAAAGCAAAATCTGTAGAATTCATCCCCACCGGACATTTTATCCACAAATACATAGTCGCTTCAGTTTTGGGAATATTCCACCCCAATTTACCCAAACCATCAATTAAAAAATCTCGACGAGTGCGGTAACGTTGCTGAACTTCATGTAAATAAGAATCAGGGAGACTCAGCGCTGTTTCCGCCGCAGTTTGCAAAGCCGAAAAAATGCCATAATCTAAATTGGTTTTCAGTGTCCGTAAACCTTGGATAACGTGACGATTTCCGACAACAAAACCAACGCGCCAACCTGCCATATTATAGGTTTTAGAGAGAGTGTGAAACTCGACACCAATCTCCTTAGCACCGGGAATTTCTAACAAGCTAGTGGGTTGATAACCATCAAAAGCTAATTCTGCGTAACATAAATCATGGACTAAAAGGATTTCATACTTCCGTGCAAACGCCACAATTTCCTCAAAAAATTCGCGGGGGGCTGTGGCTGCGGTAGGATTACTGGGATAATTGAAATAGAGAATTTTCGCTTTTCTAGCCACTTCCTCAGGAATAGCCGCTAAATCAATTAACCAATTATTTTCTTCCTTGAGAATTAAATTATGGATAACTCCCCCAGCAATAATCGGTCCACGAAAATGCACAGGGTAAGATGGTGAAGGTACTAATACAGTATCACCAGGATTAATATAGGCGATCGCTAAATGCCCCAAACCTTCCTTAGAACCGAGTAAGGGTAAAGCCTCACTATCAGGATCAAGGGTAACACCATAACGGCGATTATACCATTGAGTAATCGCCTTACGGAAACTAGCCGTTCCTTCAAATGGAGGATAACCGTGATTAGCGGGATTTTGCAAAGCTGCCATAGCCGCTTCTATCACTGGTTGGGGAGTAGGTCCATCAGGATTACCCATACCCAAATCAATCAAATCTAACCCTTGTTCTCTAGCCTTAGCCTTTAATTCGTCCAAACGGGCAAACACATAAGGCGGCAATTTTTGTATCCGTTCTGCGGGAGAAATCCAACTCAAACTCATTCCTTCACCTCGTCACTTATTCCCCTGGTGGAAACACGATTAATATCTATTGGTGCAGTGGTAGAAACCATTGCGGCCATCAATTGTTCCAACGCTACATTAAACGGTAGACGGTGGATATCAGAATTAGGTTCTAAACTAATTTCCGCTGCTGTTTGTAACTCACCCAGAGTAATATTACCTAATCCCAAATCTGCTAATTTTTGGGGTAGTCCAATCTCTGCATAGAACTTCAACAATTGTTGTCTTGCTGACGCTGCTAATTGATTTCCCTGGATCATTTCTTCTAACCGCAGTTGTACCAGGATACCATAAGCGACCTTTTCCCCGTGAATACTACCATGTCCAGAAATATGAGTTAAGCCATTATGAACTGCATGGGCAGCGACTGTGCGACATTGCGCCCCACCAAGTCCCCCAATTACTCCAGCTAGGAGTACAGTTGCGTCCACAACTTCTTGCCAAACTTCCCCACCTGGAAACTGTAACGCAGCAGCAGACTTTTGCAATAAAATATCGCGTAAGATTCGCGCTTGTTGAACCGCAGCAATAATTAAAGTTTGTTGCAAATGTCCACTACTCACTGATGCTTCATACCATTTAGCGATCGCATCCCCAATTCCTGCTATTAATGTGCTTGGAGGTGCAGTCTGAACTAAATTATAATCCAAAATCAGCAAATCAGGACAGCGAGATAAAGCCACATCATATAAAAACGCCCCAGTTTCTGAATAGACATTAGAAAGGGCAGTCCAAGCCGCACAGGTAGCCCCAGAAGTGGGAATTGTCACAATTGGTAATGTCAATTGGTGGGCGACTAATTTAGCCGTATCCAGGGCTTTACCACCACCAATACCGATAATCAGATCAGCTTTATGTTCTTTAGCGGCTTTGCGTAAGGCTTTCAAACTAGCTTCACAACAATCAGCACCATAGGAAACTGACAAAGGATGTAATTCTGGAGATTGGCAAAGAGATTGTAAACTCTCTTGACTCAGATTGAGAGTCTGATTTCCAGCAATAATTAAGGGACGAGTTCCCAAATTAGCAACTTCACCCGCAACGGTTGACAACACACCCGCACCGCGAATTACTTTCCCAGGGGCAACAGAAAGGCTGAAAAATGAACTAGAGGTTTGAGTGGACAAAGTTTCAGTAGAATGTTGATTAGGCATGATCGTTATTTTGCCAAAACTATTGATATTTCTTAATCAAATTTTAAAATAATCTTTATTGTATGATAGATGACCAAAAAATGTGCAAACAAGAAAGAAGCAGGGGGCAGGGGGAAGAGGAGAATATTTTTCTTCCCAATTACCCATTACCAATTACCCATTCCCCGTCACCTATGAAGCAGTGGGTTTTGGTAATGAAGCAAATTTATCTAAATAAACTTCTACCACCATTTCTGGGTCTTCACGACTGACCAAAGTGCGATTTATTTGACCCAAGTACAGCGGTACAGATAACCCTATTTCTGGGTGGATAATAGTGCGAGCGCGAACTATCATTTCCTTACTACCACCAGTACCTAAGCGACCATAGGAATAAAGGTTACTAGCTGCTTGACGTAAAGTTGCTTCTAATTCTGTGGGAGTAATTTCTGGTGCGACAGCAATTACTGTTTGGTTAGAACCGTTATCATAAACTAGGCTGTACTTGACAGCACCAGGAATAATTGTGCGACTCAGGGGAACGAGGGAAAGTGAAAATAATCCTCCTGTCAGTACCAGCATAAAGCCAGTTGCACCCACCAGTCGAAAGCGAAAGCCCCATTTAAGAATGAAAGCTAAGATTGTCAGGACTGCAAATACTATTGTCGCAATACCTGACCATTGGGTATATTGCAGAAAATTAGCGGTACTAGGCATAAGGTTTTAATTACGGATATTACCATCTTACCTATCAGCAACACCAGATTTTTACACAAAAACAAAAACACCCCCCATTTCTGGAGGGTGATTCTGTAATTAAGCTATTAACAAAGCTTTAATTATTAACCGTTGATTGCAGGAGCGCTCATTGCAACAGGAGCAACATCACTAGCAGCCAAGTCTAGGGGGAAGTTGTGAGCGTTACGCTCGTGCATTACTTCCATACCTAAGTTAGCGCGGTTGATTACGTCAGCCCAAGTAGCGATAACGCGACCTTGAGAATCAATGACGGATTGGTTGAAGTTGAAACCGTTTAAGTTGAACGCCATTGTGCTAACGCCCAAAGCGGTGAACCAAATACCAAATACTGGCCATGCAGCTAGTAAGAAGTGTAATTGACGGCTGTTGTTGAAAGAAGCGTATTGGAAAATCAAACGACCGAAGTAGCCGTGGGCTGCAACGATGTTGTAGGTTTCTTCTTCTTGACCGAACTTGTAACCGTAGTTTTGAGATTCGGTTTCAGTTGTTTCCTTAACCAAGGAAGAAGTTACCAAAGAACCGTGCATTGCAGAGAACAAAGAACCACCGAATACACCAGCTACACCCAACATATGGAAGGGGTGCATCAAGATGTTGTGTTCAGCTTGGAACACGATCATGAAGTTGAATGTTCCAGAGATACCCAAGGGCATACCATCGGAGAATGAACCTTGACCAATTGGGTAGATCAAGAATACTGCGGTAGCTGCTGCTAAAGGTGCAGAGAAAGCTACGCAGATCCAAGGACGCATACCCAAACGGTAAGAAAGTTCCCACTCACGGCCTAAGTAGCAAGCTGCACCGATTAAGAAGTGGAATACTACCAATTGGTAAGGACCACCGTTGTACAACCACTCATCTAAGGAAGCTGCTTCCCAGATTGGGTAGAAGTGCAAACCGATAGCGTTAGAGGAAGGAACAACTGCACCAGAGATGATGTTGTTTCCGTAGATCAAAGAACCTGCAACTGGCTCACGGATACCGTCAATGTCAACGGGAGGCGCAGCGATGAAAGCGATGATGAAGCAGGTAGTAGCGGCTAACAGGGTAGGGATCATTAATACACCGAACCAACCGACATATAAACGGTTGTCTGTGCTGGTGATCCACTCGCAGAAGCGATCCCATACGTTAGCGGTTGAGCGCTGTTGTAAGGTTGTGGTCATTTTATGATTGCTTTATTTTCTTATGATGTTGGTAGGTGGTTTTGCCTACCTGTATACAACATTAGAGGATAAGTTTAAATTTGTAAAGATAATTAGAATTAGTATTAGTTATATCAGTTATATGTTTTCCTAATGTAATGAGGTTTACAGAAATTGCAGCCGCAAATTCACTCCTAAAAATCAAAGTATATATAAGGTAAACTGCCTTCAGGCGCTAGTAACCAAACCGCATAAAAGCATAAGGGGACAAAAACAATTTTAATTGGCCAGCTAAACTCTAATTTCATTTCTCGTTTAAAAGCATAAGAAATACTCATCAGCAAAGCTATGCCGAGCAGCAAATAAGAAATTTGATATTGACTCATATTTAGAGCTTCTATATAGACCTTTGCGGCAAATTGTTGATCACCCCCATGACCCCAAAGATGTTGAATAACTAAAGCAGAGTCTTGGAGGTTGGGGAGACGAAACCAAATCCAAGATGTAAAAACCATGATTTGCGTCAAAAACCAAGCAAAAATTATTCCTAGCGGGTTTTGCCAAAAAGATTTAAGAATTGTAAAGCGATCGCTTAATACACTAATGAGACGATGCCCAGCTAAAGCGACACCATGCAATACACCCCAAATAATAAAACCCCAAGCTGAACCGTGCCAGATACCAGCTATTAGCATTACTATTAATAAATTTCCGCAGGTACGCATTAATCCGCGTCGAGAACCACCTAAAGGAAAATAAAGATAATTACGCAACCAATCACCCAATGTGATGTGCCAGCGTCGCCAAAAATCGGCAATACTGGTACTGAAGTAGGGAAAATCAAAATTTTCCGGTAAAACTAAACCAAATAGTAAAGCACTACCACGAGCAATATCAACATAACCATTGAAATCTAAATATAGTTGCAAGCCATAAGCAAAGGTAGCTAACCACAAATCTGTACTACCTGCTCTTTGTAAGTTACCAAAGCATAAATCCACAAATATACCCAAATTATCAGCGAAAATACCTTTTTTAACCGCACCTCTAGCAATTAACCACAGTCCTTCAGCAACTCTATCAATGCTGGGAAATCTTAGGGTATCAAATTGAATTGCTAAATTATGGTAACGAGTAATTGGCCCAGAAATTAGTTTGGCAAAAAATAATTTATATGTGGCAAATTGGATAAATTTAGTAGTAGCAGTAGCGCCACGATAAACATCTATTAAATAAGCAATACATTCAAATGTAAAGAAAGAAATTCCTAAAGGTGCAACTAACTTAATTAATGATTCTGGTGAATTTGTCGGCTGATTAAAAACTAAATCTAGGAAATTATTTATGTATTTAAAACCTAAAAGAATAAAAACATTAAAACCTATACCAATCGACAATACTTTGAGACGACGTTGATTCCAGTCAGCTTGGGTAAATTGCTGTTCTTCGTTAGATAAATTCCAGTTTTGAGAATGCTTTGCTGGTGAAGTATTGCTGCCAATTTCTAAACCTAGACGGAAGTTAATAAAAGTTAGTGCTAAAAGTAATGGTAAATATTGAATGTGCAAAGATGCGTAGAAAACAAGGCTGGCTATTAGCAGTATCCATAATCTTATATTTGCTAAATTAACAGTCCAGTAGATTCCTAAAACACTCAACAAAAACAGCCCGTAAAAAATTGATATAAATTTCATTTTTGATTAATTTATGATTTTGAATTTGTGATTGGGAAGAAAGAAGATAAGTATTTTTTTCTCTTCCCTATTTAATCACTTTGTTGGCCAGCTAATCATTGGATCTATAGCCAGTTTTTTTGATACTTCATAAGCACCATAGCGATTGAGGTGACTAGGATCTGAAAAGTAATCATTTGCTTTTGGCCATAGCTGACTTAAATCACGATATATAAATTGAGGATGATTGGTAAAGCTTAATAAATACTCTTGAAACTGTTGTTCATATTTTGTGCGTACAGGATCTAAATAATCTGAAGTAAGGGGCAGATTGACAAAGATAAGGGATATCTTATTATTTTTGGTAAACTCTAACATAGAATGGAATGCCTGATCTTGTTTACCTGCTAATTGGAAAGATCTATAATCGTTGTCGTAATCTCCAGAAACTTTGGGGTGTTCTTGATAATATGTGCTGGGATTAAAGCGAATAGATAAAGGTAAGAATCCATCAAAATCAACTCCGGGGAGAGAAAAATTATTGTCTATTTCAGAATCATGGGTGAGATTAATTTTTGATTTAATCGGGGAATTTTGATAGCTAAAAGGTAGATATTGAAGTTGTTTTTGGAGAAGAATTTTAATTTGATCACGGTTTTTATAACTAGCAGATAAATTAGCTACAGACTGATTTAACGAATCGTTAGCGACTTGATAGATACTAATATCTTCTATCTTAGGTTTACTACTAATTTTTTCTTTTCCATCTTCTGGGTTATGAGGAACTTCATTATTTTTGACTGTTGTTTTGGCTTTTTGTAATATTTCCTTGTATCCTGGTGAGGTTTCAATTGTATTGAAAGTAATATCTTCTCTGCCATTATTAAAGGCGCGAGAACCATCTGCCCATAAAATCACCTTTGGCAATTCTTCAGGTTTTAAAACCTGACGGATAAGAACATCAACAACTTGGGCTGTTGCTCCATTAATACCAAAGTTAAATATATCAATACTGCTATAATTTTGGGTGACTAAAGCTTTAGAAAGGGCGACAGGATCAACTCCTCTCAGGGCGCGAGAAGAACCAATAATCAAAACATCTGGTGGGCGTTTTTTGGTGTTTAAACGATGTTTATAGAGGGCTAATTGTTCATCTAATTGCCTAGCATTAAAACTGGGCATTTGTGATCTAGCTGCTAATAAAATCGCTCTAGCTTTTTCTTTTAATGGTGCGGCTGGTAAATTTCCTGATTGAGAACCATTTTCATTGATAAATTCAGAAGCATTAAAAGCAGCTTGATTATTATTAGGTAATTCGGTTGTTCCTGATTGATTTAAAAATGATGTTTTCTGATTATTTGGTAATGGTAAAGATGCTTGGGCTTGTGAGGATAAGGGCGAAATAGTATTATTAGTAGCTTTTGGTGAATTCTTAATAGTATGGGCGACAACATAGCCTAACATGAAATCACTTTGTAATGCGAGAAGTAATCCTAATGCCAGCCAAATCATTCCACTGCTAATTCCTTGATTATCGGGATTTTCATCTATTTCTTGATTAGATGATGTAAATAGTTGACTGTTTAAAAGTAAATTTCTGATGATTTTATTGGTATTTGTTAACCAATTTTTTGTTTTTTCTTTGATAAAACTTTGTACTTTTGTATTTGTTAAATCGAGACGCAAAATTTCTTCACCGTTTTCGCCGATCATCAGGGAATTTACATATTCTGATGTAGCAGCAAATTCTGGTGTTGTTTCGGGGACTAATCGAGAACGTTCTTCTAGATCAACTCTATGATGCCATACGGGTTCTTTATCACCAGCACGACGACCATAAACACGGACACCTGTAATACCATGAATTTTCAGTTGGCGGATAAATTGAGTCACTTTCCGAGAAACTTGATGGCGTGTGGGACAAACGGGAGCATCACACATGATGTGTAATAAATATTCTTTGCGAACTAGTAATACCCGAATACCACCTGTTTTAAATCGCCAATCTAGGTCAGGATTAAGCAACCGCTCTAGTAAAAAAATAATTGCTGGTTGATCACCTGTACGGGCAAGTTCCCAGGCAGATGTCACTAGAGCGGGATGCTGAGATGCTGGTAAAGATACCCAGTCTATCCAAATTGGTTTTTTATCCGCTGTTTTTTGTCCGTATATGGCGGCTGAGATAATAGCTTGAGGAGCAATATTTTCTAGCAGGGGGACAATGGACTGTAGCGCGGTTTCTTTATCTGGTGCAGGGGCGGTTTCTAAGGGGTCAAAAGCTGGAGTACAAAATATGTGTAAGGTAGATTCTCTGAGAGAAGTTTGTAGTGCTATTTTGAAGCCTAATAATTCCTCTGTTAATATTTTAGCGATCGCTTGCACATCTCCCCACCGCGCCCATTCTTTTAACATCACCTCTGGAGGTGTTAAATCTACTCTTACCCGCCAATCTGGGTCGGTTTCCCCGCGAACTTGGGCTACAATGATCCCATCCTGATAACCAACAAGCTGCAAATATCTGAGCTTTTGGGCTACCGTTTCTGCCAGTAATGATGGATCGGGGCTATAGCTAGACTGACAAAATACCCACAGACGATTAACGACTATCTGAGAGTTATTTTTCGCCGGAGAGGGTTGAATTTTTACCTGTATTGCTATCCCTAAATGGCTGAGATGTTCGCTCAAATAGCGAGCAATGGCATCGGCATCTCCTTGGCGTGCCAGACTCTCATTAGAGATAATTAACGAGCCACCGGGGCTTATAGGCGTTTCTGTTTGTGATAATAGTGACTGTTCTACCTGTTCTAAATGTTGCTCTAGTTGATTCAAGTACACCCGATGACACCATTCGGGACGGTGTTCCCCTTTTTTTCGACCATAAATTAATATCTGGTATATTGACGGTTGTTCGTCATTGGTAAGGGTATCTACATCGGTTTGCTGTAGCGCTTGCAGTAACTCCGATAAGGTTTGCCAACGTTGTGGACATTCAACGCTTTCACAGAGAATATGTAGGTTATTACCTAGCAATCGGACTTTTACCCCGAAAGTATTTATACCTATTGCTTGGCTTACCCATTGCACTAAGGAATTTTGACGATTATCAAGTAATACTGTTTTCATGGGCGGTGGAATTTAACAGCAAGGTTGTATTGGGGAATTTCGGTTGTATTTGTCAACTAGAACCATAGAATTATCACATTTTGCCGTTTTTTTTAACAATTTTGTTACCTTCGCAGCTTGCAAAATTGACAAAGATAGTCTTATAGAAGAATTTAGAAATCAGGAGGTAGGGGTGCTGCGCCCAAGGAGTCAATACCTTCTGCAAGGGATAAATAAAACATTACCAACATTATGCGGTGCTATCAGACACCAAAATAGTTTTAACCTTTTTCTCCGTTTCCTGCTATATTTTTCTACTGTTAACATTGATGTAATATACCGTAGCCCGCCTGGGAATAAATTCCCAGTCTCATAGCAAAAGTCATCTGAAGATGACTAAATAAACGTCTACTAATTACTGAAAATTACAATGTCATCCGTAAACCAACAGTCATTTTCTCAATCTGGATTAAATTGCATTGCATTCACTATTTCCCCTGCTTGTCTTTTACAAGTTGGTACAGTATCTATACTGATGCTACTCATGGCTCAAAAAGCTACGGGCGAGGCATTAATCGGACTGGGTGAAGCAAGTGAAGAATTATTACGAGGCGATCGCTTACCTGTTCTCAATTTCCCAGATGATCACAAATTAGACAAGGGTCAATTCCCAAGGAAAACACCCAATACCAGCCGCAACTAACATCACACCCTTAACAGAAAATTATTCTATTTTGCGTCCCGAAGTTTTAATCGGATTGGTCAGTTGTCCGTTGTCCGTTGTCCGTTGTCATTGGGTAATTTTATTCTTCCTTCTGACTCCTGAACTCCTGAACTCCTGAACTCCTCAACTCCTCACTTTAAAAACTCCTTGGGATTTTTTGCTTCCCAACCGAGGGAACCGTTAGAACGCATTTCAAAATGAAGATGCGGTTGAGTGGAGGTTGGTTGTCCGGTAGTTCCCACTGCTCCCAAAATATCGCCTTTGTTGACTGTTTGACCGAGAGTAACTTTGATGCTGTCAAGTTGGGCGTAACGGCTTTGTAAGCCACCTGCGTGGTTAATAATGACTAACTTGCCATAACTACCCTGTTCCTTGGCAAAGACGATGATTCCAGGAGCGATCGCTGTCACAGGAGTATTTACTGGTGCTAACAAATCTACGCCACTATGAAAGAACACATCTCCTGTAATCGGGTGAATTTGCCAACCATAAGCTAATGCAACATCTGTACTACTTGGCAAGGGATAACCAGTAATGTTTCCAGCCGTGGTACTAGGTGCGGTAGCAATTGTCCCAGAAGTAGCAGCAGGAGCAGTAATTACCCCTGGAAGTATCGGTAAAAAGACAAATTTAGGGGTTTTCTGACAACCATTGATTTCAAATACTGTATCTGGACGGACTTTATACTTAGATGCTATTTGTTTCCAGTTTTGATTACGAGGAACTTCGACAACAATGCCATTGAAAGGGAGAATTTGCAGTTCTGTTCCTGGATTTACGACCCCATTCTTCACGGATGGATTAATCCCAATAATTGTTTCTGGTGCTAAATTATAGCGATTAGCTATAGTTGCTAAAGTTTCACCGCGATTAACTTGATGACGTTGGATACGAGCTAAAGCGGGAACCGGGCAACTTCCTGGACTAGCATTAACGCTTTGTGACTGTGGCAGTATGGATAATAAACCCAAAGTGCTAAATAAGCTCAAAAAACATAGTGAACAATAGGAAAATTTCATGTAAATAAGTCCAGAAATCGCTAATTTTTAGATTTTAGTGGGGAATTGTTGAAGATAGGATAAAGTTTTTCCTCTATCTTTCTACTACCTATTTTGAGTAAATTCATGATGAAATTCCAGAAGTAGATATGATCCCCGAATATGCTGACAAATTTCTAATATTTATATGTCAAATGATCTGTTCACTGAACGTTTGCTTGACTACACTAAAGAGATAAGCTTCCATCTGTCCTTGAGCGCCATTATTCTTAATTATTATGAAGTTATCTTTGAAACAACTGGCTGTTTATCTAGGTTTGGTGGTAATTGGCTCTGGTGGTGGTGTCTTTGCTAGTCGTTATTTTTGGACACACAATCTTTCATTTCAACAGTTAAAAAATGTGGCGGTAACTTTACCTGCTGAATCTGTTGTTCCCCAACCTGTCAATGGCATACTCAATTCTTCTGGAGGTGATAATGTCAATTTTATCGCCACTGCTGTCAGCAAAGTTGGTCCTGCGGTTGTGCGGATTAATGCAATTCGGAAAATATCAAATCCGATGACTGAAGCTTTTAAAAATCCCTTATTTCGGCATTTTTTCAAAGAGGATGAACGACTAATGCCCTCAGAAAAAATTGAGCGCGGGACAGGTTCAGGATTTATTCTGACCGAAGATGGTAAGTTACTAACTAATGCTCATGTAGTAGCAGACACAGATACAGTTCAAGTCACCCTCAAAGATGGGCGAACTTTTGAAGGGAAGGTGGTAGGAGTTGATACGGTAACAGATATAGCCGCAGTCAAAATTTCCGCGAATAAATTGCCGATAGTCAAGTTAGGTAATTCACAAAATTTGATTCCTGGACAATGGGCGATCGCAATTGGCAATCCTTTAGGTTTAGATAATACTGTCACTATTGGCATTATCAGTGCCACAGACAGAACTAGCGCCCAAGTAGGTGTTCCTGATAAGCGCGTGAGTTTTATCCAAACAGATGCAGCAATTAACCCTGGTAATTCTGGAGGACCACTTTTAAATGCTCAAGGACAAGTTATTGGTGTGAATACCGCTATCCGTGCTGATGCTCAAGGACTTGGTTTTGCTATCCCCATTGAAACCGCTTTCCGTGTAGCCAATGAACTATTTACCAAAGGAGAAGTTGCTCACCCATTTTTAGGAATTGAGATGATAGATATTTCCACAACTACAAAACAGCGACTGAAAGAGGAAGATCAACTAAACATTCAGCCAGATGTGGGAATTGTCATTAGAAAAGTTATGGAAAAATCACCAGCGCAGACAGGAGGATTACTTCCTGGTGATGTGATTCAAAAGATTAACGGCAAACAAATAAAAATTTCTGCCCAAGTCCAGAAGATAGTTGAATCAAGTACCGTTGGGGACATTCTCGCAATAGAAGTCAACCGCAATGGTAAAACTCAAATCTTTAAAGTCCGTGCCGGAAATTATCCCCAATAGTAGGGAACAGGGAGTGGGGGGAGTGGGGGGAGTAGGGGGAGTAGGGGGAGTAGGGGGAGTGGGGGGAGAATTGTTCTTTGTTCTTCCTGATCTTCTGACTCCTGACTCCTGATTCCTATTGATTGGATAAATGTTCCAATTGCATCCTCTGTTCCATTTGGCGGAGAAAATAACCTGTCATCATTGCCGATGCTAGTATTCCCGCTAGATTGTCCCGGTCTGTTGTAATTTGGACATTGAAATGTTCTGTCGGTATCACTCCCACTAGTCCTTGGACATTCTGGGAAATGATTTGTTTAATTTCAGGGCTGACAGCTTGGGCGACACGGGCTAAAACTTCGGGGGATTGATGCTGTAAATATTTAAGTAATTGATTTGGGTTTTCCCCAAAGCGATCATTCAGAAGTTGATTAGGGTGTTGCTCAGAGTCGTCTTGTAAAAAGTCAGGATCAAACACCATTGGCGATTTATATTAGCGTAACTGCTAATTCTACTCTAAACCATATTCATAGAGTAGCGCATTTTCTACAGGGAAAAGGGAAAAGGAAACTTTCTAACAGGGAATAGTTTTTTAATTTTAACTTGTTTCCTCCTCTGCCTCCAATCCTGCCAACTCCAGTTCTAGTTGTTGTTCTTTCTCTGGAACTGCCAAAATTTGGGGCAGTTGTTCGATTTGAAAATACTGATGAAATTTTGGGGTTATTTGCAGAGCAAAGGAGCGAGAATCACTCTCTCGGCGTTTGCGAACAAAACCAGATTCTACTAATTCTTGAACGTGCTGATAAGCTCCTGAACCCCGTAAATTAATCAATTCGCTTTGTAATATGGGATTATGGAGGGCGATCGCTGCTAATGTCCGTAAAGCCCCCACACCAAATTCTACTGGTATTATAGCTTGCACTAAATCATGGAATTCCGAACGCAGTTGTAAACTATAACCATGTTCAGTTTCTACGACTTCTAAAGCTGTATCTCGACGGGAATAATTCTCAATTAGTTCGATAATTCCTTCTTCTGCTGTGAAGCGATCACACTTCGCATATTCAGCAATTTCACTTAAAGATAAGGGTTTACCCTTTAAATAAAGAATCGCTTCTATTTTGCCGGCTATAGGTATATTCTTGGGCATTAATCAGTTGTCAGTGGTCAGTTGTTAGTAGGGGCGAAGCATTTGGAAGATAAATTATCGATCATTGCCAAAAATAGTTCTCCAAATGCTTCGCCCGTACAGTTGTTAGTTGTTAGTAGGGGCGAAGCATTTGGAAGATAAATTATCGGTCATTGCCAAAAATAGTTCTCCAAATGCTTCGCCCGTACAGTGGTCAGTTGTCAGTAGGGGCGAAGCATTTGGAAGATAAATTATCGATCATTGCCAAAAATAGTTCTCCAAATGCTTCGCCCGTACAGTGGTCAGTGGCTGAAAATTTTTACCTATTTTATATAACTAAGTATAAATTCAGCGATCGCTAAATCTTGAGGAGTCGTAATTTTCAAATTAGTCTCTTCCCCAGGAACTATTCTCACTTCAATACCGCATTTTTCAAACAAAGCCGCATCATCAGTCACTTCCCAACCTTGACGGACACCTTCAGCATGGCACTGTTTTAACAATTTGACATCGAACCCTTGGGGAGTTTGGGCAGCCCAAAGCTGTTTACGCTCTGGTGTGCTTTTAATTATATCATTGTCGTCAACGACTTTAATCGTATCTTTAACAGGTACAGCCGCAATTAAACCAGAACAATGCAAAATTGCCTCAGAACAAGCATTAAATAAATCTGGTGTTGCCAAACAACGAGCGCCATCATGAATTAAAACTTGTCCTGCATTAGTTGGCAATGCCTGCAAACCATTATAAACTGACTCTTGACGGGTAGAACCACCAGGAATGAATACTATTGTTTTTTTCAGCTTTAAGTCAGCGATAATAGACTTGAAGTCATCCCAATCTGGAGGTTGAGAAACAATTCCGATCCAACTAATAGAACTTGCAGCTTCTGCGGCTAACAAAGTCCAAGCAATCAAGGGTTTTGAACGTACCTGTAATAAAAGTTTATTACGATCAGCACCCATTCTTTTGCCACTTCCGGCTGCGGGAATTAGTAAATGCACAACTTTTCCTTAATCTTTAATTAAATAAATTCAAAATACCCATTGTTGAAAATAACTTCACCAGCAAAATTCTCAATACCTATATTCTCCTAAAATATAAAACAATAACCGTTAATAAATATTATGCGTGTAGTAGCCCTAGTCCCTGGTTCAATTGATAACCAAATTCTTTTTTTTGCCACTCTTGATGATCTGAAGCGTTATTATCCCGACGCACAGATAGATGTGATTGTAGAACCCCAGTCAAAGGCCGCTTACCGAGTCAGCAAGTCAGTTCATGATGTATTAACCTTTGATTACAAAGATCGTAATAGTTTAGCTGATTGGGGTAACTTAGTTGGTATGATCCGTGATCGTGAGTATGATGTCGCTATTATTGTCGGACAAAGTTGGTGGGTAGGCTTGTTAATGTGGTTGACGGGAATTCCCACACGCATTGGCTACCAAGGAGAAGGTGCGGTTTTTCTCACTAACCCTATTCCGCCCAATTTATCCGAGTATGTGGCAAAAATGTACCATAATTTACTCAAACCTTTGAAAATTAATACTCCTTGTCCAGCATTATCAGTAAATGTGCCTAAAGTAGATATTGAATGGGCGCAAGCAGAACAAAAACGCTTAGGAGTGAATGAAACAGGTTTTATTCTCATCAATGCTGGTGAAGGTAGCCTAGATACAACTTATCCCGTAGAAAATTGGCAACAAATTATTGCAGCTTGTCAACAAAAACAGCCAGATTTACCTGTTGTTGTCATTAGAGAAGCAAATAATGAGCCTTTAGTCAGATCGCTTTTAGAACATTGTCAGAATATTAAAGTTACTTCTCCCGATGATATTGGTAAGTTAACTGCCATAATTGCCGGTGCTAGTTTAATGGTATCTGTAGAAAATAGCTTCTTGCAATTAAGTATAGCAGTAGAAACATATACAATTACTTTGTTAGATTCTATAGATTCAGAAAAATTATTACCTATAAGCGAGAAAGTATTAGCTATTACTTCATCAACTGGGAAAATAGCAGATATCTCACCCCAAATAGTGTTAGAAAAAATTTGGGGAGGCTGAGTATTAATTTTAGATTTTGGATTTTAGATTGAAAAAAAATATCCAATCTAAAATCATAAATTCCATTGTTTAGGAATTAGTTTTTTCAATCATTTCAAAGAAAGCATCATCTAATTCATAACCCAGAATTTGCGCTAAAGATTTGAGTCGAGATGGACTAGCAATATCTTGTTTGTGCAGCCAATCACTTAAAATAAAGATTTTGTGCATCAAAAATATTTCTAAAGCTTCGGGGTTATACTGGATACCTTCTTTAGAACTAAACTGATGAGGTACTAACATAGCTGCATACCGAGCTAGTTCTCCTGCTTTCCAGTCTAGTAAAAATGGCAACCAAGGATACTTGGCATCAAGACGCACAAACCACAGTCTGACTTCGGGAATTTCCGATAGTTCCCGTGGATCATTTGCTTCCCGCTCAAACTGAATTTCCAGACGCAGTTGCTGTTCATGGGCAGAAATGCTTCCCTGTTGCAGCAATGGTTCAATCACCGTTAAGGCAGGTGACACATCTAAACTATAAATAGAGTTGTTGTTGAGGGTGATTGTGATTGTCATGAACTGATAGCTACTTACTCAACAGTGTTGAGAATCTACAGTAGCAGCTTTTTTACCTCTTTAGGTAGACATTTAGCCGAATTTTAAGATAAAGTTGTTATGAGTTTGTTTTAGATTAAGAAAATGATGAGTTAGCAAACAGCCAAAAGTTTCCTCGAATTTTGCCCAAGCAAGTTCTATCGTGAGGATATTTTGAATTAATTTATCCCCAATTCCTAGAATTCACAACCTGAAATATGTACAAGCAAGGGATTTATCCTAAACCTATTTGTTCTTTACAAGATGCTTTGGATAGGTGTAAAATGTTAGGGATGCGTATCAGTCGTCAACGGCGCTTTGTTTTGGAATTGCTTTGGCAAGCGAAGGAACACCTTTCTGCTAGGGAGATTTATGATCGACTGAATCAAGAAGGTAAGGAAATTGGACATACTTCGGTATATCAAAATCTAGAAGCTTTATCTAGCCAAAATATTATAGAGTGTATTGAACATGGGGAAGGACGATTATATGGCAATAATAGTAATTCCCATAGTCATGTTAACTGTATAGATACAAATCAAATTTTAGATGTGCATATAGAATTACCTGAAGATTTGTTACGTCAAGTGGAAGCACAAACAGGGATAAAGATTTCTGAATATACTATTAACTTTTATGGTTATCGTGACAAAGTAAGTGATGAGGAATTAAAAATTTAAACTAGTACATCACGGCGTAAATAAAGCAACCATATTCAATCGCCAAAAAGCCTACTGGATATTAGTTTTGACTTTTGACTTTTGACTTTTGACTTCCGCCCTGCGGTACTAGCCTAAAAAATCAGGAATCAACTTTCTTGTAAAAATGAGCGATCGCCTTGTACAATTTTTATTAATTGACCCAGATCCAATTTTCCGTTTAGGACTCAAGGTAACATTGGAAGCTATTCCTAATTTACAAGTAGTAGCAGATGTTGCTACAGATACTGCCGCTTTACAGGTTTTAGCGGAAATACTAACTGGAAATTCTCGGCAAATTAAATTAATTATCTTAGAATTAGATAATGAGCAAATAGGGTTAAAATTCTGTAAACAACTCAAAGCTTTATATCCCCATATACCTATATTACTTTTAAGTTCAAAATCTCAACCAGAAATGCTCATTGCTGCCAAAGAAATCGGGATAAATGGCTATTGTCCTAAAGGGATATCAATTTCTCAATTAGTCCCCATTATTCAAGAAGTAGCTAATGGTGGTGATTACTGGTTTGCAGATTCAGTAATTGTTAATTCTCCCTTCCCATTTGCTAAGTTGCGAAATAACTTACAAAATTCGGGAATTAATAATATTGATCAAGCCCTTGATAAAGTTACAGAACAATTAAAATTGCCGGGAATAACTCTATTAAATAAAGCAATTTTAGCAGGACAACGACGCGAACTTTTAGCGGCTCGGTGGGTTGTTAATCACTTATTGACAGCAGAGAAGGAAAGACAAAGACTATCACAAGAAAACCAATTACCGTCCTTAGATATTTTTCCCAATCAGACTATTATTAAATCAGATCTACGACCATTTATAAACGTACCACCGATAGTTAGTTCTCAACAACTGCAATCTGAATTATTGACTTTAGGTTTAAATAAACTCAAATTTCCTTTAGATAATCTTACTAATACACCTTTAGAAATTGATATTCTTCGAGAAAATAAAAAGCGAGAGTTACTTTATATTATTCTTCAACAATTTTTTAAGCAGTTGGAAGAAGTTCGGGCTTTTAATTTTGATAAGAATCAGCTATTTAATTTACAAAGCCAGATTTTACTAGACTTATGGCAGTTTACTATTACGGAGTTTTTTGGAAATTATTCCCGAATTATTTTAGATAAACAAGAAATAAGTTTGGTTAAATTTTTATTAGATAAAACCACAGATTCGCAAACAGAAATTATCAATAAAGTTCCATTTTTATTTGAATTATTGACTTATCTACTATTATTAACAGATTTATGTATTGATAACGTTTCTTATCCAGCAGGAACGCAAGAATCTCAATCTCAAGCATTATCAATTTTAGAAAATTTATTGATTCACATAGCTAATGCTGTAATTCAACCATTACTAAATAATTTAGCAGACGAGGAAAGTATTAAACAAAATTTTTATCATTGGCACATGATTTCCACCAGAGAAATTGAGAAATTTAGAAATAACTTATCTTGGAAATATCAATTACATCAATATATAACTGAAGCGCAAACAATTTTTGAAAGTCGCTATGAATTATTTATTTTTGCCCCTCGGGGAATTTCTAAAATATCAATTTATGCTCCTCGAAATCAAGAATTAGCTCAACTTTCTGGAATTCCTTTAGGGGTAACATTAATACTAGAATTTCGGGATGCTATTTCTCCCCGCATACAATCATTAGTAGGCTTTTTAGGAACTGGAATTGTTTTTGTTCTCACTCAAGTAATTGGCCGAGGTTTAGGTTTAGTTGGGAGGGGAATTTTACAGGGAATTGGTAGTGTTTCTTTAACGGAAAAGGGACAACGGAAGAATAAGTAATTGGTAATTGGTAATTGGTAATTAGATTAAAAGCCTTTTCATTAATTACGAATAATATACACCGGGAAGTGCTGTACTATAAATTCCAATCACGACGATAATTGAAAAAACCTAATAACAACTCTTGTAAAGCACGGTTTTTATTAATTCTGTGTCTATTCCATTCTCTGGCTGTTTCCATGATAATTTCGGAATAACTGGGATAAATAGGTGATAATTTTGCTAAATGCTGAATTTTAATATTTTGTGATATTGCTAAACTAATTAAATTAATTAATTCTCCTGCTGCTATTCCTAAAATAGAACATCCTAGAATTTTTCCATTTTCCAAAACTACTAATTTACAAATACCTGTAATTTCTCCTTGTATTTGTGGGGCTGTAGCTGTTTTGAAATATTGCTTAAAAACTAAAATTTGCTTTTGAGAATATCGGTTTCGCGCTTGTTTTTCTGTTAAACCAACTTGTGCCAGTTTAGGTTGAGAATATATTCCCCAAGGAACAGATTCATAATTAACTTTTAGTCTGGGAAAAAATAAAGCATTTTCTATGGCAATATTAGCTTCATAATTACCAATATTCTGAATATCATAACCACCTAATATATCACCACAGGCATAAATTCGCTGGTTGGTAGTTTGTAATTTTTCATTGACAACCAAGCGGTGTTGATGCAATTTTACTCCTACGGCTGGTAAATTCAGATATTCTAGGTTTGGTTGCTGTCCAATTCCAATAAAAATTTCGTCGGTTTCAATGGCTTGATTTCCGGCTTGTACCCATTTTTTATTGTCTATATGTCGGATTTGGGTGACTTGGGTTTGTGTTAAAACCCGCACACCATCAATTTCTAATTGTGCTGTTAATAATTGGGCTATTTCTAAATCAAGATTAGGCAGAATTTGAGAATTTTTAACTATTAATGTAACTTGACAACCGAATCTGGCTAAAAATTGAGCAATTTCTATACTTTGAGGAACACCACCAATAATTACCCAATTTTCGGGTAATGTTGTTGTTTCTAAAAATTGCCAAATATTAGCTAAAGTCAGATATTTAATAGTATCTAATCCTGAAATATTGGGAATTAAGGGACGAGAACCATTAGCGAGTAAATAGGTGCGACTATATAACTGTCTTTCATTAACTGTAAAACTTAATTGAGGAGAAGATTGAAATTGACCATGACCAACAATAATATCAACACCTTGAGCAGCTAAGTTAGAAAGAGAATTTATTTGATTAAGATTTTTAGCAACGGCATTTGCATAAAACAATCCTTTTTTTAAATTTAAAAATTCTGGATTTAGGTGAATATTTTTGTCAAAAATTTCTAGATTTGCTAAATTATAAGATTGCTGAGTAATTTGACTAATTTCACTAAGTATGTATTGATAACTTGAATTATAGTGATCAGAAAAATCCGCGCTCACAATCAAGGCAACTTTAGCGTGTAACTGAGTGGCACTTAAAGCGGCATGGTATCCAGCAATACTGCCACCAATAATAACGATATCGTAATCAATATTGGGCATGGGGCATTGGGCATTGGGCATTGGGCATGGGGCATTGGGCATGGGGCAGTTGTTCGTTGTTCGTTGTTCGTTGTTCGTTGTTCGTTGTTCGTTGTCACCCATTAAGTTTTATTCTTCCTTCTTCCTTCTTCCTCCTGATAGCGAAGCGTGGCGTTAGCCATACTCCTGATAGCGAAGCGTGGCGTTAGCCATACTCCTGACTCCTGACTCCTGACTCCTGACTCCTTCTTATAAGTGCTGTTAATAGGCGTTGGTTATCAGACTGGGTACGGACTGCGATGCGAAAAAAGCGATCGCCTAATTCCTTAAAGCTTAAACAATCACGAATTAAAATCTGGTGTTGCTGAAGTAGTTGCTGTTGTAGCTGGGAAGTGGATTGTTGAGATTCTACCAATAAGTAGTTAACAGTGCCTTCGAGCGGGGTTAAACCGGGAATTGAAGCTACACCTTGAAATAGTTGGTTTCTCGCCTCTGGTAGCCATTTCCAGGTGAGATATTGGAATTCTGTATCTTGGAGGGCGGCGATCGCTGCGGCTGCTGCTAAAGTATTTACAGGCCAAGGATCTCGCCATAATTTCCATTTTGCCAACCGGTCGGGGTGAGCGATGGCATATCCTAATCTTAGCCCTGGTAAACTGTAAAATTTGGTGAGCGATCGTAAAATCACCAAATTCTCGTATTCCTGCACCAACCCAATTAAACTTTGTTCAGCTTCCGGTGGCAAAAAATCCATAAACGCTTCATCTATCACCACCAAAGCAAACTTTTCCAAATACGGTAAAACAGATTCCCGTGAAAATAACTTTCCCGTGGGATTATGGGGATTATTCAGCAGTAACCCAAAATCTGAAGTCTCAAGTCCGAAATCTGGCAATAGAGAAATATTCCCCTGACCTATGCCTAAATCCACAGGAAACTCCAGAACTTTAGCGTTATTAGCCGCAAGAGTGCGGTAATAGTCACCAAACGCTGGAGTTAGTAACACTGTTGCTGCTAATTGTCCCAATTCTCTACCCACCAGAGTTAATAATTCTGCTGAACCATTACCTGGCAAAATCCACTCAGTAGGTATTTGATGAAAATGACTCAGAGCAAGTCTCAATTCACCATATTCTGGGTCAGGATAATTCCTCAGATTGCCCAGTTGGGACACAATTGCAGCAATAACGCTGTTTGGTGGTCCCAACGGGCTGATACTGGCGGAAAAATCCACAATAGCATCAGGGGAACAGCCAGCCAGTGCTGCTGCCCAAGCTAAATTTCCCCCGTGTGCTTGTTGTGGCATCAAAAATATCTTTCCTCTAGAAGAACTTACTCTTTTGGCTCTTTTGGGGGTGCTACTCTTTCTCTAAACAGTTTCCCAGCGGAGAAAGCGGGAACTCTGGTAGCGGGAATATCCATTTTTTCGTTGGTTTTGGGGTTGCGCCCTTCACGGGCTTTACGTTCCCGTGATTCAAAAGAACCAAATCCTACCAATGTTACCTTATCACCGGAAGAAACCGCTTCCACAATGGTTTCGATGGCAGCACTCAAAACAGCATCAGCCTGTTTCTTGGTAACACTAGCCTTTTCTGCTACCGCATCAACTAATTCGCCCTTGTTCATATCAAACTCCTAAAGTTTTGCTAGAGATTATTTCAAGATGCACCATGACTGCATCTTTACGTAAATTTCCGTTTGTAGAAATAAAAAAATCGTTCCTTGAGAGTATTTACACTCAAAATCGCTACAAATACGATTGATTCGACTTTTCAATGAATCATTCTAAAGCGTTGTCGCCCTAAGTGGATAGATGAAACTATTAATTTATATAGATTTCAGGATTTTTTTTGTTTTTTTACCTCTTTACTGTATTCAAAATACCCTATTTTTAGGAATAAATACTTAATGGTCAGTTGTTAGTAGGGGCGAAGCATTTGGAAGATAAATTATCGCTCATTGCCAAAAATAGTTCTCCAAATGCTTCGCCCGTACAGTCAGCATTTGGAAGATAAATTATCGCTCATTGCCAAAAATAGTTCTCCAAATGCTTCGCCCGTACAGTCAGCATTTGGAAGATAAATTATCGCTCATTGCCAAAAATAGTTCTCCAAATGCTTCGCCCGTACAGTCAGCATTTGGAAGATAAATTATCGCTCATTGCCAAAAATAGTTCTCCAAATAGACATCTCCGGTAATTAAATGTGCGTGGTTTGAAACCCTTGTAGAGACGTTCTATAGAACGTCTCTACATTCATTTTCACCAGAGGTCTAATGCTTCGCCCGTACAGTGGTCAGTGGTCAGTTGTCAATTTTCCCCTGCTCCCTGCCCCCTGCTCTCTGCGTGTATTGATGACTTGATGACTTTGCCTCTGGCTTTAAGGACTCTGCGAAGTCGGTCAGCACTCAAGTAAACTTGTCGCTCAGATGCTAGTTTTTTGGCTAGTTGTTTAGAGTTGTAAGTTTGGGGTTCTTCAATTAGGCAGTTTTCTAGATACTCTAAATCATTTTCTGAATAACGGGGTTTTCCTCCTCGCCCTGGAGCATCCCATAATCCTGCTAAACTCATCTTTTCCCAACGGTGTAAGGTTTGACGGACTGTAGAAACTGCCCAGTTTAAACCTTGAGCAATTTCCTCGTTTTTTAATCCCCTAGCGTTCAACAGTAGAACTTGAGCGCGATCTTTTGTTCGTTGAGGAGCGTCTTTAGACCTTCTTAACTCTTCTAGAGTTAACTTTTCTTGATCAGTTAAAACAACTCTTAGTCGGCATCCCATAGGACTGTTATTTTGATTAATGTATTTGGTATCTGACGTGGGTTTCCAGATGGATATTTTTAATTACAGTACATGGTAACAAATGATTTGTATGTATTATCAAAAATCTATTGGCTTCAGTGTAGCCCTATAACAGTTACTTTAATAGTCAAAAATAATTTCATGACTAAGTATTGTGACGCTATACAACAATACCTTTACCACATTGAAAAAATCCTTAATTCGTAGGTTGGATTGATGTTAATTTTTGGTTGAAGCGAAAAAAAAGGTTTGGTAATATGACCAAACCTCCATAATTGCTGTGCTTAACAACGTACATAATTAATTTAGTGCTAATCTAGCCACATAGCATCTTCCTATGGAATGTGTACAAATTCCTCTAAATGTGATATATCATGGCAATAACACATATTGACATCATAAATAGGAATTCATAAAATTTTACCAACTACTTTAAATACGAAAAAGACCTGGGGGTTAGCCAAGCCTTTATATATACCAGGTGTTTACCATATATAGCTACTTTAAACCTTATATTATTCTTATTCATCTTCCTATAAGATGTGTACAAATTTCTCTAAATGTGATATTGCCGATGTCTATCTTGGTTTTTTACTAAAAATTTGATAGGGTAGGCCAAAAGACCTACCCTACAGCTATTCTTTCAAAACTGTCTTGGATGCCATTCTTGTCTTTTTGCGGTCAGCTTCCGATAGTTCTTCACCGGCTTGTAAGCGAGTTGCCGAAACTTGTAACACGGTGGCTGCACAGGTATCACCGATTTGTAAGGCGGTATTAGCAGCAGTTTGTAACATTGTAGCAGCACCAAGGCGATCGCCTAATTCTAATTTTGCCTCAGCCAATTGAGTTTGCCGATATTTAGCCAAAAGCAGAATCGAGTTTAGCACCTGGGAATTGAGAGCAGGTTCATAACTTTTCGTAAAATTAGCATATATTGGCACTAAGGGAGAAAGTAAACCCTGTTTATTCAGCGATGGGTCATCATAGCGAATTTGGATATGACCAATGACTTGTTTCCCTTCTGGCAATTGTCCCAAATAAATATTCGCTAAAACAACCCTTTCGCTATCTTTCATCAAGTCCCCTAACCGCACCATTAAAGTCCCATTAGCATCGGTTTCTACTGGTAATTCAATGGTATCTGGCGCAACTTGAGCGACTGGTTTGAGTTCCGCGAGACGCACAACCGGCACTAAGGATAGAAGTAAATGGGCATTTGTTAATCCCACTGACTGCACCCGTCGAAACAGCCGCGCAAATTGAGTTACAGCTTGTTCCGGGTTCTCGATATAAGCGAGAGTCCCACCCCCAGCATCAGCAATTTTTTCTAATAAATCTGGATTCCAGTCATCACCAAAACCCAGAGTGTTAATTGTCAGATTGAGTTTGGCGGCTTTTTGGGCAAGTTGCAAACACCGTTTATTGTCATTTGGTCCAATTTGCCATTTCCAAATCTGTAAACCGTTATCCCCATGGCCATCTGTCAGTAAGAAGGCTTGGGAAACCGCGCCTTTTGTGCCTTTGAGTAGTTCTGTAATGCCGAGAGATAAACCTTGGGCAATGACAGTACCACCACCAGCCTTCAGCTTGGCTTTGAGTTGGGTTTTGATGCTTTCAATATCTTGGACGATTTGGTTGGGGATAATGACCCCAGACGAGCCAGCAAAACCGATAACGGATATCCTGTCACCAGCTTTTAATTGATCCAATAATTGTTCAACTGCTTGAATGACGATATTCATGGGTTCACCGGACATAGAACCACTTTGATCGAGAATCAAGCAGAGATTTAAGGGTAAATTTTGTTCAAGTTCAGACGGAATGGCGGAAATGGAAATTGAAAGTTGACGTTGATTGCTTTGTTGGGCAGCATCAACGTTGGTATCATTTAGAGCCGATGTTAGTTGAACTTTCATTGGGGGGAAGCATCTTGCAAAACAGTTTTTGAGACAATTCTGGTTTTTTTGCGATCGCTTTCTGATAACTCTTCCCCAGCTTGTAAGCGGGTGGCGGAAACTTGCAATACCGTTGCCGCACTAGTATCACCCATTTGCAAAGCAGTTTTCGCCGCAGTTTGTAACATCGTTGCTGCACCAGCCCGATCACCCTGCTGTAATTTCGTTTCGGCTAACTGGGTTTGGCGATATTTGGCTAAAGCTAAAACCGACTGTTGTACCTGGGGATTTGGTGCTGGTTGGTATTCCCTGGTGACATGAGCATAAATTGGTAGATTGGGAGAGTATAGCCCGACTTGGTTAGCGGCGGGGTCATCGGAGCGGACTTGAACATTAGCGATCGCCTGTTTACCTTCTGGCAACTGTCCTACATAAATATTAACTAAAACTACCCGTTTCTCGTCTTTCATTAAATCGCCCAATCTCACCACCAAGCGCCCATCGCTTTCGGGTTGTACTGGTAACTCAATGGTATCTGGGGAAACTTGAGCAATGGGTTTGAGTTGAGCTAATCGGACATTAGGCATTAAAGATAATAATAGTTGAGCGTTAGTCAACCCCACTGTTTGCATTCGACTAAATAAGCGACCAAATTCCGATACAGCCTGATCTGGGTGTTGAATATAAGACAACGTACCCATACCAGCATCAGCGATTTTTTCTAAAACCTTATCATTCCAATTGTCACCAAATCCCAATGTATTTAGAGTTAAATTATAGCTGGCGGCTAATTGGGCAAATTTCAAACAGCGATCGTTATCACCATGTTCATTTTCCCCATCAGTCAGTAAAAATGCTTGGGAAACAGTATCTTGTTTACCTTTGGCTAATTCCTCAATTCCCAACCGTAAACCCTCATCAATAGCAGTTCCCCCATCAGCGGTGAGTTGTTTAATTTGCTTTTTAATCTGTTGACGATCTGTAATTAACTGATTGGGGACTAAAACCTTGGCACGGTGGTCAAAAACAACTACACTGAGACGATCTTCAGGAGTCAAACGATCTACTAATAAACTAGCCGCAGTTTTCACTGTTTCCAGGGATTTTCCTTGCATTGAACCGCTATGATCGAGAATCAAGCATAAGTTCAAGGGTACAGTCCGATCTATAGTTTCACCACCAGCAGAAACGGAAACTACTAATTGACGTTGAGTGCTAGTTTGATTTGCATCTATACCAGCATCATTGAGCGCTAGTTGTAAATTAACTTTCATAATTTCAATTTCCTATCTAGTTTAGACAGATACAATTTTACAGATAACTTCAAACCGCATCCTCTATACTACGGAAAATAAGTTAATTTAGAGGATGTTTGAAAAGTTTTGAATGTATAGACTGACCCCTCTCCAAACCTCTCCCCTGCAAGGGGAGAGGCTTTAAAACCCCCATTCCCTTGCAGGGAAGGGGGGTAGGGGGGTTAGGTTTTTGGAGATTACCGGTTTGATATAATACTTTTCAAACAACCTCTTAGCTATTTATACTAAACACGGGTGAGATTTAAACTTTTGCCAAATGACAAAGAACACAGATGTGTAGGGGTTTAGCACTGCTAAACCCCTACGTTTAGAATCAAACAATCAAGCCATTCTAAGTATATATACTTATAAGTAATTAAATGAATCATCGAGTTCTTATTGTTAGCCCCCATTTCCCACCAATTAACGCCGCTGATCATCAGCGCATTAGAATGGCACTGCCATACTTTGAAGAATTTGGATGGGATGTAACTGTTCTATGTATCGAACCAGATTTTATCGAAGGAATATATGATCCCAACCTAAATTTGACGGTTCCGGAAAACATTGAAATTATTCGATCATCAGCTATTTCTCCGAAACTATCTAGAAAATTAAAACTTGGGAATTTAGCTTTTAGATCCATACCTTTTTTGATTAAAGCAACAGCTAAATATTTTGAAAAAAATTATTTTGATTTAGTTTATTTCTCAAATACAGTTTTTTTGACCATGCCCCTTGGTCGCTACTGGCTAGAGAAATATAAAATCCCTTATATTTTAGACTTTCAAGATCCTTGGTTAAGTGATTATTATGATCGCACTCAAAACACTCCCCCTGGTGGCAAACTAAAATATGCAGTCGCTCAGTCTTTTGCTAAGATTTTAGAACCCTTTACCTTGGCTAAAGCCTGTCATATAACCAGTGTTTCGCCAGAATATCCTAAAGTATTAATGCACCGATATTCCTGGCTCAAGGAAGAGCAGTTTTCTGTTCTCCCCTTCGGCGCACCTGAAAAAGATTTTGAAATATTATCTAAACTGAATATTCAACAGAAAATATTTGATCCCCATGATGGTTATCAACATTGGGTTTATGTGGGTAGAGGTGGTGAAGATATGGCTTTGAGCCTGAATGTCCTTTTCTTAGCAATTCAAAAACATCGTCAGCAAAATCCCGAAATTTGGCAAAAAATTAAAATTCATTTTGTTGGCACGAAATATTCAATTTTTGACAACAATAAGGAGATAGAGGCGATCGCCAAATCTTATAATTTAGACGATATAATAACTGAATATCCACAACGTATTCCTTACTTTGAAGCCTTGCAAGTTTTAAAAGATAGTCATGCAATTTTAATAATTGGTTCTGATGATCCCAGTTATTCTGCATCTAAAGTCTATCCATGTATTCTCGCCCAGAAGCCCATTTTAGCAATTCTGCACGAACAGAGTCTTGTCGTTAACGTAATTAAAGAATGTCAGGCGGGCTATACCGTAACTTTTACTAATTTAACCAATATAGAAATTTATGATACCCTTAGACAAGGAATAGAATGGTTACTTCATTCTCTAGTTTACGGATTGTCAGGAACAACAGATTGGCAAGCATTTGAGCCTTATACTGCTAGACAAATGACACGGACTTTGTGTAAAATTTTTGATCAGTCAGCTAATCCAAAATGTAAAAAATGAAAGAAACTTCTCAATCCAATCGCATTCCTAGCCTTGATGGAATAAGGGGTATCGCGATTATTTTTGTATTATTTAGTCATGCAATTAAAAGCACTAAAATTTTTAGTAATAATCCAAATTTAGAGTCTATTATCATATCTTTTGGCGGATATGTTGGGGGATTAGGGGTCAATATTTTCCTTGTTATAAGTGGTTATTTAATTACATACCTCTTGCGTAAAGAGATCGAGAAGTATGGAAATATTGATTTTAAAAAATTTTACCTAAGAAGATCTATTCGCATTTTTCCTAGTTTTTACTTGTATTTAGGAATTATTTTTCTTCTTTCATATTTTGAAGTATTAAAAATACCTATTATAAATATTGCTTCATCTGGAATGTTTGTTTGGAATTACTCATTCTTGTGGAGTGATATATCAGGGCAAGATTTATGGTTTTTAGGACACACTTGGTCACTTTCACTAGAAGAACAGTTTTATCTTTTTTGGCCGGCAACTCTTGTTTTCTTAGGTAGAAAAAAATCAATTTGTCTAGCTATGATCTTGATTTTGTTATCGCCCGTACTGAGAGTCATTAGCTATCTTTTGTTTCCAAATATTCGTGGTTACATAGGAATTATGACCCACACACACATAGATGTAATTATGTTCGGCTGTGTGATCGCTCTGGCAGAAGGTTTACCAAAGTTTGAATATTTGGCCAAAAAGCTGTCTACTCAAAATACTGCATTATTGTGTTCAGCCTTTTTATTGTTTGTATCACCCTTATTTTATATAAAATTCCGAGGTTTATATGCGTTACCCATTGGCTTCACAACCGAAAGCATTGCGATCACAGTGGTGATACTTTGGCTTATACGTAACCACAATACTACTACTGGTAAATTTTTTAACTCTAAATTAATTGTTCATTTTGGTTTTTTATCCTACAGTTTATATCTATGGCAACAATTATTTCTGACAGAGCTTAATACAACTTGGTTAGGTATATTTCCAGCTAATTTAATTTTTTGTTACATTACTGCTGAACTTTCCTATAGATTTATAGAGCAACCATTTCTCAAATTACGAAGGTTTTTTAAGAGAAGTGAATCTGTTTAGATTGATTTTTCTTGGCATACTTGATTTTGATAAATTTTCTTGTTTATTGTCTTGGATTATAATAATAGCACTGTATTATTCACTGGTATTTAAGTATCTGCTTACAGTTAAAAAAATATCAGCACAAGCTGAAAAAGTGAAAAATGTCACATTACCCTCTAAACAATAGACCTTTGCTAAGGACAAAATCAGATAAAATATCTGTAAATAAAATACTTTGGGTAATTTGTCTTGTGCTGGCTTTTATTGGGCTAAGTACACCTAATCCCAGCGAAACATTTTTAGGATGCTTAATTTGTCCAGTCCTGTTTTCATTGCTTTGGCGACCTGGTGAACCACCTGCATTATTATTTGCAGCCAGCTTTCAAACCCTTCAAGTATTTGTCCCTGTGATTACTGCTAATTTAGCAGGAGAAACCCTACAGCAGAATTTCGGTCAAGAACTAAGTTTAGCATTTTATTTAGGTATCCTATCTATCCTGGCACTCGCCTATGGTATGAAGCTAGCTGTTGGCAATTCTCCTATAATTAGCTTAATAGATCAAGAAAAAAGTGCATCAGAATTAAAAGTTTCTAGGTTAGCAATAGCATATTTAGGGACATTCGTATTTTCTTCATCAATAACTTCTCTAGCATTTGCAGACCCTGCTTTTACACAACTTTTGCTATCTTTGGGGTCTTTGCGCTGGTTGATTATTTTTTTGATTGTCTGGAATGGGTTTCGTGATCCTAAATTTAGGTTGTTATCTTTCAGCATTGTCATCTTAGAAATTATCATTGGGATAACTGGTTTTTTTAGCGGATTTAAGCAAATTGCTTTTCTAGTATTGGTTGTATATGGGGCGACAAGTCTGAAAGTTAAGCAATTACTACGCCCCCAAGTTTTAATATTGATGGTGCTATTACTGTTATTAGCAACTTACTGGCAAAGTGTCAAGGGAGGTTATCGTAGCTATGTTAACGGAGGAAGTCTAACTCAAACCGTGACGGTTTCTTTGGCTGATAGATTAAATTATCATACTAAATCTGTTAGTCAAATCAGCGAGAAAGAGATGGGAGACGGATTTAATGCATTATTATCTCGTTTGGGATACCTTAAATTTTTCGCTGGTAGCATTAGAACTGTACCTAATGCTGTTCCTTATCAAAATGGCAAACTATGGTCGGAAGCAATATTTACTTTAATTCCCCGCGCTCTTTTTCCTGATAAGCCAGTACTTGACGATTCCAAACGCACAAATGAATTTTCGGGTATTCAAGCGGCTGGGGCTGACAAAGGTACTTCGATTAGTATTGGCTATGTGGGTGAGAGTTACATTGATTTTGGTGTTCCATTCATGTTTGCACCAATTTTTGCCCTAGGCTGTTTTTGGGGTTGGCTTTACCGATTTATAACTAATTTAGGATCAATTCCTTTGCTAGGATTAGCAGCAGCAACGACTATTTTATTGAACTCAGCAGTTTTTTTTGAGTCTTCTAATGTTAAAATACTTCCTGCAGGAGTAATTTTATTATTAGTTTATTCTATGGTTCTTCGTCTTTTTGGAAAAAACATTTGGTTATGGCTGACGTGTAAATCTAAGTTGAATTAACTTTGCTGAGGTAGTTAAAATTAGTCAATGACGAATTTAGCAATTATTGCATCTCATCCAATTCAGTATTACGCGCCACTTTTTCGGTCTCTGGCTGAAGACTGTAATTTTAATATTAAAGTATTCTATTTATGGGATTTTGGCATTACAAATCAGATTGATCCAGGATTTAAGCAATCATTAAAATGGGATATTCCATTACTAGATGGCTATAACTTTGAATTTGTGCCTAACATTAGTAAAGATCGCGGCACTCATCATATCTTTGGCTTGCAAAATCCCAGCCTGACTCAGCAAGTTTTAGCATTTAAACCAGATGCTATATTCCTAACAGTCTCCTATAACTACGCAAGTATTTATAGGTTTCTTTGGCAGATGAGAAATATCAATATTCCCATGATATTTCGTGGTGATTCCCATCGAATTCATGCAAAAAATGATTTTAAAAGTCAGCTAAAAAAGCTATTTATTAGCAAAATTTTCCAAAATTTTGATGCTTGTTTATATGTTGGCAAAGCCAATTATGAATACTTTAAATATCATTCTGTCTTAGAGAGTAAATTATTCTTCGCTCCCCATGCTATTGATAATTACCGATTTTCTGCCATGACTGATGAGGTATATAGTCAAGCAAAAAATTGGAAACAAGAATTAGGTATACCTCCCCAAAATCAGGTGATCCTTTTTGCTGGCAAATTTGAACATAAAAAGCGTCCTTTGGATTTAATTCAGGCTTTTATTAATGCACAATTAAAATCAGTGTCTCTGCTATTAGTTGGGGCGGGAAATTTAGACTCAGAAATGCGAGATTTGTCTAAGCATAATGATCAAATTTACTTTGCTCCATTTCAAAACCAATCGCTAATGCCGCGTACTTATGCTAGTTGTGATGTCTTTGTTTTGCCTAGCTATGGTAGTGGTGAAACATGGGGGTTAGCAATTAATGAAGCGATGTGTATGGGATGTCCTGTAATTGTTAGCAGTCATGTTGGTTGTGCGGCTGATTTGGTTAAACAGAGAAAGAATGGTTTGATTTTTGAAGCAGGAAATGTAGAGGCTCTTACTGCTAGTCTTAAAGAGGCTATGGCTGATCATTGTCGCTTGAAACAATGGGGAGAAGAAAGTAAAATCATTGTCAGAGATTACTGTTATGATCGCATAATTGCAGGCTTAAAGGAAGCCTTGGCAGCGATATGTAATAAATAAAACCCATGAATAAGAATAAGAATAAGAATAATCTTCACCTCTGGTTTCCCAACATATTTGAATTTACAGGTGGCATTCAAGCATATTGTGGTTTTTTATTGTCAGCCATTCAAAATATCTACCCTGACACTCACTATGACATCTTTATTAAGCATGACAGAAATGCCTCACCCAACTTCTCAACCCTAGCCCCTACTAGGTTTCACTTTGCTGGATCTATACCGTTACCACTGAGAACAGTTGCATTTGCAGCCCAGCTAATTGGTTGGGGAATCTGGAAGCGCCCAAATCTAATCATTACCGGCCACCTGAATTTTACCGTGGCAGCCTACTGGCTAAAACGATTGACAAATGTCCCTTATTGCACTGTTGCCCATGGTATCGAAGCCTGGAATATCAAAAACCCAGCTTTGCAAACAGCTTTACATCATGCAGACCTGATTTTAGCAGTTAGTGGCTACACGCGCGATCGCCTGATTAAAGAACAAAACCTTGACCCGAATAAAATTGTTATTTTACCAAACACTTTTGATTTCAATCGCTTTCAACCAGCCCCCAAACCTGCTTATTTATTAGAAAAATATGGACTAAGGCGCGAACAACCTATAGTATTAACTGTAGCTCGACTAGCGGAAGTTGAACGCTATAAGGGTTATGACCAAGTTCTCAAAGCACTTCCTCAAATTCGTCAGCAAATTCCCGATGTTCACTACATTATTGTGGGTAAAGGAAATGACCAGACTAGAATTGAGCAGTTAATTACCCAACTCAGATTACAAGATTGTGTAACTCTAGCTGGATTTATTCCTGATGAACAACTGTGTGATTACTACAATCTCTGTGATGTTTTTGCTATGCCGAGTAAAAGAGAAGGATTTGGTATTGTCTACTTAGAAGCCCTAGCCTGTGGTAAACCTGTTTTGGGAGGTAATCAAGATGGTGCTACGGACGCGCTTTGTCATGGTAAACTAGGGGCATTGGTAAATCCTGATGATGTGGATGAAATTACTCAAACTATTATTCAGATTTTACAAGGTACATATCCTAATCCTTTAATGTATCAACCCGAATCTTTGCGTCAAGAGGTCATTAATACTTTTGGTTTTGAGCAGTTTCAGAAAACTTTGGCTGGATATTTGCACCGATCATGAAACCAAATCATAAAATCAGGAAGCCAGGAAGCCTGGGAATTGAATTAATTCCCTAGCTGTGATGTTACCATAGATAAATATCTATTTAGTTCATAGTTAAATCCAATAACTAAATTCCAGTTTTATACCAATTTAAGATAATATATATATATATAGGACTTACGCATTGACAGGATCAACCAAATATGGGGTATGGGTTTCGGGTATTTTAACATGATTTTTTGATGATTTTTGAGCGATAGCGAAGCGCTGCTGCAAGCAGTTCGCTATTGATCGGAAG
>Ga0208857_1000032_pt1 | contig 34973 bp, 24 predicted proteins | sample LakMenEpi05Nov12_FD_150674 | JGI IMG/M metagenome (GOLD analysis project Ga0208857, IMG submission 150674) | Freshwater microbial communities from Lake Mendota, WI - 05NOV2012 deep hole epilimnion (SPAdes) | ecosystem: Environmental > Aquatic > Freshwater > Lake > Epilimnion/Euphotic zone ... | reverse complement strand
TGTAGAGGTCTAGATTGCATTGTGCTGTCGAGGGTTTAGTAATTTCTCTCATTTTTCAATACCTATTACTAGACGACTCATATTTATCAATTCACTATTTCGTTATTCTGTCAATGCGTAAGTCCTAATAAAATTAATCTTAGGGTGGATTAGGGTTAAGGAAAACCACCATTTTAAAGATGGGATAAAGAAGAAGAATAAAGTTTTTAACTTTCGTCTGGGGGGAATAGGAAAAAAGTCACAATAACTTGATTACTTTTTTCCTATTTTAAAATCTATCCTAACTTTTAAAATTGACTGATGTGAATAAAGTAGCAATTTTTCAAGCATCTTCTCAACAGTAAATTTCTTGGGAAAGTATCAAAATGACACATAAGAGCTATTTACTAGCGATTTCAGCTTTCCCAACTCCATGTTCCGTGACGATATTTTACCCGACCCATAAAGACACCACGTTCGTCATAGCACTTGTATCGCTGTCCAAATTTACTGCTTTCTTTATAATCTACGCGAGCAACAGGTTTAGGAGCGCAACGTTGAATGACTTGCTTAACTTCTTCTGGTAAATTATCTTGCACACCATAGGAGACTTCAGCATCAGAAGAAGCCAAGAAAGAGCTTCCAACTTCAACAGCTTTACCCAACAAGGATAATGGATCCATAACGTGACTTCCTAAACTCAAAATATTTATTATACCGAAAACTTCAGAATGACACAAGAATTTTCAACTCTGTTATACTCAACACGGCTTAATCATTTGATTCTGTAGGTAGGGGTTTAGCAAAAGCTCATAGGTGTCAACTTAAGCTCAAACCCTCCATAACTCATTTATCTCGTTCCTAGTCTCTGACTAGGAATGCAGTTGATGAGGCTCTGCCTCTAATATCATTGAAGGCAGAGCCTTCTAGAATTTATTCCCAGTCTCTGACTGGGAACTAGATGAATAAAATAAACTATTTGACTTTTATCCGTTAATTCAGCAATGCCGAATTTTGCTGGAATTTATTTATTTCTTCAAAAACTTTTGTTGCATCTTGATTACAAAAATATTCACTTCGGGAATATTCATTCTAGAAACAATTATCGCAAATACCCCAATTCCCACAAAGGCAGATATGGACAATTCTATGAGTAAACTAATTAAATCTTGTTTACCTAACACCTGTCGAGAAGCAACCAAAGTTCCAAAACTAGCTAAACCCGCAATTATACTCCCAACAGTTAACCCCAAGATTGGTACACACCATTCTTGCCAAGGTAAACCATTAAGTTTGCGATTGAGCAAAAATAACAACATCAACATTGAACTACAATTAACTCCAACTGTAGCTAAAACTAATCCAGGCGCACCAAAAGGTTCAACTAATATTAAATCTAATACAGCATTGAGAACAATATTAAATATACTAATTTTAAAAGGTGTTTGTCCATCACCTAAAGCATAAAATACCCTCACCAAAACATCACGCCCTAGATAAACAAACATTCCGATTCCATAGGCAATTAATAGCGAAGATACTAACTGAGTTGCTTCTTGTTTAAATGCTCCCCGTTGATAAACTATCTGGACAATTGGCACAGCTAAGGACACCATTAAAGCCCCTAAAGGTAACATGGTAACAGCAGTTAATAACAGTCCTTGACGAATGCGTAATTTTAGTTCTCCCCAATTATCTGGGTGAGAAAGTTTAGCAAATGTTGGTAATAAAGGCAGTAAAATAATATTAGAAATAATTCCCAAGGGAGTTTGGACTAAAAGATTAGCATAGTTAAAACCTGCGGCTGCACCAACAATAGGACTAGCGAAATAAAGGTCAGTAGCGACATTAATTGGCATCATTCCTGATGATATTGTCGCGGGAGTCATGATTTTAATTACTTCTTGCACACCGGGCGATTTAAAATCAAATCTCAGGCGTAATTTCCCTAATCCTAAGCGCCATTGCACTATTGACTGGACTAACCATTGCAGAATTCCTCCTGCCAAAGTTCCCCAAGCTAATACCATGCCACCGATTAAAGCATATTCGGGATTAATAATTTCTTTACCATATTGTCCTGCTAAAATAGCAATACCGATAATAACAGTAATACTAGATAATAATGGACTAATTGATAATAACCAATATTGATTAGCTGCATTTAAAGTTCCAAACCCAATGCCAATTAAGCCAGCAAATAAGGCTAAAGGAGCCATGATTTGGATTTGACGGATAGCGATCGCTCTTGTAGTTGCTTCTAAGCCATGACCAACTAAATCAACAATATACTCAGCACAAAAAATCTGGGCAAATGTCACCAGTATCAACAACCCACCCACTAGAGTTGTTATGGTTTCTACTATCGGTGCAGCTTCCTCTTTTTTGTGTTTAGCTAAAACACTGACAATGGCACTATGTAAAGGTCCATTTACACCACCAAGTAAGATTAACAGAAAACCAGGGATAATATAGGCATAACTATAAGCAGTAGCTGCCGCACCTACACCAAAAGCAGCCGCAATTATTTGCTGCCTAATTAAACCAAACACTTTACTAATTAAAGTTGCTGCGGCAACAATACCAGCAATACCAGCAAAGGAACGAGAGGGTTTTTGATCTTGTTGTGTCACGAATATTTAATGGTCAGTTGTCAGTTGTCAGTAGGGGCGAAGCATTTGGAAGATAAATTATCGGTCATTGCCAAAAATATTTCTCCAAATGCTTCGCCCGTACATTGCATTTGGAAGATAAATTATCGGTCATTGCCAAAAATAGTTCTGCAAATGCTTCGCCCGTACATTGCATTTGGAAGATAAATTATCGGTCATTGCCAAAAATAGTTCTCCAAATGCTTCGCCCGTACAGTTGTCAGTAGGGGCGAAGCATTTGGAAGATAAATTATCGGTCATTGCCAAAAATAGTTCTCCAAATGCTTCGCCCGTACAGTTGTCAATTTTCTATTTACAACCCAAACTATCTCTTGTAGAAACACCAGTTACCGGATTCACACCATCAGCCCTTTGACAGAGTAAGGATACTTGATAACGGTCAATTAATGCGTCAGTGAAATCAGCACCAGTGATATCAGCATCATAAAAACGGCTGCGGGTTAAAGTTGCTTCTGTGAAAATGGCATTTCTTAGATTAGCACTATCGAAGGTAACACGATCAACTAAAGCGCCCGTTAAATTTGCACTTTCTAAATTGGCTTTTAATAAAACGCCTTTAGTAAAAATGGCATTAGTTAAATTTGCATCTTGAAAATTTGTTCCCCGCATTTCGGCTGCGACAAAAGTTCCGCCAACTAAATTACTATGAGAAAAGTCCCGATTTTCTAAATTAGCATTATTGTAATTAATGGTATTAACTTGAGCAAAAACTGGTTCGGGATTCATAATTACCGAAAATCCCACCAAAATAAAAATGAATATCAAACTTAAAAATCTCAACAAAATCTTGTTCATAAATTTGTTAATTGTTGGTTGTCAGTCGTCAGTTGTTCGTTGTCAGTCGTTTTTTCTAGACTACTGACCACTGACTACTGACTAATAACTATTTCCAATCTTTACCAATGCGAATTGTCAGGTCAGATTCCAAATCACCATTTCCGGAAACTTCGATTTGTCCTAAACCTAAAACTTGTCGCAAGTCAATTCCTGGTTGTCGGTTGCCTTTTTGGACAATAATCTGAGTTTGACGTTGGCTATCTGGCCAGTCTGGAACTGGGTAAACATTAGTAAAACCTTTCTGTTTAAGATAGGTAATGACCTTTTCCGTTAGCTGGGGTTGATTAGTCGTATTTTGAACGGCAATTCTTTGGATAGAAACGGGTCTGGTATCTGATTTAATCCCAGTTACATTTACCCCAACAAAATCATTTAATAAGCTTTGTTGGCCAGTCATATTTAACCAATAGCTATTGGGGTCTTGACTGAGTTTACTAAAAGTACCAGGTAACATTGCCATTTGGAAATGATCCCGTTCTACATTGACGGAAAAATTTGCCAATGCCATCATTTCTTCCATTTTGAGGTTGGTATCAAAATACTTCCGCATTAAGCGAGTTAATTGGGGCAACCTGGGTAAAACAGTGGGACTGTTGAGACGTTGCATTAAAGCAGTTATCAGTGCTTGTTGTCGTTGGACTCTTGGTAAATCCCCCATACCTTCTTCACGAAAGCGGGCAAACTGTTCTGCTTGTTCACCATTGAGACTTTGCCAACCGCTGATTAAATTTACGGCAAAGCCACCAGCCTGATCTTGATAATTCATAGTTTGGGGGACAAATACATCTACTCCACCCAACTGTTCAACTAATTCCCGAAATCCGCTAGTAGAAATGCGGATATACCGATCTATGGGAGCATTATTTAAACTCCGACTAACTACTCTTGCGGCTAAAACTGGACCACCTTTGGCGTTAGCTTCAGATACCTTAGTTAATCCCTGTTCGGGAATCGCTATCATTGTCCCTCTGGGAATTGACAGCAAGCGAATGGATTTATCACTGGGATTTAGCCGCACTAACATCATGGTATCGCTTTTACCAGCAAAACTTTCCGGTGAACCATCTACAGTCCCTGGCACCGGTTCAATACCCATAATTAAAATGTTCATGGGTTTTGATAGTTTGTACTGAGAAAGCTTAGTCCATAAATCCCCAGGTACTTTGATTTGGTCTTGTTTATTCGCACCGAATTCATCATCTTTCGCTTGGTCGAGATTACTCCATAGAGGAGTCCATAGTGCCAAACTTGATGCTAGTAATCCAGATAAAATTACCCCTAAAACAATGGTTAATACCCACAGTAACCAGCGGGGGACGGATAAACCTAAGCGGTCATAGAGTTCGTTGGGAATAGCTCCCACGGATTCAACGACGTGACGAGAAGAGTTAATTGATTGTTTTGGTTTCACCTCCGGTTCTGAGGTTGGTACTTGTTGAGGTGTTACCTGATTTTCTGACCATTGAACTGGTGGCTGTAACACCTCCGGTTCTGAGGTTGGTACTTGTTGAGGTGCTACCTGGTTTTCTGACCATTGAACTTGTTTAATCACAATTTTCTCCCCACTCAACCACTCCTTAAAGTTATGTTAATACAAGCTACAAATATTGCGAGATGAAACTGACTACGCAAATTTGAGATTTTGTGAAAAGCTAATCTGAGATTTTGTTGGGTGTTGCTGTCCTCATAGTTTTAATAGGTAATAATTGAAACATAATTGACTACCAAAATTCATCAGTGAAGATGATCCAAACGTCAATAAATGTAGACTTACAGCAGATTTCAGCTAAATAAGGCTTCAGTGAATGTTAGCCAATAGCTGACTAATGCTATCCGGGACAAAATTTAGGGGACAAGCCATAGACCAAAAGACTTTCAAAGCAGTTCCCTGTTGCCTGTTCCCTGTTGTCTGTTCTCTGCTGTATATTGTTCTGAATTATCTGTATATGCCAACATGAATAATTTATTTTTTCCTGTGATTCTGGCTGGTGGTAAAGGTGAGCGTTTTTGGCCTTTGAGCCGACTAGACCGACCTAAACAATTTTTAAGCCTTGATGGTAGCTCTAGAAGCTTACTACAAGCAACTGCTGATCGATTGTTAACTCTGGCTGGGGGTTGGGAAAACTTGTGGGTAATTACGTCTAGTCCCATTGCTCAAGGGGTTAGAGAACAACTTCCCGATTTGCCTGTTGCAAATTTACTCATTGAATCAGAGGGTCGAGACACTGCTGCTGCTGTTGCTTGGACAAGTTTAGAAATTAAAAAGCGTTACGGGGAAGACGCTATTATTGGCTTTTTTCCGGCTGACCACTGGATTGCTGACCAGGAGATATTTGCCGAAACTTTAGCCGCTGCGATGGATTTGGCAACTAAGAAAGCAGCAATTGTGACTTTGGGGATTAAACCTAATTTCCCCTCAACTGGCTATGGTTATATTGAACAAGGTGAAAAAATAGGTAGCTTTAATAACTTGCCAGCCTATCATGTTCACAGATTTACTGAAAAGCCCGACCGAGAAACGGCAGAAACTTTTTTATCAACGGGACGGTTTAGCTGGAATAGTGGTATGTTCGTTTTTCGAGCCGGTGTGGTTCTAGAAGAATTACGCACCCATGCACCAGAAATTATTAAACCTTTAGAACAACATGGCCCTGATATTTATCCCCAGTTACCTAAGAAAAGTATAGATTACGCGCTGATGGAAAAAACCAGTCTAGCTTATGTTTTGCCTGTAGCATTTGGTTGGGATGATCTGGGTGATTGGAATGCTATTGAACGTTTACTGAAGCAGTCTGATAATCCTAATGTAGAACTTGCTACTCATGTGGGCTTAGATACCCAAGGAGCAATTGTTTATGCCTCCAATCCTGATGATGTAATTGTGACTATTGGTTTAGAAGATGTGGTAATTGTGCGCGATCGCAATGTTACCCTAGTAGTTAAAAAAGACCGTACCCAAGAAATTAAGCAGATCCTCAAAATTCTGCAAACCGATAGCCGCTTTACTGGCCTATTGTAAAAGTTAAAACCCTTGGTAGATGGCTCAAAGTCCTGTCACTCATTATACAGCACTTCCCGGTGTTATGAGGTACATATTTAGCGGGCAAGATGCCCGCACTACAAGAGTTTCATGATTCAACTTTGTACCTCATAAGAGCGGAAACCGCTGTAAGTAGGTTAGCATTGAAAATCGTCGTTATGGCACTAGGCAAGAGGCAAGAGGCAAGAGGCAAGAGGGTTTGGGCAACTTTACTTTTCGTTACATATTACTCTTCGAGAAGCCGCTTCGCGTCTACGGTTTTTTTCCGTTCACCTACTTAACTAGACTTTTGATAGTATTTGGTGACAGTATATGTTAATTAAGAGATTTGAGCCTCTTTTTTTGGGGATCGCAATCAAACTTTATTATTTCTGATCAGAAGCAAAATATTTCGCCCTCAAGTGAATGAAGAAAAATATTACTTTACCAGGTGATCCACTACCATTCAATTCCTGCTTTTATATTGAACGCCCTCCTGTTGAAAGCGATGCTCATGCAGAATTACTCAAACCAGGGAGTTTAATTCGGATTAAAGCACCTCGGCACATGGGCAAAAGTTCTTTGATGTTACAGCTAATTCACAAAGCTCAAATACATGAATATTCCGTAGTTACTATAGACTTTAAACTAGTAGATACCCAAACTTTTTTGAGCCTGAATAATTTTTTACGCTGGTTTTGTATGAATGTGGCTCGGCAGTTGTCACTTGCATCGGATTTGGATGATTATTGGGATGAGGAAATTGGTAGTAAAGTTAGTGCTTCAATTTATTTCGAGAGTTATTTATTAGAGCAAATTAAAAGTCCATTGGTTTTAATTTTAAATGAAGTAGATTATGTTTTTCAATATCAACAAATTGCCCAAGATTTTCTACTTCTCCTCCGCAATTGGCATGAACAAGCTAAACAAACTCCGATTTGGCAAAAGGTTCGGTTAGTATTATTACACTCCACTGAAGTTTATATCCCTTTAAATATCAATCAATCTCCCTTTAATGTTGGTTTGTCATTGAAATTACCAGAATTTACAGTCGAGCAAGTAACAGAATTAGCTAGACGGTATGAATTGGATTGGTGTGATAGTCAAGCTGTGAAAAACTTAATGTATTGGGTGGGAGGACAGCCATATTTAATTCATCAGGCTTTATATGATCTCTACCAGCAGAAAATTTCTTTACCAGAACTATTAGATAATTGTACAAAGGGTAAATATATTTACAGCGGATATTTAAGAAATTTACTCAATATATTGCTACAAGATGCAGAATTGTCTCAAGCATATAATCAAGTTGTCAATTCTACAGGTAACAATATATTTTTGTCGGACAATTTGGTTTATAAATTAGATAGTTTAGGGTTAATTAAATTAAGTGGCTATAATTATGAACCTTTTTGCGAACTGTATCGTTTATTTTTTCAAAAAAGTTTACTAATAGAAAGTAATGCTATTCCGTGGGATAAATTAAAAAAAGAAAATGAAAAATTGCAATTGTTAGTTAATATTGATAAACTAACTCAAGTTGCTAATCGTAAATGTTTTGATGAAACTTTGGAAATAGAATGGGAAAGAATGACATACATCCAAGAACCTCTATCTTTAATATTAGCAGATTTGGATAACTTTAAATTTCATAATGACACCTATGGACATCAGAGTGGTGATAATTGTTTACATAAAATTGCTCAAGCAATTAATTCAGTAATTAAAAATCCAGATCATTTAGTTGCTCGTTATGGTGGTGAAGAATTTGTATTAATTTTGCCACAAGTTGACGCAGAAGCAGCTATATTCATTGCTGAAGAAATCAGAGAAACAGTAAAATCATTGAGAATTAAAATTCCTGAATTAACCAAAAAAAATCAATTAACAAACATGATTAGCTTAACCGTAAGCTTAGGAATTGCCTGTATCATTCCTTCAGGAGATTTTTCTTTAAGAGAATTTTTTGAAGCGGCTGATCAAGCAATGTATCAAGCTAAGAAATTAGGGCGCGATCGCACTATTTTGAGTTCTAAATTTAAATTTGGCTATGATGAATAATAAATATTACTAATATGAATACTTATCCATATCAAGTCGGTGGTAGTCTCATAAATAATGCCCCTAGTTACGTAGAAAGACAAACAGATATAGAAATATATAACGCTTTAAAAAAGAGTGAATTTTGTTATGTTCTTAACTGTCGTCAAATGGGTAAATCGTCTCTGTTAGTGAGAACTAAACATCATTTAGAACAAGAAGGATTCAAATGTACATCTATTGATATAACGAATATTGGTAGTGAAAATATCACTGCAAGTCAATGGTATAAGGGAATAATCGCCGATTTATGTAGAGGATTTAAACTTTTAGGAAAATTCAATTTAAAATCATGGTGGCAAACAGGAGATGATATTTCTTTAGTCCACAAATTAAGTCAGTTTATTGCGGAATTATTAACCCAATTTCCAGAAGAAAGGCTAATTATTTTTATAGATGAAATTGATAGTATCCTCAGCTTAGATTTTCCCGTAGATGATTTTTTTGCATTAATTAGATACTGCTATAATCAAAGAGCCATAGATCCAGAATATCAGCGGTTGACATTTGCAATTTTTGGAGTAGCGACTCCATCAGATTTAATTCAAGATGCGAAAAGAACACCTTTTAATATTGGTCAAGCCATTGATTTAAAAGGATTTCAAATAGAAGAAGTTGATTCTTTAATTAGAGGATTAGAGTTAGTCATACCTAATCCGTACCCAGTCATGAAACAAATTTTAGATTGGACAGGAGGGCAGCCTTTTTTAACCCAAAAGTTATGTAATCTCATCACTAATTTTCAAGTAAGTGGTGATTACCTAGATTTTGCTAAAGGTTATGAAGAGTTTTGGTTAGATAATATTGTCAATGAATATATTATTAAAAATTGGGAATCTCAAGACGAACCAGAACATTTAAGAACTATTCGAGATCGATTACTTTATAATCAACAGCTTGTAAGTAGATTATTAGGAATTTATCAGCAAATTTTGCAAGGTGTAGAAGTAAAAAGTGATGATAGTCGAGAACAAGTAGAATTATTGCTATCAGGTTTAGTAGTTAAACAAGTAGGATTATTAATTGTTAAAAACCGTATTTATGCCGAAGTATTTAACTTAGATTGGGTAGAAAAACAATTAGCTAATTTACGTCCCTACTCGCAGACTTTTGATGCGTGGGTAACTTCCCAACAAGCTGATGAATCTCGCTTATTAAGAGGACAAGCTCTAGCAGATGCTCAAGCTTGGGCTTGGGATAAAAGCTTAACAAATTTAGATAATCAATTTTTAGCTAAAAGTGCAGAATTAGAACGACGGGAACAACAGCTTGTTTTAGTAGCAGAAAAATCCAAAAATATGGAAATTCAACTGCTTGAACAACAAAAAAATGCTCGTTTGCAAAAACTCATCTTGGGAGTAATTAGTACAGCTTTGTTAACTGCTGTCAGCTTAGGGGGGATATCTTTCTGGTTATATCGTCAATCTCTTCAAAGTGAAAGATTAGCAAAAATTAGTGAAATTAAAGCCCTGATATCCTCTTCTAATGGGAACTTTAAATCCCATCAAGAATTAGAAGCAGTAAGGGATGGTATTAAAGCAAAAAGAAAATTAAAAAAATTAAATATTAATAATCCTGAACTGGATCACCTAACTGATAATGTTGTCCGTCAAGCTAGTTATGGAGCGCAAGAACGGAATCGCTTATCAGGTCATAATCTTAGTTTAGTTTGGGATTTAGCCTGGAGTCCTGATAGCCAAAAGATGGCAGTTACCAATCGAGATCAAGTGTCATTGTGGGAGAAAAATGGCAAATTACTCCGCACATTTAAAGGTCATCATGCTACAGTTTCCACAGTTGCTTTTAGTCCTGATGGGAAAGTTATTGCTTCCGGTAGTCTGGATAAAACTGTCAAACTTTGGTCTTTGCATGGGCAAAAGTTGAAAACTATTTCTGTGAATGCGGAAGTTAAAAGTATAGCTTTTAGTCCTGATGGTCAACTCTTAGCAATTGGCATGAATAATGGTAATTTAGGATTGTGGAATTTAGCAGCGGAAAAACTAACTATAATTAAGGCTCATCAACTAACTATTTATAAAGTTCTATTTACTCCCGATGGAAAAAAATTAGTAACAGGTAGTTTTGATGGTACAGCAATTCTTTGGAGTCAAGACGGGAAAAAATTAGTTAACTTTAATCGTGGTAAAGATGCTGTGCGTGGTTTAGCCATTTCTCCTGATGGTAAGCGGTTAGCTACAGGTGGTAATAATAAAAAGATAGAAATTTGGAGTCTCGATGGTAAAAAAATCAGTAATTTTGAGGGACGATATTCAGTAATTGCGATCGCCTTTAGTGCCGATAGTCAAACTATTGCTGCTGCCAGTTGGGATAAAGTAGTGAAAATATGGAGTATAGACGGTAAAGACTTACTAACTTTAGAAGGACATCAACAAGCAATTTGGGCGATCGCTTGGAGTCCAGATGGTAAAATTCTAGCTACAGGCAGTTTAGATAATAGCGTTAAACTTTGGCAATTACAAAATCCCTTACTCACAGTTTTAAGAGGTCATCAACTCAACTTAACACAAGCTGCCATCAGTCCTAATGGGAAAATCATTGCTACCACAGGTTGGGATTATGTCATCAATATTTGGCAACGTAATGGCAAATTACTCAAAAGTTTAAAAGGACATCAAAATGGTATTACCTCCGTTGTCTTTAGTCCAGATGGCCAGTATTTAGCAACTGGTAGTTATGATAAAACCATCAAAATCTGGAACATAGATGGTACTCTCATAGATACTCTTTCAGGGCATACTGCGAGCATTGACAATATTGCCTTGAGTCCTGATGGTAAACTTCTCGCTTCTGTTAGTTTTGATCAAACTCTACGGCTTTGGCAACGAGATTACAAAAAACCCTTTAGCTTTCGTTGGCAAAAAACTATCCAAGCACATAAAGAACCTATTGTTAGTGTAGAATTTAGTCCTGATGGTCAAGTGTTAGCAACTGGCAGTTATGATAAAACAGTCCGTCTATGGAATAGAGAGGGTCAACTCCTCCACACCTTAAAAGGACATAACGGCCAAGTTTTTGATGTCACCTTTAGTCCTGATGGTAAATTAATTGCATCGTTAAGTGACGATCATACTATCAAATTATGGCAAGCCAATGGTAAGTTATTAAAAATATTGATAACTTCAAAAGTGGGACTGAACAAGATAAAATTTAGTCCAGACGGAAGAATGATCTCTGCTGCTAGTGAAGATAACACCATCAACCTTTGGGATCTTGATGGTAAGCCAATCATTACCTTATTTGGTCATCGAGGAGTGGTTTCTTCCTTAACCTTTAGTGCTGATGGTAAAAGTTTAGTATCCGTTAGTGGCGATCGCACTGCCATTATCTGGAATTTACCCCAAATCTTTGCTACTAACGACTTAGATTATGCGTGTAACTGGGTAAAAGATTATTTACAGAATAATCAGGAACTAGAAAATTCAGAAGAAAATAATTCTTCTGGGGACAAGCTTTCTACTCGTCATTTGTGCGATCATTAGTAGAGGGGAGAAAATCAACGTTATCAGGCAGAAGGAAATAAATTTTTTATGTCAATTATCATTGCAGAAAACCTGAGTAAATCCTATCCAGTAGCGATTAAAGATCCAGGGATAGGGGGAACAATTAGCCACTTTTTTCGCCGGACTTATCGCAATATTAACGCTGTTCAGGATGTTTCTTTTAGCATTGAGCCTGGAGAAATTGTTGGTTTTTTGGGACCCAATGGCGCAGGTAAAACTACAACTTTAAAAATGCTCACAGGGCTAATTCATCCCTCTCAAGGTACAGTTAAAGTTGGTGGATTTGTTCCCTTTAATCGTCAAGAAGCATTTTTACAAAAAATCACTTTAGTGATGGGACAAAAACAGCAATTAATTTGGGATTTACCAGCCCTAGATTCTCTGAGAATTAACGCCGCAGTTTATAATATTTCTGATAAAGAATTTCAGCGTCGAGTTGGGGAATTAACAGAAATGCTGGCTTTAGCAGGTAAATTAACTCAACCAGTGCGAAAATTATCGTTAGGTGAAAGAATGAAAGCTGAACTGTTAGCAGCACTTTTACACCGTCCCCAAGTTTTATTTCTAGATGAACCAACTTTAGGATTAGATGTTAATGCTCAAGCAGGGGTACGTAACTTTTTAAAAGAATATAATCAGCTATATCAAGCAACCATATTATTAACGAGTCATTACATGGCTGATATTACAGCTTTGTGTGAACGGGTGTTATTAATTCACGAAGGAAAATTAATGTATGATGGTAGATTAGATGGGTTATTAGCAAGTTTTGCCCCTTATCGAGAAATTTATGTAGAGTTAGTTCAACCATTATCACTAGAACAACTTATGCCCTATGGTGATGTACAAATGCTAGAAGGAAGAGCAGTTAGATTTATTGTCCCACAAGCAGCCATGACTCGCACTGTTTCCCGAATTTTAGCTGACTTGGAAGTGGTAGATTTAACAGTCACAGAACCACCAGTAGAAGAAGTAATTGGTAGAGTTTTTCAAAAAGGATTTAACCATTGATAACTATGAAAAAAATTGTTAAAAAAGCTTTAACTTTGCTGTCAGTAAATTATGCGAAGATGCTGGAATATAGGTCAGAATTAATCTTATGGGTTTTAGCTGGTTCTTTACCAATTATTATGATGGGTATTTGGATACAAGCTGCTGACAGTGGTAAATTTGCTTTTAAATCTGTTGATTTTGCTCGATACTTTTTTGCAGTTTTTCTCACTAAACAAATCACCACTGTTTGGGTAATTTATGACTTTGAAAAAGAAGTATTAGAAGGTAAACTTTCTCCCAAATTGTTACAACCTTTAGATCCAGTTTGGCATCATGTAGCGAATCATACTGGTGAAAGATTTGCCAGGATGCCTTTTGTATTGGTTTTATCAATGTTATTTTTTATTCTCTATCCCCAAGCATTTTGGTGGCCAAATATAAGTAATTTATTACTATTTGTATTAGCAGCAATTATGGCTTTTGCTTTACGATTTATAATTCAACATACCTTTGCTATGTTTGCATTTTGGACAGAAAAAGCCGCAGCTTTAGAAAATTTATGGTTGTTGTTTTTTGTATTTTTATCAGGTTTGATAGCACCTTTAGATGTCTTTCCAGAAAACGTCAGAAACATAGTTATGTGGACACCTTTTCCCTACATGATTAATTTTCCAGCGAGTATTTTGGTAGGACTACCTGTAGATTTAACCAGAGGATTTTTATCAATTGCCGGTTGGTTTCTCATATTTTTAGGAATCAATCGTTTTTTATGGCGTATGGGTTTAAAAAAGTATTCAGGTATGGGGGCTTAAATAATTCATAATTTAATGTATTTCAGCAGCATAAATATTTTGGATAAGTTCACGTAATTGATCCCAATTTAATACTTAAGGCTTTTGTCTATGAGCAAAAATAAACCGAATACACCGCTGATTTGAGAACAATTATTGCTGAATATGGCGATTATGTTTAGTGTTTTTGACATATAGAGTAGGTGCAGTTTAGAGGATGTTTGAAAAGTGGTATTCCGTAATTTTCATCACATTGCTACCCCCCTTTCCCCTTGTAAAGGGGGGAAACAATAAAAATCCAGTTCCCTCCCCTTTACAAGGGGAGGGTTAGGGTGGGTTAAAAAATATTTGATACATCAACCATAACTTTTCAAACACCCTCTTAGCAAAAAGGCTAAATTTAGGTATTATACCATTCATTGATCAGGATGCGTTTTATACACAGATGTAGAGACGTTCCGTGGAACATCTCTACTCTATTTATTTAACGCAACTCTACATACATAGAATTTAGGACTTACGCATTGACAGGAAATACCAAATAGGGGGTATGACTTTCAGGGATTTAAACCCGATTTTTCGATGATTTTTTAGCGATCGCTATTTATCTAGACTTCATCCGCAAAGCCTGAAACGACCAAATATCGTTCATACACATGATAGTTAATTTGTACAGTGCGTAAGTCCTAGAATTGTTATGGGTAGACTAAACCAGCACAATACTTGATGAGATAGCGAAGTTAATAGGATTTTGAACAGTAGCGAATTGAACAGCAGCGGATTGATTATTTTGGAAGAACAACCCACCTGTAATGCTATTGTAAGTGAACTGATTTAGAGAGAAAGCACCGAATCCAACTTTAGAAACCTGGATTTTGTCACCCTGTACAGAGTTGAAGTCTGTTATGATATCAATACCTTCACTTAGTGAATTGAAGACAAATCTATCTGCACCATTACCACCAATTAGAGTGTCATTACCAAGACCGCCAAATAGAGTGTCATTACCAAGACCGCCAATTAGAGAGTCATTACCAAGACCGCTAACTAGAAAGTCATTTCCATCGCCACCATCTAAGTAGTCATTTCCAGAGGCACCACCGTTAAGTCCGCCACCAGATAGAATGTCATTTCCAAGACCGCCAAGTAGAAAGTCATTTCCAAGACCGCCAACTAGAGTGTCATTTCCATCGCCACCATCTAAGTAGTCATTTCCATCGCCACCATCTAAGTAGTCATTTCCAGAGGCACCGTTAAGTCCGCCACCAAATAGAAAGTCATTACCAAGACCGCCAAAGAGGAGGTTACTTTGACTATCTCCAGTGATGGTGTCATTAAGATTTGTGCCTTTAACATCATCAAAGTTGACGATGGTAAATGGTCCCACACCAGGAACACCATTGACTGCTAACGATTGTGTTTGGAGGTTAACAGTGATGGATGCACCCACTGCTGTTGAGGCATCAATTGTGTTATTGGCAACCCTAGAATCGGCAATAATTTTCTCTATGCCTACCAATTTGTCTGTATTATACACACCTTTGGTAAGAAAGCCTTCGGGTTTGAGCGTAATACTGAAATTGAATTGACTGTAATCAGCCGTATCAAAACCCCCGCCACCATTGAGGGTATCGACGCCTTTACCGCCTTTTAATAGGTCATTACCATTCCCACCATCAAGGCTATCATTACCATTCCCACCATCAAGGCTATCATTACCATTCCCACCATCAAGGTAATCATTACCATCCCCACCATTCAAGATGTCATCTCCATCAAAACCAAAGATATAATCGTCGTTAATAGTACCGTTGAGAGTCTCTTTGATGTTGCTGCCGTATATACTAGCCATGTAAAAAAATTCCTGTACATTTACTGTTTTACAGAGTAAATTCACAGTATTTCTTTTGTCAACCATGTATTTCAGAAATGTTAAATAGAGTAATAGAAATGTTAAATAGCGTAATAAAACTTTACATAATAAGTGCTATTTTTCATCTTATCCAAATAAGTTTTCTAAACCAATGAACATAACTTATTTCCTGACACATATAGGACTGAATATAACGGAGTTTATCTAATAAAGTATAATCTTGACGCGCCCGTAAACCAGCAAATTCTGATTCATAGCGGTTAGGAATTTCTGCTTCACTTTCTTTTTTGGATATTAATTAATACAGGGTAGGTGGGAAGATCATATTTTTCCTCCGCTAATGCTGCATAAGCCCGCATTCGCTTGGGCATTTCTGGCTTATACCGTAATTGTAACTCATTGAGGACAAGAAATTCGCCATACTGGGGACTTGTGGCTTTGATTAATACATCACTTTCTCTGCTTATCCATTGAAATTTGGAATTGAGAATTTATCCGGTGGTAATGTCGGGGATTTATAAATTACTGGGTATGGTTTTAAATTTATCTGGTGAACCCAGAGAATAATCCTCTAATTTAAAATCAGCAAATGGTTTTTTTTCTAATCTATCTCTTAAAGCTTCATCTAATATTACCCCTTGGGCTTGTTTTTTCACCCCAATAATAATAATACTGCGTTGATAGGCTGTTGAGTCTTGGTTGGCTTGACAATCTTTTCTCTGAAATTGCCCCAAATTTAATAACCGATAACCTTTAACACTGGGTGTATTACTAAATATCTTTTTTCCTAATAATTGAATTTGTTGAGAACGTTCTAAAGCGCGACTTTGTTCGGCGGTAATATTACCTTCACAAGAAGCTGTTCCTACAGAAATAATCTCGCTGGGATTTTCCATAATTTTCTGAATTCCTTCTTGTTCTAAATTAGATTTTAAGGAATCAAGGGTAATAGTTTGATCATTATATTTAATTTGGTAAGTGCTGCCTAATTGCCATTTATATTCTACTGATAAAACTGCAATATTAAATTCGGCAACTCTCCCTTGACTATCTTTCCCTTCTTCATAGGGAAAATAATCAACTTTGCCTTGTTTAACTGGTGCTTGTCCATAGTCAGGAGGTAAAGCCGCAAATTTGGTATTTCTAAATGCTAATGATACCCACCAAAGTAGTAATAAGGAAACTATTAAAGCTGCAAACCAGGATAATAATGGTAATTTTTCGGGTTGTGTTTGTGGAGGAACAACGTTATTATTAGTAGTTGGTTTATTAATTATTTCTGTTTTTCCTACCCCGCCAATATTCACCGTTGCGGATGTATTTTCTGTAAGTTGATGTTCAATTGCTGCTAATCTTCTAGAAATATCTTCAGCATTGCTAGGACGTTTAGTGACTTCTGTTGATATTAACCAATCAATGAAATCTAATAATAATGGAGAAACATGATTGGCATGATGTCGCCATTGTAAGATATCTAAATGAGGATTATATAATTGTTCGGGGGGAAATCCCGTTAATAAAAATACAAAGGTCCGTCCTAAAGCAAAGAAATCTGATGAAGGTATGGCTTGTCCTCGCATTTGTTCTGGAGGACTATAACCTGATGATGAAATTGCTGTCATTCCTCCACTATTTGCTAAATAGGTTTTGGTAATTTCTCTGGCTGTACCAAAGTCAATTAATACTAATTGTCCATCTGGACGAATCATGATATTTGATGGTTTAATATCTCTATGTAAATATTGTTGGTTATGAACTAAATCTAATATTTCTAATAATTGTTTTAACCAGACTATGGCTTGGGCTTCAGAAATGGGGCGGTTTTGTTGTTGCTTTAACCATTGTTCTAAATTTGGTCCTGCAATTTTTTCCATCACCAGACAATGCAATATGAGATTATTTCTGGTTTGATAGGGAAAATAACCTTCTGTTCGCGGAATACCAGGATGATTTAGTTGTTGTAAAACCTTGGCTTCTTGTTGAAATAGTGCTAAGGCTTTACTATCATTTGTTAATTCTTCTTTGAGAACTTTGAGGATTTTTGGGGTGTCTTGTTGATAGGCTTCGTAAATTTTGCCAAATCCAGTTTTATCACTTAATAAACGTAATACTCGATAACGTCCTATCAATTCCAATTGAGAACCACAACTTTGACAAAAACGGTTTTCGTCATTATCTGGATGATTAGGTTGAGAACAAACTGGATTAATGCAAAGGCTCATAAACAATTAAAAATTAAGAATTAAAAATTAAAAAAATTAGAATGCCTGTTGGTAATTGATACCTAGAAATAGCATCGTGAGATCAATACTATTGCCAATTTTCCTAAATATGTCTGAAACACAATAAAATCGTGACGATATCAATAGGGTTTCAGGGTTTTGGCAATAGTATTGGAGATGATTATCTCATGTTTGTGATGCTAGAAAGGCGGCGACTGTTTGATTAAATTCTGTGGGGTTGGTTAGAAATGGCCAATGATTTCCGGGAACTTGACACAAATTTAAGTTTTTAAGGTTGGTTTTGTAAGGTTGAATTTGCCAATTTTGGCGGTTTACACCTTTTTCTGGTTGTATAAAGAGGGCAGGTGTATCAACTGGGTGAATAAAACCTGGTATTTCCATGACTGCGTCGAAAATGCCATCACGGGCTGCTATGGTAAATTTGCTACCCCAAGTACCGTCGGGTTTTTCTTCAATTGCGGCTTGAAAAACTTGCTGTTGCAAAGAACTCCAATTTTGATATTGACTGAGTTGTTTAATTTTTTGTTCAGCTTCCTCGTAACTTGCAAATGGTCCCATGCTTTTCAGGAAGGGTAAAACACGATACAACAGGGGAAATGTGATTTTTAGGAAACTAGGCATTTTCCAGATAAAAATGGGATCTACTAATGTGATACTTTTTAATCTGGTTGGGTTCTCTCTAGCCCAAATAGCGGCTAATTTTCCTGTCCAGGAGTGACTGACGATATGAGCCGCAGACCATCCTAGTTTATCCATTAATGCTTCTAGATCGGAAATTGCACTGGCAAAGGTATAATCTTGTTCTGGCTTACTACTTTCACCATGACCACGCATATCTGGCGCAACTATATGATAATCTGCTGCTAAATAATCTCCCAAACTAGACCAAACCAAAGCATGATCAGCCATACCATGTAATAACAGTAATGGTTCTTGACCTTGACTCCATTCTAAATAAGAAAGTTGAATATCAGATGTTGATAAAGTTTGACGTACAGGAATCATTTGGTCAATCTTCTCCAGGATAGGTGATTCGGGATTCTAACAGAAAAATAACTTTTTTGGGGTTAATTTTTAATTTTGATGATTGTACTGATTAGCACGAATTAATGGAACTAATAAATGTCAAAATCAAGAGTAGGACTACAAGGATATTAAAATTACTATGCCAGAAATAGAACAATCCATTTCCCAACACTATCACGACCGGACTAAGTACCACCCAGAAACCCTGGCTGGTAAAGGTCGTAATTTAGACTGGAATAAACAACCAGTACCGTTCAAAGAGTACAAAATTGGCTCTGATATAGACCTCAAACCCTATCTGCAAGAAACAGCGGCAACTGTTGCTAATAAACAAGATACCAAATGGTGGTGGCGACTTTCTCAACTATTATTTCACAGTTATGGACTCACGGCAAAAATGCCTTCTTTGGGTAATACAGTATACTTACGTTCTGCGCCCAGTGCGGGAGGGTTATATCCGGCTGAAGTATATTTAGTTTCTCGCGGTACGCCATTATTACCACCAGGACTTTATAATTATCAATGTCGAACTCATTCTTTAATGCACTTTTGGGAAAGTGATGTTTGGCAAACTTTACAAGCAGCTTGTTTTTGGCATCCTTCCCTAGAAAATACCCAATTAGCTATTATTACCACTGCGGTCTTTTATCGTTCCGCTTGGCGTTATGAAGACAGGGCTTATCGGCGAATTTTTCTCGACACTGGGCATCTTTTAAGTAATATTCAATTAGCTTGTAATATTGCCGATTATCGCTCTCATTTAATTGGCGGTTTTGCTGATGAAGCTGTTAATGAATTACTTTATATTGATCATGAACAAGAAGGAACAACTGCTGTTTTAGCTTTGGCAGATTTGTTAGATGTGAGCCAAAATTTACCATTAGTACGCACGGCTTTACCCTCTACAACTACAACTAATTATCCATCTATTCCTGATGGTGAACTACTGAAATATTTTCATTTAAACACCCAAATTCCAGCTAGTAACGGTGGTAAGTTAAATTTACCAACTGTGCAATCAGAAAAATCTTTAGAAGACAAATACAATTTTCCTTTTTGTGAAAAATTTTCGACTCGAACTACACCAATTTTTTGGGGAGAAAATTTATCAGAATTATCAAATACTATCTATAAACGCCGTTCTACTCGTGCTTATACTGGTGATGATTTAAGTTTTGATGAACTAAAAGCTTTACTTGATTTTACTTATCAACCACAAAATTATATTGACCAAAATTTAGATCCCCAACCTGATTATTTTGACTTGAATTTAATAGAAACATTTGTTGTTGTTTCTGGAGTGCAAGGATTAGATCCAGGCTGTTATTATTACGCACCTAAAGCCCAAGAATTACGGCAAATTCGCTTTAAAAATTGCCGTCGGGAGTTATATTTTCTCTGTTTGGAACAGGAATTAGGGAGAGATGCAGGGGCAGTATTATTTCATACTGCTGATTTGAAAAATGCGATCGCTCAATATGGAGATCGTGTTTACCGTTATTTACACCTAGATGCAGGTATTTTCGGACAAAGGCTGAATTTAGCAGCTATTCGTCTGAACTTAGGTGTGAGTGGTATCGCTGGCTTTTTTGATGACCAAGTAAATGAAGTATTGGGTATCCCTACGGATGAAGCAGTTATCTACATTACGACATTAGGAAAACCTAGATAGGAGTTTAGATCCCCGACTTCTTGGAGAAGTCGGGGATCTAGTTGATCTAGTAGTTTGTCAAGATAAAAATGATGGACTCCTAACTCCTGATTTTTAATTATCTTGACGGACTACACCACCAACAACGGGTTTAAGTTCTCCATTGGAAAATGGATCTGTACCACCTGTCCAATTAAAGTCACTAATACGAATACTAAAGCCACCTAACTGGAGAACAGGATTGTAACGCAGGCTAATACCATAGGTGCGACGGCTATATTCCATAATATAATCAGTGCTAGTAGCTTTACCTGTATCTAGGTTAATGGATGTTTGCAAACCTAGCCGGAACGGTCCATAAAGTTGCTGAGAAAGACCCGCATTCAGGACTTTATTATCAACTGAACGGTCAAAGAGAAAAGGTGATAAACCGCTGTTAGTTCCCTGGGAATAGGTGAGATTAAAGGCGGTATAATCTAAGTAAGGGCGAGAAAAATTCCCAATCTGTCCCACTAAACCCATAGTCCCAGTTAAAGTGCTTTGGTTGTCGCTGCTACCATAATAGCTAGTAGTTCCCGTGATACCTGCGATCGCTTGCAAATACGGTACAACAGGATTAGATGTATATTTTAGTCCCTCAGTCGCTGTAGCTGCCAATGGTTTCCCTTGCCACAAATTGATACCACCACTCAAAGCCACACTTCCTTGTAAACGACTCAGCGAAATCCGATCATTTTTCCGCACTGGGGAGAGTAAATCTTGACGATCCGTGTTTGCATCTATATATTGAGCGCCACCTTGATAGCTAAGATTGATACCGCTTTTACCTAAAGGAATAACGGGAGAAGAGATAATTCCACCGATACTACTTTGTACAGTTTGATAGCCAAGACTACCATTATACAAGCGATCGCGGTAACTAGATTCTAAACTCAATGTATAAGGATTGACATTACCCAATATTTGGCGTAACCGCAAACTTCCACGCAAACTATCTTCCACCTGATCGAAATCAAAACTAGTTAACTCTCCCGTACCTTCCAGAACAGTTTTGGGACCAAGAACAGCATTCAGCTTACTTTTGACACCAAATAAACTGGCCACATTCCCACTATCTTTAAACGCCCTTTGCACATAGAACTGGGGTGTAATAGTCCAGCGTTTTTGATCAGTATTAATTGGTTCAAAACTGCGTTCCACATACAAACCACCCCGTTTACCAGAGTCAAAACCAGGAGAGACAATAGTAGTATTTACCTGTCGTGGGCGACGATCTATTTTCCGACTATTAATAGGAATAGGAACAACAACTTTTTGATCAAAAACCAACCGTTGACGCTGGGTAACAATCCGGTCTATTAAAGGTGCTTCTCGCGTCACCGTCACCTGTTCCGCCCTAACTTCTAGTTCCGGTGGTGAAAAAGGATCATTCGTAATTCTGACATCTTGCGCTTGAAAACCTCGCGGATAAAATTCAATCCGTTGGGCTTCAAAACGTAACCGCTTGACAACACCACCAAATTTAGGTGAGGCCACATTTCGCACATCAGATTGACCACTAGCACCAAATTCTATGCCCCCTGGACTGCTGACACCAGTTACAGGCTGGTTGGCGCGGATTCGATTACTTAAAGGGCGACTAGGGACACCACCCGCTGTAATATCTGTAGGAAGCGACGGTGAAAAAGCAAAATCTGTACCTGTGGTGGGGATATAAAGTTCACCTTTACCGTTTTCCAACTCCCCATTATCTTGAATAAAATTATAAGTAAAACGTTTTCCTTGCAGTACCTGATTACCACTAGTCAAAGCTACATTACCTTCCCCCACCGCAATCAAATTATCCAAATTGATGTGCAAACTATCAGCATCAATCACCGCTCCGTCAAACCTAACCACGACATTACCATCAGCCGTGACAATTCGCCTTTGCTCATCATACTCCTGGCGATCGGCAATTACCTCCACAACTCTGCCTTTCCCCGCGGGAATCTTCTCTACTTGTGGGAGTTGGGGTGACGGCGGAAATTCTACAGTAGTCGGTGTTGACTCTCGATTTTCGGGATTTCTCAGCTTGAATTCAATAATATTTTGGACTGGTGTAGCAGGTTTTTTGTCACCAACAGACAGATAAAATTTCCCCCCCGATTCCTGTAAATTCACATTACTTGGCTCTGTCGAGGGAATGGATGTTTCTGCTAAAACAGCCGATTGCTCAGAAAATAATTGATTATTCGTGACAACATCTTCATTGACGAGGCGAGTATTGAATTGATACTTGCTATTCTGATTTTTATCGACAATTATCAGTTTTCGCCTATCAGTTTTAACCTTAACAACAGTAGTAGAAGCGAGATGATCAACAGGTTTTAAAGATTCAAGACTTGGAGGTAGCTGAGGCGGCAATACTGGATGAAACATATGTTCAAGCTGACCAAAAAGCAAAAAATAGCCGGAAGGTTGAATTACATATTAACCTGTTTCTACCTTCCAGCCACTAGGGGTGATTTGTTGGATATTTATTCTGCGTCCCGACGACCAGGGTTGCGGGCTGGGTCATTGGACAAAAACCCGAATATGAAAAGGCTGACAAAGAAGCCGACCACAATATAAACAGCGATTTTTAAACTCAACATAGAACTAACTCCCAGGGGTTTGGTAAATAGCAACTAATTTATCTTACCCATATCTTGTACCTTTGGCGCGGGAATTAGGACGCAGATTCCTATGTTGGGCAAAGCAACGCAATATATGTGTCAAGGCAGAAAAGTTTATCTTACACCTTGCGGGATTTTTTAGAATATAATTTTAAGATAGTTCTTCCTTATCAACTTCATGATAACAAATTTAAAATCAATTGTCAACCCCCTAATACCTATTATCGCCGGAAAAAATCAAAAAATTTTCAATTCTTAATAAAGTCATGAAAACATCATAAACAGAGTATAAAGAGTTGGCAAGATTAGGTAAAAACAGTCAACAATAACTTTATGGCAGTTATCGGGGTATTGTTTAGTAAATTATTTAGTATATTATGCAGCCAATTCGCACCTTTAACGTATCTCCTTCACTACCGTCCAGACTAGAACCTTTACGAAAACTGGCGTATAATCTCCATTTTGATTGGAATGTGGAGAGCAAAGACCTATTTCGTCGTTTAGATCCTGATTTATGGGAATCCAGCCACCATAATCCAGTATTGATGCTGGGAACTATTAGTCAAAGCCGACTATTAGAAGTTGTTGAAGATGAAGGCTTTTTAGCGCAAGTAGACCGAGCAGCGCGGCAGTTAGAAGATTATTTGCAGGAATACACTTGGTATAAGAAACAAAGAAATCAGCATCAGAAGGAATGTTACGCCTATTTTTCTGCTGAATTTGGGTTAGTAGATTGCTTACCTATCTATTCAGGTGGTTTGGGTGTACTCGCAGGAGATCACCTTAAATCTGCGAGTGATCTAGGATTACCTCTGGTGGGTGTGGGTTTATTATATCAACAAGGCTACTTTGCCCAGTATCTTAATGCTGATGGTTGGCAGCAAGAACGCTACCTCATCAATGATTTCTATAATATGCCCTTGCATTTGGAACGGAATCCCGATGGTACAGAACTACGGATTGCGGTAGATTATCCTGGACGCAAGGTATATGCGCGGGTGTGGCGTGTTCAGGTGGGAACTGTACCCCTGTATATGCTCGATACTAATATTGAGCCGAATAAGGCTTATGACCACGATATCACCGATCAATTGTATGGTGGTGATATAGATATGCGTATCCATCAGGAAATTATGCTGGGCATAGGTGGTGTGCAAATGCTGAAAGCCTTGGGGTATGAAGTCACTGCTTACCACATGAATGAAGGTCATGCGGCTTTCTCTGCTTTAGAACGCATTCGCACTCTTATTCAAGAAAAAGGACTGAGTTACAGAGAAGCTAGACAGGTAGTATCTTCTAGTAATATCTTCACTACGCATACTCCAGTCCCCGCAGGGATTGACTTATTTGCCCCCGATAAGATATTGCATTATCTGGGTTACTATGCAGATATCTTTGGTTTACCGAAAGAGCAGTTTTTAGGCTTGGGACGAGAAAATACTGGTGATTTGTCCAGTCCCTTCAGTATGGCGGTATTAGCCCTGAAAATGGCGACGTTCTCCAATGGTGTGGCACAATTGCACGGTGTTGTTTCCCGGCAAATGTTCCAAGGTTTGTGGCAAAAAGTTCCTGTGGAAGACGTACCAATTGCCGCTATTACTAACGGTGTCCATGCCCGCAGTTGTGTAAGTAAATCTACGCAAGAGTTATACGATCGCTATCTTGGTCCAAATTGGTCATCAGCACCACCGGATAACCAATTGTGGGAACGCATGGATGCAATTCCTGATGAAGAGTTATGGCGGAATCACGAACGCTGCCGTTTGGATATGGTATTGTATGTTCGAGAACATTTAGTTAAACATTTGCGCGATCGCGGTGCTTCAGCTTCGGATATTGCCCAAGCCCAGGAAGTGCTTGATCCTAACGTTCTCACTATTGGCTTTGCCCGTCGCTTTGCTACCTACAAACGCGCTACTTTATGGATGCGTGATTTGGAACGAATTAAGCGGATTTTACTCGCTAACAAACACCGCAAAGTGCAGTTTGTGATTGCGGGGAAAGCCCACCCCAAAGATATCCCTGGTAAGGAATTAATTCGGGATATTAACCACTTTATCCGCGAACACCATTTAGAAAAACAAGTGGTGTTTGTGCCTAACTACGATATTCACATCGCCCGCTTAATGGTAGCAGGTTGTGATATCTGGTTAAATACTCCCCGTCGTCCTAGAGAAGCTTCTGGAACAAGTGGTATGAAAGCCGCTATGAATGGCTTACCCAATTTGAGTGTTCTTGATGGTTGGTGGGATGAAGCGGACTATGTTCGCACAGGTTGGGCAATAGGACATGGTGAAAACTATGATGATCCTAATTATCAAGATGAGATAGAAGCTAACGCTCTCTATGAGTTGTTAGAGAAGGAAGTTATTCCCCTATTCTATGATCATCGTGATGGTGATGGTTTGCCTCGTCCTTGGGTGGCAAAAATGAAAGATGCGATTCGCTTGAATTGTCCTTTCTTTAATACAGCCCGGATGGTGAGAGAATATGCAATGAGAGCCTATTTCCCGGCGAGCGATCGCTATCATACCCTCACCGTTGATAATTATGCTCCCGCTAAGGAATTAGCGGCTTGGAGAGCAAAATTAGGTGAACACTGGTTTAGTATCAAAATCAAGGATATTGACGTATCCGCAGCATCAGATATTGAAGTTAATCAAACTGTAGCCGTCAAAGCTAAGATTGATTTAGCAACTTTGAGTAATGATGATGTCCAAGTAGAACTATATCAAGGTTCTATTGATGCCAATGGTGATATTGTCAATGCTGTACCTGTGGTAATGGATTACCAAGGACAAGATCCAGATAATTCAAGTGTTTATACCGCAAATATCACCTACACCACTTCTGGTTTGCAAGGTTTATCTTTGCGTGTCTTACCTCGAAATCAATACCTTTCTAGTCCTTATGAACCCAGGTTAATCGCTTGGGCTGAATAAGCAAATAATGTAGAGACGTTATATGAAACGTCTCTACAAAAATTGTTAAATTCGGGTAATATTTACGGGATTTTCAGATCAATGAACTACAGTTTTTGTTTCGCGCAGAGGCGCAAAGTAGGAAAGGCGCAAAGGAAGAAAGTAATCAGAGTGTGGTTTAAATCGCCGAAAACTGCTGTAATCAAAAAACTCTACTTTTTAACAGCTTTAAGTAACCGATTCAAAATCAATTTACCATTAGGTTGAGTTACTTGAAGACGAATAAAATTCGGATCACTTGGTTTCCAGGTAACTTGGTATTTCATGCCATTATTATTCCAAGTATAAACTTGACGTTGTTTAGTACCGGAAGCAACAGCACCAGATAAGTTAATGTTATTATTACTCTTGAGATTTTCGCCATTATAGTAATAAACATTATTGTCAAAAGATAAAGTCACTTTCCACTCTTTATCACTAAATTCACCTGCTGGATAATTAAACTTTTGTACAGCCATTGCTTGACTAGGAATAGCCATATCAATAATTGCAGGGGTAGAAATTCCCAAAATTGCCGATAAAATGATAGCTTTAGTGTTCATAATTCTCTTCTTTGTAAACCTAATATGATCTGGTTGTGAGTTTATTAATCAGCAAAATCATTCACATTATGCAGTAGTTTCTTCTTTCTGAGAACTTCTTGAATTAAACAACTTAGGGAAGAACAAACCAGAATTTTCTTTGTATTCTGCAAACTCAGGATATCGAGATAAAGATTGATCCTTTTTCCGCATATTGGGAACAAATATCATGGCTATGAATAACCCCAGAATCAAGAAAGGTAGCCAATGTTGACTTAACATAGCAAAAGCCAGATAAATCAAAACTTCTCCTAAATAATTAGGATTACGACATTTAGCAAAAAAACCTTCTGTAATTAATCCAGTTTTGTACTTGAGTGTATAGTATTTTTGAGCATCACTAGCAAAATGTAAAAACACTCCCGCAATATTCAAAGAAATAGCAGCAGCTACTAAAGGTAAAGGGGGAACAGTACCACTACTAATGAGAATGAATGGTGCTACCCAGTACAAACAAAGGAGAACAAAGGTAATAATTCCTTGAGAAGTAGGAATTTCTTGCTCCCATTGCTTATCTGGAAATATACTATCTTTTATTAGCCAAAGAAAACCATAAGTGCTATGAAGGGAAAGATAAACCCAAGCTCCAATGGTAAAATTATGGTATAAAAACATTAGTCCTAAAATGATAAGGAATGTTAGACCTTTGTGAAAATTAATGGGATACTTGATTTTCATGTCCTGATTTTTCTTTAAAGGGCTGAAAGCTGGGGAAAGAAATAGAGAGATAGTCCAGTTTTATCTACCTCTCTGACATCATTACTTCTTCGCAATTATCCACACTGCGTGAACAATACCCAAAATATAAAAACCAAAGATAAGTAGGTAGGCGGAGAAAAATCAAAGTATATTTCGTTTTGTGAAATGGCTAAAACTCAACCACAATAACGCATTGAGGTGAATTTACATATCGTTACACATTTTGGTTATTTAACGTCCACTTACTTAGTCAAAAGTAAATTAATCCAAAAATCTTTACCGAAACCTACCTGCAAAAATACTCCTAAAGGTGGGAGAAAAATCGCGGCTATAATTCTGACTACATCCATATCCATGTTATTCTCCTGCTGATGTTCTAGATTTCTAGAGTTAACATCACCTCATCTGGTGACGATTCCTGAAAAAATACGGGAAACCGCACTCCTCAACCACCGCTGATTTTAGCTTTGTAACCCAATTTTACCAAAATCTCTAAAATCTTCTGTTTGTGTTCTCCCTGAACTTCAATTTCGTTATCTTTCAGAGTTCCACCTGTACCGCATTGGGCTTTTAACTGTTTTAATAAAGTAGTTAAGGTTTCGGGTTTGGTTTGAAACCCAGTAATAACCGTAACCGTTTTCCCCTTCCGTCCCGCGCGAGTGGCTTGGATTCTTACATTTTGCTGATTGGGGGGTAAGTCTTGGATTCCCCGTTCTACAGCGCGTTCGAGTGCGGGTGAACTACCGTTACCAAATTCTTGGTAGACAAAGCCTTTGTCAGATTTGGGATTAGCCATAATATTTAATGCAGGAAAAATAGACTTTCATTCTAAACAATTTTAGCCTAAGCGGTGGCAATTAAATATATAATTGCTACATGATAGAGTATAAGAGGATAAGAGAAAATGAACCACGAAGAAGCGTTCGCTTATGAATCAAACCTATACAACAGATGTCCTAGTAGTTGGTGGAGGCACAGGTGGAACAGCGGCCGCTATCCAAGCAGCACGACGAGGTGTAAAAACAATCCTTGTGAGTGAATTTCCCTGGTTAGGAGGAATGCTAACCTCTGCCGGTGTATCTGCACCAGACGGAAACGAATTACAGTCCCTTCAAACTGGTTTATGGGGAGCTTTTTTACAGCAATTGCAACGCAGACAACCAGGAGGATTAGATCATAGTTGGGTCAGCTTTTTCAGTTATGATCCGCGGATAGGTGCAGAAATATTTGCCGACTGGGTGCGAGAATTACCGAATCTTCAGTGGATTTCGGGACAAGTGCCATTAGAAGTGTTGCGAACCCAAGACTGTATCACAGGTGTCCGCTTTGCAGATTTCACCGTCAACGCCAAAATTATCCTTGACGGCACAGAATTAGGAGACTTATTAGCATTAGGAGAAATCCCTCACCGTTGGGGTTGGGAATTACAGTCAGAATGGAGAGAACCCAGCGCCCCAGCCAACTTCAACGCCCTTACTCAAACTTATCCAGTCCAAGCACCAACTTGGGTAGTAGTCATGGAAGACTTTGGCGAAAATACCGCCCCAGCAATTCTTCCAGCCCCTAACTATGATCCCTCCCAGTTTACAGGAGCTTGGGATAACTATAGTCCAGAAAAATTTTTGAACTATGGACGCTTACCAGCAGATCGATTTATGATTAACTGGCCTATTGCGGGCAACGATTACTGCCAAAATGCCAATCGGTTGCTAGACTCAGTCAAAAAGCGCGAATTTGTGCAAGAATGTTATTGGCACAGTCAGAATTTTGCCCATTTCATTCAAACCCAGTTTGGTAGGCGTTACGGATTAGCAGAAAACCTGTTTCCCCATCCTAACTCCGCCTTTGCTCTCCATCCCTATTATCGGGAAAGTCGCCGTCTAGTAGGCTTGACAACTGTTTGTGAACAGGATATTTTGCCTTTAGCCAACAGTAATACCGCATTACCATTTTCTGATGCTATCGCTGTTGGTAACTATGCCAACGATCACCATTATCCTGGTGTAGAGTTCTCACTGCAACCTAAATCTATCCGCTGGGGTGGAAGATGGACAGGAACACCCTTCACTATCCCCTATCGCGCCCTGGTTCCTGCTACTACAGATGGTTTGCTAGTTTGTGAAAAAAACATTTCCGTTTCCCACATCGCTAACGGCGCTACTAGACTTCAACCAGTAGTCATGGGAATTGGACAAGCAGCAGGTATGGCAGCTTCTCTTTGTATTGTGCTAGAATGTCAACCCAGGGATTTACCAGTGAAGAGTTTGCAGGCTGCATTATTGACAGACGACGATGCACCTACCGCAATTGTTCCCTTGTTTAACTTATTAACTAATCATCCCGATTGGTTGTACTGGCAAACTTATTATTTAGACCACCCAGAAGCTTATCCTGCCGATGGTAACTGTCCTTGTATTTTAGTCGATGAAGATAATAAATTAAATCTCGACTGCTTTACAGGCAAATTCCGACGACTGGGTGAGCAAAATTACCAATTTAATATTACAAATCACACCAATTTAACTACAACAAATTGGCAACTTGTGACGTTGAAATCTGATATAGATCAACAACTGCAAGCTTTGACCCCAGAAAAAATACTCAAGATTTGGGGGCGGCCAAATTTCTCTGGGAATTGGTTACTTGTTGAGCATTTTGAAGAAGTATAAAATGGACATTTATTCAGTAAACTGCAATACTTTTTCCCGAATTTTCCGGACAGACATATAAAAGTTAAGTATTAGTGAAGTAGAGAGTTCTAAAATAGACATCTACTATGCGTGCTGCCATTTCACTTTTAGTATCGAGTCTGGTCCTTGGCTCCTTAGCTTTTAACTGCGAAGCAGTACAGACTCGTTTTTCCGCTCTGTCAATGGCTAAGTCCGATTACCAGCTTTCACCTTTGGTGTTAAACCAGAGTTTCAACCTGGCTGATAACTCCAAACCTAGCCCCAACCAACCCGAAAAGCCCAATCCTCACCGAGGTAGTGGTCGTAGAGGATTAGATGGATAAGTTGGCAATTTCAGTTCTGTTATGGAAGCATCAAAGCGTAAAACCTGCCAACCCAGAAATGATATTACCGGATTATTGGATCTTTTAAATCCTGCACACCACTTCTTGAATCGAAACGATATATACAGTTACAGCACTACATTTGTTTGATTCTATCGTTTGTAAATTTCCCTTTCACTGACACCAGATATAGATAGTTACAAGCACTATATCTTTTATCAGTCCCACCGCTACTGCGTCATCACGCAAGCTATCAGTATTGCAATTTCTCTGCTAAAAACATAGACAGTTACAGCACTTCATCTCTCGAAAATTGTTCAATATTTCATCAAAACATCCGATAATTACTCAAACCTTGGCGTGTATTGGTGATTAAATCACTAATACACGTACCAACCTCGCCCTTCACAATCGCTTCTGATCACAGTCATGGTTTAATATTTGGGCGTTAAGAGGTAGAAATAATCACCGGAAGTTAGGGAAAAGAAAACTTTTCTTAGTTATCAATCTTCATTGTGAATGCTGAATTTCTAGTAACTTGGCTTGTGAGCAATCCAATATTTACTTACAAAGTGAACTTGGGTTTCTATTTGCTCAAATCCCGCTTTTTCTAAACGCTCTACCAAATCATCTGTAATATAATGCTTATAATAGGGTTCATGAAAGGTCTCTGGGAAGTTTTTAATCATTAATTCTAGCTCTGGTATATCATTTACCTGAATAGAATCACAGATAATGAAAATGCCTCCTGGTTTTGTTACCCGGAAACATTCTTCAATTACAGTTTGACGAACTGCGGCTGGTAACTCATGAAACAGAAAAACACAAGTTGTGCCATGAAAGTAATTATCTCGATAAGGTAACTCTTCGACATTTCCTTGCACGAGTTGCGGTAATTCTCCAGGAATTTGGGATAATAGTTCGTTGGCTTTCCGCAAATAAGCTGAGGATAAATCTATACCAATTAAATATGCTTTAGGCAAAGCTGATCTAATTAACTTCAGTGTTCGTCCAGTACCACAAGCAATATCTATGACTCGGAGTTGTTCTTGGGGAATATGGTCAAATGCTGTTAGTTGGGATTTGAGAGGACAGAGGATGCGTCTTCTCATAGCATCAGTTGAGCCACCAAACAGAATTTCCACCTGTAAGTCATATAAATTGGCGGACAGTTCACTCAAATAGCCATTTGTTTGGTAATGGAAGTTTTGTAAATAGTAGCTGGGATAGTGATCTGTGGCTATTTCCTGGGAAAATTCTTGATATTTCCGGTTTTTAATTCGTTCCCAGATATTTGGTAATTCTAAGCATATTAATGGATAGTATCGAAAAAAATCTTCCCAAGAATTATCAAATAATAAATTTTGGGGATACACACCTGCTTGACTATCTTCCCAGTCTCTTGCTAATAACTGGTTCATATCGTCTTGGAGTTGTGTGAGCAATTTCGGGGATAAAGGACTGATATTGCGCTGAAGTGATGGATAAATTAGGTTTTTGATCTGTGAACTTACGGTTTTGTGAGCAAAGGCAAAGTAATTCTTCCCTTGTTGAAGGGCTTGGTAGCTTAATTTTGTGAAAATATCAAACATAGATAAAAGTAAGTTTTGGTTACTTTGTTGAGTTTAATAGATTGCCCGAATTTTTTCAGCCAAGAAAATGTAAAGTGTAAAATGTAAATCATTCATCACAATTTTTACCTATCAACAGGTGTGAATGGTTTATTTCATGGACATACAAACCGCGATAGTCGCCCTCTTAGCCTTCTATGTTGCCTGGAATTTGGGTGCAAATGATGTTGCTAATGCGATGGGAACTTCTGTGGGTTCTGGGGCTATTACGCTCAAACAGGCGATCGCTATTGCTGGGGTATTAGAGTTTTTTGGTGCTGTCTTGTTTGGACAAGAGGTAACGTCTACCCTTGGCACGAAAATCACTAATCCGGCTTTGTTTGCGACGACACCACAAACTTTAGTTATGGGGATGATCGCGGTACTCCTAACGGCTGGGATCTGGCTACAAATTGCCACAGCTAGGGGTTTACCTGTGTCTTCGTCTCATGCCATTGTGGGAGCGATCGCTGGCTTTAGTTGGGTAGCTTTAGGAATAGAAGCAATAGATTGGTCATCCATTGGTTTAATTACCATTGGCTGGATTTTAACACCAATAATTAGTGGCGCGATCGCCGCTGGGTTTTATAGTCTGATTCAACATTGGATTTTTAACCAACCCCAGCCCCTATCCCAGTTACAGGAATGGATTCCCTGGTTAAGTACATTGCTATTGAGTGTATTTGGAATTATCGTTCTTCCGACACTTACTCAACCTCTGAGCCAGTTCTTACTCACAGAGGGAAAATTTAATATTCCTGCTCACGACATTACCCTATTTACAGGGGGAATCGCCGTATTGTCCCTGACTTTGATCAGTTGGCGACAATTGGCAGATAGTCAAATTGACAATAAAATTCAAGGTTTATTTGCCAAATTTCAAGTTTTGAGTGCTTGTTTCGTGGCCTTTGCTCATGGTTCTAATGATGTTGGTAATGCGATCGCCCCCCTAGCAGTAATTTCCTACATTAATCAACAAGGTAAAGTCCCCAGTGATCAACTCACCATCCCCTTGTGGATTCTAGTTCTCGGTGCGATGGGGATTGTCGCAGGTTTAGCAGTTTGGGGTAAAAAAGTTATCGCTACCATCGGCGAAAATATTATTTCCTTAGAACCTAGTAGCGGATTTTGTGCCGAACTGGCCACAGCCATCACCATCTTAATAGCTTCCCGCTTAGGTTTACCCGTTTCCACCTCCCACGCCCTTGTCGGTGGAGTTGTGGGTATTGGACTGGTACAGAACATTAAATCAATAAAATTTGCTACTATCCAAAATATCGCTGCGGCCTGGTTAATTACAGTCCCCATCAGTGCCGCCCTGAGTGCCACTATTTTTACCCTCATGGCAATTTTCTGGCAGTGAACTACCTACACTTCCCTTGCGGGTAAGTATAGGCTTCCTACCCAGTTAACAGCTTTTTGCTCTTCCAGAACAACAAGACTGATGTTAAGGCGATAGGCTGACCCCTCGTTCCAAAGGCAAAATCAATGGTAACTATCAATCAATAGGTATTCCGCACTGATTTGATGCTTGTAGTTAGGTATTCATTTGTAAGACTTTCATCACTATCATTCCTGAAAAAAATGATAGATAATAATCTTGTAATAAGTTAATTAAATTTATAAGTTCAGTGAAATTGTTCAGTTTCCTGTCTTTTCTCAAGGAAACTTAATACAGATGTTGGTCTGGTATCCGGGGCAGCAACTTAATCATCAAGGTGTTAGAGGCTAGAAACTGATGGGGCGATTTGAGAAGCGACCAGAAAACCCACGCATTAGAGGTGAGCTATCCAGAGCCGCAGAAAATGCCCTATGGGATGTAGTTGAGGATTTAGAAAATCTTCAACAAAATCTATTGAGGTCGTTACAGGAAGACGTAAAACGCTTAGAAATTGAAAAAACCAGACTATCTACCGATATTCAAAAGTTAATTGAGGAAAAAGAACAGTTACAACAATCACGGCAAATTACGGAACAGCAAGTATTAATCCGTCAATTAGCAGAAGTTTTAGCCAAACACATATCTTCCCAATTACAATCCTCACTAAAAACTTTAGCTACTCAAGCCGTAGAATATAATCCCTCTGATCTAGTCACGTTGCAAAATGCTCAAATAAATAATAATACAGTTAATGAAATCGGACAGAATGTCACTAATATGCTAGACAGTCTGGATGATAACGTCACTATTGCCTTTAATTCCCTATTACAAGAACTCAAAAACTATCAAGGTGATCTTTCCCAACAGTTGTCACGGATGTATAGCCAACAACAGCAAGGGGAAGCAATATTAGCAGAATTTGTAAATCGTCTCCGCAGTGAAGTAGAAAAAAATCGAGATGCAAATTCTCTCAAGGTAATAACAGGGGGCCCACCCACAGTTTTACAACTAGCTGATAGTCTGCGTGGTGAAGCCATAACTCATCAAAATGGAAATGGGGAAAAATCCTCACAAAGAATCATTGTCGAACCAGTTACTTTAATTCCTCACCAATCCCCACAGGGTGATTCTACATCAGCAGCTAATGCGGTTATATTATCTTCACCAACAGAGAAAAGCCCTGAACCCAGTTCTTTCGTAAATCCAGATTTACCAGCAATACCAGAAAATCAAAGCCCTGAACCCAGTTCTTTCGTAAATCCAGATTTACCAGCAATACCGGAAAATCAAAGCCCTGAACCCAGTTCTTTCGTAAATCCAGATTTACCAGCAATACCGGAAAATCA
>Ga0208857_1000030_pt1 | contig 36238 bp, 33 predicted proteins | sample LakMenEpi05Nov12_FD_150674 | JGI IMG/M metagenome (GOLD analysis project Ga0208857, IMG submission 150674) | Freshwater microbial communities from Lake Mendota, WI - 05NOV2012 deep hole epilimnion (SPAdes) | ecosystem: Environmental > Aquatic > Freshwater > Lake > Epilimnion/Euphotic zone ... | reverse complement strand
AATTATCGGTCATTGCCAAAAATAGTTCTCCAAATGCTTCGCCCGTACAGTTGTCAGCATTTGGAAGATAAATTATCGGTCATTGCCAAAAATAGTTCTCCAAATGCTTCGCCCGTACAGTTGTCAGTTGTCAGTTGTCAGTTGTTAGGTTATTTTTTGATTTACTTTTCAATTTAGCACCTAAAATACCCCAAATTGTGGCAATCTGAGAAGTATAACCGCTGGCAATCTGATATTTTAGCTACAGAAAATCTACCTATTTAGATTATGCAAACTCTGCCGACTTTGGAAATTACCAACACTACATCTAGTCAACCAACCTTTGATACCACCATCAAACGCCGCAAAACCCGCGCTGTACAAGTGGGAGATGTCACCGTTGGGGGAGGATATCCAGTGGTGGTACAGTCAATGATTAATGAAGATACTCTGGATATTGATGGTTCTGTCGCTGGCATTCGTCGTCTCCATGAAATAGGCTGCGAAATTGTCCGCGTCACTGTTCCTAGTATTGGACACGCTAAAGCACTGGCGGAAATTAAACAAAAATTAATTCAAACTTACCGTGATGTGCCAATTGTAGCCGACGTGCATCACAATGGCATGAAAATCGCCTTGGAAGTTGCCAAACATATCGAAAAAGTGCGAATTAATCCAGGTTTGTATATATTTGAGAAAGCAAATACCAGCCGCACCGAATATACAAAAACTGAATTTGACGAAATTGGCGAAAAAATCCGCGAAACCTTAGCACCGCTGGTAATTTCCTTGCGTGATCAAGGTAAAGCTATGCGAATTGGCGTAAATCATGGTTCTTTGGCGGAAAGAATGCTATTTACCTATGGTGACACCCCGGAAGGGATGGTGGAATCTGCCTTAGAATTTATTCGCATTTGTGAATCTTTGGATTTTCATAATGTCGTAATTTCCATGAAAGCCTCACGAGTTCCTGTCATGGTGGCTGCATATCGGCTTATGGCTAAACGCATGGATGATTTAGGCATGGATTATCCTCTTCACCTGGGCGTGACAGAAGCAGGTGACGGGGAATATGGCAGAATTAAATCTACTGCGGGTATTGCCACATTATTGGCTGACGGTATTGGTGACACAATCCGCGTCTCTTTGACAGAAGCACCAGAAAAGGAAATTCCGGTTTGTTACAGCATTCTGCAAGCTTTGGGTTTGCGGAAAACAATGGTTGAATATGTGGCTTGTCCTTCTTGCGGACGGACTTTATTTAACCTAGAGGAAGTGCTGCACGTAGTCCGGGAAGCTACTAAACATTTAACAGGTCTGGATATTGCTGTGATGGGTTGTATTGTGAATGGACCTGGAGAAATGGCCGATGCTGACTATGGATATGTTGGTAAAAACCCTGGTTATATTTCTTTATATCGTGGTCGGGATGAAATTAAAAAAGTTCCAGAAGCCCAAGGTGTAGAGGAATTGATTAATCTGATTAAAGCCGACGGACGTTGGGTAGATCCTTAATTAATAAAATTTTTACTTCTGTCTCTCCGGTGAATTACTTAATTTTTTATCTGACCGCGAATAACCCAAAGATAGAAAATTAGTAATTTTGCAGGAGGCAGAAGGTTTTTTACAGATGAAGATCTAACTTGAACGGAACGCCAGCAATCTTGAGATCAGGCATTCTAAAATTTTTCAAAAAACCCCTTGCTATTTTCTTTAGTCTTGTGATATATTAACAAGAGTGACTTAATAAATTTTAGATGGACAATTTTGGAATCATCCCCACTCCAAAAGTCTAAAATCTCAAGTTCACATTTACGGGACGTAGCGCAGCTTGGTAGCGCGCCACTTTGGGGTAGTGGAGGTCTAGGGTTCAAATCCCTACGTTCCGATTTATGCAAACTTTAATCATGGCACATTGTTCTCCTTAAAGTAAATGTTTGTGTGGAATACTGCTTTTGATGGTTGTATGTCTCTCCAAATGTGGGGATATTTTAAGTACAGGCTATTTCATGCAAGCTATTACAAATCTAAATTGATTGCTATATATGTCTGATTACAACTGGAAATTTGTAAGACTAATTTTGTCTTGGCAAGGTGTATTTACTATAATTATTGCTAGTTGCTTATTAATTCTCAACTTAGTTACCGCACCAGCTATTGCTCAAAAGGGACAGGATTGTCGGGTATCATCAAAAGCAACTCAAGAAAAAGAAAAATTACGTTTATTAGCTTTTAAAGGCAATAAAGAGGCAGGAAGTCGCTATCAGAAATTACTCAAACAGCATACACAAGAATTAAAAACCTGTCGTAGTCAGACTTGGCCACAAACTCAAGCTATTTGGTTGCGCTTGTATCCCTGCGATATCCAGCCGGGAGTAGTTGATCAAATTATGGATCGCATTGTCAACCAAGGCTATAACCAAGTTTATTTAGAAGTATTTTATGATGGCCGGGTACTGTTACCAGCAGCTACTAACCCAACTGTTTGGCCTGCTGTAGTTCGCACTCCGGGGGCGGAGAAATTTGATTTATTAGCCTTAGCAATTAAAAAAGGGCAACAACGCGGATTAAAAGTTTATGCTTGGATGTATACTAATAACTTTGGTTATAATTATGCTCAACGTCCAGACAGACAAAGTGCGATCGCTCGTAATGGCAAAAATCAAACCAGCTTATCCGTAGTAGAAGATAGTTCTCAAGTCTTCATTGATCCTTACAACACTCAGGCTAAAAACGATTACTACCGCATGATACAGCAGGTTGTGCGCCGCCGTCCAGATGGTATCCTCTTTGATTATGTCCGCTATCCTCGTCAAACTGGTAGTGATTCTATTGCTACCAAAGTTCATGACTTATGGTTATTTACCCCTGCTACCCAAGAAGTCTTATTTCGTCGCGCCAAAAATTCCAAAGGATTAGAATTAATTCGCCGTTTTCTCACCAGAGGATATGTAAGTGCTGGTGATATAACAGAAATTGATAAACGCTATCCTCAAGAAGATGAACCCATGTGGGAAGGGCGTATTCCTCCAAAAAAACAGAAATCTTTGCCTTCCCCAGCGGAAAAACAGCGGGTTTTGCAATTGGATTTATGGTTATTCACTGTTGCTCATGCTATGCAAGGTATCTTAGATTTTGTGGCTTTAGCAAGTTACCCAGCTAAACAAAAAGGTATTCCCACTGGAGTGGTATTTTTTCCCGAAGGTAATCAAGCTTTAGGACAAGGGTATGATTCCCGTTTGCAACCTTGGGATAGGTTTTCTAGTAACTTACAATGGCATCCCATGTCCTATGCAAATTGCGGTAATGTTGATTGTATTGTGGCACAAGTTCGACAGGTTTTGAAGATGGCACAACCAGGGACAAAAGTGATTCCGGCTTTAGCTGGTAAGTGGGGAGAATCAATTAGTAATCGTCCCTCTTTGGAAGTGCAAATGCAAGCTCTCCGGCAATTATCTCCTCAAATTAAAGGTGTTAGTCATTTTGCATATTCTTGGCAATATCCTCAAGATGATAATGAACGGAAATCTTGTAATGTTCGCTAAATCGTTATAATTCAGTAGGGGCGGGGAAACCCTGCCCTTTTAAGTTTAATTTAAATTTTTAATTCTCCAGTTTTGTTGTATTTTTGCAATATTCCCATAACAACCGCTGGTATTTCTAAATGGGGAAGAATTCCAGTGTCGGGTATTTCTTGAAAACCTTTAATTGCACCAGGATTTAAATTTGCTAACCGTCGTCCTAATGGCATATTTGTAAATTGGGCTTTTTCTCCCCACAACATGACAGTTGGAACTTGAAGTTGCTGAATATATAAACTCAAATCAAAATAAAGATTTCCGCGTAAGAATGACAAAGCCGCAAACTTGGCTTGATATTGTTGTGCAGAACTTAAATAAGCTGATACCATTTCTTGGGTAACTCTTTCTGGTTTAGCAAACAGAAAACTTTGCAAAAAGTTCCTAACTGCAATTTCATTTTCTGCACCTAAAGCATAAATTAAATTATCTACCAACGGTGTATTAATTAAAGAAAGTGGTAATCTCCTTCCTGCACCTTCTCCAAAATCGTTAAAACCGGAAGGACAAACTAAAAACAAAGCTTTAAATAAGTCTGGATAAGTAACAGCAAGACGAATAGTTAAAGCCGCTATTAAAGAAGATGCTACTACAGTTACAGGTTGATTACAGGTTTGAGTAATAAACTCAAGAATCGTCGTTAAATAATCTTGAATTTGATAATCTCGCACGGGGTGAGCAGATTTTCCCCACCCAATTAAATCCGGGGCTAAAATTCGATATGTTGACGCATAAGCCGGGTAGATTTTCGACCATTCATAAGCAGATGCACCACCACCAAAATTATGTAAAAATAATAATGGTGGTAAATCTTGATCTTTGCTATTTTCCCAAGGGGCGCTAATTTGGGTATAGTAAACCATTGACCCCAAAGAGGTATGAATGAATTTACTACCAAAACCAGGAGGTTGAAATTGCAGCATAATTATGAAAGTGAATCTTTGGTAATTTGTACAAGTTGATTTATATTATCACTATTAATATTATAGGCAGCCCCAAACCCAATGACAAAACGTCCGGTATTCGGTGTAAGTTGCAAAATCCGAAAATCGGGTAAACTGCGTAATGTCGTAATCAATTCTCCAAAACGAATTTCAAATTTATCAACAACTTCCTGCCATTTCTCTGTTTCCCTGGCTATCAAACTTGCGGTACAATCAAAATTTAACCGCCGACGGGCAAAAATCTGTTTAGTTTTAACTTCGTCGTCAATAAATAAAACACTCACAAAAGGATGATTTTGAATATTTTGGGTGTGAGTAGCTAGTCCACTTACATAAATATAGATATTTTTATCATCGTCCATAATAAAAGGAGCATAACTAGCATTAGGAGTTCCTTGTTTATTTACTGTACTAATGATAATGCTAGTAAATTCTGTGGGAAATTTCTCATATTCAGCTTGGGCTTTTTCAGATTGATTCATCGCAATTATCCTAATTTATAAAAATTATAATACCATTTTTGGGAACAATAAAAATTCCTCCTTAACCTCTTCTCTCTGTGTCCTCTGTGCCTCTGTGGTTAGATAAATTACCTTTAAACCGCAGACGAGATATTTCTGAAGTTACATCAAAAAGGCTGTATAGCAATACTATTTGAGTTTAAAGAATATTCTTTTTAACCAACCACAGAGGCGCAGAGAGCGCAGAGAAAGAGGAAAATGAGATATTATATCCAGGAGTTGATATTTTATTATATACTCGAAAGTTGATACAATAAGACTAAAATAACATGATTAAATCGTAACTATGAATAATAACAATCGTTCTCGATGGGATTTATGCAGGTTTATTAAAACCCTAACTTACTTTGAAGTATTTCCGGTTCTGAACTGGATAGAAAAAATCTTTCAAGGTACTCCTAAAAATAATCAAGATAAACCAAAAGAAGGAGGAAATATGGCTGTAATTCTGGTAGCTGGTGCGACGGGTGGTGTGGGTAAACGAGTTGTCAAAAAATTGACAGCACAAGGCTATAATGTCCGTTGTTTAGTTCGAGATATTGCAAAAGCGCGGACAATTCTGGGTGATGATATTGATTTGGTAGTTGGGGATATTACGAAATCAGAGACTTTGACGAATTTAGTTATGGCTAATATTCAAGCTGTAATTTGTTGTACGTCGGTGCGTGTTCAACCTGTGGAGGGAGATACACCAGATAGGGCAAAATATAATCAAGGGGTGAAATTCTATCTCCCGGAAATTGTCGGAGATACACCAGAAAATGTTGAATATCAAGGTGTGAAAAATTTAGTTGCAGCCACTGCAAAGTATCTGGTTTCTGTGGGTGAAAAACCGATATTTGATTTTACTAAACCATCAGATGAAATCAAAAATATCTGGGGGGCTTTAGATGATGTGGTTATGGGTGGTGTCAGTTCCAGTAGTTTTCAAATTAGGGAAAATACAGCAGTATTCACAGGTAATGTTTCAACTGCTAATTCTGGGGGTTTTGCTTCAGTAAGAACTAAGAATTTTTCACCATTAGTTGATTTATCTGGTTATCAAGGTGTGAAATTGCGGGTTAAAGGTGACGGTCAACGTTATAAAATATTTATCCGCACAGAGTCAACTTGGGACGGTGTTGGTTATAGTTATTCTTTTGATACTGTTGCTAACAATTGGCTGGATATTCAGATTCCTTTTACCGATTTAGTTCCCGTTTTTCGTGCCAAAATTGTTAAAGACTGTCCACCAATGGACGTTAGTAAAGTTTGTTCTTTGCAATTAATGTTGAGTAAGTTTGAATATGATGGTGCTTTAAATCCTGCTTTTAATCCGGGGATTTTTGCGCTGGAAGTTGCATCAATTCAAGCCTATGGTGGGGAAACTTTACCTCAATTTGTATTAATCAGTTCTGCTGGGGTAACTCGTCCAGGAAGACCAGGAATTAATTTAGATGAAGAACCTCCAGCGGTAAGGTTAAATGACCAATTGGGAGGAATTTTAACTTGGAAGTTGCGAGGGGAAGAAAGTGTCAAAGCTAGTGGGATTCCTTATACAATTATTCGACCTTGTGCTTTGACAGAATCAGCAGGAGGGAAGGAATTAATCTTTGAACAAGGTGATAATATTAGAGGAAAAATTAGCCGTGATGATGTTGCGGAAATTTGTGTACAAGCAATTAAAGAACCAAAAGCCAGTAATCTCACTTTTGAGGTTAAGGAAAGTGAAGTAATTGCTGATAATTTAGATTGGAAACGGCTATTTTATTCTTTGCAAGTTGATAAATAGAACTTTAAGTAATTAGTGAATTTGTTGGGTTTCCTTTGTCAACCCAACCTACAACCAGAGTTAATCAACTGGAGAAACTTAATGTCAAGTAAAGATAAATCTGTTACGTATGAGGGTGGTTGTCATTGTGGTACGGTGCGGTTTCGGGTAGTAGTTAATAATCACAAAGTTGATGATTGTAATTGTTCAATTTGTGCTAAAAAAGGATTTTTGCATTTGATTGTCCCCCAAGAAAAGTTTAGTTTGCTACAAGGGGAAGATGTCTTAAAAACTTATAAATTTAATACGGAAGTAGCACAACATAAGTTTTGCAGTATTTGTGGGATTCATTCCTTTTATATTCCCCGTAGTCACCCTGATTGTATTGATGTTAATGTGCGGTGTTTAGACGGAAATATAATTGGCAATTTTGAAATTGTGCCTTTTGATGGTGTAAATTGGGAAGAAAATATTGATAAGTTACAAAGAGGTTAAATGATAATTATGATGGAAACTCAAGCACAGCAAACAGAACAAGGAAATTATTCTTCACCACAAGATAGTTTATCTTTTTCCCGTGAAGACAATCGCAGTTTACCAAAATTACCTGCTGCTAAAGAACCTGAATCCCAATGGCAGCAAATTAGTAGACAAATTCTTGAATTCTTAAATCAACTGCCAGAGTATTTAGGCAGTATTTTTAACAACAATAAACAGGGTTTAATCACCCTAGTTTTAATTTTATCAGCTTTGGTCACAGTTAAGGTAGCGATCGCAGTACTAGACGCTGTGAATGGTGTACCTTTGCTACAACCGATTTTCGAGTTAATTGGCATATTTTACTCTCTCTGGTTTGCTTTCCGCTATCTTCTCAAATTTGAGTCTCGGCAAGAATTATCCCAGAAATTTAACTCTTTCAAACAACAATCTTTAGGATAAAGATTTTTTATCAAGCTAATAAAATGTAGGTTAGTTCTAGACTAGCTTACATTTTTTTATTTTGTCATGGAGGATGTCAAATATATCTATAGATAGAGAATTTTAATCAAAGTATTTTTATTAATTATATCCTAAGATAGTGTATTTATCTGCTAGAAAATTCTAAGCTAGTCCTGGTAATCCTAGAAAAGTACAAGGGGTTAATTGTATGAATGAGAAGATTACCGCAGATACTTATGATAGAGGCATAATTCCCGCTGAAACAGCAGCCCGAATGAAAAGAGAAGGAGTAAATTATAAACACTTGCCGACTGAAGAGGATCTTGCCAGTGCTGCCACTGATGACCAAACTGATATTTACAGTATTCGGACAACGGACGGTTATACTGTGGATAAAGAGGGGTTATTGAATAATTATCCAGTTGAACCGGAAATGTATTATGAAGTTCCTGGTGATGCGCGGGAAATAGCAGAACAAGAAAAAGCTGAACGAATACAGGAATTGCGAGAAGTAAATGCAGATAAAACAGGTTTATTAACAGAGGATTTTGATAAAAGAGGTAAAGGACCAGGAATGATCTAATTTACCATTTCTTTGATTTTATCTCGAAAGGCTATTGCCGCATCTAAAGGGTCATCTGCTACTACATATTGCGCCAAAATTGACAAATCTAAGTTTGGCAATAATTCACTTTTTGCCACCAATTCATAACTTTCACCGCGCAGATGATAAACGGCAAATTGATTGTTTTGAAAAAACCAAACTTCTGCCACGCCTAATCTTTTGTAAACTTCTAATTTATCAATTCCCCCACTGGTGACTACGACTTCAATGGCAAGATCAGGAACTTCTTTTTCTATGCCTAGACAGTAGGATTCATCTGGTTCTACTCCTCCTCTTTTCGCTTGTTTACGGAAGGTGGTAGAACCAAGGGGAAAATAGCGAATGCGTTTTTCTTGAAAGTAAATTTCCAGCAAAGATCCAATAATTGTTTTGCGAATTTCATGACGGCGACTTGGTGACATTAATTCTATGACTCCATCTAAATATGTAACTCTATATTGTAAACTGTCACCTAAATCATTGAGTAAAGCTTCATAATTTTTCCAATTAACACCACTGATAGTTTGCCGTTCTTCTGGATCTTCGGCTTGTAATAGTTCAGATAATTCTGGAAGTAAAAGCATATAATTTCCTTAAAACCGAATTATTGCTAACTTGATTATATTCTAATTTCCAGATTTCCAGATCCCCGACTTCTTTGAGAAGTCGGGGATATATTTCAAAAATTGTAAGTAGGTAGGCGGAGAAAAATCAAAGTATATTTCGTTTTGTGAAATGGCTAAAACTCAACCACAATAACGCATTGAGGTGAATTTACATATCGTTACACATTTTGGTTATTTAACGTCCACTTACTTAAATAAATGTAAAGTTATTGGCAAATAAAATCTTTACAGAATTAGGTTAATCTAATCCGGTACGTCACTCCCTGCGGTAGTCTAGATAAATGTTAATTTATCGCCTGGTTTGACAAATAGTTTTATGACTTCAGTTTCCAGTCCTGCACGCGTTATTCGTATTGGTTCACGTAAAAGCCAACTAGCTTTAGTTCAAACATACTGGGTACAAGCGGAACTCCAGAAAAGCTTTCCCCACATTACTTTTGAAGTCCATACCATGTCTACCCAAGGGGACAAAATCCTGGATGTAGCATTGGCTAAAATTGGCGATAAAGGACTATTTACCAAGGAACTGGAATTGGGCATGATCAATAAAGAGATTGATTTTGCTGTGCATTCTCTCAAGGATCTTCCCACCAATCTACCAGAAGGGTTGACACTGGCAGCGATTACAGAACGGGAAAACCCCGCAGACGCGGTGGTATTGCATGAAAAGCATAAAGGTCTGCAAATCGAGACTTTACCCGCAAATGCGGTAATTGGGACTTCTTCCCTGCGACGTTTGGCACAGTTACGCCATAAGTTCCCTGATTTTACCTTCAAAGATGTGCGGGGAAACTTGATCACACGCATGGCAAAACTGGATGCTGGTGAGTATGATGCTTTAATTTTAGCAGTAGCTGGTTTAGAAAGATTGGAAATGAGCGATCGCATCCATCAAGTTCTGACTCCTGAAATCTCCCTCCATGCCGTTGGACAAGGCGCTTTGGGGATAGAATGCCGGGCAGATGACACTGAAGTAATTAGCTTACTGAAAGCCATTGAACACCCGCAAACACGCGATCGCTGTTTAGCAGAAAGATCATTTTTACGAGTTTTAGAGGGTGGTTGTCAAGTTCCCATTGGTGTAAATACGGTAATTAATGGTGACGAATTAACTCTAAAAGGTCTGGTTGCCAGCGTTGATGGTCAACAAATAGTTAAAGATACTGTCACCGGTGCGGCTACTGATGCTGAAAAGTTAGGCGCACAACTAGCCAGTATTCTCAGGGAACAAGGCGCTACAGAAATCTTAGAAAAAATCTTCACCGAGATTCAACGAGGATCATAGAGTGACAGCCATTTTCAGGTAAATGAACCACATTTAATTTCGAGGCTTTGGGCTAAATATGTGGAAACTACTTTAATCACGTAATTACCAATTACCAATTACCAATTACCAATTACCATGAGAATTTTATTTGTAGCAGCGGAAGCTGCTCCCATTGCCAAAGTTGGCGGTATGGGGGATGTTGTCGGTGCATTACCCAAGGTCTTGAGAGCAATGGGTCATGATGTACGGATTTTCATGCCTTACTATGGCTTTGTACCCGACAAAATGCCAGTTCCCAAAGAACCCATTTGGAAGGGAGCAGCCATGTTCCAGGAGTTTGCAGTTTACGAAAGTGTACTGCCTGGAACTGATGTTCCTTTGTATTTATTTCAACATCCATCTTTTTCACCTCGGCGGGTTTACGGTGGGGAAGATGAAGATTGGAGATTTACTTTATTTTCCAATGGTGCGGCGGAATTTTGCTGGAATTACTGGAAACCGGAAATTGTCCATTGTCATGATTGGCACACAGGAATGTTGCCAGTCTGGTTGAATCAATCTCCAGATATTACCAGTGTATTCACCATTCACAACCTCGCTTATCAGGGTCCTTGGCGGTGGTATTTAGAGAAAATTACCTGGTGTCCCTGGTATATGCAAGGACACAATACAATGGCAGCCGCAGTCCAGTTTGCCAATAAGGTAAATACAGTTTCTCCTACCTATGCGGAGCAAATCAAAACACCTGCCTATGGTGAACAAATAGAAGGGTTATTATCTTTTATTGGCGGCAAATTATCAGGGATAATTAACGGCATAGATACGGAAATTTATGATCCTGCCAATGATAAATACATTAACCAAACCTTTACCATAGATACCCTTGATCAACGCAAAGCTAATAAAATAGCTCTGCAAGAAGAAGTAGGTTTAGAAGTTAATTCTAATGCCTTTCTCATCGGCATGGTGACAAGGTTGGTAGAACAAAAAGGGATGGATTTAGTATTACAAATCCTTGACCGTTTTATGGCTTATACAGATGCTCAGTTTGTCTTGTTGGGAACAGGCGATCGCTATTATGAAACCCAAATGTGGCAACTCGCATCCCGCTATCCCGGACGGATGGCCACCTATCTCCTGTATAATGATGCCCTTTCACGCCGTATTTACGCGGGTACAGATGCCTTCTTAATGCCTAGCCGCTTTGAACCCTGCGGAATCAGCCAAATGATGGCTTTGCGTTATGGTTCTGTGCCTATTGTTCGTCGGACAGGGGGATTGGTTGATACTGTCAGCCACTTTGATCCAGTCAATGAAGCAGGTACAGGTTATTGCTTTGACCGCTATGAACCTTTGGACTTATTCACCTGTATGATTCGCGCTTGGGAAGGTTTCCGTTTCAAACCTCAATGGCAAGAATTACAAAAACGGGGGATGAGTGAAAACTTCAGTTGGTATGAATCCGCTAAAGAGTATGATAAACTCTATCGTTCTATCTATGGTTTACCAGAACCGGAAGCAATACTAGAAGTAACGCCAGAACCAACGCCAGAACTTACACTAAAACCAACGCCAGAACCTACACTAAAACCAAAACCAAAATTAGTTTAAGGTGTTGTAGGAAGTTGGAATTTTAGACAATATTGATGGGGTATTTTTCTGGAATGCCCCTTTTTAATACACGATAGTATAGAATTAAAAAAAGATGGATTGGTTAGAGTTCATTGCCACAAAAGGTATTAATCTTCCCAGCACTTACAAAGACTTTCTCAACATAATGGGACATGGGGCAGGCAAGTTTTTACGTGGTTCAGATTGCTTTTACCAGCATTTGCCACAAATTCAAGAATGGGCTAAACAGCTTTTAGTAGAAAATGATTTTCCTCAGACTTTACCAGAGGATGCTTTTGTATTTTTCATGCACCAGGGATATCAGTTCAGCTTTTTCAGACTTTCAGAAGGTGATAATCCACCAACTTACTCATATTGTGAAGGACAAGAACAGCCTTTTTTTGTCAAAAGTCATGATCAGTTTAGTGACTTTCTATCTGTGGAAATCAATCTTTATTTAAAGTCTTTGATGCTTTTAGCAAGTTAGATATTAGCTAGATAAACAAAATTATGGTTCAAAGTTTTTTTGTCAGAATCAGGATTTACAGGATTTAAGGATTTACAGGATGGGAATTTTTATAATTAAAGATGTAATGATTGACAATCAGTTCAATTCTGAGATAGATTGGAAATATCTAGAAGCATCCCAAGAGTTGCAGGTAGATAAACAAAATTATGGTTCAGATTATATTCATCTTTATGTTGATGATATAGAGAGTGATTGGCTGAAAAATTGGGATTGGGAAGATGATTTAACAGATTATATTGATGCTTTTTATCATCATTGTGAACAGGGAAATTATCAATTTGCTTTTGATACTTTAAAGGCTGGTGATGATTTGTTGAATCAGCCAGAGAATTATGAAAAATCTTTAGAACTTTATAGTTATTTAGTTGAAAAGTTAGAATTACAAGATCCAAAACAATCAGAAATAAATCATCAAGAGATTTTGAACTTAGCTAAACAACAGATTTTAGTTTTGCAAAATAATGAACAAGGAGAAAATATGTCGGAACAAATGATTTTTAATATGCACGAGGAAAAAATTACGCGTTTAGAATATATACAAAAATTACTGGAGAAAATTTACAATGGAGTAATTAGAAAAACTTGGCAATTTCAAGGTGAATTTACGATAGAGCAGGTGGGTAATGTTTATAATCTAAGAGGAATAGCTAGTGCTGGAGATTATGTAGTAAGGTTCGGAGCAGTCAAATGTTTTGACTCTTTTGATTATTACTTGTATATCATAAATGGTTCAAATCCAGAAGAAGAAATAGTTAATGAAGAAGATCATGATTATAAATTCCGTCTTGGATACGATAATCCAAATTTTAGCTATCAAGAATTTAACTTAATAAATGAGTATTTGGAAAAAATTGAGAAAGCAAGCTGGCAAGTTAAGTTATCTGATTTAGATGCTTTACCAGAATAAAAAACTATGGCAAAGTTGATTAATAAAAAACAACTATCAAGGATTGTTTTGAAGGGCTTTAAATCTATTGCAGAATGTAATCTTGAACTTACTCAACTCAATATACTAATTGGCTGCAATGGCGCAGGAAAATCCAATTTTATCAGCTTTTTTCGCATGGTTCAAGAGATACTTGATGGACATTTGCAAGTTTTTGTTAGTCGTCAAGGTGGACCAGATACAATATTGCATTTTGGTCGAAAAACAACTGAACAATTAGAGATTGAACTATATTTTGGCAATAATAGATACCTTGCCACTCTTGAACCAACTCAAGATAACCGTCTGATGTTTTCTAAAGAATCTTTTGGCTGGAGGAGTAGTGGTAACTCGATAATGCAAACACAAGCACTAATAGGTAGTGGTAATTTTGAAACTCAGGCTTTTAAAGGAACTGGGACAAAAAAGGATAAAGATATATTATCTACTATGCAGCAATGGCGAGTTTATCATTTTCATGACACCAGCGATAGTGCCTATGTAAAACAAGCTGCTCCTATTAATGATAATATTTATCTGCGTCCAGATGCTCGCAATTTGGCGGCTTTTTTATATTTATTGAAAAATAACTATTCCCAATCTTATCAACAAATTGTTAAAACAATCAGACTTGTCGCACCTTTCTTTGGTGATTTTTTATTGCGTCCTTCTCCACACAATAATGATGTGATAGAGCTAGAATGGTTTGAGCAAGGTCAGGATATGCCTTTTAAAGCACATCTTCTTTCTGATGGAACACTGCGTTTTATATGTTTAGCAACGGTATTTTTACAACCTACTGCTTTACAACCAGAAACTATTTTAGTTGATGAACCGGAGCTAGGTCTTCACCCTTATGCAATTACTATTTTAGCTTCTTTAATGCGTTCTATTTCGAGAGAAAAACAAGTGATTGTTTCTACTCAGTCAGTTGAATTATTGAATGAATTTAGTGCAGATGATGTGATTGTTGTAGATAGAAAATATGGTAAATCATTACTTCGCAGATTGCATGAGGATGATTTACAAGAATGGTTAGAAGATTATAGTTTAGGAGAATTGTGGAAAAAGAACATTATTGGAGGTAGACCTTCAAGATGATTCGAGTAAATATTTTTGTAGAAGGACAAACGGAAGAAACTTTTGTTAGAGAATTACTTTACAATCATTTTCTGCAACAAAACATATATGTTAACCCTATACTTCTAGGAGGTGCGGTTACTTATGGAAAAATCAGAAAAGAATTATATCGTAAATGTTTTGAAGATAGCACCGCTTTTGTAACTACGATGTTAGATTTGTATGGATTACCAGAAGATTTTCCTGGTAAAAGTTCTATTCCCACTACAGCTAATCTTTTTGAAAAAGCTGAATATCTGGAAAAACAAATGGGCGTAGATATTGGACAACAAAATTTTATTCCTAATTTATTGGTGCATGAATTTGAAGGACTTCTTTATAGTAATCCACAAGCTTTTTTAGAATACTTCGATCAAAGTACCGTAGAACAGCTACAAAGTGAACGTGAATCATTTCCTTCACCTGAACATATCAATAATAGTCCGCAAACAGCACCTTCTAAACGTATTATTCGATGTTGTCCTGGATATGATAAACCGTTACATGGTTCTTTAATTGCTATGGGTATCGGTTTGGATATAATACGCAACCAATGTCAACATTTCGATAAATGGTTAACAAGATTGGAAAATATCAGGTAGCTTACAACTGCAACTCCATGTAAAATACATATTCCCTAATTAATATATTTATGCAAATCAATTTTCAAACCTTTACCGTCAACAAACGATTTCCCTTAACAATTAGTCGCGGCACAACAGCACAAACAACAAATATCTGGTTACAAATTACCGAAGCAGGAATTACAGGTTGGGGAGAAGCATCTCCTTTTGGTGTAGGCAACCATAGGCAATCTACCGAGAAAATCCAGGAAACTTTGCAGCAAATCATACCTACTTTACAAAAATATAGCCCTTGGCAACGGCAGGAAATTGAGGCACTATTAGAACAAATGCAAATTCCGTCCGCAGTCAAAGCGGCTGTGGATATGGCATTACATGATTGGTTGGGCAAGCGCGTGAATTTGCCATTGTGGCAACTGTGGGGACTGGATAAAAATGCTATAGTGCCAACATCGGTAACAATTGGCATTAATTCCCCAGCAGGTTCAAGGGCAAGGACGCGAGACTGGTTACAATTTATGGACGTGCAGTTATTCAAGGTAAAATTAGGTTCAACCGAGGGAATAGAAGCAGATCAAAAAATGTTGTTAGCGGTACGGGAAGAAGCAGCCGGAAAAGATGTATTTGTTGATGCTAATGGAGGCTGGAGTTTAACGGATGCCATAAATATGTGTAATTGGTTAGCTGATTTGGGAATCAAGTATGTAGAACAGCCTTTAGCAAGAGGTGAAGAAGCAAATTTAGCCCAGTTAAAAAAACATTCACCGTTACCAATTTTTGTAGATGAAAGTTGCTTTACCAGTGCGGATATTCCCCAATTAGCTAATTATGTAGATGGCATTAATATCAAATTAATGAAATCTGGAGGAATCACCGAAGCCATACGAATGGTGCATACAGCCAAAGCCCACAATTTACAAATCATGTTTGGCTGTTATTCTGATAGTTGTCTTGCTAATACCGCCGCTTTACAACTTGCACCACTGGCTGATTATTTGGATTTAGATAGTCACTTAAATCTAATTGATGATCCTTTTAGTGGTGCTGTGGTAGAAAATGGGCGAGTTTTGCCGAATAATTTACCTGGTTTGGGAGTGAAACATCGTGCGTCTGTCGCTTAATCAAAAAATAGCAATTCTTCTCCATGAGGGAATTACTGGAGTTCAGGGAAAAACGGGGTTATCAATTTTACGTTACAGTGAGTCCCCCATTGTGGCGGTGATTGACAGAGAAACTGTAGGTAAATCTTTAGTCGAGTTAACAGGTATTCAGCGAGATGTGCCAATTGTTGCATCTGTGACAGCAGCTTTACAGTACAAACCGGAAGTTCTAGTAATTGGGATTGCGCCCAAAGGTGGGGCTGTTCCTGATGATTATTGGCTGGATATCAAAGATGCCCTCAAAGCCGGAATGTCTTTGGTAAATGGATTACACACTCCAATGGCAAATATACCGGAATTAACTGCCCTCCTCAAACCAGGACAATTAATTTGGGATGTCCGCAAAGAACCAGCTAATTTAGATGTAGCCTCGGCAATGGCGCAAAATCTGCCCTGTCGGCGGGTTTTGACTGTGGGAACGGATATGGCCATTGGTAAAATGTCCACCAGTCTGGAATTACACCGGGTGGCTAAGTTACGGGGTATCCGTTCTAAGTTTTTGGCTACTGGTCAAACTGGGTTAATGTTGGAAGGAGAAGGGGTGGCTTTAGACGCGGTGCGGGTAGATTTTGCGGCTGGTGCGGTGGAACAGTTGGTAATGCGTTTTGGTCAACATTACGACATTTTGCAAATTGAAGGGCAAGGTTCTCTTTTACACCCTGGTTCAACGGCTACTTTACCGCTAATTCGGGGTTCTCAGCCTACACATTTAATATTGGTGCATCAAGCGGGACAAACTCACAACCGTAATAATTCTCATATACCGATTCCAGCTTTACCGGAAGTAATTCGGATGTATGAAATTGTTGCTAGTGGTGCGGGGGCTTTTCGTCCTGTTCCTGTGGTGGGAATTGCTTTGAATACTCGGAATTTGGGGGAAGTAGAGGCAAAAAATGCGATCGCTCAAACTATAGCGGAAACTAAGTTACCTTGTACAGATCCTATTCGGTTTGGGGCTGGGTTGCTATTGGATACTGTTATGCAGAGTTGATTTTTTTGCACGCAGAGGCGCAGAGGCACGGAGAGTAGGAGTTTTATTGCTGGTGGAGCTAATTTAAAATTCGTCAATTTAAACGAGATAAACTTTGCCTCTACATCCTCAATTCTGTTGTATCTGAACCAAGGCTATGTGATGAACGGAATAAATGATTATGTTCAGGATGATACAAGCGCGAGCGCCCACTTACTGGTAGTAGTGCGGGACTGATTACATAAAGTGTCGTTCGGCGTAATTTCTCTTCATGAGTACAATTTGCCATTTGTGCTAAATTCACAACCCGGATTTTTTCATCTGGCCAGCCTAAGCGATAGCAAATTGCTACTGGAGTATCTGGATCATAATGTTCTAACAATTTCCCTTGGGCTTCAGTGATATGAGTCACACTTAGATATAAACATAAACTGGCACGATGTGCTGCTAAAGCTGCTAACTCTTCCGTATCTGGAACATGGGTACGACCACTAATGCGAGTCAGGATGATAGTCTGCACTAAACCAGGCACAGTTAACTCTATCTTGAGTTTAGCTGCGGCAGCCTGAAAAGCACTGATCCCAGGAATGACTTCAAAAGGAATATTAGCATCGGCTAATAGCTGCATTTGTTCATGAATAGCACTATACAGACTAGGATCACCAGAGTGTAATCTTACTACAGATTTATGCGATCGCACGGCATCAATCATCAATGGTAAAATTTCTTCTAAAGTCCGATTTGCTGTTTTGATAATTTCCGCATCTGGACGACAAATATCTAGAATTTGTTCGGGAATTAAAGAATCTGCAAATAAAATCACATCAGCAGCAGCTAACAACTTTTGCGCCCTAACCGTTAATAAATCAGGATCTCCCGGCCCAGCACCAACAATATAAACCCCAGGCTCTAAGGTATTTGGATACTTGAAAAAACTCAAATTATTAGTAGATTCACTCATTAATGTCCCCCTACAAAACCCTGCAAAAAAAACTTTTACCATTTCCCTAGTACCCTTCCGGATTCAGCCACTTTGCCTAGTAGAAATAGATGGTAGATGCACCCTGGTTAAGCCCTAGAGATTAATTACTCTGGGGCATTTTTTTCTTCATTTCCCCCAGCAACAACATCAGGTAAAGAACGCTTGAATGTATATAGCCAAGCTAAACCAAATAATCCTAAAGTCATTCCCCCTAAACTTACCATCTGTGCCATCCGTAAAGGTCCTAGCATTAAGCTATCTGTGCGTAAACCTTCAATCCAAACCCGTCCCAAGCTATAAGCAACCCAGTAAACTAAAAATAACGTCCCTACTTTCAACCGGGGTTTTTTAGCTAAAGCTCGAAAAAACAAAGTTATTAACAATGCAAACACCATTAAATTCCACAACGATTCATAAAGAAAAGTGGGATGGAAATATTCAAAATTCACTAAATCCAAAGGACGACGATCTGAGGGAATATATAACTTCCAAGGTAAACTAGTTGGTCTGCCAAAAGCTTCCGAGTTGAAAAAATTTCCCCACCGACCAATTGCTTGCCCTAATATTAATGAAGGAGCAACCAAATCAGTCAATTGCCAAAAAGATACCTTATTCAGTCTAGCAAAAATTAACGCTGCGATCGCCCCGCCAATAATTGCCCCATGAATCGCAATACCCCCTTGCCAAATTGCAATTATCCGTTCTGGATGTTGAGAATATTCTGGCCATTGAAACAAAACATAATATAACCTAGCGGCGGGAATAGCTGCAATCACCAACCAAATTGATAAATCACTGATTAAATCGGGATTAACATGACGACGCTTGGCTAGGTATTGAGAAAGACTAACACCAATTAACACAGCAGAAGCAATCAACAACCCATACCAACGAATAACAATTGGTCCCAATTTAACCACAATCGGACCAGGGGAAGTAAATAAAAACCCCAAAGGCAAAACAGAAAAATCCACTATCATACAAAATTACCTATAGGAGTATGAAATCTATGGGGATAAAACACAATAATATAGTACGCCTTCCTGACTTCCTCCTTCCTCCTTCCTTCTTCCTCCTTCCTCCTTCCTTCTTCCTTCTTCCTCCTTCCTTCTTCCTTCTGACTCCTGACTCCTGACTCCTGACTCCTGACTCCTGACTCCTGACTCCTACCTCCTGTGTTAGATTTAATAAAGTTCTGTGGAAAATCCGTCAATATAATCACTTAAAATAACCTTGTGATTGCTATTTATCCTGGTAGTTTTGATCCCATCACCTTGGGACATTTAGACCTTATTCAGCGCAGTAGTCGCCTATTTGAACGAGTCATTGTTGCCGTCCTCCGCAATCCCCATAAAATGCCATTGTTTACAGTAGAGCAAAGATTAGAACAAATTCGTCTAGCTACAAAACATTTACCAAATGTAGGAGTAGACAGCTTTGACGGTTTGACTGTAAAATATGCTCAAATGCAACAAGCGCAAGTTTTGTTACGGGGGTTAAGAGCGGTATCTGACTTTGAGATTGAGCTACAAATGGCTCACACTAATAAAACATTGTCTACTCAGATCGAGACAGTTTTTCTGGCAACATCAAATGAGTATAGTTTTTTAAGTAGTAGTGTGGTAAAAGAGATTGCCAGGTTTGGTGGCTCTGTTGATCATCTTGTTCCCCCACACATTGCCCTAGATATATACCAATGCTACAACCAAAAATCCCTAGCCTCGAATCCAACCATAACGGCAACAATCCTCCCCCACGAGAGTACGTGAATGGTATCCCCTCCATTGGCAATCCAGAACCAACAGCAGGGGTAGATATTCAGCAGGAACTCAACCGCTTAGAGGACATAGTTCTCTCTAGTTTGAGGATTCCCCTGACAGGACGAACTTTAATAGATGAAGATAAATTACTAGAACAACTTGATTTCATCCGTCTTTCTTTGCCAACAGTGTTTCAGGAAGCACTCGATATTTTGGCACAAAAGAATGAAATTCTTCTAGAAGCGGAAGAATATGGACAACAGGTTGTAGATGTAGCCCAAGCAAAAAGAGCGCAAATTTTGGCAGAAAGTGATATTGTCAGGCAAGCACAGCGGGAAGCTGACCAACTACGGCGACAAGTTCAGGACGATTGTGAAACAATGATGCAAGACACTCTTGCAGAAATTGACCGTAAACGTCGCGCTTGTCAGCAAGAATTAGAAGAAATGCGTCAAACGGCAATTTCTCAAGCTGAAGAAATTGAAGATGGTGCTGATAAATACGCCGATAACGTTCTGGCTAATATTGAACAGGATATACAGGAAATGTTAAAAATTATTACTAATGGCCGCAAACAATTAAATTCTGCTAATGTCCCCAAGAATGGAGATCATCCCCAACAACGCCCCCATAATTCCAAAAAAAGATAATATCACCTCGTTCCCAGTCTCTGACTGGGAATGCTATTACAGAGGCTCTGCCTCTTAATCATATTCTCATCTAGAATATACAAATATTATATAGCAGTTCTTGTGATCTTAGGTACGAAGTTTTTTAGTTTTAGGGAACTGGGAATAGGAAATAAGGAATAAGTTAATGATATATAACAGTTCTTATTTAATTACTATTTTGAAGGATAGCATCGAACGCAGATAAACGCAGATAAACGCGGATTTTTTTGTTCTCTCTGTTTATAGATAATTTTTTCTGCAAATTATATTTAATTCAATCAGAAGTTTTAATTTGATCTAGGATAATACTCGCTTATTTATCCCAATTTATGGTACAAATAAAACAATTAGAGTAGTTATTGTTCTGCTGACAATTAAGAAGGGGTAGTTTTTATGGTTGAACCACTCACTGGCGCTGTTATTGTTTCTTTATTTTTCTCGGAAGCAATCAAAGAAGGTGGAAAATTTGCAGTTAAAGGTGTCGCAGATACTTTTACAAGGTTGGTTAGCATTATTCGACAAAAGTTAACTACGGAAGGAATGGAAGGTTTATTAATTCGGGCTGAAAAAGATCCAAATGAAAAAAATAAACTTCAGTTACAAGATGAATTACAAACACACATTGATAATGATGAAACTTTCGCTCTTCAACTTAAGTCACTAGTTGAGGAACTCAAAACACAAGACCCTAAGATTCGTCAGGTTATTCTGAGTGGAATTGAATTAACTAGTGATTTAAAAGCTCAGAATATCACTCAAAAAACTTCAGGAAGTAGTGGTTCTGTTGACCAAGCAATGCTCACCAATATCAAGGCTAATAATATTATTATAGGTGATTTAACTCAAGAAGGTTAAGAGATTGTGTGAAAAGTATTGGATAAAATCCATTATCTCCAAAAACCTAAGTTAAATTACCCCCCTTAATCCCCCCTTGGAAATGGGGGAAACTGGAAAAATTAGTTCCCTCCCCTTTGCAAGGGGAGGGTTAGGGTGGGGTAATTTGAGGAATAATGGTGATTCGATAACTTGTGTGTACACCGTAGCCTTCCTTACAAGAAAATGAGGGTTTTAATGCTTTTATTTGGGTAGGGGAGAGGTTTAGAAAGGGGTCTGTTTACATATTAAAAACTTTGAAAACATCCTTTAAGTTCTAATCATGAATACAAATCATCTCCCTCAAGTTGTTCAAGAGATATTCAAAAATGTGCAAGCGGGGGGTGATATCTCTGTGGGAGATATTACTCAAGTTTTTCAAACTGTCAATAATTTAAATGATTGGGATAAACCTCTAGGTTTTCCCCACAATATCCCTAATAGTAATACTCAAAAGTTTGTTGGTCGAGAAAATGAATTAGTTTTAATTCATCAACATTTACAAACTAGCAATCATGCTGTAATTTCTGCTGTTGAAGGTATGGGTGGTATTGGTAAAACTGAATTGGCTACCCAATATTCTCTTCTGCATTTATTCCTAAATTCTTATCCGGGAGGTATTTGTTGGTTGTCGGCTACAAATCAAAGTCTCGGTTTACAAATTATTCAATTTTGTCGCACACATTTAGATTTAAATCCCCCAGATGATTTTGATGTATTACTACAAGTAAGGTGGTGTTGGCAACGTTGGCAACAAGGTAAGGTTTTATTAGTTATTGATGATGTCCAAAATTATTCGGCGATTCAGCCTTATTTGCCGCCACAATCATCTCAATTTCGGGTTTTGATCACAACAAGACTAAAACTAGATTTATCTGGTTCTTTATCTTTACAAATCCTTTCTGAATCCGAGGCACTGGCATTATTATCTGAATTGATTGGTGCTGATAAATTAATTCCAAAAACAGCACAAGCAGAAGAACTTTGTCAGCGTTTAGGTTATTTACCTCTAGCTTTACAATTGGTTAGCCGTTATATTAAAAAACGCAAGATATCTTTAGCAGAAATGCTGAAAAGATTAGAAGCTAAAGATTTAGGTCATCCTGCTTTAGTTGTTGATATAAATGACCCAACCTGGACTCTATCTATAACTCGTGGTGTTAAAGCTGCTTTTGCATTAAGTTGGGAAGTCCTCAGTCCTGCTGCTCAAGAATTAGGTTGTTTACTGAGTTTGTTTGCTCTAGCTCCTATTCCTTGGTTATTGATTCAAAGTGCTTCACGGGAGAAAAACATAGAAATTCTAGAAAATGCCAGAATTGAATTAGAACGATTACATCTTTTACAAAGTGAAAATTATGATCATTATCAATTACATCAACTAATTCATGATTTTTTACAAGTCAAGTTAGAAAAACTGTCAACGGTTACACAAAAAAAGATCACTTTGGCAAACTTTTTGTTTTTAGATATTGGTCAACTTTTTAGTAATTTATTCAATCGTCAATCTCTCAGCACTACACTAAAACGTAATTTTTGCCAAGCAATGGTTGATATAGCTCAAGAAATTCCACAACAACCAATACAGAAAGATATTCAAAAGTTCAAATTAGCTATACCCCATTTACAGGAAGTAGCAGATCATTTACTGGATACTGTGAGTGATGAAAATTTAATTTGGCCTTTTTTGGGAGTAGGAAGATTTTATGAAGGACAAGGATTATATAATGATGCAGAACCTTGGCGGAAAAAATGTGTATTATTGCTAAAACAGCGTTTAGGTGATGATCATCCTGATGTTGCTACCAGTCTCAACAATTTGGCAAGACTTTACTATTCTCAAGGCAAGTACAACGAAGCAGAACCTCTCTACCAACAAGCTTTAGCTCTCTGGCAAAAACTGCTGGGTGATGATCATCCTGATGTTGCTACCAGTCTCAACAATTTGGCAGCACTTTACCGATCTCAAGGCAAGTACAAGGAAGCAGAACCTCTCTACCAACAAGCTTTAGCTCTCAGGCAAAAACTGCTGGGTGATGATCATCCTGATGTTGCTACCAGTCTCAACAATTTGGCATTACTTTACTATTCTCAAGGCAGGTACAAAGAAGCAGAACCTCTCTACCAACAAGCTTTAGCTCTCTGGCAAAAACTGCTGGGTGATGATCATCCTCATGTTGCTACCAGTCTCAACAATTTGGCAGCACTTTACGAATCTCAAGGCAAGTACAACGAAGCAGAACCTCTCTACCAACAAGCTTTAGCTCTCAGGCAAAAACTGCTGGGTGATGATCATCCTGATGTTGCTACCAGTCTCAACAATTTGGCAGCACTTTACGAATCTCAAGGCAAGTACAAGGAAGCAGAACCTCTCTACCAACAAGCTTTAAATATTTGTGAACAACGATTAGGAGTAGATTATCCTCATACTATTATTGTTCGTGGTAATCTTGAACATTTACGTAATCTTTAAGTAAATGCTGTTAATCTTAAAGTATTTATTTTCAGACAAATCTATTGGATAAGACAACAATAGCTTTGTTTAGCAATCTGATGTTTAACGTTAAGATTCCTATAAATTTCGTTGCTATGACAATACTTTTGTTAAGCAATCTGCTAAGACTGGTTTTTATTTCCTGTTTTCCGTTGCCTCTTGCTTCTTAACCCTTGCCGATTCTTCCTTTCAAAATAGGTTTACAATTAGACTGGCGATAAGCTATACTTTATAACTTCTGTACTCTGTATTTCCTCATGAACTTAGTTTGGGAAAGATTAACTTTATCTTCCTTACCACTGAAAGAATATTTGTCTAGCAGTTACCTCCATAAGTTTTTGGTGGGACTGTTAAAACCTTGGCGACAAAGTAGTATTTTCATCCAGTGGGGAGATATAATTGCTGTTGGCTTACTTAGCCTTGTTTATGGACTTGCACCTTTTGTTTCTAGCACCTTAATGGGTTTATTGTTAGTAGCTTGTGTGGGATTGTGGTTATTATTGACCTTATCCGATGATAATACATCAGTTAATGCTCCTACTGCCACTCCCATTCATTTACTAGTATTGCTGTATTGGAGTATTGCTGCCATATCAACAGCATTATCACCAGTGAAAAAAGCAGCATTAGGTGATTTACAAACATTAACACTTTATTTATTGCTGTTTGTTCTTTGTGCTAGAGTGTTGAGAGTGGCGCGGTTTCGGTCTTGGTTAATTACCCTCTATTTGCATATTTCCCTAATCGTCAGCGTCTATGGGTTGCGACAATGGTTTTTTGGTGCGAAGGCCTTAGCTACGTGGGTTGACCCCGAATCTCCCTTAGCTAAAACTACGAGAGTTTACAGTTACTTAGGAAATCCTAACCTATTAGCTGGATATCTTTTACCCGCTGTAATTTTCAGCTTAGTTGCTATTGTAGCTTGGCCGGGTTGGATTAGGAAATCATTAGCATTAACAATGTTTGTGGTTAACGCTGCTGTTTTAATTTTGACCTTTAGTCGCGGTGGTTGGATTGCCTTATTAGTGGAATTATTGACAATAGCGGTGTTGCTGTTTTATTGGTGGAGTATAAGTATGCCCCCATTTTGGCGGACTTGGTCTTTACCAATATTCTTAGGAACTGTAGTGGGGTTATTGATAATTGGATTGATATTTGTCGAACCCTTCCGGGTGCGAATCGTGAGTATATTTGCCGACCGCAAAGACAGTAGTAATAACTTTCGGAAAAATGTTTGGGAATCGGTATTTCAAATGATCCGCGATCGCCCTATAATTGGTATAGGACCAGGACATGGTGCTTTTAATAAAGTTTATCCTCTGTACCAACATCCGAAATTTACAGCATTAAGTGCCTATTCTGTGTTTCTAGAAACGATTGTAGAAACTGGCTTTTTGGGTTTTACTTGTTTTATGTGGTTGATTGTCGTTGCATTAAATACAGGATATTTGCAATTAAGTCGGTTACGAAAAACTAAGAATATGGAAGGCTTGTGGCTAATGGGGGCAATAGCTGCTATAATAGGTTTATTAACTCAGGGTTTATTTGATACAGTTTTCTATCGTCCTGAAGTTAATACTCTCTGGTGGTTAATGATGGCTTTAATTGCCAGTTATTGGCAACCTTTAATGCGAAATAATCAACAAGCTTAGAAATATGGGCGCGGTTTCGCGCCCTAGATACTTTAATATCTTTTCATTGCCCTTTGCATATCTCGCTGGTCGTCACGACGTTTGAGGCTTTCGCGTTTGTCGTGGAGTTTTTTACCTTTACCCAGCGCAATGACTATTTTTACCCAACCTCGTTTCAGATACATTTTTAAGGGGACTAGGGTTAAACCTTCCTGTTGTACCCTCCCAATAAGTTTACGCAGTTCTTGTTTATGGAGTAATAATTTGCGGGTTCGTCTGGGTTCGTGATTAAAGTATGCACCACTAGAGGCATAAGGAGAAATATGGACGTTGATTAACCATGCTTCACCGTCACGAAGCAACGCATAACCATCTTGCAAATTGGCTTTACCCGCACGAATTGATTTTACTTCAGTTCCTGTCAACTGAACTCCCGCTTCATAGGTTTCTATGATTTCATATAAAAACCGTGCTTGCCGATTATCACAAATAACTTTGTAACCTTCACTCTGTTTATCACTCATCGAAAATCTTCTTAGTTTTAATAAATACGCCTAAAAATTTCTTTAGACTAACTCTTTTATTGATTGTAGTTCACAAAGACAGGTGACAGGTAAACCTGTTTAGTCTCTAAATTACGTAAAGTTTTATGAACAATTCCTAAAAATTTAATATTTTCTTTAGAAATCATTGATGATGTCATCATGAGTAAGTAATCTTGTCATAGTATTAAAGATCAAATTAGTATTCTTGCTTGTGTCTATTAATATTTGTGATTACAGTAAATTACTCGGTCAAAAAATTATAGGGGTGTATTATCCATGCCCTTGACTATTCTTGTCGCCGATGATGATTTAGGCACGCGTCTATCTATTAGTGATTATCTTGATCTGTCTGGGTATAGTGTCATTACCGTTGATAATGGTATTGATGCTTTGGCTATGGTTGAAAAGCGTCATCCTGACTTGATGGTGACAGATATTATGATGCCACAGATGAATGGTTATGAGTTGGTGCGTCGTGTTCGTCAATTATCGGCGTTTCGATTATTACCTGTGATTTTGTTGACAGAGAGAACGAAAACCCAAGAACGAATTTTGGGATATCAGTCTGGTTGTGATTTGTATTTGCCTAAGCCTTTTGAATTGGAAGAAATAGCCGCTGCTATACGTAATTTGTTAGAGCGATCGCAAATCATCCAATCAGAATGTCGTTTTCTTTATCAGGAAGAAATAAGTTTTGCCACATATACAAAAGCAAAAAATGGTCATATTTCCATACCTACTCATGTACAACAATCTCAAGTATTGACACCGCTAACTGTGAGAGAACAGGAAGTTTTAGACTTATTAACTCATGGTTTGTCTAATGGAGAAATTGGTAATCATTTACATTTAAGTCCGCGCACGGTGGAGAAATATGTTAGTAGTTTATTGAGAAAAACAGAAACTAGTAATCGTGCTGAATTGGTTAGATTTGCGATAAAACATGATTTAGTAGAATAGGATTTTTGTCCAATTTGACATTTTTAGTCTGGTAATATTCAGGGAAATTGAGTATTTTGAGGGTGCGTTAGTAAGTCCATAACGCACCAAAATATAATCCGACTAAAACTTACAAATAGACGCTGGTTTCAGGGGAAATTGTTTAGAGATAAGTGGATTTTTCAAAAAGTTAAGTTCAGTCAATTTAGTCAGATTAGATAAAGGTTTGATATCGGTGATTTTATTTTCCCTAATGTCAAGAGAAGTCAATTTAGTCAGATTAGACAAAGGTTTGATATCGCTGATTTTATTTTTATTTAGGTCAAGATATGTCAAATTAGTCAGCGTTTGATTAGCTTGACTACAATTTTGGGTTTTGGCAACTTTTAATAATGCTTCTACCGTTTGTTTCGTCGGGAGCATCCCAGTTATGCAATAAGTAAGTAATTATATTTAGTCCAAAAACCACTCTTAGTCATGTCTTGGGACGAAATAGAGGCTTTTAAAGAGTGCGTACATAGAGAATCAAAACAAGAATACCCCTCGAAAAGCCTATTTTTACACTAAGTATTTATGCTCATTGCAAAAGTGGGATGCTCCCACTGTGATTTTATTTATATTAGTATTTGGGATGCTGATTTACATGATTTTGTGAATCCAGAAAATGCAAAACAGTGTTAATTGGGAAATAATATCAGGATTTAACAGTTGTTAAATTTTACGGTTTTCCAAAGATTCTATCCGCACTTTGAGGAGGTCTATTTGCAAGTCTTGTTGATAAGCATAATCTCTGAGAACTGGTATTTTCTCTAAGCGGGATTCTAATTCTTTCTGTTTTTCTTGAGAATCAGATAGCTGTGATTTTAAATCATCTAATTCTTTAGACATTTCTACTATACAAGATTCTAAACTATTTCGGAGTTCATGAGAACGGTTTAACTCTAATCTTAAATCATCTAATTGTTGATTAATTTTTGGTGTATTTTTAATTTGCAATTCTAAGTTTGTTTTTTCTTGTTGAAGTTCTTCTAATTGCAATTTCAAACCACTGATTTGTTTGTTGATTTTTAGTATTTCTAAATGACTATTTGCTTGAGTATCCCTAATTTCTGATATATTGATGATTTGAGATTCTAAATTTATGTGTTCTTGTTGAGATTGTTCAAACTGCAATTTTAAATTATCTAATGTTTGGTTGATTTTTTGAATTTCTAAATGGGTATCTTCTTTCAATTCTGGAAAATCAGGAAGTTCAAATTTAATCTGGGAAAAAGGATCACTAAATTCTAAAATCCCTTTTTCTTCTAGTTTCCATTCTTTTCCATTAGGTAAACTGGATACCTTGGCAGGTTTAGTTAAGATAAAATGGGTATCTAGTAAAGGAGTGTCACCACGAAAATCAAATAATTTTGCTACTGTTTTTAATTTATGAATTTTTGATTTAATATTGATGCTTGGTAGTAGCCAAATATTATCTGGATTGCATACAATAATCCAATATTTACCATTTTTATCTTCTTCTAAAAAGACTGGTTCATTTTGTCTATCTTCTCGATAACTTTTAGTGGTTAGTTCTGCAATAATCGAATTTTTTAATAAAACTTTGGGAAACTCATTATAAACTTGAACTAATTCAGATTCAGATATATTGAGAGGGGTGATTTGTGGAGTTTGTAAATTACCAGTGACAATGACTGAACCATTTTGCACTCTTTCCGTTAGTGTGGATAAGTAATTTTCTATGTTAGTTATTCTTGGTGCAATATTTTGATAGCACAGTTGTTTTAATTCTTCAACTTTACGGAAAAGATTATCAAAGTTAGTCATTTATTATGCCAATCCTTAGCTAGAATTTTGAGTAATACTTTTAATTCTAATATGAAAATAGGTTCAATACTATTGCTATTCAAGGATAAGAGAGAATTTTGTAGTTCTGTTTTTGTCATTTGCCATAATGTTTGTTCATATTCAGTTTCTAAATTTAGATCATATCCTGGTAATGGATGAATGCCATCAATATTTAAATATTCCAAATTTTCATGAAAAGCATTAAAAAACTTTCTTAACTCACTTATTTTAGAAACTTGAATCTGATTAGAAATACTTGAAATTGTTAAACGAGATGTATTAGTAAAACGTTTACCATTAATTTCACAATATTCACCTGAAATTAAATGATTAGGTTCATTAGTGTTGATATTTTGCAATATAGTTTTATTTAAAACTAAACCACAAGCCACTTCTTCTTGAGGATTTTTACTAATGCGTGTGAGTTCTTCTGTGTCAGGAAAACCAGAAGCAATACTCATCATGCTACTAAGTAAACTATTGATTTCAGAATTGCGGTTAAATTTTCCTCCTTCTGCAAACCAATATAAGAGACGTGAACCAGTTCCACCGATGTAAACGGGAGTAATTTCATTAAAAGTGTATTTACCTTCTTTATGTAAAGCTGAGAGAATTTGACCGATATAAAAGTACAATCCAGAAACACCAATTGCCATTAAACGAATTAGTCCTTGAAAATCTTTATCTTCTGCAAATCTATCTCGTTTTGTTTCTAACCAATTAGCAGAATCAAAAAGCAACCACGCATCCAAAATTGCATGAAAAGCAGCTTCTGGTAAGCTTTGCTTTAGATAAAATTTTGTTAGAATCTGAGGATTGGTTTTGATGAATTGAGAGAATAAATCTCTTTTACCAAAATTAAGTGAACATTGATGAATAAGCTGGTTATTTTGCCAAATAGATATATTAGAGACAGTATTACCAATATCAATACAAGTCGTATTTACTAAATCATGTTGTTCAAACTCAGCGAAATATTGAGCAAAAGCTAAATTTTCTGATCGAAAATGTTGGTTATCATTGATATCTGGAGAAAGATGTTTAACACCTGTTTTATTTTGTAAATCATCGGTTATATTTTGCCACATTTGAGCATATTCACATTTATCTCGACGGGAAAAGTTAGGAGGGTAGGAAATACACCATTGAATTTCTTTAATTTGATTTTTAACTGCGTGTGCGGTAAGGTGTAAAGTTAGGTGTTTAAGGAATAAGCGAATATATCTGAGATTTTTAGTTGGCCATTTTAAATTAGTTTTAATCCATGTTTCTTGAGGTGCAAACCGTTCCAGATTAGGAATATAAAATCTACCATCAAAAATAGGTCTTTCCTGATTTATATCTGCACTTCCCCTAGTCGTTAGTGCAGTATACATGGGGAATGGTTTATCTATGGGGATAAAACTTTCAGGAATAAAGGATTCAAACATAGTAGGAAAACGAGTATCTATAGAAACGTCTGTTACTTTATGATGTAGTTTTTCTAATCTGAATGATTCAATAACCTTATTATCTTTATTAACATAAACACTAGTATAATCCGGTTTAAAATCTATACCAATTTTCCAGGAATATAAAAGGTTTATTTTCTGGGGAGTTGGTAATAAAATGATACCAATTCTATTATTTTGACTGTTTTTACATTTAATAAAATTAGGAAATTCATTACAACGAACTATTTGAAAATTTGCTTTACGTTCTTTAAATTTGTGAATTTCTTCTACATTGGGAAAACCAACCTGAAAAGTTTCTTCTCCTAATTCAGCATCATAATAGAAACCGTAATATTCCTTCCACCCTTCTGCTTGGAAATTCGGCCATATTTCCAAAACTGGAACTTCATAAATTATATTTTCTTCTTTAAGGGTGTAATCTTTAAAAAGCGGTGATTCAATAATAGGTAAATCTAAAATTAGCCTTATTTGTGATAAATCATTTTCATCAATCAATTCAAATTTCAGTTGTTTAATTAATTCTTTTGGAGTGAAATAATCTAGAAGAATAGGATTAAGAGGTAAAAGAGGAGTTATATTTCTACCTTTAAATACTAAGGTTTCTGTTCCTTTAGGAAGTAAAGCACCTGGTAGAATTTCTCTATGATCAATGAATACGAGTTGAGGTAAAAATAAATCTTGTAGTTGAAGTTCAAGTTTCTGAAGTTTATCTAATAGTTTTTTTGTTTTAGGTTCTAAAGTTTGTAAGTAATGATTCATGTAAATTAAATTTCCTCAAATTAAATAATTTATCTTTTAGTCAGTTGCTAAGGTTGTAAAATACCAATATGATAAGTATTTTATTTAATTCATAACTTAAAATTGTAATTCACCGATTTCTATTAATTCCCATTGTTCTCCTTTTCGATATACTTTTGCTGGTTTTACAAGAGTAAAATTATTAGAAGAATTGGAATTATATCCTAAACAATTAAAAAAGGTAGAAATAGTTAGATAGTTATGTTCATTAATTCTCATCTTTGCTTTAGGAACAAGATACTCATCATTACCTTCTGTAATAATCCAATAATTACCCCGACTATCAAATTCTAGAATATATTGAATATTTTTTCCAAGACGACGCTGTTCAGATGTATATTCAGTTTCTGAAACAGCTATTGCTTGTTGTGATAAAGAATGAGAATTGATGTTATATGCAGAAACTAATCCAATATTGGTATTAGATATATTTGCAGGTTGATGTGACTGATTAATTCTTGGTTGGGGTTGAGAAACTGGTTCTGTATGTGGTTGAGAAGTAGAAATATCTGGAGATGTAGATGAAGTTTTATTATGACTACTACTTTCTATTTGTTTTAATCTTGCATCAGAATTATTTACCCAGTTATAAATCTCATTTAGTTCAATTTGAAATTCATCAATATCAATAAACTTCTGATTATTCTTTAGATAATTAGTAATTTGACGTTGTTGTTCAATAAGAGTAATAATTCTGTAGATACAAAAGATCATTAATCCTATTAATCCTAGCAAAATAAAACCAGAAATTATAGCAGTTATAGTTAAGTAACTTAAATTACTTTTAATTGTATTAAGTTCTACTTCATATTCTTTGACTTCATTAGTCAGTTCTAATCCATCATTCTTAGCTTTACTAGGGGGTTGAGGACTAATACCAGGTGTTGGTTTTACTTCCTCTTTATTAAGTAAAGATTCAAGTGAGACAATTTGTGTATCTAATTCCTTGATTTTACTATTAGTAAATATTTCTATTTCTTCCTGTGTTTTTGGTCCAACAGTCCCGTAAGATTGTTCTGATATATTTCTTCTTGTGAAAAAGTTCAAATCTTTTTGTACTTGAGTTACTTTATCATTTGTTAACCCATTTTCTAAAGGTTTAATAATTTTATCAATTTTAGAAATTGTGGAATTGATGTTATTAACTATTTTTGATGTTTGGGTATTTTCAGGTAAAGAAGCAAGTTCTTTACTTAAGTTATCCAACTTTTTAAGGATATTTTTAGAATTAACTTCGTTCCGATTTTTAGTTCGTGCGATAACTTCTCTAATGTCATCATTGAAAGATTTAATAGCATTTTTTAAATCTTTCAATGCTTGACTAATATTTGCTTTCTTATTCGGATTTTGAGCAATAATCAGATTTTGATTTATATTATTATCTACAGCATATACTTGATCTGCTGATAGTAAGCTGATAGATAACAAGAACATGGGAATAACACTGTAAATTTTAGGCTTCATCATGATTATCCTCTTGATTAAAATTGTAAACTACCCATTTTTTCTAACTGCCATTTTTCTTCACCATCAATTAAAGAAACTTGAGCAGGTTTAACTAAAGTCATATTATCCGCAGCATTCTCTTCATAATTTTCACATTCAAAAAATGCAGATAAAGTCTTGTAACTATGTTCATTAATTTTCTGGTTAGGTTTAGGGACTAAATATTGATTATTAATAATCCAATATTCTCCTCTATTTGTAAGATTGATTTCAAAAATGGGTGGTTTTCGACTACCACTCCACCGTTGTGCTTTACTATTTTCTGTTTCAGAAACTTCTATTCTGTCTGGAAAATCAGCTTGTTGATTGTAATTTTCTACTAAATTAAATACTTCGTCATTATCATTGATATTGTCTGATTCATTTGATAAATCTGGTTCATTGACTTTATTTTTTGATTCTGTTTCAGTTAACGAAATCTTACTTTGAGTCTTACTTAAAGATTGAGAAACTAGATTTTCATTTATTTGCTGTAAAATTGAGAGTAAATCTTTTGAAGTAGTAACTGTTGTTTGAAATGCTTGGAAAAACTCTGGTAAACACTGAGTATTGCTAGATATCTCTTGCAATACTTGTTTTTCTGATGAATTATTTAATGAAGGTTGATTATCTTCACTAGCTGCTTGTAATTGTTCTTGTAAATTTGAAATTTCTCCATTAGCTGCTTGTAATTGTTCTTGTAAATCTGAAATTTCTCCATTAGCTGCTTGTAATTGTTCTTGTAAATTTGAATATGCTCCCCAATATTTATTCCAAGCTTCTCTCGCTGAAAGTAATCTTTTATTCTCTCTTTGCTGTATTTCAGGATATTGCAATAAATTTGGCGAATAAGTAGTAAGTAAATAAGAACAGTTTAAACAAAATTCAACCTTACTGTCAGTATATTCTTGACCACATACTGGACATTTTGACTGTACCATTACCAACCTCCAAAGTATTTGAACTGTGAATTTAATTGAGGAGATGATAGGGCGATTAAATCGCCCATTGATATGTTCATTAACCAGAAAAATATGTTATTTCCCTGCCCATTCTTTCCCTAAAACTTTCAGCAATGCCTTTAATCCAATGATAAAAGGAGCTTCTTCACGAATGTTTTCAACTTTACCTTCAATGGTAATTAATGAATTTTTCAATTCCCTTTCTGTCGCTCGCCATAACTTCTCGTTATAATCTGGTTCAGGATCATCTAAATGTTCCTTTAATTCATAGCGTTCTAAAGGTTTTATACCATCAATTCCGAGTTGGTCTAAACTAACATGAAAAGCATCTAGAAATAGTTTCAATTGATTGAGTGTGGGAATTTGATAGTCACCTCTATTGATACTCTTTGCTTGCAATTGTAACCGTTCTTGCCAGCTAAACTGTTCTTGACCGATGATACAATCTTCCCCAGTAATGATAGGATCTTTTTCTTTTTTACCTAGTCCTTCTAATTTTCTATCTTTTAAAACTAAACCACAAGCAGCTTCATCCTTGGGATTTTGACTAAGACGGGTGAGTTCTTCTGTATCAGGAAAACCAGAAGCAATACTCATCATGCTACTAAATAAAGTATTGATTTCGGAATTGCGGCCAAATTCACCACCTTCTGCTAACCAATGCAGTAGTCGTGAAGCATTTCCACCAACATAAACAGGTGTGATTTGATTTTGAGAATATTTACCCTCTTGGTATAAAACTGAGAGAATTTGACCAACATAAAAGTATAATCCACAAACACCAATTGCCATTAAGCGAATTAGTCCTTGAAAATCTTTATCTTCTGTAAATCTATCTCGTTTTGTTTCTAGCCAATTACCGGCTTCTAGCCGCATCCAAACATCAAGTTTGGCATTAAAAGCCGGACCTTTTAACTTACTCCAAAGCTGGATATCCTTAATATTAGGATCTAACTTTTTCAAGAAGTTAGGATTCATCTCCATAAATTGCGAAAAAAGTTGACTACCTGCTAATAGAACTGAACATTGATGCAGAAGTTTATCATTTTGCCAAATAGAAATATCTGATGTGCCACCACCCATATCAATACAAGTGCTACTAACTAAATCATATCTTTCCTGTTCGGCAAAATATTGGGCAACGGCTAAACTTTCAGTACGGAAATAAGTAGGATCATCTTTATCTGGACTATTATGAATAATCCCTGTATTTTTTGCTAATTCTTTAGTTAATCTTTGCCAATTCAGGGCATATCTTTGTTGTTCTGTAGAAGAGAATGCTGAAGGAAATGATAAAGACCATTGAATGGTTTTCACCCCATCTTTAGCAGCTAAGGCTGTAATGTGCAATGCTAAATGCTTGAGAAATAGTTGATTATCGCTAAGATTAGTAGTAGTCCATTTTAAATTAGTTTTAATCCATGTTTCTTGAGGTGCAAACCGTTCAAGATTAGGAATATAAAGCCGACCATCAAAAATAGGACTTAGTTGATCATCAGTAGCATTAGTTTTACCTCTAGTGGTTAATACAGTGGACAGGGGGAAAGGCTGCTCTATGGGAATAAAACTTTCAGGAATAAAGAATTCAAACAAAGTAGAGAACCGCGTATCAATAGAAACATCTGTGACTTTACAGTGCAGATTTTCTAATGTTAGACGTTCTACAACTCTGTCATTTTTGTTGACATAAATGTTAGTAAATGAAGTCCCAAAATCAACACCAACTACCCACTCACCATTGAGATCAATCTTATCTGGAGTCTTTAACAAAATTAACCCGATAGTATTTTTGTAGATGTCTTTACACTCAATCAAGGATGGAAATTCTTCTAAACTAACTACCTGATAAGAACCCTTTTTGTCTTTAAAAATGTGAGTATTTTTTGCGTAAGGAAAATGAACTTGAAAAGTCTCTTCTCCTAATTCAGCATCATAGTAAAAGCCGTAATATTCTTTCCAACCTTCGGCGCGGAAATTAGGCCATATTTCTAAAACAGGAACTTCAGAAATAATGTTCTCTTCTAATAAGGCATATTCTTTGACTACATAGAAGTTTTGCGGTGCTTTTCCCCCCTTAACGCCATACAAAGGTAATGTTAAGGTAACTTTTACCCCTGAACTTCCTGCACCATTATTAACCATTTGCAGTTTAATTTTCTTGATTAAATCTTCAGGTGTGAAATAATTCAACAAAACTGGATTTAAAGGAATAAAAGGTGTAATATTTTTACCTTTAAATACTAAAGATTTAGCTCCTTCAGGTAGTAAAGCTCCAGGTAAAATTTCTGCATGATCAATAAATTTCAAGTCTGGTAAAAATAAATCTTTCGATTCCAGACAAATTACTTTTTTACTCTTGTTCCAAGTTTCAGCATCTTCCCGTCGGAAAGCTGCTAAGGTTTTACCCTCATATACCCAGATATTATGTAGTGGTTCATTCCATGTAGTAGCAACTTCTGGATCAATAATTAATAACGGGGGAACATTAGGTTTAACTACACTAGGAATAACCCGAATATTAGATTCTCTTGATTCAACTTTAATCGGAAAATTAAGAGCAGCTAACCCCGGATTTCTCACAAAGAACTAAAAAAAAGGGGTCAAAACCTGCGAAAATGTATATGTAGAAAGCATTTCAGCAGTTATAAAGTATGACCCCATTAACAACAGATAGTACATCAAAACAGTTCAAG
>Ga0208857_1000029_pt1 | contig 36283 bp, 38 predicted proteins | sample LakMenEpi05Nov12_FD_150674 | JGI IMG/M metagenome (GOLD analysis project Ga0208857, IMG submission 150674) | Freshwater microbial communities from Lake Mendota, WI - 05NOV2012 deep hole epilimnion (SPAdes) | ecosystem: Environmental > Aquatic > Freshwater > Lake > Epilimnion/Euphotic zone ... | reverse complement strand
ATTGACCGATGGTTTGTGGATATTTTTATCCCTGTAGCGTAGCGGTTCCTTTTAGGAACTACGGTCAGAAACGGTAAGTTCTACCGAGATTGCCTGTGGAGCGGAAAAACCTCTTAGAAGCCATTCTCAGACCGTGATGAAGCAGGAAGTAAACACTAAGGTTATCGCTGTCCAGATGTGTCTAGACTTTGGTAATTTTGGGTAAGTTTTATAGAACGGCATCTCAGATGACAAAACGAAGTGATAAATAATATAATTTCTCTTACCTCTGCGCCCTCTGCGTCTCTGTGGTTCGTTCAAATTACTCTAGAAATTGTAAGCAAGCAGCATCAAAATATAAAACCATGAAAATTGCTTTATTTGGTACAAGTGCAGATCCTCCAACTGCTGGACATTTAATAATTCTCAAATGGTTATCTGAACGTTATGATTGGGTAGCTGTATGGGCTGCGGATAATCCCATGAAGTCCCAACAAACACCTTTACCTCATAGGGCTGCAATGTTGGAATTGTTAATTAAAGATATCAATGTTGCTCAACAAAATATTGCATTAGAACAAGATTTAAGTAGTTGGAAGACTCTAGAAACTGTAGGTAAAGCAAAATTAAAATGGGGAGAAAATATTGAATATACTTTAGTAATTGGTGCTGATTTAGTAAATCAATTACCGCGCTGGTATCATGTTGAAGATTTATTAAAACAAGTGCAATTACTCGTAATTCCCAGACCAGGATATATAATAGATGATTCTGGTTTAGATAAAGTTAAACAAATTGGCGGAAAAATTGCCATTGCTAATTTGATTGGTTTAGATGTTTCCTCTACCGCTTTTCGTGAACAAGGAGATATTAATACTCTCACACCTCCCGTCATTGCCTACATTCATCAACAGCATTTGTACGAATGCCAATACGTAACCAAAAAAAGATTTTAAACCCCATAAATCAACAACCTTTAGCTGATTTTAAAGTTGGTGTTGATAATGTGATTTTTTCTGTAGATACTGCCCAAAATCGGTTGTTGGTTCTCTTAGTTATGCGACAGCAAGAACCATTTTTAAATTATTGGAGTCTTCCTGGCACTTTAGTCCGTCAAGGAGAATCTTTAGAAGATGCTGCTTATCGGATTATGGCTGAGAAAATAAAGGTAAATAATCTTTATTTAGCACAACTTTATACTTTTGGTGGTCTAAAACGTGACCCCAGGGAAAAAATTGATAGCTATAGAGTCCGTTATTTATCAGTTAGTTATTTTGCCTTAGTCAGATTTGAAGAAGCAGAATTAATTGCTGATAAAGTCGCAGGTATTGCTTGGTATCCTGTCAAACAATTACCACAATTAGCATTTGACCACAATGAAATTATTACCTATGGACATGGAAGATTAAAAAACAAATTAGAATATAGTCCAGTAGCTTTTGAAGTCTTGCCAGAAACTTTTACCTTAAACGATTTGTATCAACTATATACCACAGTTTTAGGGGAAAATTTTGCCGATTATTCTAATTTTCGAGCGCGGTTACTAAAGTTAGGTTTTTTATCAGATACCGAAATTAAAGTATCACGAGGTGCAGGTCGTCCTGCCAGTTTGTATAAGTTTGATAAAGAAGCATTCGCACCGTTTAAAGATAAACCTTTGGTGTTTATTTAAAGAATAATCGTAGCTTGCTTCCCTAAGGGTACGCAGATAAACTCAGATACACGCGGATAAATACGGATGATTATCTCAATACCGTAGCCAAATTACGAGGGTTCAACGGCTGTATAAGCATTGTGAATACGACCAAGAGAGGTAAGCTTGGCAGAAATCTGGGATAATAAAATAGGCTCAGGCTGTTGCGGAAGCATTTTTAACATTTCCCGAACATATCGAAAACCCCGACAGTAAGCCTGAAGATCAACAATCCCAGCACCGGGATTATCTTGACGGAACACAAGCTAAAAGATGATGGGACAAATTAACCATGAAAAAGGAAAGATTGCTAACATGGCCATGATGATCTGGCTCAACTGCCGCATAGTCGTCACTTTTATTTCTGGTAGCAGGCATTGCAGGAGTGTTAGGATATCAAACATGGGCTGTATGTGGTTTTGGAGTTTTTGTTTTGGAAGACTATAACTCTACTACATCAGCCCTCTCTCTTCATCCTCTTTTTTTGGCTACAGTATTGTTATCTATTCTTTATTCTCTTTTTTATGATCATGAAAATTGCTATTGCTCAAATTAATCCTATTATTGGTGATTTACCAGGAAATGCTCAAAAAATCCTGGAAATTTCACAACAAGCAGCATCAGAAAATGTTCGTTTATTATTAACACCTGAATTATCAATTTGTGGTTATCCACCGAGGGATTTATTAGTTAATCCTAGTTTTATAGAAGCAATTGATAACACATTGCAAAAATTAGCTGAAGATTTACCAGCAAATTTAGCTGTATTAGTGGGAACTGTGGTTAAAAATTCCCAAGCGCACATTTCTGGAGGAAAAAATTTATTTAATAGCACTGCTTTATTAGAAAATGGTAAAATTCAGCAATTTTTCCATAAAAGGCTATTACCTACTTATGATGTTTTTGATGAAAAACGCTATTTTGAACCAGGACTAGAAGCCAATTATTTTATATTAGATCATCTGAAAATTGGTGTAACAATTTGCGAAGATTTATGGAATGATGAGGAATTTTGGGGTAAGCTGAGTTACGCAGTTAATCCTATTGCTGATTTAGCAAATTTAGGAGTAGATTTAATTGTGAATTTATCCGCTTCACCTTACACTGTTGGTAAACAACATCTGCGAGAAGCGATGTTAAAACATAGTGTAGTTAATTTTCAGCAACCGATTATTTATACAAATCAAGTTGGTGGAAATGATGATTTAGTTTTTGACGGACGCAGTTTTGCTTTAAATAAACAAGGTGAAATTGTTTGTCGTGCAAAAGGTTTTGTATCTGACTTTTTGACTGTTGAATTTAATAGCAATAAACAAGATTTAGATTTCGGTGATATTTCTCCTGTTGATGAATCTGAAGATGAGGAAATTTGGAATGCTTTGGTTTTGGGAGTAAAAGATTATGTTGGTAAATGTCGCTTTTCTAAAGTATTATTGGGTTTAAGTGGAGGAGTTGATTCCGCTTTAGTTGCGGCTATTGCCACTGCGGCATTAGGAAAAGAAAATGTGATTGGTGTGTTAATGCCTTCTCCCTATAGTTCGGAACATTCTATTAGTGATGCTTTAACATTAGCAGCAAATTTAGATATTCAAACTCAACTTTTACCTATTGGGGAATTAATGGCAAGTTTTGATAATTCCCTAGATGAATTATTTGCAGGAACAGAATTTGGGATTGCGGAAGAAAACCTGCAATCTCGAATTCGTGGTAATTTATTAATGGCAATTTCTAATAAATTTGGCTATCTACTTTTATCTACTGGCAACAAATCAGAAGTTGCTGTTGGTTATTGCACCCTTTATGGTGATATGAATGGTGGTTTATCAGTCATTGCTGATGTTCCCAAAACTCGCGTTTATTCTATCTGCAAATGGTTAAATTCTCATCAACAAAAAGAAGTTATTCCCGAAAATATTCTCACGAAAGCACCAAGCGCAGAACTTAAACCGGGTCAAGTTGACCAAGATTCTCTTCCACCTTATGAAATTTTAGATGATATTCTCGACCGTTTGATTCATCAACATCAATCAGCAACAGAAATTATTAGCGCAGGTCATGAACCGGCAATTGTAGATAGAATATTACAATTATTATCTCGTGCGGAGTTTAAACGCCGACAAGCAGCGCCGGGATTAAAAATTACTGACCGCGCTTTTGGGACTGGTTGGAGAATGCCTATTGCTAGTAGTTGGTCAGCGTTGAGGAATACTTCTTCTCCATAATTTTTACTGATGTGTATTAACCTCAATTAATTCCACACACTTATCCAAATTATCCCTAAATAACGGCTTATTAGCCTATAACTAAGTAGGTGAAGGGAAAAAACCGTAAACGCGAAGCGGCTTCTCGAAGAGTAATATGTAACGAAAAGTAAAATCGCCCAAACCCTCTTGCCTCAAGCCTAGTGCCATAACGACGATTTTCAATGCTAACCTACTTACCATGACTAACACTATTAATCCACAGCATAAATTGCGAAATTTTAGTATCATCAACCCTACCAAAATATTAATAGGTATAATTGCCACTGTTCCCATAGCTTTAGGCTTACCCGCAAAAGCTTTAGAAATACAGGTATTACCTAAAAATCCCCAATTGGGAGATACAATTTCCGTAGTAATTGAGGCAGATTCCCAAGAAAAGATTAGTAACCCCACAGTAACAGTTGGGGAAACAACATATCCAGCTTTTGAAATTGCCCCTCGTCAATACCGTTCTTTTATTCCCACAACTCCCTTAGAAAAAGCTGGAGTGAGAACAATCAGAATTTCCCAAGATGGACAAGAACAAAACTTATCAGTAAAAGTGCGCGATCGCAAATTTCCCGTGCAACGCATCACCTTACCACCCGGAAAAGCTGGAGTTAGTGCTACCGAATATGAACTGAAGCGAGTAAAAGAATTGAAAGCCCTGCAAACACCAGAAAAATATTGGAGTAGTGCTTTCCTCGCTCCCAATGCTGGGCGAACATCTACTAAATATGGTGTCCGTCGCTACTACAATGGTGAATTTGCCAAAGACTATTACCATCGTGGACAGGACTACGCGGGGGGAGAAGGTTCACGTGTAATCGCCCCTGCGGCTGGACGGGTTGCTTTAGTTGGTACAGTCTCCCAAGGATTTCGGGTTCATGGTAACGTAGTAGGCATTGATCACGGTCAAGGAGTTGTGAGCATTTTCATGCACCTAAGTCGTATTAATGTCAAAGAAGGTGATTTTGTGCAAGCAGGGCAAAAAATTGGTGCAGTCGGTTCAACTGGCGCATCTACCGGACCCCACTTACACTGGGGTTTGTATGTAAACGGACAATCTGTTGATCCAATCCCTTGGAAATCTAAACAAATTGATTAAGTTTCTCATCTTCAATACCTTTGCCATAGGCTTTTTTCAATTTGGCGAAGGTATTGATATTGTGACTTTTTCAACCCAAAATACTTATACATAAATGGTATAATTTGGTAAAATAAATAATTCAGTAACACAGTAATAGGGGACTTCAAACCCTGATTTATTCCCTAATCTGGACTAATTCTGCTATTGTATTCTGGGTGATTGATAGCATATCTGTTTAGTTTGGCTATCGCAAAGTATATATTTCTAAGTAAAAAATATATACTTTTAACCTGTGTTCCTTCCATACTACCCACAATGTTTTATGAGTATTGAAAAAATAGTAGAACAAGCTCTTCAAGATGGTTACTTGACACCAGCAATGGAAGCAGAAGTTGGGCGGATTTGCGGTAACGCCGCAGAACTGCTAACCGAAGAGTACATGGCTTTAGATCGCCTCATGGGGGCATTGTTGACCGGTGAGGTAGTAGCAGTACCTCGCAAACAATTTATCAACGTCATGGAAGAATTGGTACTCATCAACGTCATTGCCAAAGTAGCAGAAATTGAAGTAACCAGCGAAATTTCTCTAGATGTGGGCGATATAACCGCCTATGCTCTGAACAGGCTGCCTCCTCTGTATGCAACGACGGAAGAAGGCGCGAAATATCAACGAGAAAGAGCTAACACAGAACTTGATGCTTTAATATCCGAACAAGTTAGCGAGGCCATCTGTAAGTATTTAAATACACCAGATTTCTTCCCAGAACGTCAAGCATTGAACAAGACCACTGGCAATGAAGTTTTAACTCAAGTTAGTGCATTGCTTCAGACCCATGCGGCTAATTTTGAGCCACAATAACTAATAATTGATAAATAACAATTATCAATTACTTAATATTTTTATTCACGAACTGATACCTGTGTGCCGATATTTACTTGGCTATACAGCATTCTCACGTCAGAATTACGCATTCTTAGACAACCATGAGAAACCGCCGCTCCTACCAAGTCAACATTTGGTGTCCCGTGAAAGCCAATTTCATTCCGGCCGTCTGACCAAAAACCAATCCATCTATCCCCCAAAGGACTATCAGTACCACCCTCAAAGATAGCTCCTGTAATTGGATGTCGCCAGATAGGATGATGTTCTTTGTGGATAATTTTAAAATCGCCAGTTGGTGTTTCCCAGCCCTTTTTACCGATAGCGATTGGGTAACTAGCTATAACCTCATCATATCGAGAAACATAAACACGGCGATCGCTTAAATCTACAACTACTTTAGTTGCATTTAAGTCCGGTACTGATGGCTTTGGATTATTAACTGGATCTGTAACAGCATCCAGGCTTGATTTCTGTGTTTTCCAAGGAGAATCCAAGTTAATCACCGCAGCTTTTTGGGGAGAGGTAGGTACAGAAGCCGCAATGGCACTACTCCCAATTTCTACTGGTGAACCCTGGGGATAAACCTCTGTGGATGCAGATTGATTTAACTGCCCTGTTGTTCTCATCGTTTGCCAATGGACAGCCAGAGATAAAATTGCTGTACCAAAACAGAGAAACATGACCATACTCGCTACAGATTCATTTCTTGCCATTGCCATCGCCTATTATTTATCCCTGACATATTTAGCTGGAGGTGAGAAGTTTACTGATTAACAATTGACAATTAGCCATTATTTATTGCCTATTACCAGTTACTAGTCAAGTATTTAGTGGCCAGTTTTCAATCTGATCACTATTCCCAACCTCACAAAAATTTGATCCGTGTTTTCTTTTGTCTTCCTTTCCCATCCCTAATCTTATGACCAATAAAACCCTGAAAACTCCTTTCTATATTTATTTCCGTGTTCCGATTATAAATCCGTCACCTTACTGAGGAACTTTTGACCAATGATCAAGTCTAATAGGAAGGAGTGATTTAAAGCTAGACCGATCCATGAGTCAATCCATTAGTGTATCTTGGTCAACAGTTGATGCCACCTACCCAGCAGCATCGGTGCAAGTTGACAAACTCTCAAACCACGACCTTATTTTACGCTGTCAAGTCGGATTGCGTCCAGACCGTGCTGCCTTTTCAGAACTATTGCGCCGCTATCAGACTCAAGTTGATCGAGTTTTATATCATCTAGCCCCTGATTGGTCTGACAGAGCCGATTTAGCCCAGGAAGTTTGGATTCGTGTCTACCGAAATATTAACCGACTACAAGAACCTGCCAAGTTCCGAGGTTGGTTAAGTCGGATTGCCACTAATTTGTTTTATGATGAATTACGTAAACGCAAACGGGTAGCCAGTCCTCTATCCCTAGATGCTCCGCGATTGTTAGCCGACGGGGAAATGGATTGGGAAATTGCCGGTGATACCCCAAGTCCAGATGAGGAAATGACGACCAGAGAATTTTATGAACAGTTGCGAGAAGCGATCGCTGATTTACCAGAGGTTTTTCGGACTACAATTGTTTTGAGAGAAATTGAAGGACTGGCCTATGAAGAAATCGCCGAAATTACCGGAGTTTCCCTGGGAACGGTGAAATCTAGAATAGCCAGAGCCAGATCAAGATTACAAACTCAATTGCAAACCTATCTAGATACATAATCTACATCATGTTTCCTCAATTTTATGGCAGATTTTAAGAAATATTAAGGACTGTCAACGAAAATATATATTTTCTGCCATTGAGAAGCAAAAATGAATCAACAGGTACTATAAATATGGAGAAGCGCGATTGTTTCGAGTTATTAAGTGCTTACCTGGATGGCGAAGTCACAGCTACTGAACGCAGGCAAGTTGAAGAGTGGCTTTCAACTGATACTTCTATTAAGTGCTTGTATAAGAGACTATTAAATCTTAGAAAGGGTTTACATGACATTCCTGTTCCCGCAACTGCTCAGTCATCAGAAGTAACGATTAACCAAGTTTTAACGCGTGTTAATCGCCGTTACCGTTTGAACTGGATCTTAGGTGGTGCAGCCGCTGCGGCTTGTATTTTGGGAGCAATATCTGGTTTATTCTCAGGTAATTCCAGAATGGTAGAAATAGCCACAACACAACCAACAGAATTAACACCAACAGCCGCAGATTCGCCTTTAATGGTGGCTTTAAATAACCCAGTCATTGAAATTCCCAAAACAGCAGTAGCCCCTAGTCAAAAGCCAGTTAATAACCTCAATTAATTCATAGGTAAACTGCAACTAAACCTCATCCAGGTTGAAAACTGGAGTTTTTCAAAAGGGAACAGGGAACAGAAAAATCAGTTGTGTAATTAATTCTGTCCCATTACTTATGATTCGCTGATACACCAACAAAATCTGCCTTCACGGAACAAACATAAAAGTAATGTATTATACCCAAAAGGTGGATTTTATCTATGTAGCTGTGTATCCCTAACGAGAGCCTAATGCATCTTTCTAATCGCTGAGGATAGTTTTTATGAAAATTTCTGGTATTCATCACGTTGCTATTATTTGTTCTGATTACAAAAAATCCAAACATTTTTATGTTGAAATTTTAGGATTTGAAATTATTCACGAGACATTGCGGGCTGAGAGAAATTCTTATAAATTAGATTTAAAAGTAGGAAATACCCAAATTGAACTTTTTTCTTTTCCTAATCCTCCGAAAAGAGTCGGTTATCCTGAAGCCTGTGGTTTAAGACATTTAGCCTTTGCAGTTGAGGAAATTGCAGAAAATGTAAATTACTTAAAATCTCATCATATCGAAGTTGAAAATATCAGGATTGATGAAATTACAGGTAAAAAATTTACCTTTTTTAAAGATCCTGATAATTTGCCCTTAGAAATTTATGAACTCAGTCCGAATGAATCTTATGCAAAGCTGAGTTAGTAGAAACCTAAAAAGGTATTAAACTTGGAGCAGAAAAAATTTTCTACCAACCTTGCATTTCCACCAACTCCATACACAAATCATTGATTTGCTCCAAATCAGGACGATGTGGTAAACTGGATTGATCATAAAAAACATCCATTTGAGCAACCAAATCTTCCGCCATTTTCATTAATTGCTCATAACTATAATCACCTCGCAAAATAGCCTTTAAATCATCAATATCACCAGCTAAATTTCTATCTACAGTCACTTCTCCCCGCTGCAAAATTTCCAACCCACTGCGTAGTAATCGAATACAGTGCATTCCATGTTTTAAATCATAACCTGATTTTTTTTCCATTTCGGCTCTAGCAGGATTTCTATTTTCCTGCCAAGATATATAAGCCTTCCATTCTCTTAAAGCAATTTGATAACTTTGACTTTTTTGCAAAAGGCGAATAAAATCTTTACGTCCATGAGTTAAATTTTGGGTATATGCTAAGGTTTCATCTGCTAAAGTGTACTGTTTCAAAACACCTTTAAAATCAATATCCCCAGTCAGCAATTTATATAACTGTTCTGATTCTTCCAAAAACTCAATTTTCCCCCTAATCAAAAGATAAAGATATTCCAAAAAAGCATTTAACTCATCTTTACTTAAAGGAATTTCATCTGTAATATCAAAATCAGCAGGAAGAGGTTTCTTCGTAGGTGGATTTAACAACCATTTACGATGAGTTTCCATCTTCTTAATTTGAGCAAAAGCATAACCAGAATAAGTATGCTTTACCTTTTTACTCAAAAATAAATGACGGTGATTAATTAAATGTTGTCCGACATTTGTTAAAAAAGGATAATTAGTTAACCACAGCAATTCTAAAACATTGGGATTTGCACCAGCTAATAAATGAATAACCTTTCTTAATTCATAAATAACCGTATCTTCATTACCATCTATAAACGGAAATATCCCCGGTTCATCCCAACCAGAATCCTTTTGTTCAATACTATCAAATCCCAAATAATAGCGTTTAGGAGCAATAAATACACCACGATAATCATAATCTGATTCTGGACGATTTAAACCATAACCATGACTACCAGCTAAACCCACAAAAATAGTTCTTTGTTCAACTTCAATTCTTTTCATCTTTATCTAATAAAAATTAAATTTTCATTTTCAGTATTAACTAAATTATAATTGATAATTCGTAACAGTTATCACCTTTTTCTACTAAAGTTCTCCCGATTTTGTTGGTTTTCACTTCCCTCTACCCAACCTACAATTTTCTTAAATTATTTATGAAAAATCTGAAAGTGAATATTGACACTCCCCGCTCTAAAGAGACGGGGATTCTTAAGACCAAATAAATAATCTTAACGGCGATATCAATGCGCCTCTACTGATTCCACTAGAATTTAATCCTAGCTTTACCGCTACTTTTCTGAAAATATTAGCTGCACCGTTGCAATCTGCATTGATTTTTGTACCATCTTGAGAACGGTACAAACCCCGGCTAACTCTTCTTCCTGACTCTTTCCACCCTTCAGGTTTTGCACCGAATGTAGGTAGAAAATCATTGTCTAGGAACGATGTTTTTGAGGTATAAGATTCTTCAGTTTCAACGAACTTAATGCCGTATTGTTCACACAGTTGAGCAATGCGGTTTTTTAATCTTGCGGTAGGAACTTGGACAAATTTTTGATTAGTTTTAGAACCTAAATTTATAGAATCTTTTTGTCCGACGTTCCAGCCAAAAACGACAGTCCCAATTTTATGATCAATGCAATGGTTGATTACGATTCTAGCTGCTTTATTAGTAGCGTCCCTCATCCGGCGATTCCGCTTTTCAGTTATTGACGCTAATTGCTTAGACCAAAAACCTTGAGGTTGATTTTCTTTGAGAACCGAAACTCGTTTGTTGTACCATTGATTCACTGATTTTAACTTGCGTCCGTCAATCAGAAATGACGTACCAACGTTACTGACACAGGTTAGCCAGTTGTTCAACCCGTGATCAATTGATAAAACATTCTCAATATTTACGTCGGGCTTGTGAGAAGTTATTTTATAAATTAACTCCAAATAAAATTCATTATTCCTTGGCAGTATGCGGTATTCTTTGATGTCCTTATGCTCTAAATTAGAAGGCATGGGAACATAAAAAGCGTCAAGCCCAAACCAAACTTTCACCTTACTACCCATCGGAAATCTTAGCTTACCGTCCTTTAGTTTAATAGCTTGTCCAGGAAAAGTTACGAGATTTAATCCAGGTTTTCGGTATCCAGGTAGCTTAGGTTTTTGAGTGACTGTACCATTTTTAATCCCTTTCAAAAGTCCAATATAAGACTTGAACGATTCCGCCACAGTTGTTAAACATTGCTGTGCAGCTTGAGAATACATTGCCCCAAAATGTGAATTACTTGCTAACTCACGATGCAAGTCAAACTTACCAGGAATTTTACCCGTCTTAAAAAACAATTGTCTGGCATAATAAGTCCCACAATTAGCAAGTTTATTTGACTCCCCACATAAGAACTCAAGAACCGCTCCTAATTCCTTGTTGGGACTGATTAGTATTTGCTGGCATCCATACATTGCGTTTTTCTCCCTTTGTCTTATAATAACACAATGTACTAACAACCGCAAGACATTATGAAAGATAAAACAGTATCAGTCCGACTCTCAGAACGCAGAAAACATAAGCTGTTTTTATATGCAGCGCAAAGAGAGAAAACCATCACCGCATTGATAGAAGATTGGGTAGATAGTTTAAAGTTGAAAGAGAATAAAGATAATATTGAAGGCGGTTAAAACCGCCCGTGTCGTTTTTCATCCCCTGTCTGAAGCACGAAAGACGGAACTAGCGTTCCTGTTTCTCAGGGGCTTTCAAACTTCCCAGTTTTTCTTGTAAAAAAATCTGAGCAACCCTATTTAAATTGCTCAGATTAGTTAAAAAATTTTCCGTCTGTGTCACGGTTAACTACAAACACCAGAATTATCTTTTCGGAAATCAGCGAGAAATAAAATTATATTTTCTCAAAGGTTGACTAATTAACCATCAATCAGGTAATATAGTAGATTGTCTGTCTAATTCCTGCTCGGATCAGGTAGACATACTGCAAAAGCTGGCAAAGCTATAAATAATAGCGTCTCTACAGGAGATTATAGCCAGCTACCTGTACGGCAACCTCAAGGACGATTTAATGACTTACGCGATTATTGAAACTGGCGGTAAACAAATGAAAGTAGAAGCAGGTCGCTTTTACGACATTGAACTACTAACCGCTGAACCAGATGAAAAAGTTACCATCAACGCAGTATTACTTGTACATCACGAAGGCGCAGTTTCCATTGGACAACCTTTAGTAGAAGGTGCAACCGTGGAAGGGACAATTATGCGACACTTTAGAGGTCGCAAAGTCCTGGTGTATAAGATGAAACCTAAAAAGAAAACCCGCAAAAAACGGGGACATCGCCAGGAAATTACCAGATTTTTGATTAATTCTATCAATCTCAACGGCGAAGTTTTAGCTTACGAAGAAGCGCCAACGAGTCCTGAACTTCCCGTTCTTGATACTGACTTTGTGGAAGAAACCGCTGACGAATCATCCGAAGAATCATAAAAAAAGGTTTAAGTTGCTAGTTAGGCAAGGGGGAAAAGGTGATAGAGAGTAATTACCAATTACCAATTACTTTTTTCCCAGCCTAAACTGGATAACTAGCAACCTGGGATAAATAAAGTAAATAGAAAAGAGGGAATCATGGCTCATAAGAAGGGAACTGGTAGTACGCGAAACGGTCGTGACTCGAATGCTCAACGACTAGGTGTAAAACGTTATGGTGGACAAACTGTACGCGCAGGTAATATTCTAGTCCGTCAACGTGGTACTAAGGTTCACCCTGGTAACAACGTTGGTATTGGTAGTGATGATACCTTGTTTGCTTTAATTGACGGTGTAGTTACCTTTGAAAGAAGAGGTAAAACCCAGAAGAAAGTTAGCGTTTATGCAGTAGCAGCAGTAGAACTCGTAGAAGCTGTAGCTAATTAGTTATCGAGGAAGGCAGTAGCCAGAGGGCAGGAGGCAGGAGGAAAACGGCGCTGGAGTTTCCTGCCGCGACCAGAGGGAGCAAGGGTTTAAGACCCCCACTGAAAGAGATTTCAGTGACTCTAAATCACTAGGGAATTCGACCCCTACTGATTTACTCCTTCTGCCTTCTGCCTCCTCCCTCCTGCCTGCTTTAAATTTAGTGATTGATAAGTGCGCCTATTCCTAGTCCTAATAGTGAGCAAAAAGATATACAGCCAAAAGCTAGTGCTGGTTTTAAACCAACTGCTTGGAAGTCTATTTTGGCTAAGATGGTCGCTGACAAAATTAGTAAAGTATCAAGAAATACCCGAAACCAGGCAATCATTAGAAAAAATAGGAAAGCTGCTAAGATAGCCACAAGAAAAGTCCTAGCGTTTGACTTGAAGAAAATATGAGAATAATCATCTAGTTTTAGCCAAGGGTTAGTGAGCAATATCAGGGACAGCAGGATAGTTACCGCAGTTATCAGCCGTACATACCACGGGGCCTTTTCTTCAAATATTATCCAGCCCAATGTACTGTAACTCAGTAATATAAGTGTTAAGGAAAACCAAGGTATCTTTTTCAAAATTGACATATAGCAGGAGTTAGGAATAAAACAGGCTTTAAGCAGTTGATAAATGTAAAAGTTCTGTACCTTACTCAGTTACAAATCGTTCTATACTGATGTTATCAGTATCGGTTTCATTGATTATTTCACAGATTTACTGAACTCCTAAGGTTTCTAAATGTTGAATTCCATCCCTAATTCCCAATTTAAGAGAATAAAGATCAACATTTAGTTAAATATATCCATAAATATTTGTAAACTGTTAGCAGTTGAATAGCCATCTGGCATATCATTAAGGATTGATCATGAGACAACTTGTTATCGTCGAGCGCGTATGCCTAATTGGTCATATCGTTTCTATGGTATTTGGACTGGTGGGGATATTGATTGTTATTCCCAATGCTGAACTAATTGTTAGCTTATCAGAAGTCGGAGAGAGCGTCATGCAGTGGAGTATGGCGGGTGGTGGTGTGGTATATATGATTTTGGGGGCGCTGGGAGTGTTCCTTTATGCTTACCGAACTTTAGGTTTAGCACGCGCCTTAGGATTTTTAATCCCATCTTTATCAATTTCCCTAACTAGCGAATTACTAGGAACTAGCACAGGCTTTCCCTTTGGCTACTATAGCTATTTGAGCGGTCTGGGTTATAAAATTTCCGGTTTGGTCCCTTTTACAATTCCCCTTTCCTGGTTTTATGTGGGATTAGTTTCTTATGTGTTGGCTCGTGCGGGTTTAGAAGTAGATAAAAAACCCAGCTTGTTCCGTCACGTGGGAGCTATTGGTTTAGGGGCTTTACTACTCACTTCTTGGGATTTTGTGCTTGACCCAGCCATGAGTCAAACTTCCCTTCCCTTCTGGTATTGGCACCAACCTGGGGCTTTCTTTGGAATGCCTTATCAAAACTTTGCGGGTTGGATGGGTACTGGTTCGTTATTTATGACTGTAGCGGCTTTGTTATGGAGCAAAAACCCGGTTAAGTTAGACCATTACCAACTAAATGTACCTTTATTGGTTTATTTGGGTAACTTTGGTTTTGCCACAGTCATGAGTTTAGCCGCTGGGTTTCCTATTCCTGTACTGCTAGGTGTGGCACTGGGTGTAGCTCCGGCTGTGCTGCTGTGGTATAAAGGTTCTAGTACACCTGCAACGGTGAATATTGAAGCAGCTACTCAAGAAGTTGCTGTTGCTAATGTGAAAGTTGCTTTCAAATAGGGAAGAGGGAAGAGGGAATAGGAGAAGAAATTCTGCCAATTACCTCTTTCCCAATTACACAAAAAGAAAGCTAAGAGGTTGTTTGAAAAGTATTATATGAAACCCATAATCTCCAAAAACCTAACCCCCCTCCCCCCCTTCCCTACAAGGAAATGGGGGGTTTAAAGCCTCTCCCCTACCAGGGGAGAGGTTTGGAGAGGGGTCTGTTTACACATTAAAAACTTTTAAAACATCCTCTAAGAGGATGTTTTAAAAGTGGTATTCCGTAATTTTCATCACATTGCTACCCCCCTTAGTCCCCCCTTGTAAAGGGGGGAAACAATAAAAATCCAGTTCCCTCCCGTTTACAAGGGGAGGGTTAGGGTGGGGTAAAAAATATTTGATACATCAACCATAACTTTTCAAACACCCTCTTAGACCGGGGAGTGTCAAGCAGATTATTTCTCGTAAAGTATTGCGTCAATTTTGGCATCACTCCAATACTGTTAAGTTAATTTGCCTAAATTGCGCGAAAATCTAAACTAGCTACTTTATACAAAAAAGTCAGGGTTAAAATTGTTAAATATTATTCCGCTCCTATTGCTACTTATCCAAGTACCTGCAACAGCCATTTTGCTTTCCCGGTTGCTCAAAGGTCCAGGACGTTATCCAGCCCTCGAACCACAACAACCCACACCAGAACTTTTGGGAACTGTGAGTGTGGTTGTACCGACGTTAAATGAGGCATTACGAATTAGTCCACTGTTGGCTGGTTTGAGTCGCCAAAGTTACGAAGTTCGGGAAATTATTGTGGTTGATAGTCGCTCACAAGATGGTACTCCCGACTTGGTGAAAACCGCACAAATAACAGACCCCCGCTTTCGGGTGATCACAGATGACCCTTTACCCGCTGGCTGGGTTGGTCGTCCTTGGGCGTTGCATAATGGCTTTTTATTCACATCTGAGGGGAGTGAATGGTTTTTGGGCATGGATGCGGATATTCAACCCCATCCTGGTTTGGTGGCGAGTTTGGTGAAAACTGCGATCGCTCAAGGTTATGATTTAGTATCTTTATCACCGCAGTTTATTCTCAAGTATCCGGGAGAATGCTGGTTACAACCGGCTTTGTTAATGACGTTGTTGTATAGATTTGATCCTACGGGTATTTATACTGAACAACCGGAACGGGTGATGGCTAATGGTCAGTGTTTTTTATGTCGTCGGTCTGTATTAAGGGCTGTGGATGGCTATAGCAGTGCTAAAGGTTCTTTTTGTGATGATGTGACTTTGGCGCGGAATATTGCCTCTCAAGGCTTTAAGGTGGGCTTTTTAGATGGTGCTAAGGTGCTAAGGGTGAGGATGTATGAAGGGGCGTTAGAAACTTGGAATGAATGGGGACGCAGCTTAGATTTGAAAGATGCTGCTTCTCCTGCTCAGATTTGGGGGGATTTATGGCTATTGTCTGCGGTGCAGGGTTTACCTCTTTTGATTTTATTGGGTTATTTGTTGCTTCCTAGTTTGGTGCTTTCATTGCCGGCGATGTTGTTGTTAGGATTGAATATATTTTTGGTGGTGATTCGTTTTGCTTTATTATTAGCGATCGCTCCCTCTTATGATCGCAAAGATGCCACAGGTGGTTGGTTATTCTGGCTTTCACCCTTGGCTGACCCTTTAGCGGTACTACGCATCTTTTTATCTGCATTTCACACTCCCAAAGAATGGCGCGGCCGGAAATACGGTGATTAATACTATTTAGGGTGTTGACCGATGGTATCGCTCTTTATTTTATTGGGGAGAGCGATCTTATTTATTAGAAAATATTTTGGTTCTTAAAGAACACAGGCTATATAATTAGTATATCTGTCAATTCTCTACATTTATTTGCTCTATGGATTTATTAAACATCCGCACCAAAGTAATCACAGAAATTAATCTCATTCCAGAAGATAAATTAGAAGAATTATATAATTTTATTCATTATTGGCGATTGAATGGAGAATCATCTCCAGGTTCACTAGAACAAACTATGCAGTTTGCTGGCTGTTGGAATGATATGTCAGATGAGACATTTGCTAATTTCAGTGAAGAAATCAACATCCGTCGTCAACAGGCATTTTTTGAAAGGAGAAGTGATGAAACCAGCTTTGATTGATACCAATATCTTATCATTATCACAACAGGAACTCATCCAGCCGTCAATTTTTCCGATAAGTGCTTAAATACCCAAAGTTCAGGAGATTAAAAAAGGAGATAATTAATCATCATGGAAACATCAATCAGTATTAATCCAGCTTATGAAGAAATAATCAACTTTCTCGCTGCTGGCATAACATCTCAAAGTTTAGTTGAATTTCAAGTATCAGAAACAGTAAAAGAAAGAGTATCTGATTTGATTTTTCGGGAAAAAACTGATGGAATTTCTTCAGAGGAAAAATCAGAATTAGATCATTATTTGATTCTAGAACATTTATTAAGACTAGCAAAAGCTAGGGCTTATGATTTTATTCACGAAAAGGCTTAAAATTCAATTATGGAGCGTCCTTATTTAAATCTAGAACTTCGCCGTTTAGTTGCTCAAAGAGCAGATAATTTATGTGAATATTGCCTGATTGCTGAACATGATACTATTTTAGGATGTGCCATTGATCATATTATTAGTATCAAACATGGTGGCTCATCAAATATAGATAATCTAGCTTATTGTTGTGTTTATTGTAATCGTTTTAAAGGCAGTGATATCGGTTCAATTATTATAGATAAAAAAGAATTTGTGCGTTTTTATCATCCTCGTTGGGATAATTGGGGAGAACATTTTAAACTGAATAATTCTACTATTGAATCTCTCACAAATATAGGACAAGTGACGGCTAGAATTTTAGGGTTTAATGATCAATCTCGTTTATTAGAACGTCAATTACTTATTGATAATAAGAAATATCCTTCTCTTTTGGCAATGAGAAGAATGAAGGATTAATGCAACGTCTTCCAGATTATTGAAATTGCGATAATTATGCTGGTGGTAAAATGAGTCGCTGGATCACTAATTCTGGATTGTCTAAGAATGGATTAATTTGGTTAAAATCAAATAGTCCATTGGCAATATCTCCAGCATATTGATGAATTAAGACCTTACAAAGAACTGGGTTTGCAGGTGCTATTTGATCTCGATTCCAAGGGCGCAGCTTTGTTTGTTGATCACCGTCAGAGGTTGCTGTTAAGATATACCTAATAATCTGCGGGTTTGAGATCCAACAACACCATCTTGACTTAAACCTTTTTGTTCCTGAAACTTCTCTACAGCAGATTCCGTATCGTCATCATAAATACTATTAATTTGGGTTGCGTTTAGAAAACCAGCATTAACTAACGCTTGCTGAACTTTGCGAACATCTTCACCTTGCAAATTAGGATTAGTAAGTTTCAGAAGTCTAGCCGTAGCAAAACCTTCGGCTGGAGACATATCCAGTCGTGCTGCTGTTTGGGGTCCGAATGTACCATCTACTGTAATTTGATCGTTGGGGTTGTTTTTGTTCCAGAGTTGCTGAAAAGCCTTTACCCCAATATCGCCAATATCATCCCTAACACCGCTACCTCTATAGGTGAAATGAACTGAATCAGCATTACCAAACCAATCCCAACCTTCATTTTCTAAAGCAGATATCCAAGCCTGAAAATCAGGAGTATCCAAAGCTAAACCATCTTCATGATTACTTAAACCTGGCTTGGCTGCACCTTAATTAATTAGTCGCACTTCGGCATACTCATTGACCACATACCGCTATATGATGCGATTAATTACAATTTCATCTCACATAAATTAAGTTTATGACATCCACCATTTCCATCAACGATAGTCAACGTCTAGGACTTGAACCCCTCGAAGTCCCCCACCGTCTCCTATTGGGTCCAGGTCCTTCCAATGCCCATCCAGCGGTATTACAGGCGATGAATACCACACCAGTGGGACATTTAGATCCGGCTTTTTTAACCCTCATGGATGAAATTCAATCTCTGTTGCGTTACACATGGCAAACAGAAAACTCCCATACTATCGCCGTCAGTGGCACGGGTACAGCCGCAATGGAAGCCACTCTAGCTAATTCTGTAGAACCGGGTGATGTGGTATTAATTGGTGTGGCTGGTTATTTCGGTAATCGTTTGGTAGATATGGCGGGCAGATATGGCGCAGATGTAAGAACTATTACTAAACCTTGGGGACAAGTTTTCAATTTAGAGGAAATCAGCGCCGCAGTAGCCACCCATAAACCAGCAATTTTAGCTTTGGTTCATGCGGAAACTTCTACGGGCGCTCGTCAACCCTTAGAAGGTGTGGGTGAGTTGTGTCGTCAACATGGAACTTTGTTGTTAGTGGATACCGTTACCAGTTTGGGTGGTGTTCCCATCTTTTTGGATGAGTGGGGTGTTGATTTGGCTTATAGCTGTAGTCAAAAGGGTTTGGGTTGTTCTCCAGGTGCGTCACCGTTTACAATGAGTGGGCGGGCAATGGAGAAGTTGCAGAAGCGTCAATCTAAAGTGGCAAATTGGTATTTAGATATGACATTGTTGGGGAAATATTGGGGGACTGAACGCACATATCACCACACTGCACCGATTAATTTATATTATGGTTTACGGGAAGCTTTGCGTTTAGTGGCTGAGGAAGGTTTAGCTAGTTGTTGGCAACGTCATCAAAAGAATGTCGAGTATCTGTGGGAAGGATTGGAAGATATGGGTTTAAAGATGCACGTTGAAAAGGAGTATAGATTACCAACTTTAACTACTGTTTGTATTCCTGAAGGGGTAAATGGTAAATCTGTAGCCAGGCAGTTGTTAGTTGAGCATAATATTGAGATTGGTGGCGGTTTGGGTGAACTTGCTGGCAAGGTTTGGCGTGTAGGTTTAATGGGTTTTAATAGTCGTCCTGAAAGCGTGGATAAGTTGATAGCAGCCCTGGGAACAATGATCTCTAATAATTAGTTAGTTTGTAGTTGGGCTAAAGCCTAAGATAATTTTAGAACTCAAGCCCAACTACATTATTCTTGATTTTGATTTAACCAACTTTCTAAATCATCAAGTTTGGTGAAATCTAATAATTCTTCTCCCAACATTTCTAATTTCTCAAGTGATAATTTTTGAATCTTGGCAATTAATTCTGAATTAATTTCTCCAATACGACGATTTAATTGCCGGATAATTAACAAAGTTTCTCCTTCAATTTTCCCCTCAATTTTCCCTTCCTGAACCGCTAAATCTCTATCCTGTTGATACAATGGTGCTAATCTCATAATTATCTCCCTATCTTCGGTTTCTTGATTGACTCCCAGGTGTTTTTGCAGGTTGTACAATAATTCTAGCGTGATTCTCCTAAATGGGTGGTTTACTGTTAATTCTGCTAGTTCCTCAATAGCTTGTTTTTGAACATTTCCTCTTCCTAACATTCTAATCCAAAGAGTTTCTTCCGTCCGTGGTAGTTGATGAATAACTACTATGGCTGTACGTAACGCTGCCCCTAAATAGTATATTCCTGGTAAAGAGTCAGTTTTTAAGGTAGTATTAAAGCCAGATAATATCTCTGGTGATGCTGTCGGAGTAAGTATCCACAGTTTCGGAATTTCTGATTCTTGAAGATTAGTTTTATTGCGTTTCGCTTCTCTTTTTAACACTCCCTTTACTTCTAATAATTTTAACAAACAATCACAAATCTCATCAGATGATGCCGGATTGCGATAAGGTTCAAAAATCGCGGGAGTAGATGCAAATTTACCTAATAAACCTAAAAGTTGTAAATTAGGATTTGCTTGAGGATAGGGAGAAAAGTAAACATCAATTTCTCTGACTTCTCCCGCTACACGACTCGGCGCTTGAACCTCTCCATAGTTTTTGAGAAGTTCCTCTAAATAGTCCTTAGCAAATTGATCATGAATGAATCTTGTCATGTAATAATTATATCAGTATATTGTGTTTTAAGTATCAAAGGGTATTTGTAAAGTATAAAATTCTATAAATCACGAAATCCCAGCTTAGTACAGCATCTCACAATTTTAGGTAAAATAGAGATTCTTAACTCACTCCAAAAAGTAGATTACAACTCTACTTCCTGCAAATGTAGAGAATCAAGAAGAAGTGCAAATTCTTCAACTGATGAGGTAGATAATAGAAGAGTCACAACTAATTGACGAGAATTTATACTTCTTGTATTGATTTTGAACTCAGGAAGTTTAAAAAATTCCCTCAGTTTCCAGTAGAAATTAAAGGGGTATCTGTCATGAAAGAATACATGAGTGCTTTAGAGGGGTTAGTCGAGCAATTAACACTAGCTGCAATTTTAGAGATGCTAGAACGGATATGTCATAAAAAAGCGGAAAATCTGAGAACTCACTGGAATGATGAAGAAACCGCAAAGCTTTGGGAGAAAGCAGCTAGACAGATAGAAAATATCAATGTTGATATTTAAATATTGCGAAAACAAATTACTCTTAGTTTATGGTTATTTTCAGTCAATGGAAATAACCAATTTTTAATTTTGCGGATAGCTAATTACCCCAAAAAACCAGCGAGTAATAGTGGTAATAGTATCAAAGCAGACCCGATTAAAACCAGGGTAGCCGGATCAATTTTAATGTGGTTCTTTTGTGGATCACGCATTTGGTATAATTCTGAAAAATAACTATTTTAACACAAGCTAAATTAAATATAACCATTTATTTTTTATTCTGAGTGTTGACAATTATCTATGGGAACAAATACTTTGTGATCACAGCCTACAGATTGTCCAAACCAAAGCCTATCTAAACTTCCTCCACAGGATTTTCCCAAAGATGTTCCCACAGGTTTCGGGAAAGTTTCATATCCTCATCTACAAAAAAATATATGAGAAAAAATGGTAAAAACAAAAATACCAAAATAATGATAAAATTGCCGACGGGATTATTGATAATTTCTGGTGTGAGAATAATCAAAGGTATTGTAAAATATACTAACATCTAACATCCATACCAAAAAAAGCTTCCCAATTAAAACAAACAACTTAAACAAAAATTTGTTAACTATCAAATAATTTATCATACTATATACATTTTATGATTCTTCTTCATCCGCTTTCAGACTTTATCAACCCTAATTTTATCATTTCTCTTGTAACTCCTAACTATTACTATGAAGGAAAATGTCCCCAAACTGGTGAAATATTGAGATTACCCCGCACACCTTTAGCAGAAGCTATAGCTGATAGTCTCATGCAGCAACTTGAACAAGATCATCTTTATTCCCATGAGGGAAAAATGTATGGTATTTTGTTAGTTGAATTACCCAATGGTGAACAAAGAGTTATTAAAGCATTTTCCGGTTTATTAAATGGTAATAGTATGGTTACAGGTTGGGTGTTACCAATTCCTGGTAGAGAGGAAGTGGCTTTATTAGAAACTCAGATTTTAGCAAAGTTAGCAGCAATTAAACAAGAAATTATTACCCTTGAACAAATTCCCGAAAAAGCAGAATATAAAACTCTGTCCGTTGAATATACCCAACAGTTACAAACTATGAGCTTACATCATGATCATAGCAAACAGCAACGACACAAACAACGTCAAGAATTTTATCAAACTCTCACAGATAAATCTCTCACAACTGCTTTGGAAAAACTAGAAGCAGAAAGCCGTCAGCAGGGAATTGACCGCCGAAATCTTAAACGCCATCAAAATGAAATTTTACAGCCTTTACAGCAAATTATAACCTCCGCAGATAGGAAGATTACAGAACTCAAACAACAGCGTAAAAAACTATCTCGACAATTACAAACAGAAATGCACGCCGCTTATAGCTTAACTAATTTTCAAGGACAATCTCTATCTTTACAGCAATTATTACCAGAAGGAACACCAACCGGAACAGGAGAATGTTGCGCTCCTAAATTATTACATTACGCAGCTACTCATCAACTAAAACCTTTAGCAATGGCTGAATTTTGGTGGGGTAATTCTGCGGTCGAGAATAAAGTTTCAGGAGAATTTTATGGTGCTTGTTTAGAAAGATGTCAGCCGTTAATGGGATTTTTGCTATCAGGATTAAAGCCAAATCAAGTAGAAATAATTTATGAAGATGAATGGCTAATTGCTGTGAATAAATCATCAGGACTGTTATCTGTTCCCGGTCGTTATTTTCATAATCAAGATAGTGTAATTAGTCGTTTACGTCATCTATATAATCAAGAAATAATCGCGGTACATCGTTTAGATCAAGATACTTCCGGGATTCTCTTAATAGCTAAAGATCCAATTACTCATTCTCAATTAAGTCAACAATTTGAACAAAGACAAATTCATAAAGTTTATGAAGCTTTGCTGACAGGTTCTCTAGCTATTAATGAAGGTGAAATTAATTTACCTTTGTGGGGAAATCCTGATCATCGTCCTTATCAAGAAGTGGATTTATCACGAGGTAAACCTAGTTTAACTCACTTCCGCGTTATGAACAGAGAAGGAGATTATACCCGTGTTGAATTTGTGCCTTTGACTGGACGGACTCATCAATTACGGGTTCATGCTGCTGATACAAGAGGACTGGGAATGGCAATTTTGGGGGATAAACTCTATGGTTATCATAGTGATACTGATAGATTATATCTGCACGCAAGAGAGTTGAGGTTTCAGCATCCTCATGTAGAAAAAATCTTCCACTTACAGGTAAAAACACCATTTTAATCAGGACATCTAATTTGTAAAGATATATTGACAAATACTATATACTTATTTTATTATTTAATATAACAAGCGTTCGATATAAAAACAGATAGCCCCCATAGTGAGGAACAAGCCATGTTATGCCGAAAATTGTTAATCACGAACAATACCGGAAAGAATTACTCGGTAAATGTTTTGATTTGTTCGCTACAAAAGGCTATTCAGCTATTACTATGCGGCAGATTTCTGCGAGTTTAAAGGTTTCCACAGGTACGCTATATCATTATTTTCCCAACAAACAAGCTTTGTTTGAGCAATTGGTGGAAGAAATTAGTCAGCAGGATATCATTACAGCTTTAACAGAATTTGGAGGAAAAAATAACTTATTAGAATTGATGGCAGCTTTGGGTCAATACCTTGTTAAAAATGAGGATTATTTAATTAAATGGACTTATGTATGGGTTGATTTTTGTCAACATCAAGACTCAAAAATAATGCTAACTAATAGCACTGTTTTTAAGCGTGCAAATCAACGATGTCAGCAAGTAGCCTGTGATTTATTAGGTGTTAGAGATGTGGTATTAGCATCTTTTGTTTTAAGTTTCGTGAATGGTGTTGTTTTGGAGAAATTATGGGGTAATGAGAACATTGATTTCCCTGAACAGTGTAAGCTGTTAGGAGAAATGATTACAGCATATTTACAGCAAAAAGCTGAGGTTAAAATTAATAATTAACCACCAATAAATACCGATAAATTTATTTTGTAATGAGGTAGTGAAAATGAGTTACAAACTGTCGTTCAAGTCCCCAAGTCCAGGTTTGATTGGTTTAATGGTTGCGGCTACTACGATTCCAGTAGGAATTGTTATTTATGGAGTTTCTCATTTCGGACAAATGGGTAAAACTTCTGTCACAGAATCAAAACCAATTGTCCCTATTCCGCAAATAGTGACCGCTTTAGGAAGATTAGAACCAGAAACAGAAGTGATTAAATTATCTGCACCTTTAGCATTGGATGGCGATCGCATTTCTCAACTATTAGTTAAAGAAGGTGATAATGTTAAAGTCGGTCAAGTAATTGCCATTTTACAATCTCGTGATCTTTTAAAAAATGCTCTTATTCAAAGCATGAAACAAGTCGAAGTTGCTAAAGCTAAACTTGCACAAATTAAAGCCGGGGCTAAATCAGGAGAAATTCAAGAACAGTCCGCAATTGTTGATAGAGTCAAGGCACAATATACAGGAGACAAACAAGCCCAAGCGGAAAATATTGCTCGCATATCAGCCCAATGGGAAGGGGATAGAATTGCCCAAACAGCAACTATTAATAAACTAACCGCAGAACTCAAAAATGCAGAATCAGAATATCAACGCTATCAACAGTTATTTTCTGAAGGGGCAATTTCTAATTCTGTAATTGATAGTAAACGTTTAAATGTAGAAACTGCAAAACAAATATTAAATGAATCTCAAGCAGTTCTCAAACGGATTAATACTACAGCTAATAAACAATTATCAGAAGCTAAAATTGCCCTAAATCGTATTAATAATACTAGCAATAAAGAAATTAGTGAAACTCAAGGTAAACTCAATAGTATTGCCGAAATTCGTCCCGTTGATGTGGCATTAGCGAGAACAGAAGTAGAAAGTGCGATCGCTAATTTAAATCGAGCAAAAACTGAACTAGAAGCAGCTTATATTCGCGCCCCCATGACGGGACAAATTATCAAAATTCATGCCCGTGTCGGTGAAAAAATTGATAACCCAGGGGTTGCTGACTTTGCCCAAACTAACACAATGATGGCAGTAGCAGAAGTTTATCAAACTGATATTAGTAAGATAAAATTAGGACAAAAAGCCATAATTACCAGTCAAGGATTTACAGGAGAATTAAAAGGTGTAGTCCAACAAATTGGTTTACAAGTCAAACGCCAAAATGTTTTTAGTGATCAACCAGGAGAAAATTTAGACAGTCGCATTATCGAAGTAAAAATTCGCCTCAATCCTGAAGATAGCAAAAAAGTTTCTGGCTTAACCAATTTGCAAGTACAAACAGCAATTAAATTGTAATTTATTTCCCGTCAAGGTGCATAAAAAACTCATGATTAATAAAATGTTTCGGAAAACGCCCCTAGCTTGGCGACAATTAATGAAGGAAAAAACGCGGCTAATAATTGCAGTATCGGGAATTGCCTTTGCTGATATACTAATATTTATTCAGATGGGTTTTGAAACTGCATTATTTGATTCTGCTGTTAAACCTCATCGGAATTTACAAGCAGATTTAATATTAATTAATCCTCAATTTCAAGCCCTATTTTCAGCTAAAAGTTTTTCTAGAGAAAGACTTTATCAAGCATTGAGTTACAACGGGGTAAAATCAGTTAGTTCTATTTACATTGGTACGGGACAATGGCGTAACCCTGAAACAAAACTGGATCGGGCTATTTTAGTTTGGGGTGTAGATCCAACTGCACCTGGTTTAAAGTTTCCTGAACTTCAAGCCAAGAAAGATTATCTTAAACAATTGAATCAAGTTCTCTTTGATGAAGCTAGTCGTCCAGAATATGGAGAGATTGGCAAGATTTTCCGAGAAACTGGCAAGTTTAACGCCGGATTGAGCGGCAAAAATGTCAGTGTCAAGGGTGTATTTCAAAATGGTACTTCTTTTGCCGCTGATGGTAATGTTGTCATGAGTGATTCTACTTTTTTGCAATTATTTCCTACTCGTAAACCTGATCAAATTGAAGTTGGGTTAATTACTCTTCAACCCGGCGCTGATATTGAAAAAGTTAGAGAACAACTGCAAATAGGATTAAATCCAGATCCTCAAAAACCCTTTGTTGAAGTTGGTACTCCAGAAACATTTGCTCAAAAAGAAAGAACTTATTGGGCTAATAGTACAGGTATTGGTTTTATTTTTGGCTTGGGTGTGATAGTCGGTTTCATTGTGGGGATTGTCATTGTTTATCAAATCCTTTACTCTGATGTTTCTGATCATTTACCAGAATATGCAACTCTTAAAGCAATGGGTTATACCGATAATTATTTATTAGGAGTCCTATTACAAGAAGCATTGTTGTTAGCTGCATTGGGTTATTTACCTGCATTTTTTCTATCTTTTGGGATATATCAATTAACTTTTGCTGCAACTCTTTTACCAATATATATGAAGGTAGATCGGGCAATTAATGTTTTTTTCCTAACAGTAATTATGTGTACTGTTTCTGGCGCAATAGCGATGCGAAAACTCCGTTCTGCTGATCCAGCAGATATTTTTTAACCTAACAATTTTTATATCTCACGCAAAGGTAAGGAACTATGTCATTGGAAGTTACAACTATTCCTTCTGAAGTTATTTCTAGTTCAGAAACAGTTATTTCTGTTAGTAATCTCAATCATTATTTTGGGAAAGGGACGCTACAAAAACAAGTCTTATTTGATATTAATTTAGAGATTAAGGCGGGGGAAATTGTCATCATGACTGGTCCCTCTGGTTCAGGCAAAACTACCCTAATATCATTAATGGGGGGTTTACGTTCTGCCCAAAATGGTAGTTTGCAAATATTAGGACAGGAAATGTCTGGTGCAAAAAAAGGGCAATTAACTAAATTACGTTGCCAAATTGGTTATATTTTTCAAGCACATAATTTGATGAGTTTTCTAACAGCTAAAGAAAATGTGCGGATGTCTTTGGAGTTACATGAAAATCATCTCAATGGTGATATTAATGCTAAAGCTACAGCAATGTTAGAACACGTTGGTTTAGGAGAACGGGTTAATTACTATCCAGAGAATTTATCCGGTGGACAAAAACAACGGGTAGCTATAGCCCGCGCTTTAGTCAGTCATCCAAAAATAGTCTTAGCAGATGAACCGACAGCTTCATTAGATAAACAATCTGGACGCGATGTGGTGGAATTAATGCAAATGTTAGCTAAAGAACAAAACTGTACTATCTTATTAGTCACCCATGATAACCGCATTCTCGATATAGCTGATCGGATTATTTACATGGAAGATGGACAGTTAAAAAGTGATGGTGTAGATATGGGAGTTAAACTAAATTAACACTTTTTATTTAAAGATAATTTCCTCCCGAATTTCTAAATTAAGAGTGTGTTGAATTTTCAAAAGTTTTGTCAAACTAGCACTAGCATATCCATTTGCTTCATCACGTTGCACCTGTTGAGGTTTAACTCCTAAAAGTTTGGCAAAACTCTCTTGAGTGTGTCCACGAATTATCCGTGCTTTGATGAGTGCTTCTGGTAATTTCTCTAAACTATCATATTGCAATCGCTCAATTTTACCTTGATTGTTTTTGAGATTTTCATACTCTTCTATCTCTTCAGTAAACTCCTCAATTTGGCTTTGTAGTGAATCAATACGAGCCTCATGGCGTAGCTTTTGGTTTTCATCTTCTGGAACTGGTTTACTAGCATATTGAGTCATTGCTAACTCAAATTTCTTCATCTGTGCTTTAGTAATACTGTACTGCCATTCATTGAAAATCATAATGTTTAACCCATAACTCATTTGTTCAAGAATGGCATTACCTAATAATAAAAATTAATTAGATAATGCCAATTTATCTTACTGTTTTATATTGCTAATTTTGAATTTTAATAATCAAAAGCAGCAAAAAGTATTTTGCACCCTATCCTTACAGATCAACTGCTACTATACCTTTGATATTGCCATTACGGTCTTGCTGGAACAATTCTAAACAAGTAGTAAATGGATCTTCAATAGTTATGTTAGCAAGTAAAAACTCACCACCATATTTATTTTTTTGTGCCAATCTTCTGCTACTAGGATGCAAAACGGGGTCTAGTTTTTGTAAGAGTTTAAAATCTACTTTATCATCTTCCCAACAAACATCGAAGTCATTAGGACGTATTTTAGTAGTTACAAAACTTCCACCGATATAAATTCTCTCACAACCGCATTGCCTTAATATCTCACACCCTTGTTTGAGTCCAGATAAAAGATTTTTTCGGCGTTTATTGTAAGCTAGATACTCTTCAATTTCCTCCCAAGTAGCCAAATGAATACCGGGTGGCAAATAGCCATTTTGGTCGAATATAAAAATCATAAAATTTTCCAAAATAAATATGTATCATTCGTTTACCTCATGTCCTTTGTGTACAATTAACCAATTAGACTTAAATATAAATTAGACCTTAGATTGTGATTTACAAGGCTTTAGTGCTTGTTAATAAATGAGCCTATTGGTGTTAATAGAAAAATTTCGTTGTATTCAACCACAAAATTCTTCTATCATTCATTAATAATAGCACAACAATTTTGTTGTGTCTACATCTCATCTTCAAAAGAGCAGACTTGAGCGAATGAGATATTTCAATCAAAGCCAATTGCGATACCTGTAACAAACAGAACTATCAATCACATAAATCCAATTAATCATATAAATCACAGTCCAGACCGTAATATAGTACAATTGCTCTATACAGACAAAACATAATGCTCGTTCTAGTCAAGTGTAATATAGAAAAACAATGATCCGTGTGATGATTGCCCTAACTAATTATGCTTGACTTTTCTCGTGAACTTAAATTCACCGCGAGAAAAAGTATTAAAAATCAGGAGAAATTGATGAACAGTTGTATTTTGATGGCAGAAATTTACGATAATCCCCAACTGCGTCACACACCAGATGGGTTAGAAGTTACAGAAATGATCGTTCATGTAGCGGGAGCAAAACCAGAAGATCCAACGCATCCTTTAAAAGTCGTAGGTTGGGGAAATTTAGCAAAAGAGATTCACCAAAGTTATCATCAGGGCGATCGCGTTATTATTGAAGGGCGCTTAGGCATGAATACAATTGATCGCCCCGAAGGATTTAAGGAAAAACGCGCAGAATTAACAGTCCAAAGGATTCACGCCATCGGACAAGGTACTTATACCAGTTCACCACCAGCAGCCACGAGAACCACACCAGTCAATGAAACCCCTGTAGCGCCACCAACCTACAGCCAGACTAATTATGAATCAAACTATCCGACATCAGCCCCAATGCCCCAGGTAGCGCCCTCTCAACCGACATACCAACCCGCCCCTGTGCAGTCTCCATCCCCTGTAGGAGTTACGCCAGAACCCGATCCAGATGACATCCCGTTTTAGTCATAATCCTTGTAGAGACGTTCCATGGAACGTCTTTACAATCTTTTTTAACCTCCACTGACTTCACCCCATTCCCGAATTGCTGGAAATACGGATGAATAATCATCTTCTGGATAGGACATTTTCATAGTTGCGTGTAAAATTTGCCTTACACCCTCAATGCTGTTGAGATTCAAACCCAAGGATTTTGCTTCCGAGATAAATAAATCTATTTCTTTGATCAGTTGTTTTGTCGGTAAGTTAGCGTTATTGTAATTGCCATCTAACATCCGCCGCAAATTTTGATCAAAAGTAGGAGCATAAAGTTTACTTTCGCGCAGAACCTGCATAAACAAATCAACATCAATGCCTTGCAACTGGATATATGCCAAACTCAGAGCAAAGCTAGTTGTGAGAGAAGCAATCAGTTGATTGAGCGCCAGGGTGAGGTTTGATGCCGAACCCACAGCGCCTATATATACAGGATTTTCGCCAAAATGTTGGAGTAACTTTAAATGACGCTGATATTGTTCTTCCTCTCCACCTACCATGACAATTAACTTGCCAGTTTGAGCTTCGGGAATACTACCGAGGACAGGTGCTTCTATATATTCACCACCAGCCGCAACTACTGTATCTCTGATTTCTTGGCTTTCTAAGGGATTAATTGTCCCCATTTGAATGATGCTGCGTCCTGATAAAGTATGCCAAGAAGTATCTGTCAGAAGTACATGATAAATAGCTGCGGCGTTAGAAAGCATTAGCACGATACAGTCAGCAGCACGGATGGCTTCGCGGGGTTTTGTCACAATTTGCGCCCCTGCTTTCCGTAGCGGTTCTAATTTTTCTGGGGTGCGATTATAGGCAATTAGTTCTATATCGGTAGCTAATAACCTTTGAGCCATCGGTAGTCCCATCAATCCAGTTCCCAGAAATGCCACCTTCATGTTTTACGTTCCTTTGTCAGTGGTCAGTTGTTAGTAGAAGAAGTCAGGAGTCAGGAGTCAGTGGGTACGGATAATTGGAAGAATTTATTACCCATACCCAATTAATTTTGACTTTTGACTTTTGACTTTTGACTTCCGCGAAGCGGTACTAGCCTCCAGCGGCAAAAGTCACCATAATGATGACGGAAAGTAAGAGTCCGGGGGAAAGTAGAGTTACTAGCACTAACAGATCATGAGCATTCATAATTATTTCTCTTGGGTAGATTTTTGACTTAAATGTCATCTCTGTTATGCTAGTGCAATCAGGACTAATACAGGATTGTTAAAGAGATTTTTAACCTTTCTCTTTGATCTCTACTCTGGTACGACTAATCCCTGGAGTGGTTGTGATGCTTCTTGTTCAGTTAGTCCCTGGCTTTGGACTAAAACGCCAAAGTTGCCTAGTCCTCCTGGGTTAATTAGTTGGTGTAATCCTTCCCGTCGTTGTAGCAACTGTGATATTGGTTGCTGTTGAGAGGAGAGTGCAGCTAACCTTTCACCTATTCCCAATGCCATCAAAAATAGCCCTTGCTGAGTCCAACCCATGTTTTTGAGTCCGCACCGTTCACCCCAAGATGATAAGGCTGTAAAGTCAACATGGGCAGTGATATCTTGTTGCCCAATATTGATATAAGGATTATCATGATGACGATGTTGGTAGTAGCACTGGAGAGTTCCCTGCGATCGCCTGGGGTTATAATAACGATGAGCAGGGTAGCCATAATCAATTGTTAGCACATACCCGCGTTCCAAGCAGTCTGCCACTATACCCAACCAATTCAAAGCTGCTAAATTAATTTCACTACGATAGCCATTTTCATAAGTATTTTGGCTTAAATCAATTTCCACTAACTTAAAATATTCTCCTAATTGTGGTGTTGATGGTTCTCCTATTATTTCCATAAATAGAGGTTTACCTTGAGCGAAGTCGAAAGGTAAAGCAGAATTTTCTTCCTCCGATTGTTGTTGAATCGTGACATAAATTTCTCGCAATTCTCCTGCTTCTAAAGTAAATTGGTGGACTGGAAAAGCATCTACTAATTCATTGGAAAAAAAGCAGCCGTTAATAGATTTGGAGGGAATTTCTTCCAAGTTACACCAATCTACAGCAAAATCTTGTAACCGTTGTTGTTGTTCTTGTTTTAAACTTTGTGATTTTTCAACAATAATATATTTGACTGCTGCCAAAAAATCTGGGTATTGTTGCTGTATATAATTGAGAATATGGGATGCTAATATACCTTGTCCTGCTCCCATTTCTACCAAATCAAAATGGATAGGTTTATCTAGAATCTCCCACATTTGGTAAAGTTGCTTTGCTAGTAATTCCCCAAAGTCAGCGCCTAAACTGGCAGATGTGAAAAAATCACTACCGCGAAAGCCGATTTTGATAGCATCACTAGAATAATAGCCATATTCTGGGTGATATAACACCATATCCATGTATTCCGCAAAGGTAATTCTTTTTTGAGGACTGGTGATAATCCGATGGGCTATTATTTGACATAACGGGGAATGAGAATCCATAAAATTTGTAGTTGATTGTTAACTAATGCTTGTAACTCAAATAAAAGAATATGTCGAATATTTATTCATTTAGCCAACCGAAAAGTTGACCTACTGTAAGATTAAATGATTCGGCAAAAGATGGAACAGGTAAGCTATCTGTTTCTAGTTCAAATAATAGAATACGTTGATCAGCAAAATACACAAAAACTAATTTTTCTGCGGGGTCAATTAGCCAACCCATTTGAGTACCATGACTAAGACAATGGAGGATATTCCGCACAACTTTAGTTTGACTTTGTTCAGGAGAAAGTATTTCAATTGTCCAGTCAGGAGGAATAGCAAAAGTATTAGCAACTTCACCATTTTCATCGCGGGGAATGCGTTCCCAAGTGAAGACTGCAATATCAGGTACAATGGATCTACCGCCAAAGGTACAGCGTAATTCAGAGTATGCACGGGCTATACGCTGGGGTTTGAGAATGGTATTAGCCGCAGAAACAAAATCGCTTTGAACTGTGCTATGTTTTCCTTGAGGCATGGGTTTTTGAATGATTTCACCGTTAATAAATTCGCTTGCCGGTTTGGTTTCTGGCAATTTGAGAAATTCATCAAGGGTTAAGGTTTTGATAGGGGTTTGAACCATTACCGTTTCGGGTTTGTGGATTATTAATATTGTATCGTTTTTTAATTATTGTCAGAATCAGGATATCCAGGATTTTAGGATTTACAGGATGTTGGTTTGCGTTAAGGTTTTTTAGATGTAAAGATTTTTGTGATGTACTAGAAACTTTTTTACTTTTGTATGATAACATTAAATTGATATGTTACCCAGATTCCCGACTTATTTGAGAGGTCGGGGATATAAATGAAATGATCTACATTTATAAATTATAGTTATGAATCAACAATTTTCTAAAACTTTATTTCAGAAAAAGACGTTAAAAAATGCCTTGGTTAATTTTAAATTTCCTTCAGATTTGGAAGAACGGCACAAAATTATGAAAAAATGGATTGAAGCTTTAAATTCAGGGACTCTTAATCAAGTAAAAGAAGTTTCTTTGCATGGTGATTTTCTCAAAGATATCTTTCAAGATGTTTTAGGTTATTCTTCCATTATTGCAGGTGGTGGCAAACTTTGGGAAATTCACGCAGAACAAACTATTGCTGACGGTGGGGGTTCTGCTGATGCTGCTGTGGGCTTTTTTAACGCTACAGAAAATAACAAAGGAAAGGTAAAATTACAGGGTAAAGTTGTTGCACCAATTGAGTTAAAAGGGACAAAAGATGATTTAGATAGACCCGCACCAGCAAGAAAAGAATCCGCCGTTGATCAGGGTTGGTGCTATGCTAATTATACACCTGATTGTCATTGGATTATTATTTCTAATTATCGAGAATTACGATTATATCATACTAATAAAACTCCGGCTTATTATGAAAAATTTTTATTAGTTGATTTGGCAAATTTAGAGGAATTTAGAAGATTTTATTTTTTGCTTTGTCGGGAAACCTTTTTACCAGTTAAAGATGTATCTAAAATTGATACTTTGTTAGTAACCTCTGAGGAAGCACAAGAGGACATTACTAAACAACTTTATGAAGAATATAAACAAGTTAGATTAGAGATAGTTAAAGATTTCCGGCATCGTTTTGGTAGTAAATTGGATATTCCTAATCCTGACCAAGTATTAATTGAGAAAGCACAAAAAACATTAGACAGAATTTTATTTATTGCTTTTTGTGAGTATAGAGGATTATTGCCAGAAAAGACAATTGCTAAAGCTCATGATAGCAAAGATGCTTATAATCCGCGACGAATTTGGGACAATTATCAAGCTGTTTTTCGCTGGGTTGACCAAGGTAATGAAGATCCACTAATTCCCGGTTATAATGGTGGTTTATTTAAACATGATCCAATTTTAGATGCACAATTAGATATTCCTGATTCTTTGTGCGGTCAACTGCAACAATTAACCCGTTTTGATTTTGATTCGGAAGTTTCGGTAGATATTTTAGGACGAATTTTTGAGCAGTCAATTACAGATTTAGAAGAATTAAAAGCTGATGTTGCTAAACAGGAATTTGATAAAAAACAAGGTAAACGGAAAAAATTAGGCGTATTTTATACTCCCGCTTATATTACTCAATATATTGTCGAAGTTGCAATTGGTGGATATTTACAAAACCGTGAAGATGAATTAAGAGAACGTTTTCAATTAGCCGAATTTACAGATACAGCAGAAAATCAAAAACGGGAAATTGAATTTTGGCAAAGTTACCGAGATGAGGTATTAGTAAAAACGCGAGTTCTTGACCCTGCTTGCGGTTCTGGTGCGTTTTTAATTGCTGCTTTTGATTATTTTGCAAGTCAGTATCAACGAGTTAATGATAATTTGCAATTTCTGAAACATCAAACTACAGAAAATATGGAATTAGATAAAACTATTCTCAGTAATAATTTATTTGGGGTTGATTTATCTCCAGAGTCGGTAGAAATTACTAAGTTATCTTTGTGGTTAAAAACTGCAACTCAGGGAAAAACTTTAACTTATTTGGACAATAATATTAAAATCGGTAATTCCATCATTAATGATGCAAAAATCACAGATTTACCATTTAATTGGGAAAGTGAATTTTCTCAAGTCTTTGCTGAAGGTGGTTTTGATGTAGTAATTGGAAATCCTCCTTATATTCGTCAGGAGTTATTATCACCATTTAAACCTTATTTACAGGAAAATTATCAAACTTATGACGGAGTTGCAGATATTTATATTTATTTCTATGAAAAGGGTTTAAATTTGCTCAAACCAGCAGGAATTATTTCTTATATTGTCACTAATAAATGGTTACGTTCTGGTTATGGTGAACCTTTGCGACGGTTCTTTTCTCAAGAAAGTGTCTTTGAACAAATTATTGATTTTGGACACGCACCAATTTTTGAAGACGCTGATACTTTTCCCTGTATTATCGCTGCGAGGAAATCTGAAGTTTCAAATACAGAGAATGAGAATAAATCGGTTTTAGTTTGTGCTGTTCCCCGTGGGGAGTTGAAAAATATTAACCTCATTCAATATGTGCAGAATCCAGAACACAGTTTTACTATTCCTTGGTCGCGGTTTTCTGCTAATGCTTGGAGTTTAGAACCTCCTGCGGTTGATGATTTAATGCGGAAAATTCAACGGGTAGGAGTTCCGTTAAAGGAGTTTGCTGGAGTTAAACCGATATGTGGAATAAAAACAGGTTTTAATGAGGCTTTTTTCATAGATGATGCTACTAAGAATAAATTAGTTCAAGCTGACCCAAAATGTGCAGAAATCATCAAGCCATTATTGAGAGGTCAAGATATTAAAAGATGGATTCCTGAATGGGATAAAGTTTGGATAATTTTTGCTCACAAAGATATAGATATAGAACAATATCCTGTGATTAAAGAACATTTAGAAATTTATAGAAATAAGTTAGAGGCTAGAGCAGGTAAACAGTTATGGTGGCAATTACAAGCATCACCATCATCTTATCATCTTTTTGAAGAACCTAAAATTATTTGGCAGGATTTAGCTTTTCATTCACGATTTTGTTCAGATAAACAAAATGTATTCATAGACATGACTTGTTTTGCTTTACCTTGTTCTGATTTATGGTTGCTTGCTGTTCTCAATTCACCTCTTATGTGGTCATGGTTGTGGAGAAATACAATTCATGGTAAAGATGAAGTATTACGTCTGAAAAACATTTATACAGAAAATATTCCGATTGCACAACCTACAGAAGAAATCCGCGCAGAAGTAGAAGCAATTGTCACGCGGTTAATTGAAATTACCAAACTCAACGGACAAGTTTATAAAGATGTTCTTGACTGGTTGCAAATAGAATACAAAATTGAGAAACTGGGCAATAAATTAGAAGATTTTGCTACTTTGGAATTTCCAGACTTTGTAGAAGAAGTGAGAAAAAGAATGCCAAAACCAAAAACTGCTAAAAAATCTTCAGACCCTTTAAGTATTCCAGCTTTTACAGCTTTGCGTAAAGCACATAATGATTATGTTCCCGAAATTAACAGCCGGAAAAACGAAGCTTTAAAATTAGAACAGCGTCTTTCTGATTTAATTAATCAAGCGTATCAACTCACACCGGAAGAAATTGATTTAATGTGGAAAATAGCACCACCAAGAATGCCGCAATTGTTAGAATAAAGATAAGTAAGTCGGCGCAAAGAAACCAAACTATGTAAAGATAAGTAAATACGGAAAATAAATCTAGTGAGGTGATTAAAATATGGGTGCTCGTTTAAGGGTATTTTTAACTCGTGAGCAAGATAAAACC
>Ga0208857_1000028_pt1 | contig 36642 bp, 29 predicted proteins | sample LakMenEpi05Nov12_FD_150674 | JGI IMG/M metagenome (GOLD analysis project Ga0208857, IMG submission 150674) | Freshwater microbial communities from Lake Mendota, WI - 05NOV2012 deep hole epilimnion (SPAdes) | ecosystem: Environmental > Aquatic > Freshwater > Lake > Epilimnion/Euphotic zone ... | reverse complement strand
GTTCATAAGTTTCGATAATTTTCTGTCGTAAGTCTAGAGAATATGGTTTCATTTATGATAATAAAGATTACTCGGTTTCCCTGTATAGTACATTTGATTGTATCTCACTCAAGCGAAAACCGCTATAATATCTATATCAAAAGAATCTAGATCTCTCATATTTTAGCCTTTGCTAATAATCCATATAATATTTCAATCCGTTTGTAATTAACTATATCAATAATAGTTACTTTTTTAGGTTGAAATTCAAAAATGATTCGATATATGCCTACCTTCGCAATAAAATCATTATCTGGGCTTGAATTTAGGTTAGGAACTTCAATTTCTGGACAATCAGGAAATTTTTCTAGATAACTAATAGCATGACTAATCTTTTCTTTTTCTTGAGTTGGTAAAGCATCAAGTGCTATTTGTGCGTTATCATCTAAAATTATTTCATTTTTGTTTACCTGTTGATTTTTAGATTCAGTAGAAAGATCGCAAGACTCATAAATTAAGTGTTGAAAATCATTGAAATTATTAGTTAATCCTTCTTGTTCCGAAATCTCCTTAATAACTGCCAGTGTTCTATCCTTTATTTCTGTTGGTACGTTGTTTAAGTTAGAAGCAACTATTTCCATAACTTTATGATATTCTTGTGATGCAGTTTCCCGAATACTAGCCATAATTTGCCTGAAAACCGCTAGAACTGCTATTTTTTGGGTTGCAGATGTATTAGGAATCCATTCTATCAATAACTTAACAACTAACATTATAAACGTAAGTAAAACCTGTGAATTTAGCTTTTGAATATAACCGTGAGCCAGACGATTACGCTTTTCTAAGTAAGCTTGAATAATATCAAATTCAGAAATTGATAACTCTCCTAAAGAGTACATTGATCTTAGCAATCTTATGACTGGTAAACGTTCAATAGGAATTGATACATCAACTGCTCTTTTTCTTAATGCTCCCTCAAAAACACTCCAGAGAAAAAGAAAAGCAGGTTCAATATTATTATTTTCAATAAGCTTGCCAACTTGACTAAAATGGTCAATTAGTTCTTCCCAAGAAGGTAGTTCTTCTGATATTCCAGGTAATGATTCGGCTTCTATATCTTCAAGTGTCACCAATAAAAAACGCCAGCCTGGATGTCTACTCACTTCTTCTGCTACAGATTGTAACTGCTCAACTGAAACTGGACTAATGCTGGTTTTTACTTCAATTATTAAACCAGATTCATTTTGATTCTTAGTAGCAAGAATATCGGGTTGATAATCATCCAAATCAAAGGGTAATTGATCCGCCTTCGGGTTTTGTATAACTGTAAATCCTTCATCACGATACTTTTTGATCAAAGATTCAACTTTATCATCATGTATACTTTTAGTATTGTCTATCATAAGTATTTTTCCAATGGTTGAGATTCACTTACTTTGACATAAACACACTCTTTGCCAATTATGACACCTTCCCGCAATAATAAAGGTAAATTTGTCATATCAATTGGCTCAGATAAAAACCGACGATGACTATCTACATCTAATACTAAATTATCATCTTCATAAACTAAGCCTATAAGTGCATCCTGTATTGGTTTGATAATGTTATCAGTATCAGGTGGAGAATCATCACTACAAATGTAAACTAGCGTAAGCTGTAGATAAGATCCTTTAATTGGACTGTCACCTTTCCAAAACTTTTCGGCTTCAGAACGAACAAAATTTTTCCATTCATTCAGTCCTTTTGGTTTTGCTTGTAATGAAACAGGCCGTCTGGAAATGAGAAATTCAAAAGGTATTATTGGCATTCCCAGTGCATCTCTTGATTATAACTTAACAAACTTATAAGCACTTTCCAAAACTTACTCCTCAAGTCTTTGGCATATTTCTAAATTGTACCAAATTTATACCTGCTTCTTTGACAGCAAAAGCTAAATTCATCTGCATGGGTTCAGCACTGCTAAACCCTAAATCAATCAAGTCTTTAAATCCGATTTAAGACTAAATTGGATTATCTCTAGGATTCACCAATCTCAATAATTTCTGTTTGATTTGTGCGTCGAAAACTTCCCATTTGATTTTGGCATAAGCCGAATTTTCATTACCACCAGATAAGAAACCCATGGGAATTTCAAAGCCTCCTGCACCCGTTCTTCCACCACCAAAAAATCGCCCAGTGCTATCCTGTCCAAAGGCTTCTTTAATAAATTCATCAGGATCTAAGGTAAGTTTTGTGGTTCTCAGAGATCCTATCACTACTTCTAGTTCGTCATCTTCATCATGAACGATTCCATAAACTACTGCGGTATGCACATTTTCTTCCGTCACCAGAAAATCAGCGGCTTGGGGAATTGCATCCCGGTCATCATAGCGCAAGTAACCAACACCAGCTATGGAAAAGTTATTTTGAACGATGCGGTTTTTAAGCGATCGCTCGATCACATCCATCACCCGCTTAGAACGATTTGCTTGCAAAATAGCATTTAGTAACTGAGCATCATAAAACCTACTCAAATACCCAGCAGCCATAAAATCTTCTTCTTGGGCTTGCATCAACCGATTTGTATCTGAGCGCAAACCGTGCATTAAAGCTGTAGCACATTTAACGTGCTGGTTAATGCTGTTATCTAAAGTTAATAATCCTGCTTGTAAGTATTGAGTAAAAATTGTAGCTGTAGCTCGTACATAAGGACGAACATCAACAAATTCTGACTTGAGTTCCCCTTGTAAACTATGATGATCCACCAGCACTATCAGGGGAATTCCCGCTTGTTGGATTGCTGGTAATAATTGAGATGTAGTTCCCTGGTTGTCAATTAACACAAACCCTTGATAAGACGACAAATCTTTATTTTTTAAAGTTTGCATCGTCCAGCGTTGAGCAGGTAAATTAGTTAGCTTAACTAAAGCAATATTTTCCTGATGGCTTAAAGTTCCCGCGTAAACAATATCACACTTAATATCATACTGTTGGGCAATTAGTTGGTAAGACCAAGCACAAGAAAGAGCATCAGGATCGGGAAAATCCTGTAAAATCACTAATTGACGTTCATGGCGATGTGCAAGCAGCGTTTTCTGTAACTCTTCTGATTTTTGAGATGCTAGAGAATTGCCACGCTGAACTAAATAGATACCTCCATCACCATTAGAGGATGATAAGGAAGTCCGGGTTAAAGGTGGAAGCTCAATTAGCTCTTTCTCTTTCTCTTTCTCTATTTCCTCTGGATGCGGATCTGTGGTCAATGATAAACTCTCAAATTGAGAAGCCGGATAATTCACGTACATAAGTAACTGTATTTTTAAGCGGGGAAAGGGGGGTATCCATTCAGGCATAATCCAAGCAATAATGCGCTTGTAAAGCTACAGGAGACTTGGCAAAAATCTAAAATTAATTGTCTTGGCACTTTGTCGGGCGGTTTATTTTTGTCAATAGCATGAGTCAAGGATCTATTACATCTACCTCAAGTGCTACAGAGATGCTGAAAATCAGGTACGCTTTACCTCTTGGGTTATATAAAACCTCATAATTTGTGGCTTTGTCTAAACAAATATGCAGATTTTTATGAAAAAAATTTGATAATTATCTTGAATATTTATTTGACTTGTGTTACCTTAGACATTCCGTGTGCAAATTGACATCTCAATTTCTAGCTGGCAAGTCATCCACTTATAATTGTAACAAATTATCAGTTAAGAACAAAATCTATCTATATATCGTTTTTTAAAGAACAAAACGCCAATTCTGGAAATTAAGGTTGTTTGATGCTGCGGACATGAAAATATCAGCTTAGTGGAAACTTGCCATAAGCTGTAGTAAACACTAATCAAAAGCAAGTGAAACCCCTACTTGTAGTCACTATCATTGACTTTATTTAGTCAAACGGATATATCTACAGGTAAATTTTGACCTGAACTTTTGTAGTTAATTTTGGGTAATGTCAAAGACCTATGACATACTTTTGCCACTCCTGGTGAAGTCCACTTTTCAGATGCTTCGTTACCTCAAAGTAGAGACTACTGTAAGGTTGACGGGGTAAATGACGCAAAGGCATTCGGGCTTCTTGAGGTGTACGACAGCCTTTTTTGATATTGCAGCGTACACAAGCAGTAGTAATATTCTCCCAAGTATCTCCACCACCTCGTGATCTCGGTATCACATGATCGAGAGTTAACCCGTCCCCTGTGTGACCACAGTATTGACAGGTATGGCTATCACGATGCAGGATATTTCGCCGAGTGAGAGGAATTTCCATATAAGGAACGCGGACATAGTGGCGCAACCGGATCACGGTCGGCATGGGAAAATCCGAGTAAAGGAATTTACCGTTGTATTCTAAGCGTTCAGCTTTGCCTTTAATCAACAACACGGTGGCACGTCGCCAACTGGTGATGTTGAGCGGTTCGTAAGAGGCGTTCAGGACTAAAACCTTCCTCATGAATCTGCGCTCAAGGTATTAGTTTTACACATACTAACACAAATACACTCCGCTGGGGACATGAGAATAATTTATACTTTGATGCTTGACTGAGAATCTGAGCTTCTTAAAGAAGTCCGGGATATGAGGATTGTGATTTTCGTAAACTTGAAAAAAAAATCGCCATAAAAGAGGATTTAGGGGTTGACTTTTGATTTCAAATTTGTTCTCATAAAACTGATAAGGAAGAACTATCTTCTAATAATTCCAAAAATTATTGAGTATTCAGACACACTAATAATATTGCTCGTGCTACTATCTTGTATAAATTACCGGATCAAAGTTAAACTTCCTGATTAAAGTGATATAGCTTCTAGGGGATGTGAGAAGCTTTTCGGTGGTGTGATAGGAGTGAAGTGCAATGTTAAGTCGCAAGCAAACCCCGATTTTTGCTGACAATCAGGAATGTGATACTTATGCTTGGTTTTCTCAGCGGGCTTGGGTAGAAATTGATTTAGGGGCGTTGTCTGATAATGTCAAGCAGTTGGTCAAGTTTTTATCACCACGCACCCAATTAATGGCAGTTGTCAAAGCGGATGCCTATGGACATGGGGCGGTAGCAGTTGCTAAAACTGCCTTAGAAGCGGGTGCTGGTTGGTTAGGTGTGGCGACTGTTCCTGAAGGTATTCAATTGCGGGAAGATGGCATTAAAGCCCCGATTTTAATTTTAGGGGCAACCAACACGCCAGAGCAAATTCAGGCGATCGCTCATTGGCAACTTCAGCCCACACTGTGTAGTCCTAAGCAAGCTTTAGAATTTTCCAACACATTAGAAACTATTAACTATAATTCTTCTTTATCTGTCCATATCAAATTAGATACGGGAATGTCTAGATTAGGCACTAATTGGCAAGAAGCGGCGGAGTTTGTGCAGTTGGTACAAGGATTACCCCATTTAGATATTGCCAGTATTTATTCTCACTTAGCAACAGCAGATAGTCCCGACGCTACGGTGATGATGGAACAGCATAGCAGATTTGAAGAGGCGATCGCCCACATCAAAGCTAAAGGGATCACAATTCCCAGTTTACATTTAGCCAACTCAGCCGCTACCCTGGCAGATTCAAGATTACACTATGATATGGTGCGGGTAGGTTTAGCCATTTATGGGCTTTATCCTGCTAATCACTTACAAAATCACATCAAACTGCAACCCGTTTTACAACTCAAAGCTAGAGTTACCCAAGTTAAAACCATAGCCGCAGGAACTGGAGTTAGTTATGGTCATCATTTTATTGCTCCTCAAGAAATGCGTCTGGCTGTAGTTGGCATTGGTTATGCAGATGGAGTTCCTCGTCGTCTTTCTAACCAAATGCAGGTGTTAATCCGTGGACAGCGTGTGCCACAAATTGGCGCAATTACCATGGATCAAATTATGTTAGATGTGAGTTCCATCCCCGATTTGCAAGAAGGGGAAATCGTCACTTTGCTAGGAGAACAGGGAAAAGAACAAATATCCGCTGATGATTGGGCAAATTGCCTCAATACCATTTCTTGGGAAATTCTTTGCGGCTTCAAGCACCGTCTACCTCGTGTAGCTGTGATGTAGAGCAATACCCCATACCCTGATTTTAAATTTTGTATTTTTACCTATTGCCATAAATATTTTATTGTGCTAAAGTAAGGTATTGATGCGGATATGGCGAAATTGGCAGACGCGCTAGATTTAGGTTCTAGTTCCGAAAGGAGTGAAGGTTCAAGTCCTTTTATCCGCACTTTTAAATAAATAGCCAAATTAAAAGCACTCAGGAAAATTAAATCCTGATAGTGCTTTTTTGTGTATATTATACTCATTGATCAAAACATAGCAGAGTGATTTTAGACATATATTTTACAAAAAAAACAGCAAAGGTATTGCTATATAACCCCATAAATTAATGTTCATAATACTCGCCCATGAAAAAATTACACATTGACTTTAATCATCAAGCAGCCGTATACAACAGCCGAGAAAATGGCTATCTTAAATTTCAACTTAATCAACAAACTGGTGCTGTTTTATCCATTGCTCATACTCAAGAAGCAGTTGTTGTACCTGTGACATCGGTTACAGCTATTCCGAATATGCCCGCTTGTATATTAGGATTGATGAATTGGCGCAGTCATATAATTTGGGTAGTTGATTTACCTAAGATGTTTAATTTAGAATGTCTCGATCATCGGTTGCGTCAGTATAATATCATTGTTATTCAAATAGAATCAATGATCTTGGGTTTAGTTGTTCAAGAGATTAAAGGCACAACTAAATTTATTGCTGATGATATTCGTTCTCCCGTAGGACAAGTAGCATCTAGTTTAGTACCTTACTTGTGTGGTTGTGTGGTGCAACAGGAAGAAATTTTATTGGTATTAGATGCACTGCATATTTTACGTTCGGATATTCTTGGTATTAACTAATAATTAATACTCGGAAGAAGGGGTAATTTTTTTATTTTATAGATGTGGTGTGAGGAATATATGTTGAATAAAACTGATATCAAACAAAGTGGCAATTCTCAAAATAACGCATCTTTAATTTCTTCAGCAAAAGTTGTTGATATTAGAGGAGAAAATTCTAGTTATAATAGGGTGTGGCATCAGGGAATAGGATATTTACGACAATTTAAATTGAGTACAAAAGCTATAATTTTATCCATAGCTATTGGTACTTTACCAGTTTTGGGAATTGGGGCGATCGCTTATCTTTTTGGAAGCAAATTAATTACAAAGCAAATTATTACATCCCAAGAAACTAAAGCAATTAACTTGAGTGATAAAGTTAATAATTTTATTGGACAACGTTATGGAGATATTCAAGTATTATCTGGTATATCTTTTTTAAGTCCTCCTAATTCTGGAAACAAAGCCGGATCAGAAAAATCTAGCAAAACAAGTAAAGTTGATGTCAGCATCATTAATATAGAAACACAAGCATCCTTGGATCGCTTGATGAAAACTGTTAAGGTTTATGATAGTGTCGCTGTATTTGATCTTAATGGAAAAGTGATTATTCAATCAGCCGGAGAATCTTTAATTTCCGAAAAACAACGGATCTATTTTCAAGAAGTAATCAAACAAAATACTCCTATTATTAGTCAAGCAGAAATAGTTAAAAATATAGGCGCAGTAATTTATATAGCTGCACCAATTAAAGATCCAGTGCGGGGTAATACTATTGGTATAGTCAGAACCCGTATGCCTGTAAAGGCTTTAGAAACAGTAATAAAAGGTTATATAGATGAGACTAATCAATATTATTTTTTAGATGGAACAGGAAGAATTTTAATTAGTTCCGATCAAAATTTATTTGGTGAGAAGTTGATAGGTATATATCCTAGTTTAACTAATGTTTTGAATGCGAAAAATATTGATACATTTACAGCCAGGTCCAAAAATAATCAAAAGCAGCAACTAATTAGTTATGTACCATTGTCAATATTATCAGGTTTACCGAATATCAATTGGCAGTTACTTGTGGCGAAAGATGCAGCAATTGCCTTTAAGCAGCAGAGAGAATTTTTGATATTAATTGCTAGTATAACACCATTAATCGCATTATTGATGACGTTGTTTATAGCTTGGTTAAGTCAGTGGATTAATTCTAAAATTTCTAGTACATCTATAACATCCTCTAAGGAAATTCAAGAGCAAATACATTTAGATGTATTTAATAAAGAAGAGGAACAAGAAAAAGAAATTCAATGGCTAAAATTACTCCTAGAAATTACTAGAAAAATTCGTCTAAATCTTCAGTCTGAGGTTATTTATCAAACTGCCATTTCCGAAGTTAGTCAAGTTCTAAAAACAGACAGAGTCATCGTTTATAAACTGCATCGAAAAACCCAAGCTGTTAAGGTAATTGCTGAATCAGTAATTGATGATTGCCAAAAAATGCTCGGTGGATATAACAATGATGCCCACTGGCGAGAACTTGGTAAAAATAGTCAATTTGAGGCAATATCAAATATTGAACAAGAGTCAAGTTTAACGAGTAGTTATATCGAGTGGTTAAAGAAATTTTCTGTGCAAAGCAGTTTAACAGCACCAATTTTAAGTCATGGAGAAATTCAAGGATTTTTGATTGCTCATCATTGCCATAATTCTCATATTTGGCAATCTGAAGAAATTAATTTTTTGACCCAAATTGCTACACAAATTGGCTATGCTTTAGAACAATCCCATTTACTAGTAGAGATAAAAAGATTAAAAGTACATAGTCAAACAAACACTAATCAAGACAATTCAGAACTCCAGAATTTTCAGAATAGTATTCAGCAAATTGTCAATCAAATTCAACAAGCTATTGGTGAAGTAAATGTTTATTTGGAAAAATTCACAACAGAAGCAATTATCGAACCTGAAAAAATACACCTAAGCTTAGAAACCATTGACAATATGACTATTGCTATTCAATCTATAGCTGATATAGCACAACAAGCTGTTACCATTGTTAATGATGCTAATCATAGGGCTACTAAAACTGAAGCAGCGATGGATTTAACATTGCAAAATATTTTCTCTGTCCAAGAAACAGTTGATGAAATAGCTAAAAAGGTCAGACGGCTAGGAGAATCTTCCCAACAAATTTCCCGTGTAGTTTCTGTAATTAATCAAATTGCTATGCAAACTAATTTATTAGCAATTAATGCCGGAATTGAAGCTGCAAGAGCCGGGGAAGAGGGTCAAGGGTTTGCGGTAGTAGCTGAAGAAGTAGGAGAATTAGCCGCCAGAAGTGCAGCCGCAACTCAAGAAATTGAGGAAATAATTGAGAAAATTCAACGAGAAACTGGTGAAGTATTAAAAACAATGATTACGGGAACTAATCAAGTTACCCAAAGTAGCCATATTATCGAAGATGCCAAACATAGTTTACAACAAATTGTTAATGGATCACAGCAAATAAATACCTTAGTTCAGTCAATTTTGATTTCTACTACATCTCAAGTCCAAACATCACAAATTGTTAGTCAAACTATTAAGGATATTACTATTATATCAGCCCGTAATAGTGATAATTCTCTTGAGGTTTCCCAATCTTTACAAAAAGTAGTAAATATTTCTCAGGAGTTAAAAGATACTATTGAGACTTTTCCACCTAATTGATATTCTCATTTGTTCTGAATTAATAACTAATGACTAAGGACTAATGACTAATGACGAAAGATAAAGAATTAGAAATCCAGATGCAATTTCTGGAAGAAGCAACTGATTATCTCAATACTTTAGAAGGAATATTACTGGAAATTGACACCAGTAAACGCATCGAACTAGAACATATTAATGCTGCTATGCGAGCCGCCCATTCTATTAAAGGTGGAGCAGCTATGATGGGATTTCGGGTATTAAGTGATTTAGCTCATAAATTGGAAGATGCTTTTAAAGTTTTAAAGACTCAGAAAGATTCCTTGGAACTTGATACTCATTTACAAAGTTTATTACTATCTAGTGTTGATTGGTTGCGACAGATTGTGGAATTACTGGCCAAGGGTAATGATTTAGATGATAGTTGGTTAGGAAAATTTTGTTACCCAATTTTTGACGAACTTTATGAGCGTTTAGGTGAACCTACCCCAGAAGATATCACAACTTTACTATCATCAGAAGATGATCCAGAAATTATTTCTTTATTATTTGAAACTGAAGTTGAAGAGTATTTACAACACCTAGAAGCTAGATTAAAAAATAGTAACAAATCGGGATTAAGAGCAGAGTTAGTAATGATGGCAACTGAGTTAGGTGGATTAGGAGAAATGCTGCAATTAACGGCATTTACCCAACTATGTCAATCAGTTAGTCATTACTTAGAAACTGATCCTGATAGTGCTGTGGAAATTGCTGATTTAGCATTAAAAGCATGGCGACAATCTCAAGCTTTAGTATTAAGTAATCTTCGAGGTAATTTACCAACAAAAATTGATTTTGGTGAAGTTATTAATCATAATCTTTCTGAGCCATTAAATAAACAGGATTATTTATTAAATAAATCAGCTATTTCTGATTTTCAATTATTAGAAAATGTTGAATTATCTCCAGAAAGTGCTGATTTTGTTAGTGCTGATAGCGGATTGACTTCAGAGAATCTGCCAATAGATTACAAATATACCGAACGCAAAACTGATATTCATTTATTTCCCAAAGAAAGAGAAAATCAGGAAAATACAGTTAGAGTTCCTAGTAAACATTTAGAGAAAATTAATGATTTGTTTGGAGAAGTAATTATTCAACGTAATGGGTTAAATGTGCAAATGGAAAGATTACGTAAATTGGTGCGTAATCTCAGTCAAAGAGTCCAAATTCTTGATCAAGAAAATCAAGAACTGCGAACAGCTTATACAAAAATGATAACTCATAATCATCTGGTAGAGGAATCAGCTAATCATGGTAGTCAAGGAACAGAAAATAATTTTATAGAACAAGATAGCTATCAAAAATTGAATCTTTTATCTCAAAATGTCATGGAAACTATTGTTCAAGTTGCAGAAGTTACCAGTGATATCCAATTAAGTGTGGATGATACAGACCAAATAGCGCGAAAACTGAATAAAACTTCTAAACAATTGCAAAGACAATTAACTCAGGTGAGAATGCGTCCTTTTTCTGATTTAGTGGAACGTTTTCCTAGAGCTATTAGAGATTTAAATGTTGAATATGGAAAAAATGTGCAGTTGAAAATTGAAGGTGGAAATACTTTAATTGAAAGAGGTATTTTAGAGGCTTTAAATGAGCCTTTAATGCACTTATTACGCAATGCTTTTGATCATGGAATTGAAGATTCTACTACTCGTAAAACTCAAGGAAAACCCGAACAAGGGTTAATTGAAATGAAGGCAGTTTATCATAGTAATCGCACAATTATTACTGTCCGTGATGATGGTCAAGGTATTTCTTTAGAAAAAATTCGTCACCGCGCTTTAAAAATGGGTTTGGATGATTCTTTATTAGCGAGCGCTAGTGATGAAGAACTACTATCATTGATTTTTGAACCAGGATTTAGCACCTCGGAACAGGTAACAGCTTTATCTGGTCGGGGAGTAGGCATGGATGTAGTCCGTAATAACCTGAAATTAGCGCGAGGAGATGTGAATGTTGACACCCAAGCCGGAGTGGGGACAAAATTTACTTTATCAGTACCATTTACCTTGTCAGTCGCGCGGGTTTTATTGGTTGAGAGCGATCGCTTAGTGTTAGCATTTTTTACAGACGTAATCGAGGAAATTTTCCTCCTAGAACAGGAGCAAATCTTCTTCCTAAACGGCAAAGAATTTATTAACTGGCAAAACCATCAATTACCATTGCTGCGTCTAAATAGTTACTTTGAGTTTAACTGCTCCCGCTACAATAACCTGGAATTAGAAACTTTGCCGATCATTAATGCTATAAGTGTATTGATAGTCAAACATGATCATCAACAGGTCGCAGTTCAAGTAGAACGCTGCTGGGGTGAGCAAGAGGTAGCTATTCGTCAAGTAGAAGGTAATATTCCCCTTCCCAGTGGGTTTAATAACTGTACAATTCTTGGTGATGGTCGAGTAGTTCCCCTGATTAATACTAATGATTTAGTCTTATGGATTACAACAGGTGAACGTCCCCATATCAGTAATAAATTACCAACAACAAAATTACAAACTGCATTCCTCAAACCGCCAAAAGTAGCAACTGTCAAACAACCTAGCCGCCAAAAAGGGGTAATTTTAATTGTTGATGACTCCATCAATGTCCGCCGTTACCTCGCCCTAACTCTCGAAAAAGGTGGGTATCAAGTAGAACAAGCTAAAGATGGTCAAGAAGCTTTAGAAAAGCTGGAAAGTGGTTTACAAGTGCAAGCGGTAATTTGTGATATTGAAATGCCCCGTATTGATGGTTATAGCTTTTTAGAGCGGATTAATAACAATACAGAGTTAAGAAATATTCCTGTAGCCATGTTAACTTCCCGTAGTAGTAGTAAACATCGTCAGTTAGCTATGCAATTAGGGGCAAAAGCCTATTTTTCTAAACCATATAATGAGCAAGAATTATTAAGGACATTAGAAGAAATAATTTTCCAGATTGCAGAAACAACATGATTGAATTAAAAATATATAAAATACAATAATACTGTAGCCAAATTACGAGGGTTCAACCGCTGTAGAAGCATTGTGAATACGACCAAGAGACCTAAGCTTGGCAAAAATCTGGGATAATAAAACTGACTTTTCCCGTTATCTTTCTAATTGAGCGATTCCTACGGAGCGCTTCGCTATCGCCGAGTATAACCCCCACTCCAAAGTCCTATTTTCTCGTTGATTATTTTCATTAAAGGTCGCTTGTTGAGAATTAGGCTATAGTCTAAAACCCTTGTTAATTGGGAGTTTCACGACTTAACGGGAAAAGTCAGATTGTGGGACTAGGTTTAAAGTTCCGGCGTTGTGGGTTGATGGTTGGTGTCAACGGTGTTTTTTGCCGTTTGGGGAGATGGTAGAACATCAAAAGAAAATTTAGGATATCGTGACAAAAAGCGAGCTGATTGGAAGTAATGAAATTAGTTATTGGACAATCCATAGATAATTAACTTAATTTCATAATTTTCCTTTAAATTAATATTTAATGTTATCTATACTATTTTTTCAACATTCCAAGCTGATTGATTACCAATTTTTCCGCACTTAGTAAACTGAAAAGCTCCTCTTATAAAAGGAGAATTTCTAGGCTTGACCCCTATTAAATCTCTAACTTCAATCGTTGATAAAATCCATCCATTATCAACTACTTTTTGTAATTGTTCCCAATGTAAAATAGTGTTATATTGAGAAGCACGATTTTTTAACGATTCATATTCAGACATTTTTAAAATAACCTCTTGTTCTTTTTTTTCTGTAGTATTGTCTTCAAATTTTATTTGTGAATAAGGACTATTAAATAATTCAGGACAATATTTAGAAACATAATTATAATCAGCTTCTAGTCTAGCCCATTCTTCAAAAGGACGTTTAAGTGTATCTTCAAAAAATTCTTCAAAACTATTGTATATTTTAGAGTTATTTAAAGAACTTTCTTTTTTATAGAGTTCTTTTTCTTCGACAAGTTTAAGAAGTTCATAAACTACACTCCAAGTTTCATTAAGTGCTTCTGAAGATTTAGCTAACCAAGTTCTAGCAAAAGCAGCCCTAGCATCATCTGATTGAAGTTTATAAAAGTCTGCCAATACTTCAGTATGTGTTAGCCCATGAACTGCGTTACCAGCAGACCTTTTTGCTTTACCAGCACCTTGAGCAATTGCAATTTCTCTATCTCGTTGAGAGTTCGACATTGAATTTAATTTTCCTCTTGTTCAATTTCAAAAGCTATGGCTAACTCAGGACAGTATCCCTTGGCAATTAATTTATTTCTTACCCATCCTACAATTTTTTGTGTTACATCCTTACGGGTGAGAATAGCTTGAGCTTGAGGACAATTGTATCTACTTTCATCTTTTAATGATTCGCTTGTACCTAAAACTTGTTTCATGGCTGTGTCAACTAACTGATAAATTATTTTTTGGTTAGATAATTGAAGATATTGACCTAAAGATTGTTGAACTTTGTAGGCTAGAGTTTTACGAATATCACTAAGTTTGGAAATATTAGGAATATGACCAAGATCAAAATCCTTAACCCACATTTCATAAAATCTCTCTAAGAATTTTTGGGAATCAGGATTATTTAACTCAGGAATAAAATCAGGATGATGGGTTTTAATGTATTGTATAAGTTGATCCTTTGTTGGTTTACAATCAAGCGTTTCATCCCAGACAATAGGTAGTTGTTGAGGTAACATCCCAGTATAATTAATTTCCCGTTCTGCATCTTCAGGAAAATCAACTACTTTTTGTACCCATTCAGAAATTTTCTTACGCTTCGTTTCATTATTATCTCCCCAACTATCCTGATATTTGCCTGTATTAATTGGTTGTTCGGGATTACTTTGTTTGGTTTTTCCAATATCACCAGCAATTTCTATTTTTTCTTTCGTTTTCAAAATTCCCTCTACAGGAATATCAATACCTGGAGTAATTTGGCCTGCCATCAATTCTTCTATTTTTGGTATTGATTCTAAATGGTCTCCCATATTACATATATAAGCAATTGCTCGACGAATATCATGTGCATTATCATAAGTAATATGAGTAATTATTTTTACACTATCTAATGTTTTGGGTGGAGTTAATAAGGTTATATATTCTTGATTTAAGTCAGTATTTACTGATTGAAAATCTTGTTTTAATTCCTTATGAACACTTCTAATTTGCCTACCAATTGCTCTTTGTACAAGCTCGATTAAAGATTCAGTTTTACAAGCATAGCCAATACAAGCACAATAACGATTACTTACACCTTCTCTTGCCATACCAATTACAAAAAGAACACGATTACAATTTTCATCGAGTTTTTCCGTTTTTTGATATAACATCCAGGGATGATCGGGAGACATCTTTTTGCCTTTAATATAATCTTTTTCTACTTTCTTTAAACTTTTATCTTCAAGTGCTTCAGTAAGATTTGAATGAATAATATCAGCCTGATATCCTTTATTTTTAGGAAATCTTCTACGATTACTTTCAAAAAATTGGTTGATTTGTTCACATAATTTTCTTGCTATAGTTACACTATCTACAACAATCATAGAATGTACTGGATACCATAATTCAGATTTAGAACCTTCTGGACGATGTTGGGCTAAGTCACCATATGATGAAATATTATCTTCCATTTTATCGCATAATTCCATATAATTAATAACTGCCTGTACAACAGACTGTTGCGGTATATAATTTTTGTCATAACCTAATTGTTTAGCATCATCTGTTTCTTGAAACCCAAGATCATTGTCAGTGATTAATTCTGCTCTTGTAATTCCAACTTCTTCAACAAAAGATGTAAATTCTACTTCTTTGTCGCTTACATATTTCATTGAATGGTCATTTTCATTGGCATCATCATAATCATAAACAGAAAGCAAAGTAAATTGAGACAGTGCTTTACCATCGGCTTCAATTGGTGTTCCTGTGTAACCAAAAACTAAAGAATCTACAGCTTTTTGAACAATATTTAAAACTTGAGGTAAAGCATAATGAGGTTCATCAATAGCAATAAAGGGGAATTGAGCTAAGATTTCTGATAATTTTTCTTTAGGGTTGTTATTTGTTTCAAAAAACTGATGAATACAAGCAACCCAAATATCACAACGTTCTAAACTAGGATAATCTTGAAGTTGCCATCCTTCTTCTATAATTCCTACTGTTGGAGCAGTTAATGAAATACCATACTTGACAAGCTCATTTTCTCCTGCGCCTTCACCACTTAAAGAATTAGCTATTTGATCTCTAATCGCACGTTCTTTTGTTAGAATTAAAATTCTATTAATACGAGGATATGACTTTCCTAGTTGTTTCTGGATAATATAGTTTAATGCACAAGCCTGTACAACTGGAGCTAAAGTTTTACCTGCACCAACTATCCAAAAATTACCGTAAATGGTACGATTAATTTGATTCCAAGGACGCAAAAACCAATCTTGATAATCAAGAATCCGATCCCAACCGTCGCGTTTTTGGGCTTTTCTTAACTTATCGAGATTTATTTTTGGATGATCGAAAAAGAATTTTTTTGACCAATACTCATCAGGTTTAATACCTTTTTTACTGTTATGCTCTCTACACAGTGGTTGTAAATTTCCTATTTCATCAGGTCCACCATTACGTCTGGCGACAATATGATCTATTGTATCTGCTGGCTTATTACAGCCTTTATGCCTACATAGAGGTGAATTACTCCATTTAGCAATAAATTGTGACCATACATCTGAATTCATCCAACTTGGTTTGTTGAGAGACATATATTTTCCCTTTTACTGATTGAACTACTTAGTAATATTATGTCTTAGATTTTCATAAATAACATCTAACCACACAGGAATCACAGCTTTACCTTCATCCAGGGATGCGATAGCAAAGTGATCCGTAGGAATTGCTATCTTGGTAACTTGCTTGCTAACCCCTGATAAATAACATCTAACCACACAGGAATCACAGCCTTACCTTCATCAAGAGATGCGATGCTTGGGTTGGGCGTAGCCATAGTTACTTTACCAACTTGCTTGCTAACCCCTGATAAATAACATCTAACCACACGGGAATCACAGCTTTACCTTCATCCAAAAATGCGATAGCGAAGCGCTCCGTAGGAATCGCTCTTTTCCTGTCAAATTCTACCAAAGAAAGCGAATCATCCTGTGATAACAACAACATAAACCGCTTCCCTTTACCGGAAATAAACAACTCCGGTTTTTGTTCCTTGAGTTGTTTCAAAGTTTCACAGGCAATATCAAAACTTATTCCCGTAGACAGCCAATATACCAAAGCAGCCAGTTCCACCAGATTAGACCTGGAGTAATAAATACTGCGTCTTCCGTATCACCAATCACAGGCACAACAATCCCTTTCTCTCGCCAATACTGAATCTGGCGGAGAGTACAACCTGTAATTTGAGCCGCTTCCTTACTTGTAAAAAATGTTTCTTGCATAAAAAACATTTTACAGAAAGCTGCTACAATACAAATGTGTTTATTAAGTATGAGCCAAATCACTATTCAGTGTCGTTTAGTAGCCAGTGAAACTACCCGTCAACAGCTATGGCAAGTGACAGATGTACAATCGGGATGACTGGATTCGAACCAGCGGCCCCTTCGTCCCGAACGAAGTGCGCTACCAAGCTGCGCCACATCCCGCCACAAAAATGGCAATATAAAAAGATCCTACCACAATCAGCAGAAAATAACAAACTTTCTCTTTTCCACTTTTCCACAAAGGTCTTTGCTTGCTACCATAAGATTTGTATAACTAAAATGGTAAAAGTAGACTGTGACTGTAAAACCAGACTGGTTGCGAGTAAAAGCGCCTCAATGGGAGCGTGTTGGTAACGTTAAAGAAATTTTGCGGGATTTAGCCCTGAATACCGTTTGCGAAGAGGCTTCCTGTCCCAATATTGGGGAATGCTTCAACGCGGGTACTGCTACATTTTTAATTATGGGTCCAGCTTGCACCAGGGCTTGTCCTTACTGTGATATTGATTTTGAAAAGAAACCCCAAGCATTAGATCCCACCGAACCGACACGACTAGCAGAAGCAGTGCGGCGAATGCAGCTTAATCACGTCGTGATTACTTCCGTTAACCGAGATGATTTACCTGATGGTGGTGCATCTCAATTTGTCCACTGTATTAATGCTATTCATGAAGTTTCGCCTCATACAACAATAGAAGTATTAATTCCCGACTTATGCGGTAATTGGCAAGCTTTAGAAATAATTCTCCAAGCTAAACCAGAAGTAATTAACCACAACACAGAAACCATTTCTCGCTTATATCGCCGTGTGCGTCCCCAAGGAAATTATGAGCGGACAATGGAATTATTACAGCGCTCGCGCCAAATTTCTCCCAGCACTTACACCAAATCTGGTATTATGGTCGGCTTGGGTGAAACAGATGCAGAAATTCGCCAAGTCATGGAAGACCTACGAAGAGTAGATTGTGATATTTTGACAATTGGGCAATATCTCCAACCCAGTCAAAAACACTTACAAGTATCTGATTTTATAACACCTGAGCAATTTGCAGCCTGGCAAACTTTTGGGGAAGAACTAGGATTTTTACAAGTTGTTTCTTCACCCTTGACAAGAAGCTCCTATCATGCAGAACAAGTCAGAGAATTAATGAAACGTTATCCAAGATAGTCAGTTGTTCGTTGTCAGTGGTCAGTGGTCAGTTGTCAGTTGTTCTACCCCAATCACCAATCACCAATCACCAATTACCCATTACCAATGACCAATCACCAATCACCAAATTCAAAATCTGTCGTTATTCTTGGTGCGGGGGCTTGGGGTGCAGCCTTGGCTAAATTAGCAGCAATTAATGATTATCAGGTGCATTTATGGTCACGTTCCGACTCGCAACCACTAGAAAAAGTATTAGAAAATGCTCAAATAGTTTTGTCGGCTATTTCTATGAAAGGGGTCAGAGATGTGGCCTCTATGGTGCAATCTTGCCCCCTGTCTCCACAGACAATCTTTGTGACTGCAACTAAGGGACTAGAACCACAAACTACATACACACCTTCGCAAATTTGGCAAGCAGCTTTTCCTAATTCTCCTGTTGTGGTCTTATCGGGTCCAAATTTATCCCAGGAAATTGCCCAGGAATTACCAGCAGCAACGGTAGTAGCGAGTAAAAATACCAAAGCTGCCCAAACAGTCCAATTGGTATTTTCCTCCAGTCGCTTTCGTGTCTATACTAACCCTGACCCTGTGGGCGTAGAATTAGGAGGAACACTGAAAAATGTGATAGCGATCGCCGCTGGTGTATGTGATGGGTTACACTTAGGCACAAATGCCAAAGCTGCCCTAGTCACCCGTGGGTTAACCGAAATGGTACGAATCGGTAATACTTTAGGTGCGAAAACGGAAACATTTTATGGTTTATCTGGTCTAGGGGACTTATTAGCCACCTGCAACAGCCCTTTAAGCCGTAATTATCAAGTTGGTTATCAATTAGCCAATGGACAAACGCTGCCAGGAGTTCTGGCAAATCTTCCAGGTACAGCCGAAGGTGTGAACACCTGTCGGGTATTAATGGAAATTGCCCAACAACGAGGTATTGCTATTCCCATTACTGAACAAGTTTATCAACTACTTGAAGGAGCAGTTACACCCAGACAAGCGTTAGATCAACTGATGATCCGAGATATCAAACCTGAATTTGATAATTTTCCCACAGAACAAATCTGGTAAATAGAGGAGAAATGCTGACAGGATAAGGTGTCCAATTAAAATTAAATGACTACCGCAAAATCCCTAGAAAAAATTTGTCAAATTGTCAGGAAATTACTTTTTGAGTGATGTAAATATGACTATGTAGTTTATAAACATCATCATAACTAGAAGTGAGTTTATAATCAGTTAAAAAAATAACCGTTAATATTCCTAAACATGGTATTATTGACCAGTTAAATCATAATTGAAAATCTGGCTAAAGATTTCCATAGCTATTTGTTTAATCACACGGATACTAGCAACTAACGAGTCATTAAAAATGTATTATTTCAAACTAGTAACCTGTGACGAAAATAACTATCCAGTTAAAACAGTCCAAAAGTTGATAAATTAAGTTTTCTCCTCTCCTCCGCGCTTGGACTAGTACAAAGTTTTGCAAAGAATTGTACATCGAAACCCAAACCGTGTTATTTGATGACGAGTTACAGAATAGCAACAGTTGATTAGATAACCGTAATTTTAGCTAACCATAATCTATTGTTACCTGGAGTAATTTGAGACATCATGCCAGCAACATCCTTTTATAAAAATGCCGCCCACGACGGGCAAAATCCTAGTCCACCTTTGGATATTGAAATCAATAATGATGATGATTTGCCAGATTTAGACATGGCTACGATTGAATCTGATTTAGCTTTAGCCGCGCAAAGTACCAGACGCAGTACCGACTTAGTGCGTCTCTATCTGCAAGAAATTGGCCGAGTCCGGTTATTGGGACGAGATGAAGAAGTTGCTGAAGCCCAAAAAGTACAGCGATACTTACGAATGCGATTAATGCTTAGTGCTGCTGCTGCTGAAGGAGATGCTGTAATTATCCCCTATTCGCGGTTAATGGAGGTACAGGAGCGGTTGAAAGCAGAATTAGGACACCGCCCTTCTTTAGAACGGTGGGCGACTACTGCGGGCATAAGTTTACCTGATCTTAAACCTACCCTAGCCAATGGCAAAAGACGCTGGGCCGAAATTGCTAATTTAACAGTAGAAGAACTAGAACAAGTTCAAACTCAAGGACTGCAAGCCAAATCCCACATGATTAAGGCGAATTTGCGTTTAGTGGTATCTGTCGCTAAAAAGTATCAAAATCGGGGTTTGGAATTGTTGGATTTGGTTCAAGAAGGGACTTTAGGTTTAGAACGAGCCGTGGAGAAATTTGACCCCACCAAGGGCTATCGTTTTAGTACCTATGCTTACTGGTGGATTCGTCAAGGTATTACCAGGGCGATCGCTACTTCTAGCCGGACTATTCGCCTTCCTGTTCATATTACCGAAAAGCTCAACAAAATTAAAAAGGCGCAACGGAAAATTGCCCAAGAAAAAGGTCGTACCCCGACTTTAGAAGACCTGGGAATTGAGTTAGATATGACACCTGCCCAAGTGCGGGAAGTATTATTGAGAGTTCCTCGTTCTGTGTCTTTAGAAACCAAGGTAGGGAAGGATAAAGATACTGAATTAGGAGAATTGTTAGAGACTGATACGATTACTCCAGAGGAGATGTTAATGCGGGAATCTTTACATAAAGATTTGCATAGTCTTCTAGATGATTTAACTGGTCGGGAACGTGATGTAATTTCAATGCGCTTTGGCTTATCCGATGGTCATGCTTACTCTTTAGCAGAAATTGGCCGCGCCCTTGATTTATCACGGGAAAGAGTCAGACAAATTGAATCCAAGGCTTTGCAAAAACTCCGCCAACCCAAGCGCCGTAACCTAGTCCGCGACTATCTAGAGTCATTAAGTTAGGAGGCAGAAGGCAGAAGGCAGGAGGCAATAGAAAGATATTTTCTACTGACAACTGACAACTGACAACTGACAATCAGTAAATATTCTCAATAGGCAATGATTGTTGCAAATCAACCCCAACATTTGTTATATTCTCAATTAATGAGCTTTGTTGAGAAAATTTAGTATGACTGTCTACACAACTGGTTCACTCAAGGCGGAATTAAACGACCGTGGCTGGCGTTTAACTCCACAACGCGAAACAATTCTGCATATTTTTCAAGAACTCCCCCAAGGTGAGCATTTAAGCGCAGAGGATCTATATCATCGCTTAGAAGCTGACAGTGAAGGAATTAGTTTATCAACTATCTATCGCACTTTAAAGTTGATGGCGAGAATGGGGATTTTGCGGGAGTTGGAATTAGGTGAAGGGCATAAACATTATGAAATTAACCAGCCTTATCCCCATCACCATCATCACTTAATTTGTGTCCGCTGTAATGCGACTATTGAGTTTAAAAATGACTCAATTTTAAAGATTGGCGGAAAAACAGCCCAAAAAGAAGGTTTCCATTTATTAGATTGTCAAATGACAATTCATGCTGTATGTCCTAAGTGCCAAAGGGCATTAATGCCTATTTAGATAACTAGGAACTTGGTATTATAAGGATAGACATCTGCAATTTTGGAAGATGAATCAAGTAGTGCGGGAATCTAACTGCATTGAAAAAGCGGGATTAAAAACTTCCGCTTTTAACATCTTTAAGGCTGATACCATAAAATTCTTGAGCGCGACTAATTGCTTTTTTGGTATCAGATGCCATCATGCCGTTGATTTGACCTTTATAGAAACCTTTTTCATGTAGTCGTCTTTGAATTTCTAAAGTGGTAAAATCACTTTTGGCAGAATTTTTAACTAAACTATATAACTTAGAACGGGTGGTTTGTCCAGCCATACCACTAGCTTCTAGTTTGTGCTGTTTTTGAAAGCGATTTACAGCATCAACTGTGTTAGAACCATAGTAACCATTGGGCTGATTTTTTAAGAATCCGGCTATGATTAATTGTTCTTGGAGAATTCTGACGGCTTCACCGCGATCGCCTAAACTAAGTGTATCTTGATTATCTGATTTTTGGGAAGTAGTTATGTCATTTTCATCAGTCACCGCTGGTAATTTCGCTAATGTGGATTTACCAACAATGCCATCAACTGTGAGGTTATAAGCTTTTTGGAATCGTTTGACAGATTCTTGAGTAATTGGACCAAAAATCCCTGTGGAATTGCCATAATAGAAACCAGCGATTTTCAAGCGTTCTTGTAAAACTTTGACATCGGCACCTTCATCACCTTTAACAAAGAAATTGGGGTTTTTGCGTTTGTTGCTTACAGAAATGATATTATGTGGCGTAGTGAGGGTTGTAGGGGCTGTACTGATAAATTGTTTGTTGCTTTTTTCAACCTGAGATGTCGAATTTTGTGCTAGATTTTTAACAACATCACCGTTATTTTCGGTTTCGAGTGCGAAAACACTACTAACACTATTAAGAATAGATAAAGTAAGAACCAGGGGAATCATGTATTTCCACGCATTGCTGGAAAAGAGTTGCCAATTTGGTGCTGCTGCTTTTTTGAATAAAGAACTGAGAGATATTAACTCAGTGGTTTCTCTGTCTTCATTGGCAAAGGCTAAATGTAAATACGCAAGGTTTTCCATGTTCGTTTCCTAAATTAAATTATTTTTCTTCGATAGTTGCTTCCGCCTGATGGACTAAATTGCGGAGATTTTCTAAAGTTTGTATACTTACATCCTGCCATAACCCGCGCTGATTTGCTTCTAGTAGTCTTTCCGCAATATCGCGCAATGCCCAAGGATTTTTATCTTGGATAAATTCACAAACGGCAGCATCTTCTAAATATGCTTCAACAACACCTTGATACATATAATCTTCGACACATTGGGCGGTAGCATCGTAAGCGAAGAGAAAATCTACGGTTGCAGCCATTTCAAATGCACCTTTATAACCATGACGCATAACTCCAGCTATCCATTTAGGATTAACCACGCGAGAACGATAAACCCTGGCAATTTCTGAACTAAGTTGACGGACTTTGGGCTGGGATGTGTTGGAATTATCACCAAAATAAGTTTCAGGATTTTTACCTTGAAGAGAACGCACCGCTGCGGTTAAACCACCCTGAAATTGATAATAATCGTCGGAATCGAGTAAATCATGTTCTCGATTGTCTTGATTATGCAGGACAATTTGCATTTGCTTCAAGCGTTGTTCAAAAGCTTCCACATTATTGCTCCCTGTTTCCTGACTAGAGGAGTAGGCGTAAGCACTCCAATTTGTGTAAGCTTGGGCTAAGTCCTGATCATTTTCCCAGTTTTGGGAGGCCATTAGTCCTTGGAGTCCTGCACCATAAGCCCCTGGTTTTGAACCAAAAACGCGATATTGCGATCGCTCGGCTGCTACTTCTAAAGATAAACCTTCTTGAGTCCATTGTTCAGTTTCTTTGCGAACTGTATCTGCTAGAGGATTTTGATCTGCTGGTTCATCTAAAGCCGAAACCGCTTTCACAGCTTGATCAAATAAGGTGATTAAATTAGGAAAAGCATCCCGGAAAAAGCCAGAAATTCTCAGGGTGACATCCACACGGGGACGACCGACAATTGATAAAGGCAAAATCTCAAAATCTACTACTCGTCGCGCTGCACCATCCCAAACGGGTTGCACACCAAGTAAAGCCAAGGCTTCGGCTATATCATCACCACCAGTCCGCATGGTAGCTGTCCCCCACAGGGATAAACCCAGGGTTTTGGGATATTCTCCATGTTCTTGGGTGTAGGTTTCAATCAGGGTTTCAGCGGCTTTTCTGCCAATATCCCAGGCGGTTTCTGTGGGTATGGCGCGAATATCAACGGCGTAAAAGTTTTTACCTGTGGGCAGGACTTCCGGGCGACCGCGGGTGGGTGCGCCAGAAGCACCGCTCTTGACGTATTTGCCATCAAGTCCCCGTAATAGGTTGGTGGTTTCTTCTGTGGTTTTTCGCAGGGCTGGGAGAAGTTTGTCGCTTATCCAATTTTGGGTTTCTGTTCCCTCGATTATTTGTTCTACTAAGTGGGCTGCTTCTATTTCTAGGAGGCCGATGACATCGCCGATGATATGACAGGATTTAAGTTTCGCGCAAAGGCGCAAAGGAGCAAAGTGGGTTATCGGTGGGGTGAAGGGGGTTGAGAGGTTGTCTGTGAGGGGGTCTATGTCTATTTGCCATTGTTTGGCGATCGCTCTGGTAATGCCGATATAATGGCGGTTGGGGATGCGGGCGATCGCTACTATTAAGTCTCGCAGTTGTGTTCCTTGGGGACATTGGCCGAATATGTGTAAGCCGTCACGGATTTGGGCTTCTTTGAGTTCGCACAAGTAACCGTCTAGGGAGTTTAAGATGAGGGTTTCAAAGTTGGTGATGTCTTTGGGGTTGGTAATTCCTAAGTCTTTATATAGGTTTTCTTTGATGACTAATTCTTGAATACGATCTCGTATTGTTGGTAAACGGGAAGGATCTAAACTTTCGGCTTCGTAATATTCATCAATTAGGTTTTCTACTTGTTGCAATGGTCCATATAATTCGGCGCGGGTCATTGGTGGTGTTAAATGATCAATTATTACGGCTTGGGCGCGTCTTTTTGCCTGTGAACCTTCTCCTGGATCATTAACAATAAATGGATATAAATGGGGCATTGGACCGAAGGCAATTTCTGGATAACAAGTATTAGATAAAGCCACACTTTTCCCCGGTAGCCATTCTAAGTTGCCATGTTTGCCAACATGAACTATGGCATCAGCATTAAAAGATTCTCGTACCCAATAATAAAAGGCTAAATAATTATGTGTTGGTTCTAAATCTGGCGCATGATAATTTAAACTAGGGTCGAGATCATAACCTCTTGATGGTTGAATACCGACGAAAACATTACCAAATTGAATTCCAGAAATGGGAAATGGTGATTGGTGATTGGTGATTGGTGATTGGGAACAATATTCTCCCCAACGTTCGATAATTTGTTTTTGAATGTTTATAGGTAAAGTAGCAAAATATTTTTGATATTCTGCTGTTGATAAACTTTGGTTGATTGGTTTCCAGTCTTTTCCTTCTGGATCATTAGTAACGCTAGATGTGAGAATTTGAATTAATTCGTCTCCGGTTTCGGGAATATTTTCTAGTTCATAACCAGCTAATTTTAAAGCCTTGAGAATTTCTACACAACTAGCAGGAGTGTCCAATCCTACGCCATTGGCAAGGCGGCCGTTGGTGTTGGGGTAATTTGCTAAAATTAGAGCTATGCGGCGTTCTTGGGGCTGTTTTACCCGCAATCGTACCCAGTTTGCAGCCAGTTGGGCGACAAATTCAATGCGATCGCTCACTGGTTCATAAACTACGACATCGGTTTCTAGTTTATGATTCCGAGTTTGCAAAGTTTTGAAAGACACAGCCCGGCTAATAATTCGCCCGTCTACTTCTGGTAATGCCACATTTATCGCCATATCACGGGGTGTTAAACCTTGTGATTGTGATTCCCATTGTTCAACGGAACTAGCGGAAAGAATTACTTGTAAAACAGGTACATTTAATTTTTCCCAAATTTCAGTTTGTGGTGTTTCTGTTTCTAAACTTGCTAGGGAAAAGCTGGTAGTATTCATCAATAAACTAACATGATTATTATTTTCTTCTGCAAACAATTCACATAACTTATCGCTGACACCAGGTTCACGTAATGAAGAAACAAAAACAGGTACAGGTTGTAAATTTTTCTCTATTAAAGCATTACATAAAGCATCAATAACTTTGGTATTTCCTGCTAAATAATGAGCGCGATAAAACAAAATCCCAACTTTAGGCTGATTCTTTCTTTCTTCTTCTTTCTTCTCCTGACTCCTCTCATACAATCCCACGCGGGGAACAGATTGGGGTGCTGGTGGATTAAATGCTGTTGATAGGACTGTATCAGTGATAAATTGCAACGCGTTGAAGAAATTTTCTATGCCACCTTCTTGAAAGTATTGCCAAATTTTCTGAACAATTTCTTGAGAAACTGTAGATTTGGAAATAAGATCAGGATCAAATCCGTCATCCCCTGGCATCACAATCAAAGTTGTGCCATTACGTTGTACAATTTCCTGGACTACTTCTAAACCATAAGCCCAGTAGGAACTTCCTCCTATGAGACGAAGCACAATTATTTGGGCAGATTCTAAAACTTGCTCACCATAAGCATCTATACTTATTTGTTGCTGTAGTTGTAATAAGTTGGCTACTCGAAGTTCAGGGAATTCTCTAGGTAATTTGGGAACTACAGCCGCTAGGGTTTGAATATCAGTATCGGCTGCTGTAATCAACACGAAAGGGGCGGGAGTTTGTTCAAGGAAAAATAAACCTTCCGACTGATTTAATCCGCCTGGTGTGGCGCTGATTCTGTGCATAGTTGGTAATTAATAATGGAAATTTTGAGTTTAAAACTTGGGCTTTTTTACGTTATTTTTAAATAAGGCAATAAATAAATTCATCAGTAAATATTAGTTTAACATTGATAACAGCTTGCAAATTTATCTGATAAATTTAAAACCATACTCAGTAATTTATAGTAATCCCTGATGGTCAAAAAAGCCGATATCAGCACTAAAAAATTAATCAGCCTCAGTCCCGAAAATTGGGTAAAATGGGTGACACAAATCCCCGACATTACCACCGGAGAAATTCTTAATTCCGAATTTCAATGGATAAGCAGAGAAAGTGATGTATTAGTCAAAGCCACCAGTCCCCAGTACGGCGAATTCCTTGTTCTCAATGAGTTACAATTACGGTATAAGCCAGAAATGCCCAAAAGAATGCGGGCTTATGCGGCATTAGCAGAGGAAAAATATGATCTTCCCACATACCCTGTATTAATTAACATTCTCAAAGAAAGTGAAACAGAAATTCCCAAACGCTATGAATCAGAGTTTGCTGGCTTACAAGCGCGACAAGACTATCATGTGATAAATCTTTGGGAAGTTGATGTAAAAATAGCTTTGAGTCAACCTATTCCCTCGCTGCTTCCCTTTGTACCAATTCTCAAAGGTGGTGGAGAAGAATCAACAGTTAGACAAGCATTGCAAATGCTTCGTGCTGATGAAAAATTGAGCCAGTTGGAAACGGTTATGGCTTTTTTTGCTACCTTTGTACTAGATAGCGCCTTAGTTCAACAAATTATGAGGTGGGATATGGCAATATTACAAGAGTCTCCTTGGTATCAACAGATTTTCAGAGAAGGTGAAAAACGGGGCGAAAGACAAGCTATACTGTCATCCATTGAACTAAGTTTAGAGATAAAATTTAGTCAAGAAGGTTTACAATTTATGCCCAAAATATCACAGGTTGCTGATTTAGAACAGTTAAAAAATATCCAAAGAGGCATTTTAACTGTAGATAGTTTTGATGAATTGCGGGAATTTATGCAAAGAAATTAAACTTCTGCTTTTATATGAGTATTCCCCCTTCAGTTGGGGGGATAATTTATGTAGATATTAATTTAATGAACAAGCATCTCGGACATATAAAGCTCAAAAGCAAATTGACTTAATAAAGTCCTCAAGTTCATAAAAATCTATAGAATCTAAATCTTTTGGATAAATCATTAACGTCAGTTTTCTGGTAATAAATTCTCTTTTTGATGCCACAACGAATGAAGTTATTATCAGCTTAGATAGCTGCATTCGAGAAAAACCACTACGAGCCAGATCAGAACCTATAATTGGTATTACTACATCTGTACCGTGGGATTTCAGACGAACTTCTTGCCAGAGTTTATCTAGCGAAGTTAAGATATCATCAGAATTTGACTTGACTGTTAAATTATTTCTCATATATCCGTAGGCAGTTAGGAAATAGCGTTTTTCATAAGAACCAAGCGTGATTGTAGTGCCAATGGGATAACGCCAAGCTTTCCCACGTTTTTTATCAGGATCTAAGTTACGATTACCAATGTATTCTTGAAGAGCAGTTTCAATATCTACATCTAGCTCATCCTGTTTACCTTTGTAAATTTGTTTGAGAAATTGACCTTGAACGCTAGAGTCTCTGATTACTTCTCCCAGTTCTGTGTCGAAAACATCATTGAAACCAATAACTAAATGTCCATTTTCTTGAAAGATGTCGCCAACTTTAATTTCAATATTTGTATCTGGTGAAGATAGGTTACAGGATACAGATATCTTAGGGAAATTTTGGATAATTGCAAAAGCAAGAGATATGAAAACCAGGCTTAAATAACCATCTAAGCCAAATTTAAGTTTTTCTGGAAGAAAAAAGCTGGCAGGCTCAAGAAATAACCAAAATGCACCAAAATTGCTGGAAAAAGAAATTACGAACCGTTTTAATCCAATTTTTTTGAACAGAGTGAAGTAAATACCTAAGATTGTAAATTTATTGTTCATAACTTGTTTCCAATTAGTAATGTTAATATATCAATTGGCTAGACAATACTATCAATTAGTCTGAACATAGTTGGCTAATTCATTGTAGCTGGAGATTCTTATACATTTTTTTGCTAGTTGAATGAGTCGAACTATATAGTTTGGAGGAGCTACACGTTCAAAGTCTTTTTGAGATCTTGTAGCAATTTCGTCATACCTTACAGCAGTTTCTTGTAATTGTGCATCACCCCCAAATAAGTCTGATATGCCAGTCCCATATCTTCCCTGTGGTATGGCAGCATCCTGAATCATTTTAAATATGAATCTTTTGGTTTCCCAACGCCATGTAAATGACCCAAAGTAAGGATACTCTTTGGATTGTTCAACTGATTTGAAAGAAAGTAGAAATTCAAAAAAATCAAACCAATCTCTATATCTTGCTTCTTCCTCTTTAGCATAAAGTTTGCTTTTCAGGAAGGGATCTAAATGGTCGCTAACAGGGTTAAAACGGCGTTCAAATCCAGGTTCTATCATTTGTGAAATATTGTGATAGAACACATATCTTGGATCTATTGCATCTATCAAAAAGCGATAACTACGATATTCACCTGAGTAAACTTGGCGAGATGTTACCTCTTTTAAGAAGTTGATTTTGCCTGCACGCAAAGCTGAAATTTCCAGCGTGTATAGTAGAATGAGTCCAGGGTAGGTTTTGATGTAATTAGTAGCCCATTCAGAGCCTTCAATTTTTCTAGTGCTGAGTCGCTCAATCCAGTCTCCAACAATATCTAGCCATTCAGGTGACGTTTCATCTGCATACCTTCCAATAGCAGCTAGGGCATACATAGACGGTGTTGTAACTTCTTCTATAACTTGTACAATCGCAGGAATAGTTTCGACACTTGGCTGCCGAGAAAACAGTTCAGCAAGTTCAGGTGAGGTAAGCACAGACTGTATTCTGGCGATTTCTTGCTCTTTCGCATCCTCCATATCTTGAACACCGAAGCGTGAATCTAGCAATGTTTTGACTGAAGTTTGTGCCTCGGAGAGAGTTTTGAATGATATCTCTGTATTGGAAGTCGTTGGTATTGTCTGAACAGGTAAACCAATCGCTTGCTCAGTAAGTTTTGCTTCCTGTTCTGCGGCACGTCGTTCTTTATCTTCTTGACTAAGTTTGTGAACAACAGATGAGATGTGTCCATACACTTTATCTCTAAATTCGTCTAGGCTGTTGTAGTTGTCAGTTAGTCCTTTGGTTTGTAATTCTTTTCTGTATATCTGTAATTTTTGATATTGTTCTTTGTCAATTCCAACTTCTGTTACTGGATCATGAAAGTAAACGAGGCAAGGTTTCCCTTGATTATTTGCTCGTTCAATTTCTTCAACTGTCCCAGAATCTGCTTCAGGAGTAGGTGTACCTAAGCGAGTACGGAATATACCAATCAATAAATCACAGCTATCAACCAATTGACTATTGATAACAGATTGTCCCCGTCCTTCAAGACTTGGTGTGGCATCTGTGTTCCAACGGATAGGCATTAAAATTTTTTTCATACCCATAGTATTGGCAGCATTCCATTTATAACTTTGCTCTCTGATGATTTTTTCTTCTTCTTCAACATCCCTGGGACTAGCAATGAGAATCCGATAAACTTTAGCTTCTACTGGCATATACGAAAGAGGATAGGATTATTATATAAATAATACACAAAATAGGTATTTACAATGGAATAAAATTTAAATAGTAGGTTTAGAGCTTACGTTCATGTACGACAATACAATTGACATACCACTATGCCAGCATATTTGTACTTTGGTGAAGACTAATTCTTTCTGAGTCGCGCCATTAAAAGAATGCGATCGCACAGTCTAGATCAACAATGGGTAAACTTTAACTATACAGAATACCCCCATAACCTAAAGAAGCCATTGAACAAGAAAGTCAAGTCACAGATGCTATAATTGCATTATTATGTGAAGAATTAGGAATTAAACCGCCGTTTTAATGGAGGATTTTATGCAAGTTAAAATTGAGTTACCTGATGAGTTGGGAAAACAACTTTTGGAAATGCCTGATATGCAGCTATTAATACAGAAAGCTGTGGAAAAAATATTATTAGAAGAGCAAAGCAGACGAGCCACCCATGATTTATTAATTGAACAGAGAGAATTGTTACACCAAACTAGCAATGATGAAATTTTGCCAATTACGCGATCGCTAGTTGGTATATTGAAAGGTTATCATGTTGATGTAGCAGACTATAAAAAACATTTAGAGGAGAAGTATCTTTGAAAATTGTATTTGATACCAATATTGTTCTTGATATTTTGCTAGAGCGTGAGCCTTTCGTTAGCTTCTCTATTAATTTATTTAATGCTGTTGAGCAGCAAATTATTCAAGGTTATCTTTGTGCGACAACGATAACTACGATTGATTATTTGTTAACTAAATCAATAGGAAACCAGTCAGCCAAGGTTTCTATTAATCAATTGCTTAATTTATTTGCGATTGCAGAGGTTAATGATGTGATATTGAAAGCGGCGATAAATTCAGATTTTTCTGATTTTGAGGATGCTGTTTTATATCATTCAGGCATTTATGCGGGTGTTGATGGTTTTGTAACTCGAAATAGCAAGGATTTTAAAACTGCTAGTTTGCCTATTTATAGTCCAACTGAATTACTCAGCATTATTCAAGAAATAAAGCATGACTGACAGTATTTTATTACAACTTTTAGACAATATCAAACATGATTAATTTACCAAAAGGATTAATCGTTTCCTGTCAAGCGCCTGTAAACTCCCCATTACATGATCCTTATATCATTGCCGCAATGGCAAAAGCAGCAGTTAATAATGGGGCTGTAGCTGTGAGAATTGACACTCCCAGTCATATTCAAGCGGTGCGGCAAAAAGTCCAAGTGCCGATTATTGGGCTGTGGAAACAAGTAATAACTGGCTCTGATGTATATATTACACCACAATTCCATCACGCTGTAGCCGTAGCCGCAGCAGGTGCAGATATTATTGCCATAGATGCTACTACGAGAAATCGTCCTGGTGATGAAAAGTTAGCAGATATTATTACTCTGATTCATCAGCAATTAAATAAGCCAGTTATGGCAGATGTAGATACCTATGAAGCTGCACAATTAGCTGTAAATGCAGGTGCAGATATTGTGGGAACTACTCTATTTGGCTATACTGCCCAAACTAAAAATTTCTCTCCTCCCGGTTGGGAATTACTCACCCAAATCATAGAAAATCTTGATACTTTTGTGATTTGTGAAGGTGGTGTTTCTTCCCCACAAATGGCTAAGAAAGCTTTAGATTTAGGGGCTAATGCTGTGGTTGTGGGTGGAGCAATTACCGGAATTGATTTGTTAGTTCAAGCTTATATTTCTACATTAGAAAATTAAACTTATCTGTAAGAGTTTAGCAATGTTCATTGGTGTCAATTTAAGCTCAAATCTTTACCATATCTCGTTCCTAGACTCTGACTAGGAATGCAGTTGATGAGGCTCTGCCTCTAATCTTATTAAAGGCAGAGCCTTCTAGCCCACATTCCCAGCCAGAGACTGGGAACGAGATAATACTTGAAAAATTTATTAGTCCGTTTTAACGGACTTTAGCTATGAGACAGGGAATTTATTCCCTGGCGTGTCTGGTTTCATCTCTATTTCATCTAAGGTTGGCATCTTTAGAGATGAACAGTATTTCGCTATTAATGATGGTTACTTACTCCCCAGAACTAACCCTGAAAACTAGCTTACCAGCATCACCGCTATTTACCACGGTGACAGAAGCATTAGGTAAAGTTCCCATTGTCCGATTAAATCGAATTCACCCCACTTGTGAAGATCATCATTTATATCTCAAATTGGAATCTTGTAATCCCGGTGGCAGTATTAAGGAAAAAAATGCGGCTTATCTGGTGAATGAAGCCGAAAAACAAGGTTTATTGCGAACAGGTGGAACAATTGTTGAATCTAGTTCTGGTAACTTTGGGATTGGGTTAGCAATTGTAGGCGCAACTAAGGGTTACAGGGTGATGATTGTGATTGATGCCAAAACCCCTGTAACAATGCGAAGAATGCTTACTGCTTATGGTGCAGAATTGGTAGAAGTGCCTTTGAGTGAGGCTGATACTCAGGGTTCAATGCAGGTGGCAAGAATGAAAAAAGCTCAGGAATTAGCCCTAAATATTCCTGATGCCTGGTATCCCTGTCAACATAAAAATCCTAGTAATACTGATGCCCATGAACTTTGGACAGCGCGGGAAATTGAAGCGGCTTTTGGCGGTGCGCCGGATGCTATAGTGATTGGAGTCAGTACAGCCGGACAGTTAGGCGGTATCAGTCGCTATTTTAAACGGTATTATCCCCAAACAAGAATTATCGGTGTAGATGTGGCAGGGTCGGCGATTTTTGGGACTCCCAGACACCCCTATAAGATGACTGGACTGGGTTTATCCTTCGTTCCCCCCAATTTTGACCCGCAAATGTTAGACGCGGCTTATAGCGTGGATGATGGTTTGGCGTTTTCTGTTTGTCATGGTTTGGCTAAACAGGAAGGGATGCTTTTAGGTGCTTCCACTGGTGCAATTGTGGCTGCTGCTTTAGCAGATGCCCGAAGATTTACTAAACCCCAAACTATGTTACTACTTAACCCTGACCGGGGCGATCGCTATTTGGAAACAGTTTACAATGCCGATTGGTTAACAGCACAAAATATCAACATCCTTCAACATTCCCATCTCACCGCAGCAATTGCTAATCTTCTACCTGTACCATTGGATATTGTTGGTAGGAGTCAAGAGTGAAATTACAAGAATCTCAATCAGTTAGTTTAGGGACTTTATGGCGGGAATTTTTGCCTTTATCCCTCAGTGATGTAACTATGGCCTGTGGTGATCCGATGATGACTACTACATTGGCTCATCTTCCTGATGCTCAAAATAACTTAGCGGCTGTAGGTATTGCTAAATCTTTGGCGATATTTTTTGAAAGTCCAATTATTATGATTTTGCACGCTGGTAATGCTTTAGCTGGTTCTCAAGATTCACGCAAAGCATTATGGCGGTTTACATTATTGGTGGGTGGTGGACTAACTTTTTTATTAAGTTTGTTGGGACTACCGATCATATTTAATTTTGTCGGTGTGAGTCTGTTCGGCATACCATCTGCAATATTAGCTACAGTCAGTCAAGTATTATTACTAATGGGCGGTTGGCCATTTGCGATAGCTTGGCGGCGTTATTTTCAAGGACTATTAATTTATCATGGTCAGTCCGGTGCTGTGGCTAAAGCTAGTATTTGCAGGTTATTGACTTTAGCAGTAATCCTCACATTCGGGTTTTTCTACCAAATATCTGGGGGCGTAATTGCTGGCTTAGGGCTTATGGGCGGGGTGATAGTAGAAGCTATCGTTGTCACAATTTTTGCCTATCGTTCTGGGGCAATTTTACCGCCACAAATAGAACAACCTAATTTACCTCGCAATTTAGCACAGGTATGGAAATTCTATCTCCCCTTGGCTAATTCTATGATGGTGGTATGGGGAGGAAGGGCGGTATTAATTAGCATTCTTGCCCGCGCTGAAGATGCGACAATTGCCATTGCGGCTTGGTCTGCGGCTTGGGGGTTAGTGCTGGTAATTGCCAATTCTACCCGGATGGTACAGCAAATGGTGATTAAATATCGCCATCAAGTGAGCGATAAGCAATTACTGACTTTTGCTATGAGTGTGGGTGCTGCTTGTTCCAGCCTACTATTATTAATGAGTTTAACACCCATAGGCGATCGCATTGTCCAAAGTTTTATCGGCAATGATCTTACCTTAGCTAAAAGTATTAAACCTGTACTTTTGATTTGTGCAATTGTGCCATTATTTGTGGCCTTACAGAATGCAATTCAGGGGTTTTTAGTGAGTGAAAATCGTACAGGTCATGTGAATCTATCTACATGGTTAGGAACAGGAACTTTATTAATAATTTCCACTTTTGCTATTAACAAAGGTATGAATGGCGCAATAGCCGCTGCTATTGCCATGATTACATCTATGTTAGTTGAAATTAGCTGTTTACTTTGGAAAAGAGTGGCAAAATCACAGTAAATGTACTGCCATTATTCACATCACTTTGTACTTCTAATTTGCCTTTGTGATTTTGGACAATTGCTAAAGCGATCGCTAAACCTAATCCAGATCCTCCTGTATGACGAGAACGATCTGCATGAACTCGATAAAAGCGATTAAAAATGTGGGGAATATCTGAAGTAGGAATACCAATACCTGTATCCTTTATAGTAATTAAACCTTGATGATCATTAGTTGTCAGATTAATTATTACTTCCCCAGATTCAGGAGTGTATTTAATAGCATTGCTAACTAAATTCAACAACATTCGATAAATTTGACCTTCATTACCTTGAATATAGAGATAAGATTCAATCGGAATATTACTAGATAATAAAACTTGGGCATTCATGGCTACTGGCATTAATTCTTCTTCCACATCTGCCACTAAATCATTTAAACAAATTTCCTGCAATTTTGCTTCTTGTAACCCACTTTCTACCCTAGATAATAATAACAAATCCTGGGTTAAAATTACTAATCTTTTGATTTGTCTCTCCAAAGCTTTTTGAGTTTCTGGGTTAATTGAATTTGTTTCGACAATTGTTTGTAAAGATGTAATCGGAGTTCTTAATTCATGTGCCGCGTCAGCCGTAAATTTTTGTAATTGTTGATAGGATTTTTCAATTGGTCGCATAGCTAAACCTGCTAACCACCAACCAGCACCACCAATTAAGATCATAGAAAAGGGAACACCCAATCCTAATAACCAATGTAGACTATTCATATAGTCATTTAATCGTTGTATAGATCGCCCTACTTGTAAGTATCCCCACAATTGATTTCCCTTGATTTTTAAGGGCATTAAATGTAAATGATATAGTTCACCATTGCGATTTTGAATATCGTACGAATGATGAATTTGCAGATTAGGGGGAAACTCATCGGGATTATTACCAATAGCTGCAATTACTTCTCCTGATAGTGTTAAAAACCGGAGATAATATCCTTCTGCTAATAAACCCAGTAACTCTGATTCTGATTTAATTGGTAAACAAGGTTGTTGTTTAAAACAAATTCCTGGTAAAGATTTCTGAGTCGTAATAGATAATTCTCCAGGAATTTTTAACTCTGTCTTTAATTTGTCCTCAAATACCTTGCCAAAAACTTCTAACTCTCGATCAACTGTGCGAGTAAAAGCTTGTACCATAATAATATGAGCCATGCAACCACATATTAATAAAGTTGATCCCATCACACCAGCATAGGTAAAGGCTAATTTTAACCGAGAATTATTAAAGATTGAATTATTAGGCATCTGATTTAAGATTTTGTAAATATAAGATAAGATCCCCGACTTCTTACATTAATTGATAATTTATTGACAAGATAAAAAAAGAAGTCGGGGATCTCAACTCTGGTAACATACCATCTATTATCCACAAAAACGATAACCAAAACCTCGCATAGTTTCAATGGCTTTAGGAAAACCACATTCTAATAATTTGCGTCTTAGTAATCTCACTTGTGCAGCCACAACATTACTCACTGTATCACTTTCAAAATCCCACAATCTAGCGCGAATTTGTTCATGAGTTAGGATTTGTTGAGGATGCTGCATTAAATATTCTAGTAGTTGAAATTCTTTGGCTGTAAGGATAATTGGTAAAGAAGGTTCTAATCCTAAATTCACAACTGAAAAATTACTATAATCTAACATTAATGAACCTATTTGTAATTGCGGTGGTTGAAAATTTGGTAATCTTCTTTGTAATGCCCTTACCCGTGCCAATAATTCTGCCATCCCAAAAGGTTTAACAAGATAATCATCTGCACCCGCATCTAAACCCGTAACCCGATCATTCATGCTATCTCTAGCTGTTAATAGCATAATTGGTAATTGATTTTTTTGCCCTCTTAATCTTTGACATAATTCCAATCCTGATAACTTGGGTAACATCCAATCTAAAATTGCAATTTCATACCTTTGTGGTACCTCATATCTTGCACCTGGAAATAGTAATGTCAATTCCGTGACTAAATGCTAGGGGACGAAGGCGTTCAATATCAAGTAATAATAAAGACAATAATAAAATAGGAAAAAAAGTGGACAGAGCAA
>Ga0208857_1000025_pt1 | contig 37780 bp, 37 predicted proteins | sample LakMenEpi05Nov12_FD_150674 | JGI IMG/M metagenome (GOLD analysis project Ga0208857, IMG submission 150674) | Freshwater microbial communities from Lake Mendota, WI - 05NOV2012 deep hole epilimnion (SPAdes) | ecosystem: Environmental > Aquatic > Freshwater > Lake > Epilimnion/Euphotic zone ... | reverse complement strand
GAGCAGGGAACTAGCTACGCATTCCAGGGTGTCGTGACTCAAAAAACGTAGTCAGTTAAGACTTAGACTGGTCAGTACAGCTTGCAATTTCTTACAAGCTCAGTCCCTTTAGGGCTGAGTTACTGACTGCCAAGAAGCACCTTACTCCCATACATAATAACTTCCCAAGGGGATAAGTTCAACAGGGGAATTAATGATATCTTCAGTTTTTATGTTCTCGTGATCTGAATATGACACATAACCTTAGCAACAGACTAAGTCTAAATGATGTCTAGGACAAGCTACGCTGAAGCATCTTGGGAATAATGGGGTGCAATCAACATCAAAATTCTCCGAATGCTATACTTTTCCCTGTTCCCTGATTCCATGAATGAATTTAATTTTATTCAACTACTTAAACCCCGTCCAAGTTGAAACCTATAGTTTTTTCTACAGCAAAACTCAAGTTTTCAAGATGGATAGGGTATATATGATAATAAATCAAGCAATTTGATACTTAGGAGTATTAAAATGGGACTGAATGAAGAATTAATGAATTCTGGTCATAAGGACTTGATTGTCCAAGACTGCTGCACCATGATAGACGCACAACTGGCATCTAAATCAGGCATAAGCGGTATGGCCATGAAAGCCGCCTTTGCTGCACTCAAGGGAATTCAACCGGGTTATATCACCAATGTGGTTGAGTCCCTCCTACCAGTTTGCTTAACTGCAATTGATCCCATTTGGAGTGAAGGAGTGCAACAGGGTGAACCGGTGGAATACCTCACAGCCCATAGTAATCAGACCGCAAATGCGCTGCTAGGTGTAACTGATGCCAGAGTTAAAAATACCAAACGCCAACTTGTGCGAGGAACTTACGAAAAATTCCGTAATTCCGCAGAAAAACACGTACAAGAGGCAGTACCAGATTTTGCTCAGGTGATTGGTAGGTATGTTAATAACTAGCTGAAAAATAGAAGTTAGTTTTTAAGTCTTCAGATGCGCTTCCACATAAATAATGGAAGCGCCTATCACCAAAAGCCGATTTGCTGATATATTCCTTCATGATATAATCGTCTGCTGAGGATATTGAGTTAAAAAGTCCCTAATTGAGCCAGAAACATGAGTTTTTCAAGACTCTAAAAGTTTCAATCTAACCAATGTGCCTGCGCTCAAAAATAAATCCAACTATGATATAAAGTTAAAGGAGAATTAGATTAATGACACTTACCTATGGAACAGAGGGATGTCTCCGGATTGGTCAGCAGGCTCCCGATTTTACAGCAACAACCGTAGTAGATCAGGAGTTTAAGTCAATTAAATTGTCTGACTATCGTGGTAGATATGTTGTTCTGATGTTCTACCCCTTAAATTTTACCTTTGTTTGTCCCACTGAAGTTACAGCATTTAGCGATCGCTACGCAGAATTTAGCCAACTAAATACAGAAATTTTGGGTATTTCCGTTGATAGTGAATTTTCTCACCTCGCTTGGATTCAAACAGATCGTAAATCTGGTGGAGTCGGTGACATAAATTATCCCCTAGTTTCTGACATCAAAAAAGAAATTAGTGCCGCTTATAACGTTCTCGATCCCACTGCTGGTATTGCTTTACGCGGTTTATTTATCATAGATAAAGATGGCATTCTACAATACTCCACTATTAATAATCTAGCCTTTGGTCGGAATGTAGATGAAACCCTGCGAACATTACAAGCAATTCAGCACGTTCAGTCCCATAGCGATGAAGTTTGTCCTGTTAATTGGCAACCTGGGGACAAAACCATGAATCCTGATCCCGTGAAGTCTAAAATTTACTTTGCTGATATTTAGAGAATTGGGAATTTGGTAATTAAACTTTTAATTTTGAATATCTTATGCTGACTTCAACTGATTTTACTGGCTTATTTAACGAGCGATTTTTCCATAATTTTCTCCCTATACCCGCGTTAGATAATTTCAGATTGGGTATAGGCACACCGGATTTTAAATTATCAGATATTACTAACAATACTGTTGTTAAGCTATCTGATTTTCGAGGTAAACAACCTGTATTAATTGCCTTTACCAGAATTTTTACCGAAAAGCAATATTGTCCATTTTGTTATCCCCATATTCAAGCCTTAAATGAAAATTATGAACAGTTTAAAAATCGGGGAATTGAAGTTTTATTAATTACTAGCACCGACAAAAAGCAAAGTCAAATAATAGTTCAAGACTTGGGCTTAAAAATGCCATTATTGAGTGATTCCAGTTGCCATACATTTCGTACTTATAGAACTGGACAGGCATTAGGAGCGCCATTACCAGCACAATTTATCTTAGATAAAGATGGCAAAATGCTCTACAGACATTTATTTTCCTTCTTAGATCATAATGCCAGTGTAGAGACACTTCTAGAAAAATAAGTAGGGCTTGCTGAAAAAGTCTTTTCGTGAGGGCTAGGAGTCAGGAGTCACCGAGTCAGGAGGAAGAATTAGAAAGAGATAAGAATTGGCATCAGTGGTAAGCTGGGAAGTGTAAGCATTCAGCCGTCAGCTATCAGCTATCAGCAAGAGTTGAATTGATAAGCATTCTGAATATTAATTACTGATGTCAGTTTTCCTATTTCAAAACCCCTAAAATCCAGTTTTAGCTGACTGCTGACTGCTGATAGCTGAATGCTTACTGGGAAGTTTATTTTGGCTTTTCCTGGACTTGAGACGTAGATTTTTTAACATAACGTCTATTAAATATTTCTGAAGATTTTTGATAATCTGCAAGAGCGCCTTGATAATCACTAATCAGAGTGCGAGCTATGGCACGATTTGTGTAGGCACTGAAATTATCAGGATCAATCAAAATAGCTATACTTGATACTTTTATAGCTGATTGATAGTCTTTTAAAGCATTAAAAATATTTGCCTGAATAGAATACCCATAACTATTGTTAGGATCAAGACGAATAGCTTGTTTAGAAGATTCTAATGCCGCTTCATAGTTTCCTAACTTTAGATAAGCCATACCTTGATGAGCATGAGTAATAGCATAGTTAGGATTAAGACGCATAGCGCGATTAAAATCCTCAAGGGCTGCTTGATTATTTTGTAACGAAATCTGAGTCCAGCCACGATTAAGATAACCATCCAAATAATTAGGATCAATAGCAATAACTTGGTTAAAATCTACAAGAGCTTCTGAATATTTTCTTAACCATGTGTAGACATATCCCCGTTTAAAGTAAGCTTCTGAATATTTAGGGTCAAGCTTGATTGCTTGATTAAAATCTTCCACCGATTCTTGATAATTATATTGATCAAGTTTAGTAATACCCCTAGCATAAAAGTCTCTTGCTGACTGAGGATTACTTAAACGAGTATCAGGAGGTTCATTCGTAGAACTCTGATGTTTTTGAATCGGAGTATTTTTAATACTTGGTTCACTTATAGCTAAAAAAGTATTAACAGGAATCCCCGCATTAAATCCTGTCTTCTGAGTCACGATTTCTCCTGTTTCTGTTTTATTCTTGGCTGATGTATCAGCTAATCCATGAATTGCCACAACTCTACCAATAATATTAAACACAGGACCACCACTATTACCAGTTATAGTTCTGGCATCGTAAATCAAACCATAGCCATTAATAGGACTATTATTCCGAGAAACAACTATTCCCTTGGTAAAAGCAAAGTCTCTGGCAGATCCAACTTTACCAAATACGGCTGGAAACCCACCAACAAAGATATCCGTACCCTCTACCATCTCATCAGAATTGCCTAAAGTAGCAATGGGATAATCTTCTGTAGCCACAAAAGTAGCTAAAGCTAAATCTGGGTCGTTTCTACCCTTCTGCAACACTTTGATATCTTTAACAGCATAATCTTTCCCTGTATTTGTCCGAATAGAATAAGTAATGTCTTTAGCGCAAACAATTTCTCCCGGTCTGTCTAACACATCACACACCACATGATTAGCTGTAAGTACGGTATAAGTATTACCTTGTCTAGCAATAATTACACCTGAACCTCCAGGAGTAATATCACCCTCTGCATTAATTTGGACTGAGGTGTTTTTGGCAATTTGGGCAATCTTTTGGAGACTGATAGGATCAGCAGCAGGTGTTGGGATAGAAATGACAATAGCTGCCACTATTGCCGTAGTCAAAACTGGATAATTTACCCTAGTAAAATATAAACTCATATGCTTAATTATTTTTGTAAATTCTGGTAATGACAGAAATTCGGTTTAATTTCTGTATCTCTGGCAGGAGACGTAAGCAGGTTGGCGTTAAAAATTGCCCTTGTCGTTACAACAATTTTTAACATCAACCCACTTATAGCAACTTCAATTAATAGTTACAAACCACTAGATTTATTTTCAACAGCAGGTTTTTTGGTAGTTTGCCGCAGTGAGCGATTAGCTTTCTTGGTGAGTAAATCGCTCAATCTAACCTTTACACGACCTTGTGTTTCCCGAATTACACCAGCGCTAGAACCTTTACGACTGATTTGGATGATTTGGGCAAGAATTTGGTCTGCTTTCTTGGCATTTTCGGGTTTGAGGGTAAACAGAGTATTGCGTCCATTACAACCAGTATCATTTGCAGAAACTACGCAAATGACAGTGTTCTTATTAACTCGACCGTTCATTAACACAACATCTTTGAGGCTACCCCCACTTTCAGCTACGGCCGCATTTAATTTCGGTGTGACGATTTGGCAACGACTTTGAGGAGTAAATTTCTCACCAAAGTGTTTTGAAGATGCTGAAGTCCAGATAATTACAGGGATTGGCTCTCCACCAGGTCGCTGACCCACTGTAGCCACGTTACCATCACCTTGGGATACACAGGTAAATTGAGTTCCAGTGTTGGCTTCCTCCGATGGGTCTACATCTGCCACCGGACTACTGTTGCTATTATTGACTTCGTTGTTGCCATTATCTAATGGTGGTAAGGCTTGAACTGAAGATCCCAAGGCAACAATGCTGGATATGGCTAAGGTAGCAACTAAAATTGCTGTCTTCAATTGATGTTTCATAAAACCTCGTAAATTTTAAAAGTAAGAAGAAATTAGACTTTTCCTTTCTCTGGTTGAGGATAAGTAATCGGACAGAATTAATTACACACATTGTTTTTCTGTCCCCGGTTCCCTGAAGAACCGATTGAATTTAATTTGGTTCAATTACTTATGAGTAATTACAAACCACCAGAGTTATTTTCAACAGCAGGTTTTTTGGTAGTTTGCCGCAGTGAGCGATTAGCTTTCTTGGTGAGCAAATCGTTCAATCTAACTTGCACACGACCTGTTGTTTCCCGAATTACACCAGCGCTAGAACCCTCACGACTGAGTTGCATCATTTGGGCAACAATTTCTTCAGACCGCTTGGCGTTTTTTGGGTTTAAGGTGAAGAGAGTATTAGTCCCATCACAACCAGTATCACTGATAGAAACTACGCAAATGACGGTTTTCTCTCCGACTCGACCGTTCATCAATACAACATCTTTGAGACTACCCCCACTTTCAGCTACGGCCGCATTTAATTTCGGTGTGACGATTTGGCAACGGCTTTGAGGAGTAGATTTCTCACCAAAGTATTTTAAAGATGCTGAAGTCCAAATAATTACAGGGATTGGTTCTCCACCGGGTCGCTGACCAACTGTAGCTACGTTACCATCACCTTGGGATACACAGGTAAATTGAGTTCCAGTGTTGGCTTCCTCTGATGGGTCTACATCCGGCATGGCGGTACTGTTACTATTATCATCTGTATTATCCACAGGTGGTAAGGCTTGAACCGTAGATCCCCATGACAAAATACTGGATAGGGCTAAGGTGGCAATTGTGATAGCGAAGCCCGACCTCGGAATCGTTGTTTTCCATTGATGTTTCATAAAACCTCGTAAATGTTTAAAGTAAGAGGAGATTAGACTTTTTCGTTTTCTGACTAAAAAGGTGGAAATAATTGATAAAGAACAAAAACACAGATCCTATAAACCCCCTTTTTTCGGACGGGAAGCTCTGTTGGCGGAATTGACTAAAGCTTTGAGGTTGCCATTACTCTGATTATATTCGTAACTATTGGCTGTTAAGTCAGGATGGGGCATAACACAGTATTGTTTACCACCCATCATGATGGTAATTACTTGGCTGCCAGAGGCACAGGAAATGGGTGTTAATTCCCATTTTTGTAGCAATGCGATGTTGGGATCATTGGCTGATAAATCATCGCTTTGGGAGGAATACGGTGTTGATCTTTGGCTGTTACCTATTTCGACTGAACCAGCAATGCGTGAGGAATCAACATTGTTACCAACAGCAGAAATGGAGTTTTTGGTAGCATTGTAGAGGTTGTAACGACCATTATTGCTGATACTATTGCTACCAGGATTATTGTTAGTACCCAGATCCGGTGAAGCATTCAGAATGAGGACAATACCATCCCGTTGATTATTCTGAATTACATTTTTACGCAGTAAAGGTTTGGCTGATTCAGAGATGACCATACCATCTTTATTTTGGACTATTTGATTTTCTGTGATTAAGGGTGTGGAAGTATCACCAATAGCTAAACCAAAGCCATTATTTTGAAATAGATTATTGCGAATTTCTCCCCGGCTTGATTTTGTGATAGCAATGCCATTGGCACTGTTTTGCACAAATTGGTTATTTTCAACTCGAGGATTTCCCGTGCCTGTGACAAATACACCTTCCCTGAAGTTGTTAGTAAATGTATTGTTTATGATTATGGGGTTGCTTGATTCTACCCATAGACCCGTACCCCTTTCATTGGTATTGGTGACTGTGATACCAGCAATTGTGGTATCTTGATCTGCCAGGATGGTAATGTTCTGTTTAGCGAAGGTGCGACTGATATAAATACCACCACCGGAAATAACTACTCTTCTACCTTTGCTTGATTCGTCACCCCGTAATGTTATTCCTGGTTTGAGTAATATAGGGAATGTTTCGCTGCTATAGTTGCCGGGAGCTAACTGAATCACTGAACCCGGTTTAGTCTGACTCAGTGCGAAGGTAATGGTTTTGTAAGGAGTTGTTGCAGATGTGCCAGCCTCAGCAGTATTTACACCAGTAACTGGATCAACATAAATTACCTGTGCAACGGTCGGCAATTGCGCCTGGACTGGAAAAGTGAAGATTAAGGAACTAGATATAGCTAAGTTCGCCAATAAAACAGAGGTTTTTGATCTAAACTGGCTGCTCATAAGTACATCCTTGATTTGATGAGTGTATCCTTCCATGACTTAATACGAATTAAACCATAAATTCTCTGATAAGACAAGTAAAACTGATAACGAAATTGGGTGAAAACTCCGATAGTTTAGGATGACTTTAGTCATAGAGAACCCATCAAAAGCCAAAAAGTTTTGATGGGTGAGTGGAGAACCCCGTTAAAAAGAGAGATTAAAGCGTCAAGTCAGTTCAATTTGAGAATCATCACCAATTAAAAAGCGTAATGCTTTAGGACGACGGGGGGCAATACTTAACTGGGCGCGTTGTCCAATTAAACTATCAATAATTCGTTGCTGAATTCCAGTAATTTTAGCACCTTCTAAAACCACGCTGTGTTCTAAATCTGTTTCTATGAGTGTTGAATTATCGGCAATACTACTATATGGACCGATAAAACAGTTTTCTAAATAGCAATTATTACCAATTACCACGGGTCCGCGAATTGTACAGTTGATGATTTTAGACTCAGTCCCAATTTGCACTCTGCCAGTAATTTGAGTTTTCGGATCAATATCGCCTAAAATTGATTTTTTCAAATAGGTATCAAGAATGAGACGATTAGCTTCTAATAAATCATCTTTTTTACCTGTGTCTAACCACCAACCGTCAAGATTACAAGCTAAAACTTCTTTTTCTTGATCTATTAAACATTGAATTGCATCAGTAATTTCTAATTCTCCTCTAGCTGAAGGTTTAATCAGAGAAATCGCATCATGGATAACTGGCGAGAAAAAATAAACCCCTACCAATGCTAAATTTGACGGGGGAACTTTTGGCTTTTCAATTAACTGTAATACTTTGCCTTTTTCGTCTACCTTTGCCACACCAAAAGCACTAGGATTTGTGACTTCACGTAACAGAATCAAAGCATCTGGTTGTTGTTGAGTAAATTTATCTAAAAATGAACTTAAATCTCCTTGTTGAATCAGGTTATCTCCCAAATACATGGCAAATGGGGAATCTCCTAAAAAAGTCTGGGCAACTTGGACAGCTTGAGCTAATCCTGCTGGCTTTTCTTGTAAAATATAGGTGATATTAACACCGAATTTTTCGCCATTTCCAGTTTTATTCTTGACTTCTGCCCCTGTTTCTGGGCTGATAATAATACCAATGTCAGTAATCCCCGCAGCAGCCATTTCTTCAATGCCGTACCATAAAATTGGTTTGTTGGCAATTGGAACAAGTTGTTTTGCTCCTGTATAAGTTAAGGGGCGTAATCTTGTCCCTTTTCCACCGGATAAAATCAGTGCTTTCATAGAGATTTTCCTTGTAATTCTTTTAACATTAATCTTAGTTCTTGTCGCCAATGAGGAGGATAAGTTCCTAAGATTTGAGATATTTTCTCACAAGCTAAGACAGAATAAGCAGGACGTTTTGCGGGTGTGGGATATTCGGGGGTAGTAATGGGAATAATATTGGCAATTTTCAGGGGGAACCCGAGTTTTTCTGCTTCTTCAAAGATTGCTATGGCAAAGTCATACCAACTGGCTACACCACTATTTGTATAGTGATAAATTCCCGCATTTTCTGAGGTTAATTGGGGGATAATTTGGGTAATTGTTGAAGCTATATCTTGCGCCCAAGTAGGACTACCAATTTGATCGGCAACTACTCTAACTTCTGATCTTTCTTGACCAACTCGTAACATGGTTTTTACGAAGTTGCTTTTTCCATAAGTTCCATAAACCCAAGCTGTCCGCAAAATTATATGGTGGGGACAATTTTGTTGAATTGCTATTTCTCCCGCTAATTTTGTTTGTCCATATACACTCAATGGATTGGTACTATCTGTTTCTCGATAGGGATAATGACTATTACCATTAAATACGTAATCGGTGGAAAGATGAATTAAGAAACTTCCTAATTTTTGACTTTCTTCAGCGATAATTTGCGGGGCGACAGTATTGATCAGGTGAGCATTTTCTGGTTCATTTTCGGCTTTATCTACTGCGGTATAAGCAGCAGCATTGATAATTATTTCGGGTTGGGTTTCTCTGATAATTTGGCGTAATTTGTCAGGGTGAGTTAAGTCTATTTCTGGACGGGCAAGGGCAATAACTTTGTAGTTAGATGCTAGGGTATGTTGTAGTTCTGTACCAACTTGTCCGTTACTACCTATTAGTAATATTGATTTACTCATAAACTTCGGCGTTTTTAAAGGTTGAAGCGTTACCATCTTTAGCTGATAAAATTGGGGGTGTTTCTAGAGGCCAATCTATAGCTAAATCTGGATCATTCCAAAGGATAGCGCGATCGCCTCCTGGTGTATAATAATCTGTAGCTTTATAGATAACTTCGGCAATTTCTGACAACACCAGAAAACCGTGAGCAAAACCTGCTGGTATCCACAATTGGCGTTTGTTTTCGGCACTGAGTTCGTAACCTACCCATTGTCCAAAGGTAGAGGAATTTTTTCTAATGTCTACTGCAACATCAAAAATTGTCCCAACAATGGCGCGGACTAATTTACCTTGAGGTTGGATGCTTTGATAATGCAATCCTCGCAGCACATTGTATTCAGATTTGGAGTGATTATCTTGGACGAAGTTGGCTGTGATTTCCAGTTTTTCTGTGAATGTTTTTTGATTGTAAGATTCTAAGAAAAAGCCCCGTGAGTCTTGGAAAACTTGGGGTTCTAGGAGGAGGATATCAGGAATAGAGGTGGGGATAATATTCATTGAATGGTTGAATATTTTCAAGAACACTTAAAACAATATCACTATTTCAATTTGACTATATAATTTGTTTATGAATAAATGTAGTTGCTTTAATGCGAGGATTAAAACTAGCTCCAGTTCGATTAGTCACAATCCACAAAAAAGATCGCCCACAATCTCGCATGACTCGCAGCAGAGATTCTGAATTGTCACCCAATGACGGCACAGCAATAGGTGTAACCACAATCCCTTGACTACCAAGGACAATAGTAGCGATAGCCCTTGATCTTCGGATATGATAATCCGATGTAATTAAATAAAGATGCTGTAACTTACTGTCAGCAAATTTGTCTACCAGTGTTGTAAAATTAGTTACTGTATCTGTCGCCCTGCCATCAAACCGTAATTGCCGATTAGGAACACCAAACTTTTCAAAAATCAGGCGATTATAATTTAAGTTTGATTCAAAGTCAGAAACCCAAATATCTAAATTTCTGTGAGATTGCCAGAACTGGGCAGCAAATTCCATCCGACTACCATTACCACCCAATACAAAAATTGCTTGGGGTACAGGAACTTGGTGAAAGGCGATCGCTATCCTAACAGGAATTATGCCCACTAACCCCAACATGATCCCGAAAACAAACCAAGCTAATTTAACCTTCCATTTCATAGGCTATCAAGTTCTACATAATTCTTCTTCCTCTTTCTTCCTCCTTCTTTCTTACTCCTGACTCTTAACTCCTGACTTCTGACTCCTGACTCCTGACTCCTGCTATAGCTTCCAAAACCGTTCCCCGCAAACACACCCGATCTAAATTTGCGCCATTTAACTTCACTGCATCTAATTCAGCACAGAGTAAATTAGCTCCGGTCAAATCAGCCCCTGCTAAATTTGCTGCTCTTAAATCTGCTTCTTCAAGATTCGCTTCAATTAGTACAGCACCTTGCAAATCTGCACCGCTTAAATCTGCACCTTTGAGATTAGCTCCCGTCAAATTTGCACCCCGTAAATCTGCACCTCGCAAGTCAACACTCTGCAAATTCACACCCTGCAAATTAGTACCACTTAAAAAAGCACCGGCTAAACACGCATCGTTGAGGATTGCTCCCATCAAGTTACTACCTCGTAAGTTACTACCACGTAAGTCCGCACTTGTCAAGTTAGCCTGCATCAAGTTTGCACCCATGAGGTTAGCCCGTAAGTCGGTTTCTTGCAGGTTAGCCCCCATTAAATTTGCACCTTCAAAATGACCACCATCTAATTTAGAACCAGTGAAGTCAGTCCCCACCAGTTTAGCCCCTGCTAAATTTATCTTCCTTAAATCTAGGTGAGATAGATCCTCATCTTCTAAATTTGCCCCGGGGAGTTGTTTGTTTTGTCCTAATCTAATGGTTTCTATATTCATTTGCTGTACACTGAAATCTGCTCACTACTTTTGCTGTCGGCATCCCAACGGGAGTCAAGTAACCATAAACCGCTGCTGACCTTGGGTGTCATTATCGGTAAATCAAGCCCCTGTTGTAAACCCATTACTAATAAACCTAATGTATCTACAAGTTTAGGATCAAAGCGGGTAGATTGTTGTTTTCGGCACTGATCTAAGGCTTGAGAAAATATATCTGCTCCCCCTTTGCTAGAGTATTTATACTGGTTAACTTGTAGCTGAAATTCTGCAACCAATGATAAAATTCTTGATTCTAAAGGAATATCATCACCAGCTAAACCGGCGGGTTCGCCTGTACCATTCCACCATTCGCTTTGGTGGGTGATAATTTGAGCTATAGCCCGTAGTCTTGGCATGATTCGTAATGCTTGCGCTGCTGGTACGAGAGGACAAGCCAGGGGACAACTAGGAGATTGTTCTTGATAAGCTGTTGTTATATGACTGGGACTAATCAGGCTTTCGGCTTTTTGCATTGGGTCTAAGCGATGTAACAAAGCAGCTAGGCGTAATCTTTTAATTTGCCATGCGGGTAAATCCAATAATTGCCCCATTGTTTCGGCGAGAGATGCTACTTCTGAAGCGGCGGCAGGATTGCGGCTATCTGCTAGATCAATCAATTGTGCCATTCGCAAAAATGCCTGAATTTCGTTAGATACCAAGTTACGATCTAGAAATTTTTGGTGAGATGCTGTGAGAATAGGTAAGTTACCTTGTCCGGTTTTGAGGTAATCAACAACACGAGAGACAACGGTAGCTACTTCTTCTCCTGGACAGATAGCTGGGTGAATTGCTTGTTTATATTGACTTAGTTTGAGTGCTAGTTCAGGATGATAGTCTTTGATATGAGCGATCGCTAACTCTGCGGTTTCTTCCACTAATTCCGGTTCAAATGTCCATAAACCGTAGAATTTACGCTCTAAATCGCAAGTTGGCAAACCATCCTTCCCATAGTCAGCTTCAGATAACTCTTGACAAATTACCATAGCTGTGTAGTCAGGAGCTAAAATCATCAAATGCCACTCCTGCGCCACAGGATCATCAGCAGCTAATCCCACCAAATCAATATTAGGTAATTGACCAGTAGGATGTTCGGCAAAACCAGCATCAGCCGTTGCCATAATCACAATTTCCCGGCTGTGTTTTGCGATATCTGCGTATCTTTGAGCCTCTTCCAGATACCATTTACCCTGCTGGAAAGCCGTAATCACTAAAGGATCATTATCTTTCGTTAAAATATGATCTTCCAAGGCATGGCAGAGAGACACTAAGGTATTTTTATAGTACACGCCAAAATGAATAGGTCTAGCACTATGGCGGTGAGATGCTTCTAACTGTTGAAGAATTGAACCTTGTAACATGGAATTAATTGGGGATTTCGGATAATAGGGCGGTTAGAAACCGCGTCTACACAGGCAAAACCCACACTTCGTGGGTTCAATATCTTAAGTTTTAATTAGTCCGCACAGGCGGACTTTGTTTGTGTAGCCGCGTATCCATGACGGGTATCGGAGGCATCTTTCTGATCACCTGGGCTTATGTTTTCTATAATACGCCAGCCAATTGTTTTTCTGGTTTTTCTATCGGTGCAGAAAGTGCATCTTCCAAATCAGCGCAACCCAATTTGACTTCCAAAATATTCATCACTTCCCGTCCGAAGTCATTGGGATTTTGTCGCCAAGCTTGTAAGCAAACTTCACCAAAGAAAGAACCTAATGGTTCAGGATTCCAAAGGAGTTTTTTTGCTGTCCAAGGCATTAAACTCATCGGATCATAACCAGGTTTGAGAATCCCCTCTTTAAAGGCATATTCTTCTAAATGGGTATGGGGTTGGAGTCCAATAAAGAAAATAGCAGGTTCAACTTTATCAGCCCCAAAAATCCGTTCGAGTTCGCGGTGATAAGCAATAGTTTGGCGAATAGTTTCAGGACGTTCATCTATTACATTAAAGGAGTAGTTAACAGAAACTACATCATTGAAACCGGCGGATTTTAAATCACGACAATTTTGTAAAACAGTTCGTAAGTTATAACCCATTCGCATTTTGCGAACCAGTTCTTGAGAACCGCTTGTAATGCCGATTTCAAAATAATTCATGCCTGTTTTTACCATCAACTCACACAATTCGGGTGTTAAGTTGTCGGCTCTAATGTATGCTGCCCAATGAATATCTGACATTCCCGAATCAACGATTTTCTGGAGAAGTTCTACAGCATCATCAATGAATTTACGGGCGGGAATAAATTGAGCATCTGTAAACCAAAAGTTACGAATTCCTCGATTGTATAATTCTCGAATTTCCGCAACAACTTCGTCACTAGGGTTAATGCGGACTTGTTTACCCTCGACTACTGTATAAACACAATAACAGCAATTATGAGGACAACCACGTTTGGTTTGGACACCAATATAAAAATCCTGTTCTTGCAGGTAATAATTAAATTCTGGCCAAATGGTTTCGATGTAATTGTAATTACAAACTGTTTTTTCTAGGGGTGTAGGTTGTTCGTGAATTAGGCGTTGACGGGGTTGATTTTCTCCCACTACATAACAGCGCTCATCTCGAAAATCTTCACCATTAAGTAGTTTTGTCAGTAGGGTTTCTCCTTCACCGACGGAAATAATTGTTCCGGGCGGTAAGCTTTTACCCAACTGTTCATAAAAGACGCTAACTGCACCGCCACCTAAGACTACACGGGCTTGAGATTGATATTTTTGGGCGCGTTTTAAACCCCGTTTAACTAATCCTAAATTGCGCCATAATTCTACATAATAAGCAATAAAAATTCGTAATCCGCCAAAAGCACCACGCAATTTAATCAAGGGATTTTTTGCGTAGTAAAATTCAAAGGCGTTTTGGAGAGGATTACCGCCCCGTCCACCTACTGGCGCATAAATTTGAATATCCCGCCAAGAAAAGACGAGCAATGTGGGTTGAAACTCGTCAATAGATCTGTCTAAGGCAGAAGTATAATCTAGTGGGGGGATTGTGCCTAAGTCAAAAATCCGCTGTTCTGCATGGGGAAATAGCTTGTGAACATGATCTGCAAGATAGACAACACCAATGGGAAAGATGGGGTTACAGGGAAGGCGAACGTAGAGGATTTTATTTGCGTTCATACGTATTTAAACTGTAATGCTTGCCGTAGTTGAGGAAAAGAGAGTTATACCAGCATTATCTTTGACATTTCAGTTGTTTTGTGGTGTGCAAAAATTTTTGCCGTTAGCAATCAATCAGAGTGAAAGCGAAAACTGCACTGCATAAAATTTGCTTTTTATATTATGTGGATGGTGTTTATACCACGGGGATTAAAATCCCTCCTGTCGCGGCTGGTGAGCCATGTCGAACCATCCCTTTCAGGGAGCCAAGCCCCTGAGTTTCTCACTTACCGCGAGATATTATGAACAAAATTTTCATATACATTTACCATAACATCGAGTTTATAAATTTAGCGATGATTTTTAGTTGTAATTCTAGAGATAGAGTCAGAGATAATTCAACTTACCAGCGAGAATAAAGTTTGGGGATAAGAGGCTGAAATTCTTATCTACAAACTATTTACAGAGATTCTATCGAAAATAAACAGCCAGATTTTCGTTTATTAGCTATTTTGTAAAGTAAATATAAATTTATTTACAAAATTTTTAGAGAAACACTTGGTAAGCGAAAAACCCAGTGACTTCAGCCCTGAAAGTGTTAATCAACTTCGCTATTATTAGTTTCTGTGCTTTGCATAACCGTATCAAAACCCATTCTTTGTTCTGCATTTCGCAAAAAATAACCACTAATCATCGCAGATGCCAATAAGCGACCTAAATTTTCCCGATTAGTAGAAATAGTAATCCCGAACTGTTCAGAAGGTAAATTTCCTAAAAGTCCGATAATATTCCGTTCCATTACCTGCAAAACTTCCGTAGAAGTAGGTTTAGATAATTGGTTAACTGTTTCTGGACTTAATGATTTAACGTATTGCCATAATAAATTACTTGTTTCCGACTCACTATTAAAAAATTCTGATACTCGATTAGATTTGTTACTCACCTTTGACCTCCTGTACTGCCACTACTAACGACGGTGTTTGTGACTGGAATAACTGGTAGTTATTGCTGATTCTATTTAGCTAACTATTATATAATTCATGTCAACCAATCTAACAGTTTATTCCTTTCGAGGGAGTCGGTTTAACCGTACTAAAATGGGAGTGTTTTTCACCTATTTAGTGAGTATGGGTGGGGAAACTCCACCCACAAAGCAAAAAATAACTGACCATTGAGTAATAACAACCGACTAACTGGCAAGGTACTCATTCATAGTGGCTTTAGATTTGCGAAGTTTGTTTAAAGCTTCGCGTTCAATTTGGCGGACTCTTTCCCGGCTAATATTCAAGACTTCACCAATTTTAGCCAGAGTTAAAGATTGTCCATCTACTAACCCAAAACGCAGGGTAATGACTTCCTTTTGTTGGGGAGTGAGTTCTGACATGATCCGTTCTAAGTCATAGGAGAGGGAAGTTTGCATGACAAAATCTTCCGGTGTTGCCCCTGTGTCTTCTAACATTTCTCCCAGTTCAGTATCATAGTTATCTCCTAACCGCAAGTCTAGAGATAATGGCAGACGGGCTTTTTCTAAGTATTCTCGCACCTGTTTAGGTGTTAAATCTAACTCTTGGGATAATTCCGCTACTGTGGGCGCACGTCCTAGACCTTGGGATAGTTGCCGCTGGGCTTTTTTAATTTTGTTGAGTTTTTCCGTAATATGAATGGGCAAGCGAATAGTCCGGGCTTTTTCGGCGATCGCCCGAGTAATAGCTTGACGTATCCACCAATAGGCATAGGTAGAAAATCTGTACCCTTTGGTGGGGTCAAATTTTTCTACACCTCGTTGCATTCCGATGCTGCCTTCTTGAATGAGGTCAAGTAAATCAACATTGCGTTTAATGTACTTTTTGGCAACGGACACGACTAAACGGAGATTGGCTTCTACCATTTTCCGTTTGGCTATTTCACCAACAGCGATCGCCTGATTTAATTCTGATACTTCTATATCGGCGGCTGTTGCCCATTCTTCTACACTGGGTTCATGACCTAACCGGGTAGCAAGACCTTCCCTGATCTCATGCAAAGCAGTAGATCGTTGCACCTGTTTACCATAAAAAATCTCTTCTTCGTGGGTGAGAAGTGGCACACGGCCAATCTCACGCAGGTAAGTCCGCACGAGGTCGGTGGCTGATTGAGCGGTCTTCATGGCGCTACTCTTGGGTAATGGTGGGTTTGCTGATAGGGTCGTTAACGGAATAATGTTTTGAGTTGGTCACACCCGATCAACTCAGGTTACTCTTATTTGGGAAATTAGGTACTTTACTGCTAAAGGTTACACTTATCTCCTTGTTTCCACAAGTATCTATAGTTAGATACACAGTAGCAAGTCAAACATTTTTTGTGTTTTCGGGAATATTAATAATTGTAACATTTATGAGAATAATTTGACTATAGGGAAACCCGCACTTTGGCCGTAATTTGAGATCACCTCAGACGCTGAAATTACTGAATAGCATACATTTACTGGGATAACGATCAATTCTCTAGCGCGGAAATAGCTTCCTCATATTTGTTAAAATATCTCAATGATAACCATAATTATTCTTTTGTAACAATTGCTTAACGTTTTGTCAGTTGTCAGTTGTCAGTTGTTCTTTGTTTTTCCTAGCCACTGACTACTGACCATTGACAACTGACAAAGGACAATTAACTCATGGGACAGTATTCTTGGATTACCTTGACATCCAAAGTTGTGTTTTGTAGAGAATAGATAGCAGCGGCTGTGGCTCTAGCACCTGCAATAGTGGTAATAATGGGGATTTTGTAGCCTAAAGCCGTGCGACGAATTAGCTTAGAATCGGTATGAGCTTCTTCTCCAGAGGGTGTATTGATGATGAGTTGAATTTTTTGATTTTTAATCGCATCCAGGACGTGGGGACGACCTTCATGGAGTTTGAGGACAGATTGAATTTCTAACCCTTGTTCCTGAAGAACTTGACGCGTTCCTTGGGTAGCCATGATTGTAAAGCCTAACTTAATAAACTCCTTGACTACATCTGCTGCGAGAGGTTTGTCTCTGTCACTCATAGACACAAATACAGTCCCCTCAAGCGGTAATTTTTCTCCAGCACCTAATTCTGCTTTAGCAAAGGCGCGACCGAAATCGCTATCAATACCCATAACTTCGCCAGTTGAGCGCATTTCGGGACCCAAAATGGTATCTGTACCAGGGAATTTACTAAATGGTAAAACGGCTTCTTTGACGGCAATATGAGAGGGAATGACTTCTTTTGTAAATTTCACTTCCTCTAAGGTTTTCCCCGACATAATTAAGGATGCGAGTTTGGCTAATTGTACCCCTGTGGCTTTAGATACAAAGGGAACTGTCCGTGATGCTCTGGGGTTAGCTTCCAAAATATACACTTGGGGAGAATAACCATTTGCACCAACTACAGCAAATTGAATATTCATTAATCCCACTACAGATAGAGCTTGTGCTAGTTGAACTGTCCATAACCGGATTTGGTTGAGGACTGCGGGAGAAAGGGAAATGGAAGGTAAGGAACAAGCTGAGTCACCGGAGTGAATTCCTGCCTGTTCAATGTGTTCCATGATGCCACCAATGACAACATTACCAGTATGATCGGCGATCGCATCTACATCCACTTCAATGGCGTTTTCTAAGAACTTATCAATTAAAATCGGGTGATCTGGTTCTACTTGAACGGCAAAGGTCATGTAGCGTTCTAACTCAGTATCAGAATAAACGATTTCCATTGCTCGTCCGCCTAATACATAACTAGGACGCACTACCACAGGATAACCAATGCGCTTGGCAACAATCAAAGCATCTTCATAACTTCTCGCCATACCATTAGGCGGTTGAGCGATATTCAATTCTTGCAGAATCTTTTCAAAGCGTTCCCGATTTTCCGCCATATCTATAGAATCGGGTGATGTTCCCCAAATCTTGGTGATACTATTGGAGTTTTGTAAATATTCTTGCAGGGGAATGGCTAATTTTAATGGTGTTTGTCCACCGAATTGGACAATTATCCCCACGGGGTTTTCGGCTTCAATGATGTTGAGAACGTCTTCTTTAGTTAATGGTTCAAAATACAGGCGATCGCTGGTATCGTAATCTGTAGAAACTGTTTCTGGGTTGGAATTGACCATAATTGTTTCATACCCGGCATCATGTAGAGAATATGCAGCATGACAACAACAATAATCGAACTCAATTCCTTGACCAATGCGGTTTGGTCCACCACCCAAAATCATCACCTTGGGTTTATCTGTTGGTAATACTTCCGTTTCTTCTTCGTAGGTAGAATAGTAATATGGGGTCAGAGCCTCAAATTCAGCAGCACAGGTATCAACAGTTTTGTAAACGGGGATAACTTCTAGCTGTTTGCGATAGGTGCGAACTTCATCTTCTTTGGTTTTTGTAGCATAGGCTATTTGGCGATCGCTAAAACCATTTCTTTTGACATCATACATTTGTGCTTTTGTCAACTGCTTTAGAGGAGTGCGTTTGAGAAATTTTTCTATTTCTAGCAGTTCTTGTAATTTATCTAAAAACCAAGGGTCAATTGCCGTTAGTTCATAGATTTCCTCATTTGTCATTCCCAACTGCATAGCATGACGCACAGAAAAGATGCGTTCTGGGTTAGGAGTCCGTAATTGAGCGCGAATTTGTTCCCCACTGGGCAATTTTTCGGCTTTATCACAACCCCAACCAGCGCGTCCGGTTTCTAGGGAACGCAAAGCCTTTTGAAAGGATTCATTAAATGTCCGGCCAATAGCCATTGCTTCTCCCACAGACTTCATTTGGGTAGTTAAAACCGCTTCTGAACCAGGGAATTTTTCAAACGCAAACCGGGGAATTTTCGTAACTACATAATCAATTGTTGGTTCAAAACAAGCGGGGGTTTTTTTGGTGATATCGTTTTGCAATTCATCCAAAGTGTAACCTACAGCTAACTTAGCCGCGATTTTCGCAATGGGAAAACCTGTCGCTTTAGAAGATAAAGCCGAACTACGAGATACACGGGGGTTCATTTCAATCACCACCACGTCACCATTTTCGGGATTTACGGCAAACTGAATATTAGAACCGCCGGTTTCGACACCAATTTCGCGGATAATTTTAATGGCCATATCCCGTAACCGTTGATATTCTTTATCGGTCAGGGTTTGGGCGGGGGCAACGGTGATAGAATCTCCGGTATGAATCCCCATAGGGTCGAGATTTTCAATAGAACAGATAATCACGACGTTATCGGCTAAATCCCGCATGACTTCTAGTTCATACTCTTTCCAACCCAATAAAGATTGGTCAATGAGAATTTGGGAAACGGGACTAGCGTCAATTCCTACTTGCGCCATTTCTTCAAACTCTTCTTGATTATAGGCGATACCCCCACCAGTCCCCCCCATTGTAAAGGCTGGACGGATAATTAAAGGATATGTGCCAATTTGGAGAGCGATCGCTTTTGATTCGTCTAAAGTTGAAGCTGTACCACTGGGACATACTGCAACCCCAATTTTAGCCATTGCTTCGTTAAACAGTTTTCTGTCTTCGGCTTTTTCAATTGCGGGTAATTTTGCACCAATTAACTCGACATTATATTTGTCTAAAACGCCATTTTTCGCTAACGCTACAGCCAAGTTAAGGGCAGTTTGTCCTCCCATTGTTGGCAATAAAGCATCTGGACGTTCTTTGGCAATAACTTTTTCGACTATTTCCGGTGTCAGCGGTTCAATATAGGTGCGGTCGGCTGTTTCCGGGTCGGTCATGATTGTCGCTGGGTTAGAGTTTACCAGCACGACTTCATAGCCTTCTTCTCGTAAGGCTTTACAGGCTTGAGTTCCAGAGTAGTCAAATTCACAGGCTTGGCCAATCACTATTGGACCTGAACCTAACAGGAGTATTTTTTTGAGGTCTTGACGACGGGGCATAGTTTTTACCTTAGATGACAAAAATACAAATCTTGACTATTTTAAGGGTCTTTATGTCCTCATTATCAACTTTTCCGGGTAGCGGTTGCGTTAAGGGGAAGAATTTATGGGAATGGGGGATTTTTGGTAATAGTTTTTACGTTTTTTTTCTCACGCAGAGGCGCAGAAGCACAAAGAGAATTTAATTGTTTATTTATTCGTTATGGATTATGACAATAAAGCTGCACAGATAATTAATTTATCTTTCTTTATCTGCGTTTATCTCCGTTCATCTGCGTTCAATTATTTATTGTTAGATATATAAAATATGCAATAAAAATAATTGCTTTTAAATGCCTGATATAGAAAATGGCAGAAATGGTAATTTACGCTTTTCTGCCAAAAGGATTAATTTTGTAAAATTCTCAATTACTAAAATTTTCTCTGTCTTGATTTTGTTAAATTGAGATTATGAGAAGTTTAATTTTGAGCAATTTGCACAAAACCCAAGGTTAAGCTATCTTTCGCTAGGAAGTGAGATAGGTGATAAGCTCTTTCTTCAGTTTTTAAGAGGATTTTTTCGTACAAGTAGCGTGTGCCTCTATCACCTAAACTCTCTGCTTGTGCGGCTTGACGGCGAATTACTCCAATTAATGCTTGTTCGGCAATTAGGTTATTTTCTACCATCTTCCGAGCAGAAAACACCCCATCTGCTTCTGGTTCAAAACAGCATAATTCAGCTAATTTACTAAAACTTGCTGCGGGTATACCACCTAAACCATTTAAACGTTCACCGATTTCATGGATGTGATCTTGTACTTCTTTGTAGCTGGTGTTAAAGAATTCATGTAGTGAATTGAATTCTGCACCTTCAACTACAAAATGATGTTTTTGGTATTGTAAGTACAATGCCTGAAAACTAGCTAATACGACATTAAATCCTTCAACAACTGGGGCGGTAACACTGTGATCTAGTAATACAGGATTGTCGTAAACCTGACCAAAATTGTGTAATATAGTTTGCGTATCAGACATGGTTTTTCTCTCTTTTTAACAGTTATGATTTTTAACTGCTTACTTTTAACATCTTAGCATTTTCAAAATAAAATCAAGGCTACTAAATCTAAAAAATTTTGGCATTATTAGCAATCATAAGTATCCATTTTTCTGCGATATCTATGCTTAAAGCTATATCTTTGGTATTTATATTGACTTGATTCTCAAAGTGTGCATATCTCTCTATAAATAAAATATGAGATTTTTTCTCAAAATTAATGATAATATTTTGCAGTTAGTGTATTCTAAAGAAAGAAGCTAAACTCCGACTAACTCGCAAATTTAGGCTGTGGGTTTCTAGTTTTACTGCAATTTTATAGCATTTTGAGGGCTACTCGCTTGAAATCTTCTAGCTCAGACACAGATAAAAAGCACGTTATTGATATAAGTTGGGCAGATCGTTGGCAGGTTTATCAACGCTTACAAGAGTTAGATGTAATTTGTGTTTGTGAAACTAACCAGCCTTTAATGGTAGAAATAAATAACCCCACCGCAGCTATACAACTTTGGAGTGTAATTCAACAATTCACTGCTTCTCGTCAAGACTTGATTGGAAGTATTGAAAATTGTTGGTGGAAAACGTCGGAACTGTGATTTTTTTGATTCTTGTGATTTTTGTGATGATGATTTTTTACTTCTGACTCTTAACCATTATTTATAGTGAATGAGAAAACGTCGGAACTGTGATTTTTGTGATGATGATTTTTTTACTTCTGACTCTTAACCATTATTTATAGTGAATGAGAAAACGTCGGAACTGTGATTTTTGTGATGATGATTTTTTTACTTCTGACTCTTAACCATTATTTATAGTGAGCGAAGTTGAACCATGAGTATATCTACTAATGCAGCAGTAACGGAATTTTGTTTTGAAGGCAGATTTTTGGATTTTGTGATCAAGGATGGATATAAGCTGAAAGGTTTGTTATTGGGAACTTCTGAGGGTGAATGTTATATAAAATTAGCCAAACATTTACGGAGTGCTTTTGATTTACGTTTAGCTAAAGGGACTTGGCTGCAAGTTGTGGGGACAAAACAATATAATGCGAAAAAAGATCAGGTAACTCTGGTAGGGGAACGAGTTATGGCTGCAAGTGCTGATATGGGAACAGTTGCAGCGCAAATTCCAGTTAAGACGAAACCTGCTAAAACACAAACAATTCTAGTTTGTCAAAAATCTGATTGTATGAAACGTGGTGGTAAAGCTTTGTGTCAAGCTTTGGAGTCGGAGTTAATAAATAACGGTTTAGAAGATTCAGTCACTATTAAAGGTACTGGCTGTATGAAAAACTGTAAAGCTGGTCCTAATTTAGTTATGCCCGATAAAACTCGTTATAGTAAAGTTAAAGCTGAACAAGTTCCAGATTTGATAGATAAGCATTTTTCTGGGGACATTCGGGAGAAAGCAGAGGATATGGTAGTAAATATTCCCAGCTTTGTGGAAGTTTAGTTACTGTTTATTGTTGGGTTTTCTTGCGTCAACCCAACCTACTACTAACTTACTCAGAAAGCATTTTCAATAACTCTTCTGGTAACATTGCCGGCACTAAAGAAGCTACAAAATCAGATTTATTTCGTGTTACGATTATTTCTAAACCTGCGGCCATTGCTGCTGCACTTGTTACAGCATCTTCAAAATCTTTAATTGGACTTTGCAAAGCTTGGTGAATTACTTGATTTGTAATGCTGGCAATTTGAATATGTTGCAATAAGTTTTCTATTAATCTACGTGCTGCTTCACTACCAATTTGACGACGTAAAATATAGAAAATATTAGTAACAGCGTGTCCAGAAACAAAGCCTTGCACCTGTTTTTTCATAACTGTATTTAATGCTTGCGCTGAGGCAATAACAAACGGTTGACGTTGTGCTAAAATATCTAGCAAAACATCGCTGTCAAATAATACCTGTTTCAACTATAAGTAAGTGGACGTTAAATAACCAAAATGTGTAACGATATGTAAATTCACCTCAATGCGTTATTGTGGTTGAGTTTTAGCCATTTCACAAAACGAAATATACTTTGATTTTTCTCCGCCTACCTACTTATTTCTCCTCTAGGTAATTAACATAACTTTCTTCTGGATTTTCTGATTCTAAGCGAATTACACCTATTAAGCTTTGTGTCCAAGGGTCAAGTTCAGATAAGGTTTCTAGGGTGGGTTGAGGAGGAATAGAGGATAGAGTTTCTTGTTGAATTGATGCTAGTAAGGTTTGTACAAGAGTCCAGCGTTCTTTGATTGGTAATTCTAATACCTGTTCTTGCAATTCTTGTAATTTCATCATTACATTACTGGTAACTTCACCATTCACCATTGTAACAGATAAGAAGATATAACGTATTTGTGTTAAGAGGTTGTTTGAAAAGTCTTAGGTTGTGATTTTAGGCACTTACAGATCCCCCCTAACCCCCCTTAGCAAGGGGGGAACTAGAGTCAAAATCCCCTTAAAAAGGGGGATTTAGGGGGATCTAAAAATATTCGATACACCATAAGGGACTTTTCAAACACCCTCTAATCTGTTGCTAGGAAAGAATAAGGAATAATTTGATTTAAAATTTCTCCTAAATTTCTTTTTGCTTCCATTATTTCGTAGGCATTTTGTAATCTTAAAAAATAACCATCTGAAAGTCTAAAATAGCGACAAAGACGTAAATCTATATCTGCTGTCATTTTCAGTTTACCTGTAATAATTCCTTGAATAGTAGGATAAGTTAAACCTAAATTAACTATCCCTCTATTATGTACTTATGTAATCTTCTATTCCATCCAAAATATAAACTATTATCCTCAACCTCATCTATATCTTCACTTTCACCAATGAGGTCTTGATTTTTCTCCTCTAATTCTCGCATATAAGTAGGTGAACAAAATAAAAATGAGGGGTATTGAGTTTTGTAAAATGGCTGAAACTCAATCAGAATATCGCATTGAGACAACTTTACATACCGTTACATACCTTTAAATTTTCCTGTTCACTTACTTACGTAAAGCGTAAAATATTTTAATTGATGAACATTCTACCCAATACAGAATTTAAGATTTCAAGGAAGTAATAATATGTTTAAATACGCTATGAGTATAGTAACCTATACTACGTCTTGTTGGCAACTCGTTATACTATTTATTCTTAATTTAGTTTAAGCTTGTTTCGTTTAATGATAACTAAAATTGCTTATGCACACAAGATAATTCTTCCTCGTCAAAGCTATGATAACACGGTTTTCAGTCCGTGTCAATAGATTTCCTTCTTTTAAACGCGAAAAAATAATGTTTTTGAAATCTGATCATGTAGCGAAGCCATATTATCCTATTTATTTACTGCTAATAACTGGGAGTTTTCTAATCTTGACAGCCACTTTTCTAAATAAACTTGAATGGCTTTTTTCTCAGATGAATCTTGAGTATCCAATGGATAAGGTAAAAGTCCTAAAATCGCGGCTGTGGTTACACAAAACATGGACTTTTGGAAACTCATACAAATTTGTACCCGCAAATCATCTTCACTTCTGAGACTGCGACGATAAATATTATGTAAATATTCTGGCAAATAATGACGCATATCTTGCATTAATAATGTGGGAGGAATTCCTGCACCACCAATAGGTAAAGGATCTGCGTATAATGCACCATATTGGAATCGAGATTGATCTGGAGGAACTTGATATGCTTGTGCGTTTAAAGAAACTGTACCTAAAAATGGTGTGCCTCTAAAAAATACCGCTTCTACATAGGGAACTGCGGTATCTGCAAGGAAGGTTAAACCAACTGATTTGGGAATCAGATCATAGACTTTATCGCCTATTTTGACACTGTATGTAATTGGTGTCATTGCATCTGCAACTAAAGCCAGTTTAATATGTTCTACAACTTGGGGAATTGATTTAATTTCACCATTGTCATAGCGATCTGATAGACTCAGAAACATATCAGCCATGACTCGCCAAAATTGACCTAAACCAGTATAATAAGCGGAAACTCGTAACTGTTCTATTAAGAATTCGGGAAACAGTTCATTAAGTCCCAAAATCAGGGGATTATATTTAAATTTAGCAGCAATAACAGCTTTAGCTCTATCTTGAAATTCTTTAGTATCTAAATATGCGTCTAAACCACCACCACCATGCCACATCATGGTTTTCATGCAATATTCGGCATATTCAAAATTAATCCGATCATGCCATAAATGACGGATTAATTTAGCAAAAGAAATATCACCATCAAAATATTTAAAGAAGGGAAAAAATATTAAAAATTGATGTTCAGCAATGTAGATAAGATTTTTAGAATAAGCATCTAAAACCACTCCATAACTTTTGAGAATACCAACAACTTCTAAAACGTTTTCGGGACTATCTTTGAGTAATGCTTCTCCAGTTTGTAATCGGTGAATATATTCAGACAAAGGGTTGTAGGTGGGATTTTTTTGAGTTTTCATGATGTCAATTCTCCTGGAATTCAACTGTCTTAACTATGATTTTTGGGATTTTTTTGATTTGGTTGATGATCTGGTTGTGGTGATTATTTTTCTCGGAAAGTTAAGAATCCAATAGTTCCCGACTTGCTACTAGATGATGATTATTCGTTTTTACCATTGTGGTAATTGTGGCTTGGGTATAATGGACTAACCAATTAGGTTGAATACCGAAAATAACGATCGCTACTGCTAGAATGATGGCAGGGATGCGATCGCTCCAATACACACGAGGTAAGTTCATCACTGCTGCTGATAACCGCCCAAAAAAAGCACGATTCAGGAGAATTAGGAAATAAACCGCAGTTAAACCATTTCCGAGCATTGCTAACAATGTTTGTACCGGAAAAACTGCAAAACTGCCCCGAAAAACAATAAATTCGGAAATAAATCCCACCATTCCCGGTATACCTGCACTGGCCATAACGGCAAAAATCATTAAACTACCAATAACTGGTAAACCTCGTTCTGGGTTTAATAGTCCCCGAATGACATTTAAATCTCGACTACCAGCTTTTTTATAGACAACTCCCACCAACAGGAATAACATAGCGGATATTAATCCATGACTAATCATTTGCATAACTGCCCCCAAGACGCTGAGGGGTGTGGATGCGGCTGCTGCTAACAAGACATAGCCCATGTGGCCGATAGAACTATAAGCCACCATTTTTTTCATGTCTGTTTGTGCGATCGCACATGATGCCCCAAACAAGACGCTAACTACTGCCCATGTGGCTAACCAAGGTGCTGCATAAGCCCAAGCATCTGGTAATAAGTTCATCCCAAATCGCAGTAAGCCATAAGTCCCTAATTTTAATAATATCCCAGCCAACAGCACAGATATGGGTGTGGAGGCTTCCACGTGGGCATCTGGTAGCCAAGTATGGAAGGGAACGAGGGGGATTTTAATACCAAATCCTACTAAAATGCCGACAAGGAGTAAAATTTGCGTTGCTAAGGGTAGAGATTGAGCGTTTAAGGTTGCTATGCCAAAACTGGGAGAACCACTCAACCAAACCATTCCTAAGAAACTGGCTAAAATAACGATTCCTGAAAAAGCTGTATAAATCAGAAATTTTGTGGCTGCATAACCTCGTTTTTCACCTCCCCAAATCGCAATTAGCAGATATAGAGGTATTAATTCCAATTCATAAAACAGGAAGAATAATAATAAATCCTGTGCTAAAAATGCTCCAGTTACTCCAGCACTTAATAGCAGAATTAGAGAGTAGTAAAATCTCGGACGTTGTTGGGATTCATCGCTGCTATAAATAGCAATACAGGTTAATAATCCATTAAGAATTAACAACGGGAGAGATAAACCATCTATCCCCAGATTGTAGTTTAAGCCAATAGCATCTACCCAAGGTAAGGATTCAGCAAATTGTTGACCAATTTTTCCAGGGTTAAACTGAGTTGCGAGGAAAATACTCCATGCGAAAATAATCACGCTAAAGAAGAAAGCAATGATTCGGGATAGTTTACCAGAGATGGTAAAAGGATAGAAACCAATAAAAGCCGCACCAATTAACGGCAGTAAAATCAATGTACTCAGCATAGGGGAAGAGGGAATAGGGAACAGGGAACAGGGAACACAGGAGAGAAATATTCTTTTGCAACTGACAATTGACAACTGACAACGGAGAACGGAGAACTGACAACTGACAACTGTACGGGCGAAGCATTTGGAGAACTATTTTTGGCAATGACCGATAATTTATCTTCCAACAACTGTACGGGCGAAGCATTTGGAGAACTATTTTTGGCAATGACCGATAATTTATCTTCCAAATGCTTCGCCCCTACTGACAACGGACAACTGACAACCGACAACTGACCTAAAAAGGCAATTTGTCGAATAAACCTAATGAGAAACTAATGGCAAAACCGAGGATGCTAATGACAATGAGGATTGTTAGCATATAGCCTTGGGATTGACCAGAAATGCTGTATTTCAAACTTTGTCCGCTAAAAATCGCAGCAAAGCCGATTAAGTTGACTAGACCATCTACCAAAAAGCGATCGCTCCACGCGGATATCCTCGATAACAACGCCACAGCACTTACAATCGTTAAGCGATAAATGCGGTCTATGTAAAAATCATAGCCTAATAAATCTTGGATAAATCTCCAAACCAAAATTCTCGACCTTGACCAGGCTTTGTGGAGATGAATTGTTGCGCCAATAGTTACTCCAGCAACCGTAGAAGCGACTAAAGATCCAACTATATACCAATCGAGGCTTTCCCAACTAGGTAATAAATACCATTGCTGTAGCATCAGCGGTAATAATAGAGTGAGTATAGTTAAAGTTACCATTGGTAATGCCATTGGCCAGGCAACTTCTGGAGCGCGACGGGTTTTTGGTTGGGGTTGTCCCCAAAAAACTAACCGGAATACCCTAGTTAAATTCAAAGCCGTTAAGCCATTAACTAAGATTAAAACCACAATTACCCAAGGGCTAATTTTGACTAAGCCATCAGCCCATGCTATCATTGCCCAAAAACTGCCCAGTGGTAGTAGTGTTACCATACCTGCTGAACCGACGACAAAAGCCGTGGTTGTGGCTGGCATTTTTGACCACAAACCCCCCATTTCTGTCAAGTCTTGGGTTTGGGTAGTGTAGATAACTGAACCAGAACTCATGAATAACAAGGCTTTGGCAATAGCATGACTCAGAAGTAACATTAACGCCACTCCACCCTGTTCCAAGCCTACCGCTAAAAATACCAATCCCATGTAAGCACTGGTGGAATGGGAGAGCGATCGTTTAATATCAATTTGGGCAATAGATACCAATGTTGCTCCCACTGCTGTCATTATCCCCAGCACCACTAAAGTATTTAAGGCAATGGGGGACAAAGATAATAATGGTTGAACTTTGTAGAGAAAATAAGCACCCCCACCTACCACTAGAGAGTTTCGCATCACCGAAGCTGGGTTTGGTCCTTCCATCGCTTCGTCTAACCACAGATGCAGGGGAAATTGGGCGCACTTACCCGCAGGACCAGCAATTAAACCTAAACAGAGTAAAGTTGATGTGACTGGATTTAAATCAGCAGTTTGCGCCCACTCATACAAATCCGAAAAATTTAAGCTGCCGGCTAAAGTAGAAAGAGTCACTACAGCCATCAATAGCAACAAATCTCCTACCCGCTTCGTTAAAAAGGCATCTCGCGCTGCGGTCACTACCAAGGGTTGAGCATACCAAAATCCGACCAGTAAATAAGTAGAAAGGGTGAGAACTTCCAGTAAAGCATAGCTGAGAAACAAGGAATCACTAATTGCTAGACCACTGAGGGCGGCTTCAAAAAATCCCACCAGACCAAAAAACCGGGCTAAGGACCAATCTTTTTCCATGTAGCCTAGTGCGTAAATTTGCGCCAACAGACTTAATCCAGTAATTAAAACTGTCGCCCCCACACTGACTACGGAAATTTCTAAAGCAAAAGATAATTGAAAATCAGCAGCTTGAAACCAAGTAATTACTAAATTTTCTTGATCCCGATTCCAGATATCTTTAAATACTAATAAACTATGGACAAAACCCAAGATGGTAGTCAATAAGTTCAAGTAGGCCGCGGGTCTTGGTCCTGTACGTTGGATGATTCCTATGCTCCAAGGCAAAGTTAAAATTGCCCCTAGTAAGCTATAAAGAGGCACGAACCAACTTGTTAAAAATAGAAACTCATTCATCTAATATTTTCCTTGACAACTCAGTTCCGATTCTCTTAAACAGCCTTTAAATAATCATTTGCTCAAAAAACAATATCTTTGAGAAAATCTATGTTTTCTTAACTTTTCTTAGCTCAATATGCCTAAGCACATTTACTTTAGATTAGCCTATTGTTGAGCTATTAAATATAATTTAACATTTTAGATATTCTAATAATTGTTGAACAACATTTTTTATTTTTCTGCTTTTTTTAAATTTGTTTTTTAGGTACGTTGGTAAAATTTGCAGATTTTTACCCACTGTTTATGGCAATAGCGAATCACAGGAAAGATATAGCCAGTAGCTCGTCTGTCCCATATATAGCGCTCACCAATCCTCCTCATCAAAGAATTAGCTTGGGCTATGAACTATAGTAATTCTCAAACTGATAAAGAAATTATAAAGCATAAGTTGTCACTGTAGGGATCAGTAAACTTTAATGTCACAAAAGACCCTATAAAGTTTTGTTAACTTTTTTTAATCTATTTTATTACAAACTATTATAGTAATTTATGTTGCCAGGGATGCCAAGGTTTCATAAGCTAAGATGTGGCGGTATTTTGGAATCAGGATGAGCATCCCCGTCCAAAATTTCCATCCATAGTTCTAATTCGATTAATTTTTTAGGAGTTCTGCGATGCCAATTGCAGTTGGAATGATTGAAACTAAAGGCTTTCCCGCAGTAGTAGAAGCTGCTGACGCAATGGTGAAAGCCGCCCGTGTGACTTTAGTAGGATATGAAAAAATTGGTAGCGCTCGCGTTACAGTCATTGTCAGGGGAGATGTTTCTGAAGTGCAAGCTTCGGTAGCTGCTGGCGTTGAAGCGGCAAAAAGAGTCAACGGTGGTGAAGTGGTATCTACCCATATCATTGCTCGCCCCCACGAAAACTTAGAATATGTCTTGCCAATTCGTTATACAGAAGCCGTAGAACAGTTCCGCGCTTAGTTTAAATCTGGTACAAGTAAAAATTTAATTTAAGGACAAAAACAAATGTCAATTGCAGTAGGAATGGTAGAAACTCTAGGCTTTCCAGCCGTAGTCGAAGCTGCTGATGCCATGGTAAAAGCTGCTCGTGTTACCTTGGTGGGTTATGAAAAAATCGGTAGTGGTCGGGTAACAGTTATCGTTCGTGGTGACGTTTCCGAAGTTCAAGCTTCCGTAGGTGCGGGAGTGGAATCAGTTAAGCGTGTTAACGGTGGACAAGTGCTATCTACCCACATCATTGCTCGTCCTCACGAAAACTTGGAATATGTCCTCCCCATTCGTTATACCGAAGATGTAGAACAATTCCGGGAAGGTGTTAACACAATTCGTCCTTTCGGTAGAAGACCATAATTAATAATGCAAATTGCCAGAGTTCGTGGCACAGTAACTAGCACCCAAAAAGATCCCAGTCTGCGGGGTGTGAAGCTACTAATGTTGCAATTAATAGATGAAAATGGCAATCTCCTGCCAGTATACGAGGTAGCAGCCGATAACAGTGTAGGGGCAGGAGTGGATGAGTGGGTACTTGTCAGTCGTGGCAGTGCTGCTCGTCAATTATCAGGTAATGAACAACGACCGTTAGACGCAGCAGTAGTGGCAATTATAGACACCATTTACGTTGAAGATCGTGTAATTTACAGCAAAAAAGACCAGTATAGATAGTCAGGGAAGAGGGAAGAGGTGACAGGTGACAGGTGACAGGTGACAGGGAACAGAGAAGAAGTAAAAACTGACAACTGACAACTGACAACTGACCACTGACCACTGACCACTGACCACTGACAAAAAGCTTATTTCAGGAGGAATCTCGCAATGGTAGTCCGCAGCACGGCGGCACCCCCAACCCCGTGGTCAAGGAGTTTAGCAGAACCAAACATTCATGAAACTGCATTTGTCCACTCTTCTTGTAACCTCATTGGTGATGTCAATATAGGTGCAAATGTAATTGTTGCTCCGGGGACTTCGATTAGAGCCGATGAAGGGACACCTTTTTGTGTTAGTGAAAATACTAATATTCAAGATGGTGTCGTTATTCATGGGTTGGAGCAAGGCCGAGTCATTGGTGATGATGGCAAGGAATACTCAGTATGGGTTGGGAAAAGTGCCTCCATTACCCACATGGCACTGATTCATGGACCTGCTTACGTTGGCGATAGTTGTTTTATTGGCTTTCGTTCTACGGTATTTAATGCCAGGGTGGGTGCAGGCTGCATTGTGATGATGCACGCCTTAATTCAGGATGTGGAAATTCCACCGGGTAAATACGTAGCTTCTGGATCAGTAATTACTACCCAGCAGCAAGCGGATAGATTGCCAGATGTCCAAGTGCAGGATCAAGAATTTGCTCACCATGTAGTCGGGATTAATCAAGCTTTGCGGGCTGGTTATCACTGTGCTGCGGATAGCAAGTGTATTGCGCCCATTCGGGATGAACTTAATCTTTCCGTAGCTAAATCTTATACAAGCATTGAAGTCGAAGAGTTAGAAAGGAGCAGTGACGTGGCGAGCTATAGCTTAGGTGCAGAAACAGTAGATCAATTACGTTATCTACTAGAACAAGGATTTAAAATTGGGACAGAACACGTAGACCAAAGACGTTTTCGGACAGGTTCTTGGCAAAGTTGTCAAGCCATTGCAACTCGGTCTTTAGGTGAAGCTGTTTCTGCTGTAGAGTCTTGTTTAAGAGACCACAGCGGCGAATATGTGCGTCTATTTGGGATTGACAACAACAGAAGACGGGTATTAGAAACTATTGTTCAACGTCCTGAAGGTGTTGTTGCTGGTACATCTAGCTTTAAAGCCCCTGCTGCTGCATCTGCTGGCAGTTACAATGGTAATGGCAACGGTACTGCTGTTGGTAGTGCCAAACTGAGTGCGGAAACTGTAGATCAAATCCGTCAACTTTTGGCTGGTGGTTTCAAAATTGGGACAGAACACGTAGATGAGCGCCGTTTCCGTACAGGTTCTTGGGATACCTGTCAACCAATTGAATCTAATTCGACTCAGGCAGTTGTATCTGCTTTGGAAGAGTGCATTGAAACTCATCAAGGCGAGTATGTACGTTTAATTGGGATTGACACCAAGGCTAAACGTCGCGTATTGGAAGCAATTATCCAAAGACCAAACGGACAAGTAGTATCTTCTGGTAGCACCAAATCATTTACCAGTACCAGTTCTGGAACTGCAACCGCAACTGCAACGGCGACAGCTACCAGCACCCGTTTAAGTACCGAAGTAGTAGATCAATTGCGCCAACTGTTGTCCAGTGGGGCAAAAATTGCAATTGAACACGTAGATCAACGCCGCTTCCGCACAGGTACTTGGACAGTTGCGGGTCAAATTCAGGCTACATCTGAAAGAGAAGCGATCGCTGCTTTAGAAGGATATGTTTCTGAATATCCAGGCGAATATGTGCGTTTAGTTGGTACTGACCCCAAAGCCAAACGTCGCGTATTAGAAGCAATTATCCAACGTCCATAAAGAGGCAGGGGGCAGAAGGCAGGGTGCAGGGTGCAGAGAGTAGGGGAGAACTTTTTTTTCCTTCTTCTTTCTAACCACTGACCACTGACAACTGTACGGGCAAAGCATTTGGAGAACTATTTTTGGCAATGACCGATAATTTATCTTCCAAATGCTTCGCCCCTACTGACAACTGACAACTGTACGGGCGAAGCATTTGGAGAACTATTTTTGGCAATGACCGATAATTTATCTTCCAAATGCTTCGCCCCTACTGACAACTGACAACTGTACGGGCGAAGCATTTGGAGAACTATTTTTGGCAATGATAGATAATTTATCTTCCAAATGCTTCGCCCCTACTGACAACTGACCACTTCCGGCTTCCGAGGTAATAAATTCCATGTCTGTATCGCTGCTACGTCTGGGCGATAGATTTGATGCTCATATTCATGGTAACGTGATTATTCATCCCAGTGCAGTAATAGCTCCTGGGGTAGTTTTGCAAGCAGCTACTAATAGTAAAATCGTGATTGGTGCTGGTGTATGTCTGGGAATGGGGTCAATTCTCCAAGTAAGTGAGGGTATTCTAGAAATAGAAGCAGGAGCAAACCTGGGAGCCGGTTTCTTGATGGTTGGTGAAGGCAAAATTGGGGCTAATGCTTGTATTGGTGCAGCGACAACGGTTTTTAACTGTTCCGTAGCACCAGGTCAAGTTATTCCCTCTGGTTCAATTTTGGGAGATAATAGTCGGCAGATTGTTGAACCTTCAGCGGTACAACTAGAACCTACCAATCCTCCCCCAGACAAACCAGAGGAATCCGCCGAAAAACTTGAATCTCCTCATTCTCAACCAGAGAAACCAGAAAAACAGGAAAAAGTATTTTCCTCAACTCAACTCTCGGTTGCGGCTTTTCTGGAGTTTAAACATCAATCTACGCCTGTATCTCCACCTTCACCTACACCGAAAAGCCAGTCTCCACCAGAGTCAGAAACGGCTGTGGTGGGTGATGCTACGTCGGTTGAAACTACGCTCCCAGAGTCTACAGAAACTACCACTGAGGACATAGAACCCAGCGAGTCTGATCTGGAAACTCACAATATTTTTGGCACGCAAATTTATGGACAAGGTAGCATAAATAGGCTGCTGAGTACATTATTTCCCCATAGACAATCTTTGGGCAACGAAAACTCTAACAATTCTTCAGGTTAAGTGTTAAGTATGAAGTGTGAACTTAAGTCCATATTGAAATGCTAGTTTTCATTCTTCTATGATTGAAGACGCTATATGAACCTTATCCTGGAAAATTTAGATGGAAACATACAATCAACACGCTTTGAGTACGATTCACGCAGCACGTCGCCGTGATAGCCTCAAAGATACTGCTTTGGGTATGGTATCAACCCTCAGTTTCCCCGCTATAGTTGGCACGGCTGACATGATGTTAAAGTCGGCTGGGGTCCACTTGGTTGGTTATGAAAAAATTGGTAGTGGTCATTGTACAGCAATTGTCCGAGGTGGCATTGCTGATGTCCGCTTGGCTGTGGAAGCTGGTGTACAAACGGCTGAACAGTTTGGCCAGTTGGTTTCTAGTTTGGTGATTGCGCGTCCTTATCCTAATTTAGATATAATTCTACCTATTAACCGTCTGACTCGATTTATGGGAGATGGTGGTGGATACAGCCGTTTGAGTAATCAAGCCATTGGGTTGGTGGAAACTCGCGGATTTCCCGCTATGGTTGGCGCTTGTGATGCTATGCTTAAAGCTGCTGATGTGCAATTAGCATCCTATGAAAAGATTGGTGCTGGTTTGTGTACGGCAATTATTCGCGGTTCGGTGGCTAATGTGGCTGTAGCTGTGGAAGCAGGTATGTTTGAAGCGGAACGCATTGGTGAGTTAAATGCAGTTATGGTGATTCCTCGGCCATTAGATGAGTTGGAGGAAACTTTGCCTGTGGCTAGTTGCTGGCTGGAAGAACGTCAACCAGTTAATATACCCATTAATATTAAAGATAAAATAACGGATGTGGAAGCGATTGAGTTGCCTGATTTGGCAAAACTGCCTGTGAGAGTTAAGGAAGAAATTTGGAATGATGAATAATGAGCAGCTATTTTTTCTACATACCAATCATGTGACTTTAACCTAATTACCTCTGCTCGATCTTTGACTTTTTGTGGTAAATCCCTTGTTCTTAGGTTCAACAGGGTTTTATCTTGCTCACGAGTTAAAAATACCCTGAAACGAGCGCCCATATTTTAATTACCTCAGTAGATTGATTTTCCGTATTTACTCATAACTCATATTAGCAATTACCAATTACCAATCTCCAACTGCTATGATAGCTACCCACAATCCCGCTGTTTTTGTTTTGGTGATTGAACCAGATGAAACCTTGGCTAATCAATTAGCTTTTGATTTGCAAGAAGCTGGCTATGATGCCATTGTGACCCATGATGCAGCCAATGGATTAAAATACTGTAGTGATGCTTCCAGGAATCAAAGTCATCGCCAACCTGCTTTAATTGTTGTAGACCGAATGCTCGTCGGTGAATCAGGACTGTCTTTGTGTAAAAATCTCAGAAATATCGGCAATCGTTCTCCTATACTGGTTCTGATGGCCAGAGACACAGTAGATGATCGGATAGCTTGTTTAGACGCTGGTGCTGATGATTACATCCTCAAACCTTACCGTTCGGAAGATTTGTTAAGGCTGATTCGTCTGTATCTCAAACCTGATATTGATACCGCAGAGCAATTACGCTTTGGGGATCTGATTTTAGATATAGGAACCCGTCGGGCTTTTTACAACAGTAAGGCCATTGACTTAACTATGAAGGAATTTGAACTCTTAAAGTTCTTAATGGAACATTCCCGTGAAGTATTAACTCGTGAACAGATTTTAGAAAATGTTTGGGGTTACGACTTTACGGGTGAGTCCAATGTCATTGAAGTATATATTCGTTACCTCCGGCTCAAAATTGAAGAAGAAGGTCAAAAACGCTTAATTCAAACTATACGCGGTGTAGGTTACGTACTCAGAGATTCGTAAAATCTATAAAACGAGAAATAATCACAAATAAAATCTAAATTTGTAGGCAATTTTGCAAAAATTAAGTAAGATAGTCAGAATATAAATTGCATAAATAATTTAATTAGTGATTTGGTAAGAGGTGATCAGTAAAATCATCACTTTTTCCCTATTCCCTGTTCCCTATTCCCTAGACAACTTATGGTTTCTTGGCTTAGTTTATGTTCAATATTACTTAGTATATTACTGATGGGCTGTTCATCACCTACCACGGCTCAATCTCCAGTCGTAACACCGGAATCATCAACCCAAACACCAGTAAATACTGGACAAAATCTGCCAATTTCTGCTGAAGCTATACTTCCTAAAAATATAAAAATTCAGTTAGAAGTAGCACGAACACAAGAACAGCAACAGATGGGTTTGATGTATAGACTAGCTTTACCAGATAACCGAGGAATGCTATTTTCTTTTGCGAATCCACAACCAGTACGATTTTGGATGAAAAATGTACCTGTTGCCTTAGATATGGTATTTATCCGAAAAGGTGTAGTTCAGTACATCCAAGCATCTGCTCCTCCTTGTGGCATAGAACCTTGTCCCACCTATGGTCCTAATGTACTGATAGATCAAGTAATTGAACTGAGGTCAGGACGAGCCGCAGAACTAGGTTTAGATAAAGGAGATCAGGTCAAAATTGATTTCCTAACTTCTGAAATTTCTCAGTAAACAGGATCAATATTTTCTCACAATGATCCCGGTTGGATATACCAGAAGTCTTTATTCTGAATTTTTATCGAATACAGCCCACATTCCGCACTTCAAAAGTAGTATAAGCAAACTACATTAAGAGCCAATTAAAACTTATGATTTTAACAATCAAGTATCAATGAAAAATAAAATTATCAACGCAAAGAATTAAGCTTTTATTGGGTTTTAAAAGCTATTTCAACAACAATATTTAATTGGATGTGTGAATCAAATCTCAAAAAATTAACCGATCAGACCGTAAAACCAGAGAGAAAAACTAAGACAATAAATAATATTTTCGACAAGCAGTAGGTAGGAATTGCAAGATATGAAAATGCGAATCCGTTAAATTAAGAATTCGTTGAAATCCTTGTGTCATCAAAAGATGAATACCTTGGAAACATTGAAATATCCATCTTAATGTAGGAGATTCTGTGGGTCTATTCAGTTGATTTTTAACTGTGGCTTTTTGTGCCTTCAATGACATTCTTAATTGTCTTTGTCCTAAATTATAAACTAAAAGGCATAATGCCATTAACATCATCATTGTCTCTACTCTTTCAGGATTTTTCACAAACAGACTATCCGCGAAAAATAACGGGTCTTTGATAAATCTAAATCCTCTTTCTGTAGATTGTTGTTCTTTATATCCCACATTCCGCACCCCAAACTGTCACAGATCAAAAAAGCCCTTAAAGTAGTACATAATAACTAAAGTCAATTCAAAAATTAAGATGCTTAATGAGAAGAAATAGCATTAAAAGGGACGTGGTGTGATAAAGTGAAACTTGGTAACAAAAGAAAAAAATGAGGCGATAACCAAATAAGAAATAATTGATGACAACAGAAGTATTAGAGGAAACTGTTGTGAAATTAAAACCTCAAGAATAGGACTTACGCACTGTACAAATTAACTATCATGTGTATGAACGATATTTGGTCGTTTCAGGCTTTGCGGATGAAGTCTAGATAAATAGCGATCGCTAAAAAATCATCGAAAAATCGGGTTTAAATC
>Ga0208857_1000022_pt1 | contig 38850 bp, 31 predicted proteins | sample LakMenEpi05Nov12_FD_150674 | JGI IMG/M metagenome (GOLD analysis project Ga0208857, IMG submission 150674) | Freshwater microbial communities from Lake Mendota, WI - 05NOV2012 deep hole epilimnion (SPAdes) | ecosystem: Environmental > Aquatic > Freshwater > Lake > Epilimnion/Euphotic zone ... | reverse complement strand
TAATTGGTATGAAGTACAGAGGAATCTGTTTACTTCTGTTATTCGTGAGCATATTTTTTCTAACCTTGGCAAGAATACCATTGCCTAGACTGCATGAATAATGTTTTTTGTCAATGCGTAAGTCCTATTCTATTATTTTTGTATTGAACTACAACCTAATCAAGAAACCGCTGTAAGCTGCTGATAATCCTTCGTAGCTTGTAGCGGTTTCTGCTGTGTATACTAAAAACACAAAAAACAGGTATTGCTATTGAATCAAAAAAATATATTCTCCGTCAATAGAGATATCAACTATTTACCTGTTTCTAACAGAGGTTATATTTATGTCATTACAATCACTTCGGTTTTTATTGTTGAGTAGTCTGGGCTGTTCTTTATTTTTTGGTAATACTGTAGCTTTTGCTCAAGTTGTTGTGCCTACAGTTCCATCAGGTTCATCTACTACAGTTCCATCAGGCTCATCAACCACCATACCAACTTCCACCACAGTTGACAGTAGTAAAAGGTTTAGTTGTCAATCTAAGAATGGACAACCTACGGTCATGTATCAGCCCCAAAGTCAACCTGGACAATATTTTGCTTGGGCTGCACCTCAAACTTTAGGCGGGAATTGGGATGCTCAAAGACGTTGTGAAACGATCTCCAGCCGTTTAGAATTATATCGCCCCGATGGATTACAGGAATTACAAATAGCTGTAGAAAATAGCGAAAATATTATCTGTGTCACCACTGAATCTCAGCCCAATTGTCGAATTGTCTTGACAGTACCCCGTGGTAAAGATCCCTATACTATTCGCAATAGTGTATTCCAAAACCTAACTACCGCTGATAGTGGACAACAGACTATTGCCGTTAATACCTACACCAATCGTAACAGAGGTAATGGAGATAGCTTATATAGCCTGGGACAAACGCTTTTAGGTGGTAAAAATCAGGTGAGTTCTGCTAAACAGGGCATTAATTTGAAACCTTATCTTGATCCTAAAGACGGTGGTACAGGCGGAAAACTGAGAAATGGAGTAGAAATTAGACGTAATACCAATACCACACGCCAAGCTCCCAGCCGTCTAAATCCTAGCAAATTTCGTTAACTAAGTTTGTCTCCGATTTCGGGCAACCACAATTCCGGGCAACCACGGGGGGTTTGCCCTTACAGTATTTTTGTGATTATATTTACCTTTTTAGAGAAATTAAATTTACCCTTTATTTGACACTCTCCGCGTCTTTAGACGCGGAGATTCTATAGAGAGTTTCAGTCTATATCCCTCAGTTATCCCAGTTTCAGGCAGGGTTCCTTAAATATTTGGGTTCTTGCCCTGATTTCGTTTGCCCTGGCGGGCGAAATCATATCTGACAAGCGTAACTTTCCGAGAGTCTATCGGTAGCTTTTTATGTCTTTAGTGACAATTTGATTCTATCACGAATATGGATTAAAATTTGAAATAATTTCAAATTTTCAAATTAACGTCAATGCAGGATAAAGGAAAGCCTCTAGCCTTCATCCCTTGTCTAAAGCCCAAATGTGGCTGACTGAGTCAGCCACATTTTCAAGGGTTTTCGGCGTTCTTCCTTATAATTTTGTCCTGTATTAACTTATTAGGTGTTGTAATTATTTCTCGGCTGGATTGATTTTTGAAGATTAGTTAGTAACTGAAGAGTCCGCAATAACCGAGGTGACTGGTTATCTAATTTAGGTTGCTAATTCGTCATTATGCCCCATTCCCTAGTAAATAAGTTTGATATGACAAATTTATCAATTTATGGTAATTTGGTAAGATAATATCCAAACATCAACACTGTGACTAAGTAGGTGAACGGGAAAAAAACGTAGACGCGGAGCGGCTTCTCGAAGAGTAATATATAACAAAAAGTAAAGTTACCCAAAACCTCTTCCCTGTTCCCTTGTCATAACGACAATTTTTAACGCCAACCTACTTAAATTCAAAAAATCAACCTTTGGTAATTGGCAAATAATTAGTATTTAAATACTACACTGAAACCAATCCAGAGTAAAGTTGTAATAAATTGTATAATTTAACCAAAATATAACTTAGGGACAATCTAGTTATATTATCTTTTCAAAAGAAATTAACAATGACAACAAACCTGATCACAAGCAATATGAATCAAGTTCTACAATTAGGCGATCTCATCTTCCAGCCCACAGAGGTTTTATCATTATTATCGGAATATCAGCTATTACCGCTATTAATCAAAGAAATATTCATTGATCAAGCGATCGCAGAAATTGTCTGTACCCCAGAAGAAGAACAACTAGCCTGCGAACAATTAGCCCAACAATATCAGGGACTAGAACCACAGAGCGAAAGTTTCCAAAAGTTGAAAATTATGGCGGTACGACAATTAAAACTAGAAAAGTTTAAAGAGGAAACCTGGGGAGGGGATTTAAACTCCTACTTTTTCCAACGCAAAAGCCAGTTAGATAGGGTGATTTATTCCCTAATTACCACCTCAGAAATTGGGATCGCTCAGGAAATTTACTTTCGTATTCAAGAGGGTGAACAATCCTTTGCCCAATTAGCGCGGGAATATGCTCAAGGGCCCGAATCGCAAACAGATGGCTTAGTCGGACCAATAGATTTACAATCCCTCCATCCTACATTGGTAAATATCCTTGCCAAAAGTCAACCACAACAACTATCACCACCGACTCAAATTAATAATGTGATAGTAATTGTCCGATTAGAAAAAATACTCCCAGCCCAATTAGATCGTTCCACAAGACAACGGTTACTAAATGAACGATTTAATCAGTGGTTACAAACACAAATGACAGAACAAAAATTTCAAATTCAGACCGTATAAATCGCCAAATATCAACCTTTTAGCCAATACAAAGCGAAATAACTAACTCAATCAATATGACTTATATTCAGAGTACCTTTGAAGAATTCATTGCTAGTATTGAAGGATTTGATCAATTATCAAAAGAGGAAATTAACAACCTCTTATCATCACAAATTCTCCAGCCTTTACGTTATCGCGTAGGACAAAAAATTATTGGTAAAGAACAACTACCAGAAAGGATCGCCATTCTTCATCAAGGTAACGTCAGACTATTGGGATATAATCCCCAAAACCAATTACCAATTACATTAAAATTACTCCAACCAGGGGCAACAATTGGCGAAATTTCTTGGTTACGTGAGCTTCCTTGTGAAACTGCCATAGCTTCCACAGAAGTAATCTGTTTAACCTGGAAAGCCGCAGATTATTTGCAATTTATCAACCGCAATCCAGCCTTTGCGAAAGCTCGTCAAAATCAAAGTCACCTAATTGAAATATTTGATGTTTTGAGTTCACAAGTAGCCCAAAAAGCTTTAGTAAATCACAACCTCAAAGACGTTACCCAACAGGCTCAATTAGAGTCAAAAATTCATTATTTATCACCAGGAAAAACTTCCTTACAAGAATTAGACAGCGATCGCATTTGGTTTGTGAGTGGTCGTAGTTCCCTACCCAATTTCCCACCAGGTTCTCGTCTAGAAACCGACGTAATTGAAGTTAAGGGCAACATTCCCGTTCGTTTATTGGGTATCAGTCCTGATGATTTATCATTACTTGATGGTATTCCCGTAGAATCAGAAACATTAGAAATTATACCAGAATCAGATAGCACCGGAACTAGTGAAATTCCCTACGCCCAAGAACAGGAATTTGTTCCCCCAACCACATCAAACAAGTCATCAAAAAATCAAAACTATCCATTTGTCCGGGGACAAGGAGAATTAGATTCCAGTCTGGCTTGTTTTCAAATGCTATCCAAGCATTTACAAATTCCCTTTAAGAAAGAAGTAGTTAAGCGCATTTTAACCGATCAAATTAAGCGTCAAGGTAGTATATCTTTTCAAGTTTGCGCTTATTTATCAGAACTAATTGGACTTAAATCTCAGCTAGTTGATGTTCCTGCCGTTTCCATTAATCGTATTCCTACCCCAGCATTAATTCGCTATCGTGACAGTTTTGCTGTTCTCTATGCAGTAGATGGAAAAACAGTAGTTTTGGGTTTGCCATCTCAAAGTATTATCAACTGCCAAATTAGTCAATTGGTAGAAGAATTAGAAACCGATGAAGCTAACTTACAACCACAAGTTAGAGTTTTATTACTGAGTGCGACCAAAGAAACACCTAAAGAACGATTTGGTTTAGGGTGGTTTGTTCCCTATTTATCGCGTTACCGTCGGGTGCTGATAGAAGTATTTATTGCTTCCTTCTTCGTCCAACTAGCAGCCCTCGCTAATCCTCTAGTTATTCAGCTAATTATTGATAAAGTCATCGTTCAAAATAGTATTAGTACCCTGAATATTTTAGGAGTATTACTATTAGCAGTGGGTGTGTTTGAAGCAGTATTAACCACCTTGCGGACTTACTTATTTGTAGATACCACCAACCGTATTGATATGAGTTTGGGGTCACAAATTATTGACCACTTGCTGCGTTTACCATTGCGTTATTTTGATAAAAGACCAGTTGGTGAATTATCCACCAGAATTAATGAATTAGAAAATATCCGTCAGTTTCTCACCGGTACGGCTTTAACAGTGGTGTTAGATGCCCTATTTTCCGTTGTTTATATAGTTGTCATGCTGTTCTACAGTTGGCAACTAACTCTCGTCGGATTAGGGACAATTCCTCTATTTGTGGTAGTGACATTAATCGCTGCTCCCACAGTGAGTAGACAATTAAGAACCAAAGCTGAACGTAATGCCGAAACTCAATCTTATTTGGTTGAGGTCATGTCAGGAATTCAAACAGTTAAAGCCCAAAATATTGAATTACGCTCCCGGTTTTCTTGGCAAAAGAAATATGCCAAATTTGTCGCCGCCGGTTTTAAAACTGTGCTGACTTCCACATTAGCTAATTCAACCAGTCAGTTTCTAAGCAAACTCAGCAGCTTATTAGTTTTATGGGTGGGAGCTTATTTAGTTTTAAAACAAGAACTAACATTAGGAGAATTAATTGCCTTTCGGATTATTTCTAGTTACGTTACCACTCCCATATTACGGCTGGCACAAATCTGGCAAAACTTCCAAGAAACTGGGTTATCTTTAGAACGATTAAGTGATATTGTGGACTCACCACAGGAAGGAGAAATAGACAAGAATAATATACCTCTTCCTGCCGTTACTGGTGCAGTTAAATTTGAAAATGTTTCCTTCCGATTTGCTGCCAGTGGACCACTACAACTCAGCAATGTCAGCGTCGAATTTGCCGCAGGTGAATTTGTGGGTATTGTCGGGCAAAGTGGTTCAGGAAAAAGTACAATGATGAAATTACTGCTCAGACTTTATGATGCAGAATCTGGCAGAATTTTAGTTGATGGTTATGACATTGCCAAAGTAGAACTTTATTCCCTACGGCGGCAAATCGGCGTAGTTCCCCAAGATACTCTCTTATTTGATGGCACAGTCAAAGAAAATATTGCTTTAACTAATCCTGATGCTACAGATGAGGAAATTATTGAAGCGGCTCAAATTGCTGTTGCTCATGAATTTATTATGACCTTGCCCAATGGTTATAATACACGAGTTGGGGAACGAGGATCAGCCCTTTCTGGTGGACAAAGACAGAGAATTGCGATCGCTCGTTCTGTCCTGCAAAGACCTAAAATATTAGTTTTAGATGAAGCCACCAGCGCCCTAGATTATCCGACAGAAAAGCAAATTGGTCTGAACTTAGCTCGCGCTTTTAAAGGTAATACAGTCTTCTTCATTACCCACCGTTTGAATACTGTTAGTAATGCCGATACTATCGTCGTCATGGATAATAGTAGAATGATAGAACAAGGTAGTCATCAAGAACTTATGGCAGCTAAAGGTCATTATTTCTATCTTTATCAACAACAGGAAGTAAACTTGTAATTTGTCAGTTGTTCTTTGTCAGTTGTCAGTTGTTCTTTGTCAGTTGTCAGTTGTTTCTATAAGATTCAACTGATAACTGATTAAAGATAAAATTACGCACCACTAAATATTCAATCTAAAATCCAAAATCTAAACTTATTATGACTCAAACTAATGGTAATTACACCAACGGAAATGGCAATGGAAAGGGTAACGGAAATGGGAGAGCATCCCATAGAGATGCACAAGTATTAACATCGCCCAAACCCACTCCCAAACAGCCAAAACCCGACTTCAATTTTGATAACTTCGAGCAATCTGTAGTTCTCCGTCAATCCCCAATTTGGTCACGAACCATCATGATTACTCTCATGGGATTGGCTTGTTTTGGAATTATTTGGGCTTGTTTAGCAAAAATTGAACAAGTAGTCCCCGCAACAGGACAATTAAAACCAGAAGGAACAGTTAAAGATGTGCAAGCTCCTGTTAATGGGGTTGTGAAGTCACTGTATGTAAAAGATGGACAACAGGTAAAAACAGGAGATTTATTATTAACCTTTGATTCTATTGCTACCCTAGCCGAATTAAATTCATTGAATAAAATTCGTGTGGCTTTAATTCAGGAAAACAATATCTATCGGCGCTTAATGGGAGCAAGTACCGGAATAGATGCTGAAATAGCATTTTTACGCAGTAAACTACCGGGAGAATCAGCTTTTCTGCTCAAAAGTCGCGCTTCCTTAGTAGCAGAAAATGAATTATTACGTTCTCAATTAAGAAATTTACCGGGAGCAGCAGGGACAGGAATTGATGAACAACAACTACTAGCAGTTGCGAAAACAGAATTAGCATCTCGCTCCAAAGCCGCAGAGTTGGAAGTTGAAAAAACCAGAAAGCAACTTTCTCAAACAGAATTTAAACTCCAAGATACTAAAAATGGTTTAGCAATTCAAAGTCAGATTTTAGTTAGTCTTAAAACCTTGGCTGAAGAAGGTGGTATTTCTAAACTTCAATATCTTAACCAACAACAACAGGTACAAACTCTCAAAGCTGAAATATCACAATTACAAGAAGAAGAAAAACGTCTAAAATTCGATATTGATAAAGGAAAACAGCAATCAACCAATACAGTTGCTAGTTCTGATAAAACTATTTTGGAGAAAATAGGTAGTAACAAACAACGGATTGCGGAAATTGATAGTCAATTCATGAAGATTATTTTAGACAATGAACAGCGTTTAGCAGATGTCAATAGCAAAATATCGCAAACACAATTAAATGTTAAATATCAAGAACTTCGCGCTCCAGTGGGAGGTGTAGTTTTTGATTTACAAGCTAAAAATCCCGGTTTTGTTGCTAATTCTACCCAAAAATTACTGCAAATTGTCCCTAAAGATAGTCTAATAGCGGAAGTTTTCATCACCAATAAAGATATTGGTTTTGTGAGGAAAGGAATGAATGTAGATGTGAGAATTGACTCCTTTCCCTTTAGTGAATTTGGTGATATTAAGGGTAAAGTAATTGATATCGGTTCAGATGCTTTACCTCCAGATCAAAACCATCAATTTTATAGATTCCCAGCCAAAATCAAGTTAGATAAACAACAATTAAGTCTCACCAATCAAGAGAGAAAGATATCCTTACAGTCGGGGATGTCTATTACTGCTAATATTAAAGTCCGGGAAGAACGGACAGTGATGAGTTTGTTTACAGAGATGTTTACAAAGCAAATCGAGAGTTTGAATGAGGTTCGTTAGGGATTGTTGAAATTAATTATTCAGCAAGCCCTAATTAGATGTTAGGTAAGCATTCAGCTATCAGTCGTCAGCAGTCAGCTAAAACTGGATTTTAGGGGTTTTGAAATAGGAAAACTGACATCAGTAATTAATATTCAGAATGCTTATCAATTCAACTCTTGCTGATAGCTGACGGCTGAATGCTTACGATGTTAGTTTTTTAGGAATTAAACAAAATAGAACACAAGTAGCGGTAATTCATAAATTATCGCTACGCAAGAAGAGAGTTTTCAGCCAAATTTTGCGTAATTCCTATTTTTCTAAGATTAAGCAGAGAAATAGATTAATTTAGGAAAGATTCTACAAAGCAGATTTTCAGGTGACGAAAAACTAACTGATATATTAGACATCTCCGAAAAAGATCGTAGAGACGTTCCATGGAACGTCTCTACAAGGGTTTCAAGTCACGTACATTTAATTCTCACCAGATGTCTATTATGCTTTAACCGCTGGTTAGTTGTTTGATATCAGCGCGGAATTTACCGTTTTGTAATGCTTGCACTGCTGTTCCTGAATCTTGTACCCAAAACTGTCTCCCAAAGCGGACAATTTCCCGGTGATTTCCGGCTTGAACAATACCAATTACAGGTATTCTTGATTTATCCTTATCCCCAGCTTGTGATTTGAGAATTGTATTCAAACGATGTTGTTCTTCAATTGTCCCGGCTTGTTGTGGACTCAGTTCCACTAAAATCATTTTTACTGTTTCGACAGTTTCCGCGTCTTCTAGGATAAATTGAACTTGATCATCACGGCGATCTATTTTACCCCAAATAATTAATCTGGCATCAACTTCTAAAACGGAACTAATGCGCTCATAGGTTTTAGGAAAAACGACAGCTTCCGAAGATCCAGATAAATCTTCAACTTGCAAAATTGCCATAGAGTCACCTTTTTTGGTGACAACCTTTTTTACATTATTCAACATTACTACTGCACAAAGAATAGCATCATCTTTTTGTTCTCCCAATTGTGCCAGGTTAATAGGTGCAAGGACTGAGGATGATTGTCTGATAGATTTAAGAGGATGATCTGAGAGATAAAATCCTAATAATTCTTTTTCCATTCGTAATTTTTCTTGGGGTGGTAAATCATTAACAGGAGGAGCTTTAGGTGCAGATTCATAAGCATTCTTTTGGGGTTGATTATTATTACCTGCAAATCCATCTCCTAATAAATCAAATATATTTCCCTGTCCACTAGCTTTGTCTCTAGCACGGGATTGCGCCCACTCATAAACTAATTCTAAATCATGAATTAATTGGTTGCGATTAGCTTGAATTTTGTCAAAAGCTCCGCAGTTAATTAATGATTCTAAAGTACGCCGATTCATGGCACGTAAATCCACGCGATCGCAAAAATCCGCCAAAGATTTAAATGGGACTAATTCCCCTGATTCTTTCCTGGCTTCTAAAATAGAAGCGATCGCATTTTGTCCCACATTTCGCACCGCCGAAAATCCAAATAAAATCTTTCCATCTATCGGAGTAAAATCTAAACCAGAGCGATTCACATCTGGTGCATCAATACTAATACCTATGTCAGAGCAGTTATCAACATACTTACCCATTATTGAGCAGTTATCAAGATACCTCCTCACTTTGTCCGTATCCCCACTGTTAGCAGTTAACAGCGCGGCCATATATTCCAATGGGTAATTTGCTTTTAAATATGCTGTTTGATAAGTTACATAAGCGTAAGCTGTAGAGTGGGATTTATTAAAACAATTGGAAGCGATAAAACCATTTTTAATCACAAAATTATGGTCACTTTCCACACCAATATCATAAACATTGGCTTGACCGACATAAGTACGAGAAACTATTTTAACCATATTACTTATTTTTGCAAAACTTGTTTATTTACAGCTTAATAGTCATTATCGGCAACACAGATACCTTTACATTTAATACCATTTGTTGCAGTGCGTAGACAATGGGGACAGAGAATCTCTTCCTTTTCTGTTTCTTGATTTATCTCCATATTAGTGCTTACCTGGAGCTTATCTTTTTCGGTCTGGAGTTTGTCATTCATAAGAATAGATTTAATGAATTTCCATCTGCTGAAGTTTCTCTATTAAATCACCGCGTCGGAAAGTAGCAGAAAGTTGTTGTAAAGAAATTTCCTGGTTTCCGTAAAGTGCTTGAAGTGCCTTTTGAACATCTCGGACTGAATGATTGAAATAATTCTCACCATATTGATTAATCAACTGATTTGCATCCTCAAAATTACGGTGGTTAATTTCCTTCATTTGCAGATTCATTCTTTTGAGAAGTCTTTTCCCCATTTGCATGGCAATAAAGCACGAAGCATAACGGACACAAACAGGATCATTTGGATGCGGGCGTTTGCGTCGGTTTTCGGCAATTCTATACAACTGTATAGCGATGACGACTTGTGCGCCATTAAGCTGCTCAGTAAAAATTACATTGTACAGTTTACCAAAATGCTCACGAGTAAAAAACTTAGCTTGATGAGGCTTTTGTCGCCAAACCGCCAGTATGGCCTCAGCCGCTACACCTGAAGTAATATCTGTGGATCTAGTGCCTGTATCAGAGCGTTTGCGGCGATAGTTAAATCCCAACTGTTGGATATCCATTTCCAGCCGCCGCTGTCGCTCATCATTAGCTCGAAGGTCACACAGATCCACGGGGTTTTGACTATTGGTAGCATAAGTAATTTTTTGGACTAAATCATCATTATCAGTAGGTAGTTGATAGAGACGAACTAAAACATAAGCTTGAACATAAGCTTGGGTATTTTGCTGGAATAAACTTTGCTGAAAGAAATTTCCACTCTGAAGAGTTTTAAAAATGGTCATACAAGTTTGACCACCATTAATAATTTGCAAGTTCTCAACTCGTACCTGATAATCACCATTTTGCAGTGCGTTATAGGAAAAACTGTCGCAAGTTAAAGTGATGCCATTATTATAAAAATAGAAATTGTTTTTTTCATCGCTATTTAAAGTATCCCGAATACCCTCGTTGACCCGGTTGCCTTGCAGCCCTAAATAACGGCGGATATTGCGTTCTAACAAGCGTTCTCCATGTCGCTCAATCAAAGCCGCAATTTCAGTTATGGAAATTCTGCCCACCAGCACCCGACTAAAATTCATATCTTCAACTACAGCTTTGCCACTTAGTTGTAAAGTATCTTTAACTGGTTTAGAAGCTTGCAGAATTTTGATGAGATGTTCATGATTAATGTGTTCCCATGTCACCTGATCACCGAATCCAGAGCGATCAATTGCTTCTTGAGATGATGCGTTCCATTTTATGCCATTATTACAACCTAATGCCCGCACCTGGGGAATATATCCATCCCGAATTAAACTGCGGGCTTCTTCTACCTTGGTAAGTAAGCGTTGATTAATATGTTCTAATGTTGCACCAGGATCAAACAAAAATCGAATTGCATTGATGAGAGCATTGATTCCATTTTCAGGAAAATTCGCGTTTCCTTCCAGATTATTTTTGTATTTTGCCTGAAATAAACTGACTGTAAACTCGCCATCATGTTCTTCAGAAATGTGCATAGCATCTACACCAAAGTCTCCACCGCCCTCCATCAAACAATCAAAGGTATTAGAGTCTTCTAAATCTAGAATTGTTTGCACACAAAAATATACAAAGGCCAAAGATTTAAGTTTGCCAGGATCATTAATATTTAATTCTTCCGCAGCCCGTTGTCGAATAGCATCACTCACTGATTGCAAACGTTGATCAATAATAGAGGCATTAATATTCATGATTTGTAGTCCAGCATAACAACAAGAATTAGAGCGACAGTTAGAAAATTATAAGAAAACCCCTACAAATGGTTCTAGTTTGGAAGAAGTCAAAAAACGGTTTAGATAGAATTGAATAATTTTTTTGTTATTCAATCATCTTAAATCACAGCATATCCCGTATATTGCCTAACATTTTGCGGATGAAACCCTAAAACAATTTTATCTTTAGGAATTCCCGCTGCTTCTAATTCATAAGTAACACCATCTTCTGTATCATCTCTTTGCACCCAGATTTTACCATCAATAATGTCAAGATGAACTAAGCAACCATGAATTCTTTTTGCACCATCCCAACCAAGAGTTATTAGTAAATAGCTATCATTTTCGTTATCAAAAATTGTTTTACATTCAATCACTCCATAGGAGTAAGGAATTTGTGTATAAGGTATTAACACTTCTTTAATAATCCGGCGATAATTATCTAAGGTATCCATTGGGTAATCCTCTCAGCATCACAATTAAAAACAAGTAAATTTAGATTTTCGCTTTGTGGGTTTATGGTTAAATGTAGAGGCACTATTAGTGGGAGATATGCAGCAGGTTTTGAAGACTTTGAATGATGGGATGAAGTCGTAATTATCTTGAGTCTTAAAAACGCCTGCGAATGAACTCAGCGTTTCATAAGTAATCATCTAAGTTAAATAACTTTTGCTGTTTGTGTTCGCTTTCTTTCTTTGATTCGGCTTGCAAAGCAATTACCGTTTGTACACTTTCTTTGATTGTCTCAAAATCCATTTCAGCTTCATAAGCAGACCAATAAGCATAATCTTTGGTTCTTGGTCCAACAGCCACTTTGGCAAAAATATATAGCTTTTCATATTCTATTTCTTCAGTAATGTCAACCATTCCCCATTTAGAAAGTGCTGTATCTTCAATATCTTCTAATTCGTTGATTTCAGAGTCAATTATTATATCTTTGATCTCGATAGATTGATTAGTTATATAAACAAGAACAGCTACTATATTGTCGCTGTCGTTAAGTATTTCTAGTCCAGTTAATTTTTTAGTCATTACTATTATTAGTCCTGTAAACTCTGTTTATGGTGATTATTGTAACTTACTCGTGCTTGCATAACAATATTTTAGCTTTCATAGTAAAAAATTAAGTTGTAGGATGCGTCAGATATCAAAAATTCCTTTATTAACAGGATTTATGCTGTCTGAAGCACCATGCTAATATGCCAGTTGCATCAGCCCTGTAAATGCTAAAATCAATGACTTGATTCATAAAGAGAACAATTATGGCATCCATCCGCGAGTTGCACGAACAGATAATTAGTAAAGAACGTTCTGCCGTTGAAATTACCCAAGAAGCATTAAATCGGATTCAAGAGTTAGAACCAAAACTGCACAGTTTCCTCACTGTCACGACAGAACAGGCTTTAAAACAAGCTCAAGCTGTAGATGCAAAAATCGCTGCGGGAGAAGAAATTGGCATCTTAGCGGGGATTCCCATCGGCATTAAAGACAATTTGTGTACCAAGGGGATAGTCACAACCTGCGCTTCGCGGATTTTGGAAAATTTTGTCCCACCTTACGAATCCACCGTTACCCAAAAACTGGCTGACGCTGGGGGTGTCATGGTAGGTAAAACCAACTTAGATGAGTTTGCTATGGGGAGTTCTACAGAAAACTCCGCTTACCAAGTTACCGCTAATCCTTGGGATTTATCCCGTGTTCCTGGTGGTTCTTCTGGTGGTTCAGCAGCAGCCGTAGCAGCCGATGAATGTGTGGTTTCCCTGGGTTCAGATACAGGGGGTTCAATTCGGCAACCGGCTTCCTTCTGTGGTGTGGTGGGGATGAAACCGACCTATGGCTTAGTTTCCCGTTATGGTTTAGTGGCTTATGCTTCGTCTCTAGATCAAATTGGACCATTTGGACGGAGTGTGGAAGATGCGGCTATATTATTAAGTGCGATCGCCGGTTATGATCCTCAAGACTCTACCAGTCTCAAAGTTGCCATTCCTAACTATGCGGCTAGTTTAAAACCGGATCTCAAAGTTAGGAAGAAATTGAGAATTGGTGTCATTACAGAAACCTTTGGTGAAGGTTTAGATCCTGAAGTAGAAGCCGCTGTCACCAAAGCCATTGAACAACTTCAAGAACTAGGTGCGGAAATTCATCCGATTTCCTGTCCCAGTTTCCGCTATGGTTTACCAACTTACTACATTATCGCCCCCTCGGAAGCATCAGCTAACTTGGCGCGTTACGATGGCGTTAAATATGGGTTGCGTTCCCCTGATGCGGACAATCTTTTATCAATGTATACCAAAACTCGTTCTCAAGGTTTTGGGGCGGAAGTCAAACGCCGGATTATGATTGGTACTTATGCCCTTTCTGCTGGTTATTATGATGCCTATTATTTGAAAGCACAAAAAGTCCGCACTCTCATTAAACAAGACTTTGAAAAAGCTTTTAAAACAGTAGATGTTTTAATTTCTCCCACTGCACCTACCACCGCATTTCGAGCCGGAGAAAAAACTACTGATCCTTTGAGTATGTATTTAAATGATTTAATGACTATTCCTGCTAATTTAGCTGGTTTACCAGGAATCAGTTTACCTTGCGGTTTTGATAGTAAAGGTTTACCCATTGGACTGCAAATAGTTGGTAAAGTGCTAGGAGAAGAGCAACTTTTTCAAGTAGCTTATGCCTATGAACAATCAACTAATTGGCATTTACAAAAACCTAAAATGGCTTAGTTTGTCAGTTGTCAGTTGTCAATTGTTCTGATTGATTACTGATGACTATAGAACTTTCAAAAGTATGAGATCATTAAAATCATATAAACTGATTTTGAATCAACGCATAGTTAAAGGACAACAGATGGAACAAAATCGTAAGTCAACAGCAATCATCACAGGTGCTTCTTCTGGAGTCGGTTTGCAAGCAGCCAAGGCTCTCGTTGACAAAGGAAACTGGCACGTTATTATGGCTTGTCGTGATTTAATCAAAGCCGAGAAAGCTGCCCAGAGTGTCGGAATGCCTGCAAATAGCTATACACTCATGCAAATTGATTTAGGCTCTTTAGAAAGCGTTCGACAGTTTGTCAACAATTTCAGAGCGACTGGCAAAACCGTGGAAGCTTTGGTTTGCAACGCTGCCATTTATATGCCTTTAATCAAAGAACCGTTATTTTCTCCCGAAGGATTTGAATTAACCGTTACCACAAATCACCTCGGACATTTTCTGATGTGTAATTTAATGCTGGCAGATTTACAAAAATCACCTGCCGCTGATAAAAGATTGGTAATTTTGGGAACTGTTACCCACAACCCAGATGAATTGGGTGGTAAAATTCCTCCTCGTCCAGATTTAGGCAATTTTGAAGGTTTTGCAGCGGGTTTCCAAAATCCAATTACAATGATTGACGGTAAGCAATTTGAACCAGTCAAAGCCTACAAAGATAGTAAAGTATGTAACGTTCTCACCATGCGGGAACTACATAACCGTTTTCATGAGTCCACTGGGATTACTTTCAGTTCTCTCTATCCTGGTTGTGTAGCGACAACGGCTTTATTCCGCAATCACTATCCTCTCTTCCAGAAAATTTTCCCTCTTTTCCAAAGGTATATTACTGGAGGATTTGTCACCGAGGAATTATCAGGAGAGCGCGTTGCTATGGTAGTAGCTGATCCTGAATACAAACAATCTGGGATTTATTGGAGTTGGGGAAATCGTCAAAAGAAAGATCGGGCATCTTTTGGGCAAAAAGTTTCTCCCCAAGCACGAGACGAAGAAAAAGGCAAGCGGATGTGGGATCTTAGCTACCAGTTGGTAGGATTAGGAAAAGCATCTGAAAAATCAAAATCTCTGATTTAATTGGTCAGTGGTCAGTGGTCAGTAGTAAGGGGAAAAAATTTCCCCCTGATCCCTGATCCCTGCTCCCTGCTCTCTGCCCTGTGTCCTAAATTGAATAATAAAGTGGAAAAGATTTAGCATCTTTAGGTTTAACATAAACCTTTTCTTGGGGTTCTAATTTTAGTTCATCGAACCGTTCCCGTGTTAAATGGGCTGTCATTGCTTGTCCATCATCTAAGGTTAATTCAACTTGAATTTCCCAACCTAAATGAATGATTCTGCTGACTATAGCTGGTACTGTTGTTCCATTAGCAACGTTTTCAATGATGATATCTTGGGGACGCAAAAATGTTTCTGGATGTGCTGATTCAAAACCGCTACTTTGAAAGATTTTGGCAGAACTGGGTAATACATTCACCGGACCAATAAAACTCATCACAAATGCAGATGCGGGATGATCATAAATTTGTGCGGGTGTTCCTACTTGTTCCACTTTGCCTTTATTCATGACCACGATTTCATCAGAAACTTCCATTGCTTCTTCTTGATCATGGGTGACGAAAACTGTGGTAACATGAACCTCATCATGGAGACGACGTAACCAAGCTCGTAGGTCTTTGCGGACTTTGGCATCAAGAGCGCCAAAGGGTTCATCCAATAAGAGGACATTGGGTTCTACGGCCAATGCTCTGGCTAAAGCTACCCGTTGTCTTTGTCCACCGGAAAGCTGTGAAGGATAGCGATCGCCTAATCCACTTAATTGCACTAATTCCAATAGCTGTTCTACTTTTCCCTGAATTTTCTTTTTGGGGGCTTTGCGAATTTCTAAGCCAAAGGCGATATTTTTGCGAACAGTTAAATGTTTAAATAGGGCATAGTGCTGAAAGACAAAGCCAATATTTCTTTCTTGTACACTTTGATCAGTAGCATCTTTACCTGTCAGAAAGATTTTACCTGTATCTGGTGTTTCTAAACCAGAAATTAATCGCAATAGGGTAGATTTACCAGATCCAGATGGACCAAGTAAAGCCACCAGAGAACCACTCTGAATTTCCAGATTTACCTGTTCAACTGCTTGGAAACTACCAAATTGTTTAGAGACGTTTTCAACTACTATACCCACTGGTGCTACACCTCTGCAAATAATCTACGGTTTTTAAGTAGGAATACCGTATTTTATATTTATATCACAAATATTTGCAGTGTTATCATTAAAATTCATGAACTTAACAAATTTGAGATTTTGAATTACAGCAAGAGTCACGAGTAAAATCCTGCTGATTTAAAGAAGCGCGGAATACCAATACTAAAAAAATCGTCTTCTTGTCTGATTTTCAGATAGTGTTTTTCGTAATGGAACTACGTCGGCTTCACTACTTTCCCTCGCTACGCGAATTAATAAAGCAGAAGATATCAAACTGGCAACCATTGAATTACCACCATAACTAAACATGGGTAAAGGTAAGCCTGTAGTTGGTAAAGCGCCTGTAGTTACGCCAATATGTAATAATGATTGCCCAACCATAACAACTACTACACCAATTGCCACTAATTGAGATGTCAGATTTTTGGATTTGAGGGCAATAATTAATCCTAAAGTAGCGAATATTGCTAACATTAGTAATAGTAAAATACCGCCAATAAAACCAAATTCTTCCGAAAAAATGGCGAAGATAAAATCAGTATCTTGAATTGGTAAATAGAATAACTTTTGTTGAGAAAGTCCAAAACCAACCCCCGAAGTTTGACCCGAACCTACAGCTAATAAACTTTGTACTAACTGATAACCATCTCCTGTGGCATCAGCCCAAGGATTCATAAAGGACATAATGCGTTTGCGTTGATATTCTTTGATACTAATACTGATTATTGCTAACATTACCCCACCAAAGGCTGTTCCTCCCAAGTATTTATATGGTATTCCTGCTGCTAGGGCAATAAACCAAATTGTCATGCCGCAAAGTGCTGTTGTACTTAAGTTAGGTTGGGCAAGAATTCCTAAGAGGACAAGACCGAAAACACCCAGCCAAGATAAACGAATTCCCCAACGCAGTTTTTCCCATTTTCCAAAAAGTGTCGCACTTTGTAAAACTAAAAAAGGTTTAATTAATTCTGATGGTTGGATAGGAATTGGCCCAATGGATATCCACCTAGCAGCATCAAAGGCTTTTTTTCCTAATCCTGGTACTAAGGTCAGAAAAATTAACATCAGGAAAAATATTAAAAACCAATGAGATACTCCCAAAATTTTCCGCAATGGCAAATTAACAATGATGTTGAAAATAATTAAAGAAGCTATAGCCCAAAGAATTTGCCGTTTGAAATAATATAAACCGTCACCTTGACGTTCATCAGCAACGGGATAGGATGCGGAAAAGAGGATAATTAAGCCAATAAACATCCACGTTAATGTTAGCCAGCGTAATAATCGGGCTTCTAGTCCCCAAGTAGAAACGGAATTATCAAAAATTGGGATTAAACGGAGTAGATTCACAATTTGGTAATTGGTAATTGGTAATTGGTAATTTTCTTCTTTCTTCTCCTGACTCCTGCTTTAAATCAAAACTAAATTATCTCGGTGAATCACAGTATCTGCCTTCTCATAACCTAAAATTGCTGGTATTTCCCGTGACTGTCGGCCGCAAATTTTCTGCAATTCCTCACTATTATAATTCACCAATCCTCTAGCAATTTCCTGACCATTACTATCACATAACTGCACCGCTTCTTGATTATCAAATTCCCCCTCTACGGCTCTAATTCCTGCTGCTAATAGGGATTTTCCGGCTTTGACAACAGCGGCGATCGCTCCCGCATCTAAATATAATTTTCCCCCAGGAATTAAACCATAAGCTATCCAGCGTTTGCGGGCTGAAGTTGGTTCTGGTTGGGGTGCAAAGTGTGTACCGATGAGTTCCCCTTGGATAATTTTTTCAATGTTCCGGGGAAACTGTCCTTGGGTAATGACTGTGCGGATACCAGCCGCGATCGCAATTCTGGCCGCAGAAATTTTAGTCATCATCCCCCCAGTCCCCCATTGAGAACCCTGTCCACCAGTTTGAATCTGTAAATCTATCAGTTCTTGCATACTGCTAACTAAACTAATCGGTTTAGCATCAGGTACAGAACGAGGATCGGCTGAATATAATCTATCAACATCTGTTAATAAAAACAGCCAATCTGCTTCTACTAAACTGGCTACTAATGCAGAAAGGGTATCATTATCTCCAAATTTTAATTCTTCTACAGCTACTGTATCATTTTCATTAACAATGGGAATTACTCCCAAAGCTAGTAATTCTTGAAAAGTATTATTAGCATTAAGATAGCGGCTACGCTGTACCAAATCTGCCCTTGTTAATAATACTTGAGCAATTGGTTGTTGCAAAATACTAAATAAATCATCATATATACGCATTAATCTACCCTGTCCAACTGCTGCTACAGCCTGTTTTAAAGCTATAGTTTTGGGACGTTCCGTTAAACCTAACCGCGCACAACCTACTCCCACAGCACCGGAGGAAACTAAAATTACTCGATGTCCCTGTCGTCTCAAATCACAAAGAGTTTCCGCTAAAGTAGCAATGCTAGAAAGGGCTAATTGTCCGGTTTCTGGTTGAGTGAGACTAGAAGTACCGATTTTAACAACGATTGTTTTGGTCATTTGTCAGTTGTCAGTTGTTGGTTGTCAGTAGGGGCGAAGCATTTGGAAGATAAATTATCGGTCATTGCCAAAAATAGTTCTCCAAATGCTTCGCCCGTACAGTTGTCAGTTGTCAGTAGGGGCGAAGCATTTGGAAGATAAATTATCGGTCATTGCCAAAAATAGTTCTCCAAATGCTTCGCCCGTACAGTTGTCAGTTGTCAGTTGTCGGTTGTTACCAAAAAATTGTACAGCGCCAATCCCTCTCTTGTGAAGGAGTAGAATTCAGGTGTCAGCAGAGGTCTAGCAGGTCTAAACCTCTGCTTAGTCCTATCTTCTAAAACCCACGGAAGTTATAACCAACTCCCAACAAAACCCCGACATCAGTTTTACTAAAAAACCCAGCGTTGACAGCGGCTGTGGCGGTTAATCTACTATTGAGAGGTACGTCTATACCACCAGTGACTAACAAAGCAGTTTCAGATTTATCGCCTGTTTCAATGACTGCACCTAATCCAAAATAAGGAGCTATGGGTAAAGGTTCTGTAAATGGATCTGGTGATTTAAAAGACAAGTCATAAGTGATAGGAACGAGAAATGTTGTGTTTGATCCTAGTATTACTGATGGTCTGACTGATAGAGTTTTGGTAACACCAATTTTACTAATGACAGTAAAGTTACCATCACTTATGTCTGAAAAGCCACCGGAAGCACCAACGTTGAAACCAACACCGATGTAGCTACTACCACCACGAGTGGCTCTACCTATGCCAATTGGACTTTGTGCGATGCGATTAGATGGTTGTGTTTTTTCACTGGCTTCTGTAGAACCAGAATTGAGCATAACTGATGAAGTTTCTACTGTTCCTGGTATGGGTGTGATTGTTCCACTGGCTATTTCTTCTGTAGCAACGGTGGATATTGATGTTTGGTGGGTGGGAAGAATAATTGTTTCTGGCTCAACTGTCTGAGCATTTACGGAAAGTCCGCTCCCTAAAATTACCAAAGCTGCAAAACTTGGTAAGGTTAAAAAACTTTTACGAAAAATAATATTACTCACGTTCACTCCTCACTAGATTTAAGATTGACACCATCATCTTGACAAATTTCCTTAATACTCATCATTTAACACGAAAAATCAAAATTTGCATCTTGATTTTGTTTAATTAACTAAGTTGTGAGCATTGGTAACAATTTAAGCAATACCTTTGCCAAATTGAAAAAAGCCTTGATTAATATTTATGGTTGTTCGCGTTGCGACGAAAATAGTACGTATTTATACGGTAATTATAGGCATCCGTCATCACCAAACAAATGCGTTGGGTTGCGCTATCGCTTAACCCAACCTACAAAAAATAGCGAGGGTATTGCTTAATTATTTTAAGAAATATCTAGCAATTGTCTCAGAAGCATTTGATCGTCTAGTTTCGCTTTTAAACGACCTTTTTCCACGTCACGAATCCAGCTTTGGCTTTTTTCCATCAGCTTTGCTAATTCCCTTTGGGAAAGGTTCATTTTTTTACGTCCTTCTGTCACTTGTTCCCCCAATAAATTACCTGTTTGTTGATGATTACTTTTGGGTTTAGTGGTGCGACGTTGTTTTTTATCTGATTCTGAGCGGTTTTCCCAGTCTGGAGGGAGTTCAAAAGATAAAATTCGGGCATTCAGAAGCAAATTCCATTTACCACGTGGTCCGCTGTCTGTGAGGCGATTTTCACCACTACCATCATTAATCCAAAATTCTAAAGCTTCCTCTGGATCTTCAGGGATATCAACTAATTTTGCCCACAAAGGTTGAATTTCTGGGGGATAGGTAACAGGATCAAATAATGGCTTTACTCCATAATGATTGAGAACTTCTAAATCATTTTCATAGGCTTTAAGGAGGCGTTTACGTTCTTCCCTGTGTCTAGAAGCTTGAGTCACTTTTTCCTCACCATAAGCAACGCGCAGCAAGGTAGGAATAGTAATCCTTTGTTCTCTACCCATTTTGGTTTTAAATAATAACCAAAGCATAAGTCTCACAGCCCCTTCATGTTGTTGCCACAGACTCATAACTGTGGTTAATAGGGTTTTGGGAAGACTGCCATACTGATAAAATGTGGTGCGTTCTTTGCATCCTTGTCTGTTGAAGAAATGTTGTGTCCAAATCCCAGCTTTGACTGTAAATGTCAGTCCGACTAAATATTTACAACCTTGATCATCTTCTTGAAAATGGTGCTGAGTATCTGTCAAATTCCATAGATAACTATCTTTAATAGAAAAACTGGGAACTCTACCCTGTTGCGGCCAGTCAATAGAAACCATGAGAGAACAAGTTTGATAAACGATGTTTTTAATTAAACCAAGTTTGGTGCTTTTGCTGAGGTCTTTACGTTTTTCTAAGCCCAAATACTGTTCAATTTGTCGTTCATCAATTGTAAATTCTTCTTCCCAAGGTTGATCTAGGGCTGTGATTTGAGCAGCAAAAATGAGATGGATACAAGCAGCACGAATGTCTAGATAATCAATTGCTTGTAAATTATCAGCGCGGTTATTAGCTTGAAATAGGTCTTGGATCTGAAAGGAAATTGTCCCTCGTCCTTGATTAACTGAGCGACTGTAATGTAAATTACCCTCCTCATTTTTTTCCCATTGTAAAGATGTTCGTTGCGCTAGTAAATTACAAGCTTCCCAAATAACTATTGCTGACGCAAAGGGATTATTCTTACCATTAGAAAACAAATCTGGACTAGTCGCATCACGTGGTTCAACTTTGCATCTTCCTTTTTTTGCGTGTGTAGGTATAGGCGCATTTGTTGGACAAGCAATCACACATTGTGGTTGTAAATAATAACCCTCACAATTATTACAAAGGGCAGGATCAACCCAATATTCATCATCTTCGATTTTGATTGCACCCGTAGGACATAGGGGTCGGCAGTTGTCACATCCCACGCAACTGTTGTTAGGAATTATATGCGGCATAGGAACTGTTCCTACTTTAATCGTTGAGATGTTTGGCTCAAGTTTCCCCTTAATGTGTCCAATTGATTCATAACTTGCTACCAAATTACCTCTATAACGAGAAGATATTTTTCTCGCCTGATTAATTACTGATATGGTTAATGAAGCCAGATTTTGTAGCTATTTATATTTTGCAAAGTTAGGCTTCATTGCTTCTTCATTAACTATAATTTTCATAAAGATTTCAATAAGATTGTTCGGGATGAGCTTGGCAGGATTTCTTAATATTTACCTGAATATTTACTGTCATAATGTTTGGTTTGGGCTATATAAATTATCCTAAATGTTTTTGAGTGACATCTTATAGGCGGGAATGGGTAATTGGTAATAAAGAATAGAAAACAAAATGGTTCAAAAATAGAGGAAATGATTTTTTAAAGTTTGTGTTTACTAATACTCTCAGGAGAATATTTTTATCTAATTAGAAAATATTTGCAAATAGGAAGTCAATTAAGCCAATAATAATCTTTGATAATTGATTATTATTCTTGTTACATAAGATATCTTTAGGCTAATTTATCAAGCTTTATTGAGAAAATAAATTTAAACACAATTCTAGAAACCTTTGACTAATAAGCTTTCTATCCAAGCACACTACGCAAATTTATCAATAAGTAATATCATTTAATATTTTGAACTAATTAAAAATAAATAATATTGTTTAGCAAGTCATCAAAATTTGACAAAAAGTTAATTTTTGTGATTGAAAAAATGAAATCTCAGGCTAGTATGAAGATTAAAGGATTAACTAACATCTAGCTAAAATTGCTGAGGTTTTATTCATGGCTACATTAACAGGATTGACTTATGGTGGTAATGCTTGGACTCCTAAATTTGCTCAAGAAATAGATAAAGAAAAATGTATTGGTTGTGGCAGATGTATGAAAATTTGTGGTCATAAAGTTTTAGCTTTAATGGCTTTGAATGAAGAAGGTGAATTTGTAGTAGATGAAGATGAAGAAGAAGTTGAACGGAAAGTAATGGTTATTGCTAATCCAGAAAACTGTATTGGTTGTGAAGCTTGCGCTCGGATTTGTTCCAAGAATTGTTACAGTCATGACACACTAGATAAATAACATTCTTGGTAATTTTCACGGTGTGATGTTTTTCAAAACACTGGTTATTTTTGTCAAGTTTATCAGCAAGGTAATTAGAGGGGAATCTCGATATTTACAGCAGTTGGTTAAAAAGTTCACAGTCAAAAGAAACGTAGATCTTAACTTGTTATCATCTGAAAAAATCATACTTGCTACTATTTTTTCTACTGCTATTTGATTTATGAAAATATCAACTCTCAGATCCTTGATTTCTTGAATAAGTCGAGGATTTTGTGATTATCAATATAATTAGCGGCTCTACCGTTCCCTTTATGTAAAACAACATTTATTGTAGGTTGGGTTGACGGATGTTACCCAACAACTCTTACTATTCTACCGCCAATGTTGGGTTTCACTTCGTACCCTGCGGGAAGCAAGCTACAACCCAACCTACAAAAATTAAATTAATATTCTTCTCCATAAGGGGAGCGGTAGAACCTAATTAGCTAATAACTGACAAAAGACAATTTACAAAACTATGACACAAGTAAATTTTCCAGTTAATCACCCATGCACAAACTGGGTTTACAAGGAATGCCTCGCCGAGTTGTCATGTATGACCCCCAATTTGCCACCTTAAACCAGCTTTGCACCATTGGCGCATTCTTTTTAGCTATTTCTGTGATTCCCTTCGCTTTAAACGCTATTTTCAGTTGGCAAAAAGGCGAACTCGCAGGTGATAACCCCTGGGAAAGTTTAACTTTGGAATGGACAACTTCTTCCCCACCTATGATTGAAAACTGGGAAGTTTTACCCGTTGTCACTCATGGACTTTACGACTACGGGGATAACCATGATCAAAGTAAATGAACTACATTTTTTTTGTCTCACGCAGAGTCGCAGAGTCACAGAGAGAAATTAAGAGAAATTGTAGGTTAGGTTAAGCGACAGTGCAACTCAACAAACCTCCAAAAATGAGTAATTCTTCATTATGAATTACTCTCCTCTAATCCAATTTCATAAATATCCAAATCAAGATTAACAGGATTTTCTTATTTATCCTGATCAAATATTTGCGAAACTTTTAAATTTAGACTATTAAATTGTGGAGATAAAACTAAATCATCACCAGAGAAAATCCCAATCTCATGATAAATTTCGTTAATTAACTCTAAAACTAATATGCCTTGGGTTTGGGGGTCAATAATCCAATATTCAGGAATACCACAATCTTGATATTGTAGACGTTTGGCAATAAGATCTCTATCTCTTTGTAATTCCCCAGGACTAACAACTTCAACAACTAATAAAGGTGGTAACATTGATAGGCGAATAGTGTTCCGATTTGCTAATTGTTGAATATGCTCTTCTCGAATAATAGTCAAGTCAGGATAACGGTTTCTGGGTTCTCCTCTTACTTCCAATTCCAAACCATGTCCCCGCACTCTTTTATAACCCAAGAGAGAGACAAATTGAATTAATAAAAATGTGGCAATTTGCACATTGATTCCTGATTCTGGGGGCATTTCAATTAACTCTCCATTAAACAATTCATAAAGTTTTTCTGTACCATCATCATAAGATAAATATTCTTCAAAGCTTTGAAATTGATGTTTAACTTGTAGCATCAGAGTTACTCCATCTATTGCCGTAGTTAGTTAGATTTTAACACTATTTATTTCTCTCTACGTCTCTGCACGAAATTAAATGTAATTCACTCAGAACTTACGCAACTGGCATATTGGTAGGGTGCGTCAGATACCAACAATCTATTTATTTGCAGGATTTATGCAGTCTGACGTGGTTGGTGAGCTTGTCGAACCACACCCTACAACATATTTTTGGTGTGACACTTCTATCACTTACCAGAAAATTTTAGACCTTCACATTAGCGATCGCCCCAATTTTGCTATAATCATGATCACTTCAATGTAATCGGTTACAACATGATGATTACCACTGTTGAGCGTCGTTATAGTTTAGATGAATATCGCGCCATTGAAGAAAAAGCTGAAGGGCGCAGTGAATATCATAATGGAGAAATTGTACCAATGTCTGGAGGATCACTCAACCACAGCCGGATAGGTGGCAATATTTTTGCATTGCTCAAGTTTTTGCTACGTGATAGTAAATTTGAGCCAATTAATAGCGATTTACGCCTATGGATTCCTGAATATAAACGCGGATTATATCCAGATGTGATGGTTTTTGCAGGTGAACCGCAACTAAATGAAAATCGCAGTGATGAAGTTTTAAATCCTATTGTAATTGTGGAAGTATTATCTCCTTCAACAGCAGATTATGACCGCAAAAGCAAGTTTCGGATGTATCGTTCAATTAGCAGTTTTTGTGAATATTTATTAGTTGAACAAGATGAACCTTTCATCGAGAAATATAGTAAACAATCTCAAGGTTGGTTGTTAAGTGATTTTAATAATTTAGAAAAATCTATTTCTTTGGATTTAATTGGGGTTGAATTACCGATAGCGGAAATTTATCGCGGTGTTGTTTTTGGGTAAGTAGTGAGTTATAATAGGCTAGAATAAGTTATTGTTACCTTAATTAAGTTTAAACCTAAACCGTAAAACTATATGAGATTAGACTTTGTAGAATATTGTCAAGATAAAGATTTGCCAAGTGAGTGGCGTTTAGATGGTTGTCAATTAGGTAATGTCAACCTAATTGTTGGCAAAAACGCTTCTGGAAAATCGAGAACTCTTAGAGCTATCAACCTTTTATCTGGGTTACTATCAGGTGATGCCAGTCTTAGACCTGATCGTAGAAGGAGAGAATGGAGACTAACTTTCGATTCTCATAATGAAGATAACAAAAAGATATACGTATTAACAGTTGATAAAGGTCAGGTAATTCAAGAAAGTTTCACTATTGGCTCTACTAATTACCTTCAAAGGAATGAATCAGGTGAGGGACAAGTTTGGGCTAAAAAACTAGATCAATATATTGACTTTCAAACTCCTATTGATGAAGTTGCGGCTCTAAAACGAAGAGATTCTATCCAGCATCCTTTTTTTGAGGAGATTTACACTTGGGCAAATTCCTTAAGATACTACAAATTTGGTACTGATTTAGGTAAAAGTAGTTTTATAGTCTTGAATACTAAAAAGATTGACGCAATTAGAAAAAATATAGATTTCAAAGATGCAGATCAAGTAATTGGCATATTCAAGTTAGGAGAAGAAGAAATAGGAACACCCTTCATTGAAGCTATAAAATCAGATATGTTATCTGTAGGTTATAAAATATCTGAAGTTGGCACTAAAACTCCATCAGCTTTGCTTTCTGATGAAGGAGATGAAGTATCTTTACTAGATGGAGAGCCGCAATATATTTATGTTCAAGAAAGTGATCTTAGGGAAAAAACTGAACAAGGATTAATGTCTCAAGGGATGTTTAGAGTATTATCTTTAATTATTCAAGTAAACTATTCACTGTTAGCCAAACAGCCTAGTTGTATCTTGATAGATGATATTGGGGAAGGACTTGATTTTGAAAGATCATCAGCAATGATTGAGCTACTTATCAAAAAAGCAGAAACTGGGTTAGTACAACTAATCATGACAACTAATGACAGCTTTGTTATGAATGGTGTTCCTTTAGATTATTGGTCAGTAATTGAGAGAAAACCAGGATTAGCTAAACTTCACAACATACATAATTCAAAGCCAATATTTGATGATTTTAAATTTATTGGGTTAAATAACTTTGATTTTTTTGAGACTCAATTTTACTTAAAAGGATTTGATAATGAGGAGCATATAGAGGAGTGAAAAAATTAGCTATTTTTGTAGAAGGTAAAACAGAACAGATTTTCGTTAATAAATTATTGAGAGAAATTGCAGGGACAATTAATATTTCTATAGAAATTCAATCTCAGGAAGGAAGAAAGTTTGTAGAAGTAATAATAAAAGATATTGAAACTTCTGCAACCAAGTTTTTTGTTTTAATTTATAACTCTGGTAGTGACATCAGGGTTGCTTCGGATATGAAAAAACAATATAAAAAGTTAACTGAATCTGGCTATGAAAGAATAATAGGATTAAGAGATATTTATCCAATATCCATAATTCAAAAATCTAAGCTGCAAAGTGAATTAGAGAATGTTTTACCAAAAGGATCAATTCCTATAAATATAGTTATTGCTGTTATGGAAGTAGAAGCCTGGTTTTTAGCAGAATATAATCATTTTCTCAAAATAGATCCGCGTCTTACTCCAGAGCAAATTCAAGCAATGTTTGGATTTAATCCTCAGACTGATGATATGGAACAAAGACCTCATCCTGCTGATGATATGAAACAGATTTATAACTATGTCGGTAAAGGTTATAACAAGAGCGAGAAACAACTCAATAGACTTGCATCTCATTTAGATTATGAGTTTATATATATGCACCTTATCAATAGCGTTCCTAGTTTGGGAGAATTTGTTGGATATATTGATAAATTCATGATTTCTCCATAAAGATGATATATGAAGAAATGTATTTATCTTAATAGTCTGAAAAGATACAATAATATCTTCCTGTCGGCAATTTTTATCTACCCAATGGAGGAATCAAGACGTACCCAATAAATATTAAATAATTAAATATTCCGATCACCTGACGAACTTTAACAGCATATCCCTTTGTTTGCACTATACAAACAAGGGATTTTTTTTATGCAAATTCGTAAATGATACCAATTGCAGATGATAATCATCATTTTATATATCTTAGGGGGGACTGGATTCAAGCCGAATAAATATTAAATATTAAGTAGCCCGATTACCCTACCGGACTTTAGCTCCAAATCCTCTCTTGTCATTACCCGATAAGAGAGGTTTTATTCACTTTTTATCAGCTTACTCAGAAATTTGCTAATTTTCATTAACCGAAAATTATTCATTTTTAGAATTGATATATTACCAAAATTTGTCTACATATTAAAAATAATGCCCCGACCATAATAAATATTAATGTTATTTTTCCCCCAGGAACTAAGGTTTGATAATTACTATTAGCAAATTCTGGTGTTTGACTTTGTTTCCAACTCATTAATGCTGGCATAATTCCTCCTAAAATGGAAGCACTAAATGCGCCAGTATATTCTAAAGCATGAAAAAAGATATTAGGATTAAATGTTCCTAAACTCAGAGGTGGAAGCAACACTAAAGAATAGAGAGGTAAACGAGAAATTTCGCTTTTGGTAATGGTGGAAATATCTTTAAAAAAGTCTGTTAACCCATAAGTAATCCCAATAAATGATGTCACAATTGCAAATTCAGAAAAAATCGATAATAACACAGCAAACCATTCTCCTGATTGACCAGTTCGGAGAATTTCCAGTGGATCAAATACTTTCTCATTTTCGAGATTATGCGATAAAATATCTGGAGTCATGCAGCCTAAAATAACCGCATTCCAAGCTAGAAACATGAATAAGGGAATCACTGAACCAATAATCATAGATTGGCGAATTTTGGGAATGTCTCCTTCCAATTGAGTTACAACCAATGGAACAATACTATGAAAGAACATTGCTACATAAATAACAGCAACAGCATTACCTATAGATAGCCAATTTTGGACTAAAAGTTGAGAGTTTTGGAATTGCATTCCCCCTAATATTAATAAACCGAGAAAAGCAATTAGTAAAATAATAATAAATATACCATTAATCTTTTCTACTAATCTATCTTTACCCCAATACATTAGGCTACCAAATACTAGAAAAAAACTTACTGTTCCTACCCACTGAGGTGAAATATGTTCTAATTCCCAAACTTGATCAACTGTGGTTGTTAAAATTTTGCCACCTTCAGTCATATATGCCACCAAGAGGGCATAGTGGTTAAATACATAGGCAATTCCGGCAATTCTCGCTCCTGGTTTACCGAGAATCTTGGCTATGATTGCTAATAAACCTATATGAGAAATACCCTCAACTCTCATCACATTTAAAGTCAATTCTGCAACTAATAAACCGGAAATTAAAGCATACAGCCATACAGTAATAAGTAGGATTGTAGATGGTATAATCCCAGATGGTAAAGTTACCGCAGGTAATCCAATAATCCCCGCCCCAATAGTAGTTCCGACAATTAAAGCTGTATTTCCAAAAACACTACCAGGTTGATGTTGAAATTTATTATCATCAAACTTTAGGTGAGAAAATAATCGCGTTACTGGTTGTTCTTGTTTATTCATAGTGCAGGTAATTAGTGTTATTTAGTGTTATTTAGATCCCCTATTTAGATCCCCGACTTCTTAGAGAAGTCGGGGATCTTGTTTCTTGTTTTTTGTTTTATTAAACAAATTTTTTGCTAAACTCACAGATTAAGTCTACCCTACCTTTACGTAACATAGCTGGATCTAATCTTTCTGTGGTATTACAAGTCATTAGTATTACTAATTTCTGTTGCATTTGCATCACAGATTCATCAATTACGCTTTGGTATAATGTCCCATCTAATAAGGCTAGAATATGCTCGGTTTTGTTGTTATATTGTGCTACTTCTGAAGCTCGATCTTGAGCTAAATTATCAGCTTCATTGATGATAATACAAATCTTTTCTAAATATGTTGGCGGTACAAAATTAGTAATGGCATCATGATCTAAAATGAAGATTACATATCCTAAAGGAACAAGAATTTCCTTAGCCACACTTTGTGTCCATGCTGTTTTTCCTGTACCTGGTGCGCCATGGACTACAACGGCTAATTGATTTTGATCTAAAATTGTTTGTTGAACTATGTCAGTAAAATTTTGAATGTCTTGGGGAAATGTTAGCAATGGATACTGACTATGAACTTTCCCCACACGACTTTGATATCCACTCAGCATTACTGCTAAATCATAGGTGGCTTTATTAATTAATGGCTGCATATTTTTGGCCATTAAAGTGTAGTTTCTTCTACCTCTTTCATAAGCTTCAATCTGTAGCCAAATATCATGTTCTGACCAATAGGCATAAACTGTATTAACTACATCTAACCTTTCCCAAGTCGTAAATTTTTCAACGGGGAAATAAAAGTCTCTTTCTGAGTAATATTGAGTGATAACATCAGGACGTTCTAATAGTTTCAAAACTCGTAAAACGGTTATTTCTTGGAGAAGATTCAGAACATAGTCAATGGGAATACTATTACGACTGACAAATTGAACGAGAGGTGTTTCTGTTGTCAAAAAGTCTTTATGGCGATGTTCTGGGGTGAGCATATCTGGTGTAATATAATTCCAATATTTTTGGAATTCACCACGGGTATAATCTGAAGCTAAATTTAAAATATTTGCCCACCAAGCATACTCTTTTCTCGCTAGAGCATCAGCATAATAGCTGGCTAAATTAATACTTTTCTGGGTTAATTCTTGAGTATCATGAAATAAAATTTTACCGAAGTATTCCCAATCAAAATCTCTGTGAAATGGCCGCCAACCACTAGATAACAAGTGTTGAAAGTTCTTATTGGTGTTATTACTTTCGTTGGTTCGGAAATAGTCAAAATCCATAGTCAAATTATTCTCTGTTGAAACAGGCAATGATGCACAACTTTTTGATCACACTTATTTATGTAACATACTATAGCATTACACCAAAAAGGTTTTACTGCCTACCGCTGTTGGTCTAGCCTGTCCTTAGGGTAACCTGCTAGATTACACAAAAAGAGGTTGTGTCAAGTATTTTACACGAGTTATGAATTTGTTGATTTTTCTAAATAAATTTATTGACAATTTTGCATATAATCAAAATATATCTGCTAAAAGTATTAAAGCTGGATTTTTATTTCCTGTTCAAATTGGTGTCAGGATTTAGCCGTCAGTTGTCATCTGATATAGCTTTTAATACAGAAATACAGGAAATTAACACTTCCTCTTTTTTGCTGTTCTGGCTTTTGGCTGATAGCTGAATGCTTACAAATCGGTTGAGACAATAACCAATGAGGATTTACAAGTTTGTCTATTATGCCCAAAAAAACCACTACTCCCCATTAACTACTCTGGAGACGAGATGTATCTAGCGCATTCATTCATGAGTGATGAGAAACGGAAAAAACATCAACAGCCTTTAATTTTAGTGGTAGAAAATCATGATGATAGTCTACTGCTAATGGGTTATACCCTTGAGTTACTTGGTTGTCAGTCTATTTGTCAAAAAGAAAGTTCAAAAACAGTATTTATGGCGAAAGAACACCAACCTGATTTAATTTTATTAAATATTTTTTTACCAGGTATGAGTGGACTAGACGTTATTCGATATCTAAAGCAAGAATCATTAACTTGTCATATTCCCGTAGTTGCTGTTACCGTTTTAACTGGGAGTGAAGATAAACAACATATTCTAGAAGCAAAGTTTGATGATTACATCACTAAACCTTATATGATTGAGGAATTGGCAGCAATTATCTACCGGTTACTAGGTAGAAAATTTGAGCTATGCTCAACTTTAGAAGTGCAGCACATTCATTAATAATTATTCAGTAATTTTAGGTAATTTGACTGTGAATATACTACCTTTACCCAGTTCAGAGAAAAGTTCTATTTTACCTCTGTGTGCTTCAGCAATCCGGCTGGAAAGGTGTAGTCCTAAACCACTACCTGATCTTTTATTCTGGCCTTGGTGAAAGCGCTCAAAAATTGTTCCCTGATCTTCTGCCGCAATGCCATAACCTGTATCTTGAACTTCGATGACTATTTCACTGAGATGATTGATTGGGGATAAGGTTTCAAAAATGCGAATTTCTATACTACCCGTATCAGTAAATTTGATCGCATTACCAATTAAATTATTAAACACTCGTCGTAATTCTAAGCGATCGCCGTTAACTATTCCCCCATTATTTCCAGTTGGGCTTAATTCATGGGTATCCAATTTTAAAATTAAGTTTTTCTCCTGTGCTAGGGGAGTTAGTTCACTGACTACTTCAGCCGCAATTGTTGTTAAGTTACATGATTCAAAGTTGAGGGTTTTTTTCCCAGCCTCAAAACGGTAAACTTCTAGCAATGTATTTACCATTTCCAGAAGATTTTGATTACTGCGAATCATCACATGAATCGGTTGTTTCATTTCTGAAGGAATCTGACCAAAGACTTCTTGCAGAAATAAATTTAGCATTCGATCAGCGGCTACTAAGGGAGTACGTAAATCATGGGTGAGACGAGAAACAAAGTCTTCTCGCTGTAGTGTCATTTTTCGTTGTTCGTCAATACTGTGCTTTAATCTTAACAGCGATCGCACTCTTGCTAATAGTTCTTCTGTCTCAAAGGGTTTACAAATAAAATCATCAGCACCAACATCTAAACCTTTAACAACGCTAGATTCGTTATAAGCTGTCAGGAGTAAGATCGGAATATAGTTGATTTCGGGATTATTCCGAATCCGTAGTGTAACTTCATAACCATCTATTCCCGGCATCATCACATCTAAAATAATCAAATCCGGTGGTAATTCTGCTACTTTGTCTAAGGCTGCTTGACCATTGGTAGCTGAATCAACATGATATCCCTCACTTTCTAAAAGTGTTCTCACTACATCGAGATTATCTTGGACATCATCAACAGACAAAATTCGGTCTTTTTTTAAATTAGACATAGTTAACTTTTTGGTAATCTACAACCTGATATGAGGATAATTCATTAAAGCTTTGTTCGGGGAATATACAGAATGAAAATGATGCTGATGAGAACTAAAAACTACATTACCTAAATCTGCTGCTAAATTGATTCTTCGGGGTAATTCTATTTTAAACGTTGAACCCACTCCTAATTGACTTTCAACACATATTTTTCCTCCCATTATCCCCACTAGTGAATCAATAATAGCCAAACCCAAACCTGTCCCTGAATATTTACGGCTGATACCTTGATCAATTTGGTGAAATGCTGCAAAAATGTTTTGAAAATCTTGAGAAGCAATCCCAATTCCTGTATCTTTAACAGTTATTGTAACTTGATTTTTAGGTGTTTCTCGAATTTCTACCCAAATATTGCCAGATTCTGTAAATTTAACAGCATTGGTCAGTAAATTAGTGAAAATTTGCCGTAATCGGACTGCATCATTAAATACTGATGTATTCTTTAAGTCTGTTTTCACTAACAAAGATAACTTTTTGGCTTCAGCTAAGGGGCGGATTTCTGTGACTACGTTACTAACAACTGCTGATAAATCCAATATTTCTGGCTTTAGTGCTAATTTCCCAGATTCTAGCTGAGAAAAATCCAGAATTTCATTGATCTTGATCAGTAACTCTTTACCATTATTGAGAATTTTCTCTACCATGACCAGTTGTTGATTTGTCAATTCACCAAATTTAGGACGTAATAGAATCTGTGAAAATCCAATAATCGCATTCATGGGAGTTCTTAGTTCATGGGATATGGTGGCTAAAAATAGTGATTTTAAACTGGATGCTTCCAAAACATTGAGATTTTGTTCTTTAATATGCTGCTGCTGGGCTATGAATTCTTTCTGCTGCAAAATTAGCTGTTCACGACTTTCTTTAAGCTGTTGATTTGCTAAATTTAGCTGCATTTCCGTATGGTGTATACGAATTGCACTGCGTAACATTTGAGCTATGGTTTCTGGAGATAATTTAGACTTAATAAAATACTCAGTAGCACCCAATTTTATCCACTCTTGGGCTATTTTTTCATCTCCTGAATCTATGAGAATTACTAAAGGAACTTTAATCCCTGAAGATTGTAATTTATGAATTAATGTTAAGCTGTCTTGATTTGGTAAGTGATAGTCGAGAAATATGCAATCATAGTGATTATGGATCAAGGCAAAGAAGGCTTGACTCCCATCCTTAACTTCATCAATTTCCATCTTAATACCTGTTTTAGTCAGAGCTAAACTTACTATTAAGCCGTCTACCTGATCATTTTCTACAACTAAAATTTTTAGCGGTTCTTCCATCGGTTTTTCTTTTTGCTGTTAAATACAGATTTATGTTCAGCATTTCTGTTTTTACAGTCTCTAGATTGTACAAATAATCAACATGATTTTTTGCTGAATTAGCAGATTTATTCCCAAATAAAATACTTTATCCAGTTAAAAACATTGTAAATTACTAATTCATTAACTGTCCTCACCCATTAGTGAGAGTTGCATGGAAACATTGTGTACCATTAGCGTAAGTATTTAAACTTAAATAGTAGGAATAATTGCTAAATAAGGATCACTTACCTCCTGCGGATGAATTGGTTTTTAGAGCAGGTATCAGCGTTAAAAGTCTTTTGGTGTCTGATAGCAGTGTGGATTTAGTCATGTTGGATGCTATCTTAGTACAACCACGGGAATGGCACAATTATGCAAAATAGTTGCAAAGCTGACTGGATCAGCTTTTTAACCTTTAATTTTTGATTTTTGACCTCCGCATTGCGGAACTGCTGTGTTGAGTCCATTGTAAATTTGGTGATTATGGTGTAACTGTAATTTTTCTGATTTGTCTCAATAATCTCATTTGTTTTGGGAAAAATATCCATATGTCTTTAGCTAGATTTTTGCATCTATTGAAATTTAAAAATCAATTATTCGTTATTCCTATTGGTAGATGTTTAATGGTTCACAGATCGTATATGCTTAAGGTTGGGTAAGTTGAATACAATTCTTAAAAAACAAACAAGCTTTTTTCCCCCTCTCCTCCCTTCTGTCTATTGGCACTACTTCAGAAGTAATCTGATCATCATGGGTGTAATAATGAGTGAAATTAGTATTCTGTTAATTGAAGATCACGATTTAACCCGCATGGGACTCAAAACTGAATTGCAGTCACACAGCGGCTTTAAGGTGATTGGTGAGGCAGCCAATGCGACTCAAGGACTAAAACTTTTAGAAACAATCAAGCCAAATGTGGCTGTGATAGATATTGGTTTACCCGATATGAGTGGAATTGAGCTAACTCGTAAATTTAGACGTTATCAGACAGAAACGGGACAATTTCAGACGAAAATTTTGATTTTGACGATGAATAATACTGAAGATGCAGTCCTAGCGGCTTTTGCAGCGGGAGCAGATTCTTATTATATGAAGGAAACAAGTATTAATAAATTTACTGAAGCTGTAGAAGCAACTTTTCATGGTAATTCTTGGATTGATCCAGCGATCGCTAGTGTCGTATTACGAAAAATGCGTCAAGGTGTCCCCGGTGATCATCAATCATTGGACAAGCCAAAAACTGTAAAAATCGAAGCTCTGGAAATAGAATATGAACAGGTTTTAGAAACTTATCCCCTCACCCAAAGGGAACTGGAAATTTTAGAATTGATTGTGGGTGGTTGCAGCAATGGCCAAATCGCCGAAAAATTATATATTACTGTAGGTACAGTAAAAACTCATGTTCGCAATATCTTAAATAAACTCTGTGCTGATGATCGAACCCAAGCAGCCGTGAGGGCTTTACGTTCTGGGTTGGTAGTTTAATCTTTCCTGCAAACATTCTGCAATCCGTTGTGCTGCACCTGCACGTCCCATGCGCTGCAACCCATTTTCAGCAATCTCATGTAAGAGGTCAGGATTTTTGAGTAGAGATTGGATAGCGGGGAGAACTTGTGATGGTTGGTTGACGAGGGTGAGAGATATTCCTAAAAGCCGACTTTGAGCTTCTGCAAAAGCGGGGTTGTATTGAGGTCCATGACCAGAAATAGCGATCGCTGGCTTTCCCAAACCGATGAATTGTTCTGTTGCTGTTCCAGCCATAGCGATCGCCAGATCACCTAAATGTAAGCATTCATTATAGGCTTGTTGGGTCAGGATAAAATAAGCATTTTTTTGGTTAAAAGTCAAGCTATCAGGGTCAGAAATTGGTAAAGGAGATTCATCACACCGTCGCCAACCTTGAATGTGTAAAGTTTGGGATAAAATACTACAATCTAAACCAGGAGCGATCGCCCCTAAAAAAATCATCGTCCCCGCAGCCCGAAAGATGGAATCTGGTTGTCGTAAACTAGCCGTCAGCGCAGATACAGCAATCATGATGATTTCCCAATTGTTGTAAGCTTCCGGCGCACGAGAACCGGGTAACAGAGTCACAATCAAAGGCCGAATCACTTCTTCGAGTTCAGCATCAGGACGATAAAACTGTTGTGCGGTAAAAATCTTCTGCAAACCATCCATCATGGGATTCCCCACATCCACAGCGGGAATTCGCCATTTTTTGAGAATTTCCGTAGTCAGAGCATCTCTAGGAAACACAGCCCGACAACGTTTCCGACTCATTAACCACCTTTCCCAAGGATGGTAAATTGAACCAGAAAAATTTTCCCACCATGCGGACTTTGATTTTCTCGGTAATAATCCCGCTTCATCACGCACATAGTATTCTGATTTAGCAGTACCGACAAAGGCATAATTAGCACCACTCACGGCTGCAAACAACAGGGGAACAATATCCCCCACAGCTAGAATAGCTTTGGGATTACCTAACTTCGTTTGTGAACTTACCCAACTGCGGATAGATTGAATTTGATTAAGAGTCAACTGCACCAACCCACCCCGCAGATCGCGCATTAATTCGCGGCTATCCATATATATAAAACCACCAGAAGGCATAGTCTGCACCTTACCAATCATAGAAATATCTATTTGTTGATAAGCACGTCCTTCACCTACTATTGGTAAAGCAAAAATATCTGGTGGAGAAGATAATTGTTGTAGAGCCTGGATAATCCGAACAGCAATGATATCTTCTCCGTGACCATTGCTTAAGACTAATAACTGTAAACGAGAATTGGTCATTGATTTTTAAAATACGCTTTAAGGACAAGGAATAATAATTCGCTCTAAATCTAAATTTAAGCTCTTTTTTATCGGCATTTTTAGCCCTTGACTCCACTCCCTGTATCCGTAGGAACAATATATTTTTGTAAAAACAAAAACAATAATAGCACTGGAGTAATAGAAATTACTGAACCAGCAGCTACCAACCGCCAATCTAAAGAAAATGTTCCCGCTAACTTAGCTACCCCCAAGGGTAAAGTATATAAACTTTCATCCTGGATGACAATTAAAGGCCACAAAAAGTCACTCCAAGCACCAATAAACACAAAGATAGCCAAAGTAATCAGCGCTGGGCGAATGGCAGGTAGCATGATGTGCCACCATAATCCTAACTCAGAACTACCATCTAAACGAGCCGCTTCTTCAATTTCCTTTGGCACACCTATTAGAGCCTGCCGTAATAAAAATATACCAAAGGCAGATGCCAAACTAGGAAAAATTATTCCTAAGTAACTATTTCTCAACCCTAGTTGCACTGTCAAAATATATAAAGGAATCATGACAATTTGGAAGGGAATCATAATTGTGGAGACAATGGCAATAAAAATCCCATTTCTGCCCACAAATGATAGTCTGGCCAAGGGATAAGCCGCTAAGGAACAAAACAACAAATTTAAACCAACTGTTAATACTGATACTAGGATACTGTTGTATAAATAAGTTCCGAATGGTAAAAATTGCCAAACTTTAGAGAAGTTTTCTAGTGTTGGCTGACTAGGTAATAATTGGGGTGGTGACTGCCAAATATTTTCCGTTGGTGATTTTAGTGCTGTGCTGATTAACCATAACAATGGAAACAGCATCACGAGAGCGATCGCACTGAGTATGCTATAAATAATTAAAGTTTGGATGCGGGAGTTTTTTAACTTCATATTTTGTTAAAAAGGATTAAGTGTAAAGGTTGTTAATATAACTATTTGTAACCTAAAAAATAAACTTTATCCTATAATTATCACACTAATTTTACCTCAAGTGGCAAAAAACCAGATCCCTGACTTCTTGAAGATGTTGGGGATTTGAATCCTGACATTGTGTCTTAATAACATAAATTCTAGGAAATTGTGGGATATGATGAAATCGAAATTTTCAAAATAAGTAATATTTTTATGAAACCAATTCTGCAAATAGCAGCATTTGTAACTATAATTATTTTTGTGAGTGTTACCTTGGTTTCTGTCCATAAAGTTTTTCGAGATCAGTTAATACTAACTCCCCAAATTGCCAAAGAATGTTTAACTAATTCCAGCTTACCTTGTGACAATTCAAAGTCATCTATAAATATACCATTTATTCCCGATCAGAAATTAGATGATCAACAACGGTTTTTAGCAACAATTGCCAAAAAAATCCCCACGATTCCCCAGGATGATACTTTTGAATATACTTTACTACGTTCCTATGGAACAGTATTTATTAATCAAGAGCCAGGAATTAATTTACCACAAAAAGTGATTTTAGATAACGAATCAGAAACAAAATCTTTTCAGAAGACAATGAGTATAGCTTTAGTGGATGGCACTCAAGAATGTTATTTACAAAAAACCGCAGCAGCAGCTTTAAATAAGGCGAAAAGTTTAGAAAATATTCCCCTTAAATCAGGTTATGCTGGTGATTGTCTTCGCAATTTTGCCACTAATTTAAGATTTTGGAATAAATACGCAAATAGTGAAACATTAGCAAGAGTCAAAGCCGGAAAAGAAACAAAAATTCTCGGTTTAGTTGCACCCCCCGGTACGTCACAACATCTGTGGGGATTAGCAATTGATTTACAAGTATCAACATTAGCCCAAAGACAGGCTTTAAATGAAAATGGTTGGTTTCAAACTGTAGTTAGTGATCTTCCCCATTGGACTTATTTAAGCCAGAGTGAAGATGATTTACCCAAATTTGGATTACAACAAAAAACTATCCAAGGAATTAAATATTGGGTAACACCAATTTAATTTGTTAGTTGTCAGTTGTCAGTTGTCAGTTGTCAGTTGTCAGTTGTTAGTAGGGGCGAAGCATTTGGAAGATAAATTATCGGTCATTGCCAAAAATAGTTCTCCAAATGCTTCGCCCGTACAGTTGTTAGTAGGGGCGAAGCATTAGGAAGATAAATTATCGGTCATTGCCAAAAATAGTTCTCCAAATGCT
>Ga0208857_1000015_pt1 | contig 48010 bp, 50 predicted proteins | sample LakMenEpi05Nov12_FD_150674 | JGI IMG/M metagenome (GOLD analysis project Ga0208857, IMG submission 150674) | Freshwater microbial communities from Lake Mendota, WI - 05NOV2012 deep hole epilimnion (SPAdes) | ecosystem: Environmental > Aquatic > Freshwater > Lake > Epilimnion/Euphotic zone ... | reverse complement strand
TGATTGGTGATTGGTGATTGGTGATTGGTGATTGGTGATTGGTGATTGGTGATTGGTGATTGGTGATTGGTGATTGGTGATTGGTGATTGGTGATTGGTAAAATTCTTACCCATTACCCATTACCCATTACCCATTACCCATTACCCATTACCCATTACCCATTACCTATATAACATGGTCAGTAACCCTTGCTGACCTAGTAAAATTTCCCGAATAAAACTAAAAATCGCTACTAAGATAATCGGGGTAATATCTACACCACCAATAGGTTGTACTAACTTCCGCAACGGGATTAAGAAGGGTTCAGTCGGCCAAGCGATCAGACTAAAAGGTAAACGGTTGAGATGGAATTGGGGATACCAGGTCAGAATAATGCGGAAAATAAATAAAAACGTCATCACTCCCAAAAAGGGGCTAAGAATCCAAGTAGTCAAGTTAACACCAGTCATTTTGTTTAGCTAATATTTGTGAGAACATCCTCAACTTAGACCTAAGTTGAGAAATTTTAAGTTTTGTAACGCATTCTTTTTTAATTTTAACTAAATGGTGTCATTTTATTGTGAGAATAGAAAAACAAAGTTATTGACTTGGGATCATCAATCAAGTAGATACCAAGTTGGATAGATAATCCTGTTCTACTTTTCAAGAAAGTAATCCAGGATTAAAATGAGAATAAACTGTGTAAAAAAAGGTTGAGAACTATGACACCCTCTTTAGCAAATTTTCTTTGGAGTTTGGTTTTTGGGACTGCGATTGTGGTTATCCCTGCTACCATTGGTCTAATTTTCATTAGCCAAAAAGATAAAATCCAACGTTTTTAATTTTTAGGGACTGGGGACTGGGGAAGAATTGTCTTCTCCTTTCTCCTGGACTTCTGAACTCCAGTATTCTTCTTCTACAATATTATGACTGGTTAAAATAGTGATGGTAAGTGTAACTCGTTAATATAGATTTGATATTAGGAAAACGCCAATGGTTAATTTTGGGCTGAACTCAGCCAGTGTTTTAGCTCAGGTAAATTTTGGAGCGAACTCAGCCAGTATTCTGGGAATTTTCCTGGCTGTAGCTGGAGCAGCACTGTACTTTCTTAGGACTGTCCGGCCAGAACTGTCAAGAGATCAAGACATCTTTTTTGCAGCGGTTGGCTTATTATGCGGCTTTATTCTTGTCTTCCAAGGATGGCGACTTGATCCAATTTTACAATTTGGTCAGTTGCTTTTGGTAGGTTCTACGGTATTTTTTGCGGTTGAAAGTATTCGTCTGCGGAGTATCGCTACTCAACAAGCTAAACGCAATACTCCCATTGTGGACGATGAACGCGAGGTTAGCAGGAAATATTCCTATTCTGAGCGGCGCAATTATCAAGCTGAGATGGATGCAGATTTAGAACCGCTACCTTATGAAGAAGAGGAAGAAGCTCCTCAACGTCCGAGAATTCGCGGTAGTCGAGATGAACGTTCTCCCCGTGATGACTATTACGAAGAACAACCACCACGCAGTTCACCAAACCCACGGAACAGGGAAAGACCAGATTCAGGAGAAAGAAAGCGTCGTCCTAATTCTGGGCGTTCAGTCGGTCGTCCCAGCGAGAGTAATACAGATGAAAATTGGGGTTCTGCTCCCAGACAAGTTGATGATTGGGAAGGTGCAAATTCTCAAGATGAAGTAAGAAAACCACCACGTCGCAATAATAGCGGTAATAACAGTAATAGCGGTAATAATCGCCCCCAACGCCCAGAAAGCCGAGAGGATGATGTTGCTCCTACTCCTAGACCCAGAAAACGTCGTCCTCCCAGAGACTCAGTTCCGCCTAGAAGACAGGATGATGATGAGGCTATACCAACGGATTATGTACCATACAATCCCATTAATAAGCCCAATAATGAGCCGGATAATTCCGATTTTGATGACGATATTTAAAACATTTGGGGTGGACGACGGAAAACAGTAATGTGAAAACATTTACACCTAGCTTCTGGCTCCAACAGTCTATTTATTGGAGCCTAATTTTTGGACTGACAAGTTTACTAATATCTTGTGCTGCTGATAATATCCCGATGGGAGTAACTTCTCTGAATAGCCGATATACTGAAGAACAACCGGCAATGAGTGGTAATGGCCGTTTTTTGGCTTTTATTTCCAATCGTTCTCGTCGTCAGCAGTTGTTAGTATACGATTTAGAAAATCAAAGTTTTATTCCCACACCGGGCTTAAACCGACAATCTGTAATTGCGGAAAGTCCTAGTTTGAGTTATACAGGACGCTATATTTGTTATATTACCAGTGATCAAGGTAGACCAGTTGTAGCACTCTATGATCGGGCTTCGCAAAATTCACAAATTCTGACTCCCACCTTTCGTGGTTGGGTGAGAAATCCTACTATTAGTCCTGACGGGCGTTATGTTGCGTTTGAATCTGCTGGTCGTGGACAATGGGATATTGAAGTTCTCGATAGGGGTCCAACTATTGAGTTAGATATTCCTAATGGTGCAACAGTACCAATTAAAAATTAAAAATTAAAAATTAAAAAACTTCTCCCTGTTCCCTCATCTCTAAAATGAATTATAAATTATCAATTATTTTAATTTTATGCTCAACTCTATTAACTGGGTGTTTTGGCTATCCGCGGTTACTCAGTTACCCATTTGATTCTGGGGGTAGGAGTCTTAATAGTTTTTCATCGGAGTTAAATCCGCAAATTTCGGGGAGATATATGGTGTTTACGAGCGATCGCCGAGGCAGTCAAGATGTGTATATGTTTGATACGGTGACTCGTAATTTGGTGGATTTACCGGGTTTAAATTCTTTTGATACGATTGCTTCCCATCCTGCATCATCTGATAATGGTAAATTCATTGTTTTTGCTGCTAGTCGTCAAGGACGAACACAAATTGTTTTTTATGATCGAGATGTGCGTCAATCACGAAATTTAGCTGGTGATATCCAAGGAGAAGTCCGCAATCCTACTATTAGTGCTGATGGTAGTAGAATTGCGTTTGAATATAGCAATAATGGACAATGGGATATTTTAGTTTATGACCGTTTTGGGCGAAAATTGAATATTCCTCAAGATCCCAGTTAGTCAGAGGTGCAGAGGAAAGAAATATTCTTTTGCAACTGACCACTGTACGGGCGAAGCATTTGGAGAACTATTTTTGGCAATGACCGATAATTTATCTTCCAAATGCTTCGCCCCTACTAACAACTGTACGGGCGAAGCATTTGGAGAACTATTTTTGGCAATGACCGGTAATTTATCTTCCAAATGCTTCGCCCCTACTAACAACTGACTAATCAGTATTTTGTACAGATTCGATGAGCGATCGCACTTCCTCAGTACCCTGGGATGGTTCAAAGGAAAGGGGAAATTTGCCTTTGACTAGCATTCTTAAAGCTAAAGGTGCAAGACTGAGTAAACCTTGTAAATCGCGGAAATAATTACCAACTACTTGAATCCCAAATTGACGTTCATCAATCCAACCACCTTGTTTGACTAAATCTACTAAAACTTTACGGTGACGAATTGAGCGACTATCACTCGCTTCTTTGCGTTCCAGAATTTCCTGTTTAATTTTAGTGATTTGCTCTAATGGGGCAACTTCCATGGGACAAACGGAATCACAATATAGACAACGAGTACAACCCCAAACTCCTTGAGTTCCTGCGCTATAGTTTTCTAATCGTTCTTCTGTATTACTATCGCGGGAATCTGCCACCATGCGATAGGCTTTAGCTAAGGCATGGGGACCAACAAAGTCAGGATTGACTTCCAGAGCATTACATTCAGAATAACAAGCCCCACACATAATACAATTGCCCGTTTGATCAAGAAGCGATCGCTCTTGAGGCGTTTGTAAGAACTCTCTTTCGGGAACTTGTCTACTTGCTGTACTTACATAAGGGGCAACTTTCTGCAAATTATTCCAAAAACCATTCATATCCACAACCAAATCTTTAATTACAGGCATATTCCCCAAAGGTGCAACTGTAATTTCTGGAGTAGCCTGAGACTGATTTGTAAATGATGATATTTTCTCCAGTCTAGCCAGTTCACTCCCCACATTTTCCTTACAAGCCAAAGCAGAACGCCCATTAATCCGCACAGCACAACTACCACAAATTGTATTGCGGCAATTTTTGCGAAATGCTAAAGTTCCATCTTGTTCCCACTTAATCTGATTGAGACAATCCAGGATAGTATTCCCTGGTTCTACCTCCAAAACGTAGGATTTGAAAACAGGGTGAGAATTTTCTTGTTGTCGAGTAATCTTAAAAATAACTTCCATTATTATCAATCCAAATCTTGGGTTCAAATCTTCTCTATGCCTTACCCACCTCAAAATCATGAAGCTAGGGAGGGATGAAGTCCAAAGCATGAAGTATAAACAGACGTTTTCTCTTATGCTTGACTTGACCGCAGCCTTCACCCTTAATCCTTTACACTTAATACTTCTTTCGTCAAGCCCTAGTTATCAAAATTCTACATCTTTAAATATATAGAAGTGTTAAAGCAAGTGAACATCTTTCCTCATGGCTATCAAATACCCAATAGATGTGGTAAATTTATTCTTCCCCTAGACAGACGTAGATAATCTGACGAGAGCTTTGAATCTGACGGTGATCAATAATGGGGATTTTCCACCCCGGTTTTTGTTTCTAGTCACTGATAGCTGGCGTAGCGAAGCCATAGAAACTCTATAATTTAACTGATTCACTCCAAGAAAGCTAGTCGGAATTAGATTAACTTTCATAAAAGTCTTGACATTCTCCTCATGACAGTATGAAGCCTTGGGAAAATCTCTACTGCATTTTACCTCCTCAACTCCAGCGCGTGAGATCAAAATTTAACCGAAATATGAATTTTAAATTCAAAAAATATTTTGCTATTATTATTTCATGCTAGTATTTAATAGAAAATTACGAACTAACAAAATTAGAGACAATAACCGCATAAGCGCGGCTAACACTTCTAAGTTTACTCGTAATGTAGAGACTGGAAAATTCATGTCTCTACTGGCAGAATAAAAGGGTGTATGTTCGTTAGACCACATACAAATACTATGCTATCTTCAGCTAAAGAAGAGAATTAGGTGCAAGCCGATAACTCAAAAGCAAGTAAGATTGGCAGTGAATGTGAAAAACCTGTAATTTATTGGCTCTACGACTTTTTTGGAGTAGAACTAACCTGATTTGTAAAGGTGGCTTGAAGTTACACTGATACAACAGCGCCCAAAGAGAAAATAATTTAATTTCTGATGGCCAATGATGGTTAAAAGCGCAGTAAAATTACTGAAATAAATGTTTGTGGTAACTATGACTTAGAAACCTATTATAGATAACTATGATAGAGTCATTCGTTGCTTCCATATCAGCAGGAATTCACCCATCACCCTCATGTTTTGTTTATTTCTGAAGTCCAGTCGCGCTGATTGCTCAATACTGGACTCACAAGAAAATTTTTAAATGGCTAACGCCATGCTACGCTATCAATTTGAAGAGATTAAGGAAAATTAGAACATAATGGCTGAAACCGCAACTGCCCCATTAACTGGAAAAACATTACTAGCGAAAGTTAAAGAACTTTCCACTTTACCACGTCGGGAAAGAGCAAAGCAATGTGGTTATTACACCGTTACTAAAAATAGCCAAGTTCGGGTTAATTTAACAGACTTTTATGATGCTTTATTGTCAGCTAGAGGCATTCCCCTCAGCCCAGAAGCACCAAAAGATGGACGTGGCCGTGAACCGACATACCGGGTTAGTGTTCATCAAAATGGTCAAATTGTGATTGGTGCAACTTACACCAAAGCGATGAACCTAAAGCCCGGTGATGAATTTGAAATTAGACTAGGTTACAAACATATTCACTTAATTCAACTTGGTGAAGGTGACAAACAATTAACCCAGTCAGATGATGGTGCTGATGAATCAGACGCAGAAGAATAAATTTTTTCACCTATCAGGGCTGGTTTTTCCGTTAATGCTGAAAAATTTATCCCTAAAGCTACCGCTAATTAGTAGCTGTAGTTAAATAATTTCAGTGGCATAAGACATAAAAAACGTTTTGGCCTCTTCCATTAGTCACAAATTCTAGTAGAGTCTTGATGAATAATCAAGAAATCTGTTGTTGCAGGAAGTTAGTCATGTTTTTTATGTCTATTGCGCTGTCATTTTTAGAGTTATCGGCCAATCCTTTGCTGGAGTTTATCAAAGATACACCAGTATTTTTGGTCATGGCTTTTTTTATTGTTTGGATAGGTTGCTGGTTGCCATTGGTAGCAATTTTAGCCATTACCTTAAATTGGCAAATACATAAATCTTTACAACCTGAGCAAAAAATTCCTTTATTAGTATCTCTCTATTTATTAGTACCCCTAATTCTCTGGGGATTCCAATGGTTGAAATTGGGTTCTTTCCCTGATTATGGATTAGTAGGGGAAGTTTCTATTTTCGCTTCTTTATTGCTAGGTTTTAGCTTGGGTGTTTTCAGTCTAGCTATCGTATTTCTTGGGCAAATTTGCGCTGGTTGGTGCTATTTAGAAAAATCTCATATTAAGTTAATACCATCTAGTTTATTGACAATTTCCCTAGTGGCTTTGTTTGTGGGGGGAATCGAAGAACTGGTATTTCGGGGATTTATATTCACTCAATTAGAACAAAATTATTCAATTTGGTTGGCTGCAATTATTTCTAGCTCGATTTTTGCTGTCTTACATTTGGTCTGGGAACAAACAGAAACTCTTCCTCAACTGCCTGGATTATGGCTCATGGGTATGGTATTGGTATTAGCCAGATTAGCTGATGGGCATAATTTAGGGATAGCTTGGGGACTTCATGCTGGTTGGGTATGGGCGATCGCTACTATAGATACAGCAGGATTAATCACCTATACAGATAAAGTTTCTGCATGGGTGACAGGTATCAATAAAAAACCCCTCGCGGGGTTAACAGGAATTATGTGTGTTTCGGCGACGGGGGGAGTGCTTTTATGGGCATCTGAAATTTTTAATTAGTGTTTTTCGCGCAAAGTCGCAAAGGAGCAAAGGCGCAAAGAATAGAAGAATTACTTGGTTGTGGTTAAGAATTGGCGTAAGCTGACTAAGCTCAGGGTTTGTCCTAAGTTTAGGGGTAGGATGGATATGCCTTCTAATCGGGATTGTATCCAGCCTTCTCCCCAGTACCATTCGTGAAAGCCGTCAATGCCTCCACTCAGTAGTAAGCGCAGGCAATTGGGTTTTACTACGTCTACTCGATGATGAATGGATATCGGCCCTGTGTGAGTAGTAAATTCAAATCCTGACGGTAATTCTGTGGGCATTTCTGGGGGGAAACTTTGCCCCAATAGCCATTTTTTTAGTTGTGCAGGATGCAAAATACTGTCATGAATGGCATTGGCTGATGCTGCGATTTCAATACGGATTTGGCTTTGTTGAAATGTACCTAGCATAGTAATTAGTAATTGGTAATTGGTAATTGGTAATTGGTAATTGGTAATTGGTAATTGGGTAATTTCCTTCTTCCTTCCTTCTTTCTTCCTCCTTCTTCCTTCTTCCTTCTTTCTTCTTTCTTCCTCCTCTCCTGACTCCTGACTCCTGACTCCTGACTCCTTCTTCCTTCTTCTGACTCGAAACAACTTAGAATATAAAAGTCATCTTGTAAAGAATTGTAAGGTTTTTCATGGCAGATCAATTGATTCGTGCGACTGCGGCGGATGGTGGTATTAAGGCTGTAGGCGTGATTACCACCCGGTTAACAGAAGAGGCTAGACAACGCCATAAATTATCTTATGTGGCTACAGCAGCTTTGGGAAGAAGTATGGCGGCTGGTTTGTTGATGGCTTCCAGTATGAAACGGGTCGGTTCTAGGGTAAATGTGCGAGTTAAGGGCAATGGTCTTTTAGGTGGTATATTGGCAGATGCGGGCTTAGATGGCACTGTTAGGGGCTATGTTGGTAATCCCTCTGTGGAATTGCCTCCTAATGATCAGGGTAAACTAGATGTTGGGGGAGCAGTGGGTACAGGTTTTCTTTATGTAGTCCGCGATATTGGCCATGGCTTTCCTTACTCTAGTACGGTAGAACTTGTTTCTGGGGAAATAGGTGACGATGTTGCTCACTATTTAGCAAGTTCTGAACAAACTCCTTCCGCTTTAGTTTTGGGTGTGTTTGTGGGAGAACAGGGTGTGACGGCTGCCGGAGGAATATTGATACAGGTGTTACCGAAAGCTGCGAGGGATGAGGAGTTAGTGGCTACATTAGAATCACGGGTTTCGGCTTTATCCGGGTTTACGCCATTACTGCAAGCAGGTAAAACACTGATAGAAATTTTTAACGATTTGTTAGGAGATATGGAATTGAACATATTTCCGGAAACTCAGATGTTACGCTTTCATTGTGGCTGCTCTTTTGATCGGGTGCTAGGGGCGCTGAAAATATTGGGAGAAGCGGAACTACAAGACATGATTGTGAAAGATAATGGTGCAGAAGCAACTTGTGAGTTTTGCGGTAATATTTATCAAGCAAGTAGTGATGATTTAACCCAGTTAATTGGAGATTTGCAAAGAGAATCTGCAATTTCTGGTTAATGTAACTAGTCACACTCAAACCAAAAAACAGTAATGTTATTGATGAGGGTGATGAATTTTTTGGATGGGTTTTTCTAGATGGGAAAGTTAGGATAGCAAACATAAAATTATCTATATTGATCTACCTACTTTCATATCGCTATTCAATTAGTGTGGTGTGAGCAATGACAGAGCGGGATATTCCAGATAATTGGTCTTCGGACCAAGCAGGAGAACCAATTGGGTTTGAACCCAACTATATATCAAATAATCAAACTGCTGATACTGCTGCAATTGGTGCTAATTCTCAGTCCATGAAGAAAAGCAAAAAGCCAGATGGCACAGGTTTGGCGATAAATGATAATTCAGAATCTACTTTTAATCTCAGTGTTTTAATTGAGAAATTGCCCCCTTGGACTAAAAATTGGGTAGTTTGGGCAGCAGTATTAACTTTAATTCCTGGAAGTATGGGTTTTCTCGCTCTATCCATCCTGTTTAAGTTACCATCTGCCCCTAATTGTCCACAGATTTTCTGGCCTTTGGCTAGTGCGTCAGTGAGGGTACACTGCGCTCAGTTGGCGGCTTCTAAGCAAACTATTAATGATTTGCTGCAAGCGATTACTCTCGTCAAGCAATTACCAGAAAATCACCCACTACGAGGCGAAATTAATCGTCTTTTGGAGGAATGGTCACGGGATATTTTAAAATTAGCTGATCAGAGTTTCCAAGGAGGGAATTTGGAGGAAGCGATCGCTACAGCCCGAAAAATTCCTCCTGATGTCAAGGTTAGTGAACTGGTTGAAGAACAAATTCAAAAATGGCAAACGATTTGGTCAAAGGCTGAAGGAATTTACCAAGAAGCCGAAAAGGAATTGCGTCAACGACATTGGCAATCGGCTTTTATGCTCACAGCTAGATTACTGCGGGTAAATAATAAATATTGGGCAAGTACGAAATATGATCAATTAAATAATATCATTGTCACGGCGCGAGAAGATGGGGATAAACTTTACAAAGCAGAAGATTTAGCAAAGAGGCGCAATTTAGATAATTTACTCAAAGCTATTAAACTAGCGGGGACGATTAAACCAGATAGTTATCTGTATCAAAAAGCCAAAGAGTTAATATCAGGATTTGCTCGAAAAATGCTCACACTCGCACAAGCAAAGATGAAAGGGCGAAATGCGGATGCAGCATTGGAAATTGCCCGACAAATTCCGCCTATTCCTGAATTACAAGCGGAAGTTGATGATTTTATGGTTTTGGGTGAAGCCCAAAGAAGTGCTTTTATTGGGACTGCGGCTGGGTTAGAAACTGCTATTTCTCAAGCTCAACAAATAGATGCTTCTAGGGATGTTTATAATGAGGCACAACAATTAATTGCGCGTTGGCAATTAGAAATTGAAGATGTTTCTCGGTTAGAAAAAGCCCGAAATCTAGCCAGTCAAGGCACTGTTAATGATTTAACAGCAGCTATTTCGGAAGTACAATTAATTCCTAGTAATAATCCCCGTGCTACAGAAGCCCGTCAAGAAATTGGCCGTTGGCGTGGACAAGTGGAAACGATTGAAGATAGACCATATTTAGATCGGGCAGAACAAATAGCCATCGGTGAGGATGTTAACTCATTGCAAACAGCGATCGCTGAACTTAATCAAATTCGTTCTGGACGAGCATTATATCCAGAAGCCAGAAAAAAGATGAGGCTATGGACAGCTAAAATTGAGCGCATTCAAGATCAACCATATTTAGATCAAGCCAAGGCATTAGCCGACAGTGGTAATTTAACAACGGCTATTAGTGAAGCCCAAAAAATCGCCTCTTCAGGACGCGCTTTATCAAGTGAAGCCCAATCATCTATAGATACTTGGCAAGACCAAATTCGCGCTAAAGACAGTTGGCAAAAGGCCAAGCAAGTTGCAGTTACTGGCACACCAGAAGCTTTGGTTCAAGCTATTCAGTTGGCAAATCGGGTATCTAGTCGTAACAGTTTACGTTTAGATGTGAATATTGCTATTGACCAATGGAGTCAACAGTTGTTGCAAATGGCACGCTCTCAAAGTGAAGTGGATGTCGCCAAAGCTATTGATACAGCCAAGTTAATTCCTCGTGGTAGTAGTGCTTATACTGATGCTGAAGAACAAATTAAGACTTGGCGGCAACTTATGATTCCCAAATCACCACCTAGTCCGTCTGTGGAATCTACACCTGAACTAACACCAGCAGTTCCAGAATCTCAGCCTTCAGGAGTTAGTAATTAATTTGGACAATATTACTTTTTAGGTTTTGCATTATGCGCTTTATACATTGGCAGGTAGGAAATAAAAAATTCCTGCCTACCAATATAGCAATCCTATTTGATTTGTGGTTTTTAAGTATATCCCTCAGTAAAGCCGTAAGCATCTTACAAAGACGGAGAGAGAAACACATCTTATTGATTTTCATTCACCTCCGTTCTGAGCATTCCTTCTACCAACTCTGAAATTTGCGGATTTTGTTCTGTAATAATATTCTTAAGTTTTAACATCTCATTCTCTAGATTTTTAATCACATCTTGAGGACTTCTACTGTCAAACAAACCAACAAGTCTCGCAAGAATAGTTGCAAAAAAATTCCCAAAACTTAACAGAAGTTTTTTTACTTGAGAAATAAAATCTGGAGGAATATTTAGGTTTGTAGGTAACTTAGGAAAATCTTCTGATTGTGGATACTGTAGTTTATTGGCTATTACCGCAAAATTTCTTACAGTTTCAATTATCTCTTTTTTAAGTATTTTTACTCTTAAGTTATCTAATTCTCCTTGAAAAATTTTAAGATTGTCATTAATTTGATCTATCAACTTCTCTTTTGTAATTTTATGCAACCTACCTGTTTTATCAGTATATGAAGATATGATTTCTGTTTGTTTTTCCATCCATTTATCGACTTCTTGATGCAATAGATATGCACATCTATCTGGTAAACGAACAGTAATAGCGTACCAAAAACCCTTCAACATTTCTGATTGTAACGGACTACGACCAAAAGCCCTACTTACATTGCCGTCACGAAGTTTTCTTGTGACACTACATACTGGAACCACCGGAGCAATATCTTTCGTAAATTTTTTTCTTATGGGTTGTATTAGTTGATCTATCTCTTCATCTGTCGCTTGATCAGAATTTGTCACAACAATGATTAACCTATATTTATTTAAAATAAGTTTCTCGATAATTCCCTCTTCGTATGGTTCAACCCGGTGACCGCCTGCATTAATACAGTAGAATACTGCATGAAACCATTCAATAGCTTGACGTTCTATACCATGTTCTTTTAGTTCACTATTAAGATTTTCCTCCCAACTTTTTGCCATTCCATTACCAACTTCAAGTCCGACAGAATCGTATATTTGTACATTAATATCTTCCCACTTAATCTGATATTTATTAAATCCACCTTGTGTTACTGGACTACCAATACCAGCTTTTGCTATATCCTCACCATATAAGTAGTTAATCAAAGAACTCTTGCCTGCACCAGTTTTACCAATAGTGAGAATGTTCAATGAACTTTGCATATTGACTCCACTTTCTTCTGAATAATTAACGATTGGTTTAATTAAATTTTCTAAAGCTTGAAAATATAAAGAGATATTATGATCATTAAATATCTCATTCGGATTTTTAACAAATTCATTGAGTCGCTCTTCTCGCAGAAGTGTCGAATCTTCAACAAGGTTTCTTTCCCAATTAATGAATTGGAGCGTACCTACGTGTTGATAATTAACAGCAGGTAGTTGTGATTTAATAAATGGAAGAAGTAAATTATTAATCCTATCTCGATGTTGATCATATGGTGGAACATGAGGTACGATATCATTCTGATTTTCAAATCTGAAATGTGTTATTTTGTATTGAGACCTAAAATCTTTATCTCCTACCCGTGGAGATCCAAAGGTATAAACGCTGTTGACAGGAAAAGTATTAATCAGTCTATAAGCTGCTAAAGTAGCTAATGCACCACCTAAACTATGTCCTGTTAAACATATTTGCTTGGCATTGGAATTTTTTATAACATTTTCAATATCAGGTAAAAACTCTTCTAGCAACCATGCAAATCCTGGGTGAACCATACCCGCATAAGCATTAGTATTATATTTAGTTAGGTAAAGAGGATTGTCTGCTACTGCTAAAAAATTGCAAATCATAGTTGTTACCATGTGTTGCCAATTTTTTAATGGTTGTTCTTTATCGGCTATAACTGTTCCTCGAAATGCAATAATTAATTCCTCATCTAAAATACCTGACAATGCCAACAAAGGAACAGTTGGGTCACTATGTTTTATTATTTGTTTATCTCGAAGCGGAAATATGGATTTTTTAGAGATTATCTTAGTTTCATTTTCGTAAGTTTCACAACACAAAAGACAAAGAATTCTCGCTTTTTGTAGATTTACATTTGAACCCATAATTATTTAATCTTTGATTGCATAAATGTTCTAGAGTAAAAATATCAACGAATATAATTCTCGGTCAATATTTTGTAAGAATCTGTATCTGTTACCACTAAAAAGAAAATGATAAATTTTGAGCTTGAATTTGTCTAACTACCGTCAAAGCTGAATAACTAACTCCCGCAGTTCCTTCTCCAGGATGTGTAGAATCACCAACTAACCACAAATTATTAATAGGAGTCCGATTAGCAAAACCAAAGGGTCCAAAGGTAGGAATTCTTTGACCAATACCGCCCACAATTCCCTTTTCTCTACCTGTATAATGAGCAAAGGTGCGAGGTGTGGCTGCTTCTACATAAATGATAGTTTCTGGTTTTAAATAGAAATATTCAGAAAGTTTGGAGATTGCTTCTTGGGTGAATTTTTGTTTTAACTCTTCATAATTTTGAGTTTCCCACCAGGGAGTAAAATCAACAAAGGAAGAAGCGATAATTGTGGCTTTTCCTAATGGTGCGCGGCCATCTCCTTCATGACTCACAGATACAAATAGGGAATTATTTTCCCCAATGGGTTTATTTACATCATATAAAAATTGTAAATGCGGTGGACAATTAGGAGGAATTGCACTTTTATCTACACCTAAATAAATCACAAATGCACCGGAAGCTGGTGGGAGTTTTTCTACTCTTTGTTTATATCCAGATGGCGCATTTTCTCCTAATAATTGGACTAAGTTCTGAACGGTGACATTAGCAACTATATGATCTGCTGATTCTGTCCAAGTTTCCCCTGTTTTCTGATTTTTAATAACTACCGCTTTAGCTTGGTTATTTTCAACTTCGATTTTTTCGACCGTGTGGCGCATCAATAGTTTACCACTATCTCGTTCTAAAGATTCTACCAAGCGATCGCTCAATACTTGCATACTTCCTTGGAGATGAAATAAACCTTGGGGTAATTGGGATACACTCAAAGCCGTTGCTGCATAAAGTAAAGCTGTTTCTTCCGCACTAACTTGAGAATATAACTTGAGTTGTAAATCTAAAAATGTCCGCAGTCTTTGATCATTTCCTAAACCACATAATCGCAAAGCATCACCAACAGTAAATAAGGTGAAAGGTGCAGTTATAAATGTACTCGGACGCACTGCTTTGATTAATTGTCCCAAATCCCATAAATTCCGGGGTGGTAAAACAGGGTCACGTCCTTGAAATTCCCAACTAGCATTAAATAAAGTTGTTAATAATTGCCAAAAAGGTTCACTTCCCGGAAACTGTTTTTGGCGTTCTGCTTGCCATTTTTGAGAATCACGCCAGACATTAATGGGTGTGGACTCTCCGGGAAGATATACAGTACAGGCTGGGTCGCAAGGTGTAGCTGCGGGTAATTCTATATTTAATTCTGAGAAAATGCGGTGATGAATTCCCCCAGGTTCTAAACCTGCAACTTGCGTCGCACCAACATCAAAGGTAAATCCCTGACGTTTGAATGTGGAAGCGCAACCACCGGGAACTATGGCTTGGTCGAGAATAAGGACGTTATAACCTCTATAGGCTAATAATGCCCCGGCTGTAAGTCCACCTATACCCGCACCGATGACGATGACGCGGGATTGATTTTTTGTGTGAGTAGGATTTGTCATAATTCTTAATATTACTAATTATTAGTTTACAATAAATCAATCTCTAAAGCTAAAAGTTAGATTCCCTACTTCTCCAAGAAGTAGAGAATCTGGACAATTGTTAAGTATAAGCACTGTATACTCAGGTTGATTACTGATTATTTAGATAAATAATTACAAATACGTTACTTTTCACTTATACTAGATTAGACAGTGTTTATACTGTTAATCAATTCAGCCATAACCAGAAGTGTATGAGTAATAGTTTACAACTCACAGAAATAGCAATTTCTCTCGTAGCGAAAAATCTCAATCCCGCAGTTCTCAACCCAGATTTCCTCAAATATACAGGGATTATTCCTTCAGACTGGGAACTAGCAAATCAACCAGTTTACAATAATAATTTAGTTCAGTTGGTTTATAAAAACGGTGTGGGAATCATTGTTCAACCTAACCGACTGAATGTGTTAGAGATGATAGCAGGGAAACCACCAGCAGAAATTCAACTTGCCACAGTTGCACGACAATTGGTTGAAAAATTATCCCAAGTAGAGTATCAAGCAGTAGGAATTAACCCTAAAGCAGTTGTCGGTTTTAAATCAGAAGCAGATGCTTATCAGTATATATGCGGTAAACTTCTAGCCCCAGGTTCTTGGCAGGAATTTGGAGGAAGTAAAGTCAATGCTGGATTAGAGTTAAGTTATCCCTTAAAACGGGGAGTTCTGAATTTAGCTATTAATCAAGTAAATGTCCAGTTTGGGGAACAGGTAACACCAGCTATTTTATTTTCTGGTAACTTGAATTATCCTCTCACCGAAAATACCGTTGCGGAAAGAATACAAGACTTACAACAAATAATTGCTAATTGGCAAAATGATGTCAACATTTTCCAGCAATTGTTAGTCGAGAAATTCTTATCATCTTCCCCTTCTCCAGCACAACAAATCAGTGCTTCAGTATTTTCATAATAAATAAGTAGTGTAGAGACATATAGAATTAATATTTGATTTTTGAAATATAGGTAGGGTGGTCAATACCCACCTACATTACTTAAACTTTTTTCAAATATTAAATATGATTCCTATATCTACATTTATTATTTTATGGGTTGGGATAAATAAATGCCCAACCCAATTATGTAAATTCAATCTCAAATAGCTTAATTAAATAAACATTTTTAAGTTATTTAATAGTCGCAGTAATAAAAATGCAAAAATAGGATATATTGCCATTTATGTTTTAATTTTTTTTAATTACAAATAATTATTGCTAAAATTTTTGCTGTGATTGTGGCAACTGTTCCCGAATACTACCAGTATAAAAAAGAACATTCAGATCATGATCAAGATCAACTGGTATGGTTTAAGGAACAATATGAAAAGGGAATTTTGCTTTGTTGTGGACTTTTTGTCCCTCATGATGGCACAGGATTGTGGGTGATAAAAGCAGACAATGTTGACGAGGCTTTAAAAATTGTCAATTCTAGCCCTCGTGTTCGAGATGGAATGTTAGCAGACTCAGCTAGAGTAGTAGAGTGGAATGTGCATTTGGGAAGCGATCTTTTTAGCTAGAATTTTGAGCTAAACTACCCAATATGTTTTATAATTAAATTATTTTAAAGAATTGATTAAACCTAATATTTCTTCAGAGAGATATACTATTATGTGGCTCAAAAGCGTTGAGATAAAAAATATCAAAGGGTTTCGAGAAGAAACAATACTATTCCACAATAAAAATAATCCCTACAAGTGGATTACATTATTAGGTGAAAATGGAGTAGGAAAAAGTACATTACTTCAAGCAATTGCCTTACTTTTAGCTGGTTCAGATGGGGCTAAAAAACTTATGTTATCTCCTCAAAATTGGGTAAGGAATAATTCGGAATATGGTCAATTAACAGCGAAAATACAAAAAAATAATGACGATGAAGGAATGATGGTAGATAAAGATAAAGGTAGGAACAAATTCTCTTATGATTATTCTTACGTTGTCATAGGTAATAAAAATACCCGAATTGGTGGAGAAAATTATCCAGCAAATACACTAAATCCCAAAAATTCAAAAACTCTTGAATGGTTAAGAACAAATGCGTTTACTTTAGATTCTCAAGGGTGGTTTGCTGCTGGTTATGGTCCTTTTCGTCGGCTTTCTCGGACTGAAGGAAATCCAGTGAACTTAAGAGAACTTAAAAGAGCAGATCGTGAAAGTAATTTTAGGACACAGTTTGAAGAAAATGATAGTTTGAAAACTTTTCAAGAATGGATGGTTTTTTTAGATTATCGTATTGCTAAAAATCCTGATGATTCTAAATCTAAACACATGATGAAATTAGGAAAAGAATCTATTATCGAACTTTTACCTGGAAATATTAACTTTGATCAAGTTACAAATGATGGAATTATTCTTTTTTCTTTAGAAAATCAGTTAATTCCTATTACTCAATTATCAGATGGTTTTCGCAGTATTATTGCTTTAGTTGGAGATTTAATTTGGCGTTTATTGCAAACATTTTCTCATCTTGAAGATCCTCGTAAAGCATCAGGTATTGTCTTAATAGATGAATTAGATATTCATTTACATCCAGTTTGGCAAAGATTGATTGCTAAAAAGCTAAGAACCGTTTTTCCTCACCTACAATTTTTTGTAGCTACTCATAGTCCTTTTGTTGCTGCTGGTGCTGGCGATGATGCACTTACTTTAACTGTAAAAATGATTAATGGAGAAGTCCAAATTGAGCCAGTTGAGAATATTGCAGCTTATGATGTTGATTATATTTTAAGAAGTCCTGCTTTTGGTTTAGTTTCTACTCATTCTCCAGCTACACAAGAGAAAATAGATCGTTATGATTATCTGACAAGTAATAGAAATAATTTACAAGGAGAAGAAATTGAGGAATATGAAAAATTAAGACAATTTATGAAAGAATTTCAACCCATTGGAGGTAAACCAGAACCGGGTAGTTTAGAGGATAAAATTAATAAATTTTTAGAGGAAAATTTGTAATGATTCCAGTTACAAGAACAAGCACACCAGATATTCTCAAACAAAAGGCTAATACATGGTTAAAAGAACTTCAAGAAGCTATTATCGATCTTGAAAAAATAGAGAATAGTCCTAAACCAATCAAAAAAGAAATTGAAGCAGCAAAGAAAAAAGTAGACAAAGCTCAAAATAAATACAATCCAGGTATAAGAAATGGGATAAATCCTGTAAAGCAACCACTATATGATATGTTTTCTGGTAAATGTGCTTTTTGTGAACGGAAGGTTGAACTTTCAGCAGGAAGAATTGAGCATTTTAGACCTAAATCTCAATATGTTAATTTAACTTTTGATTGGAATAACTTTCTTTATTCTTGTGAAGTTTGTAATAATTGCCAAAATAAAGGAAGTAAATTTCCTCTTGATTGTGATGGTACTCAATTATTAATTGATCCAACTGATGAAGATTGTGATATATATCAATATCTTGAATTTTATTGGGATAAAGAAACTAAATTAGCTAGTGTTGTTGGAAAAGATGGACGTGGAAAGGTTGTTCAAGAAATATTAGATCTTAATAGAAAGGATTTAAGAGAACATCGAACTAAAGAACTTAATAAATTATTACTTTTGTTTAAATTGGCAAAAACTGGTAATCAAGAAGCCATAAAATTGGTGACGCAATCTTGTAAATTTGATGAAGAATATACTGCTTTTGCTCTTTTTTATATTCTTCCTGATCTTGCTCATGAATTACATATTTCCGAAGCAATAGAAATGATTAAAGAAGTTGGTAAACGAAGTCCTAGTTATGCTAAATTTGCTCGTGTTAATGATTTACAATAATTGAATGAATATGAATAATTAATATGAATTAATAATCAAATCATGGAGAGTCAGGCTACAGCTAATATATCCTACTAAATACTAACAGTTTAAAAATGACAAGGTTTACACCATCAAGAAAGTTGTAGGATATAGGAAGTAACAAAGCTCTTCACTCACCACAAGCAATGACATCAACTCTGCTAAATTTTCCGCGTCTTAATGCACCAACTCTGCACCATCTACCAAATGGTTTAACCATTATCGCCGAACAAATGCCAATAGACGCGGTTAATCTCAATTTATGGGTCAAAACCGGTTCAGCAATGGAGTCAGATGCGATTAATGGCATGGCTCACTTTTTAGAACACATGATTTTTAAGGGTACACAGAAGTTAATTAGTGGTGAATTTGAGCGCCGGATTGAAGAGCGCGGTGCTGTCACTAATGCTGCCACCAGCCAAGATTATACTCATTATTATACCACAACTGCCCCTAAAGATTTTGCCGAATTAGCACCTTTGCAAATAGATGTTGTTTGCAATCCTAGTATTCCTGATGATGCTTTTGAACGAGAACGTTTAGTAGTTTTAGAAGAAATTAGACGTTCTGAGGATAACCCCCGACGGCGAATTTCTCGTCATGTCATGGAAACCGCTTTTGATTCCTTACCCTATCGTCGTCCCGTGCTTGGACCAGAAGCAGTTGTTTCTCAAGTTAAACCGCAACAAATGCGAGATTTTCATGCTCATTGGTATCAACCTCAGTCAATTACAGCAGTAGCTGTGGGTAATTTACCAGTAGAAGAATTAGTAGAAATTATCGCCGAAGAATTTAGTAAAAATTATCAACAAACAACCAACAAACTAACATTAATAGCAGCAATTCCTGAACCTGCATTTACAGAAATAGTCCGCAGGGAAGTTGTTGATGAAACTCTTCAACAAGCCAGATTAGTAATGATGTGGCGAGTACCTGGATTGATGGAATTAGATGAAACTTATGCACTTGATGTTTTAGCAGGAATTTTAGGACATGGGAGAACATCTAGATTAGTGCGAGATTTACGGGAAGAACGGGGATTAGTATCTTCAATTTCTGTGAGTAATATGAGTAATTTATTGCAAGGTGTGTTTTCGATTTCTGCTAAATGTGATGTCGAAAATTTAGCGGTTGTGGAAGCAGGGATTATTCAACATCTTCGCACATTACAAACAGAATTTGTCAAAGAATCAGAAATTGCCCGTGTTCAACAACGTGTAGCCAATCGGTTTATATTTGGGAATGAAACACCAAGTGATCGCGCTGGGTTGTATGGTTATTATCAGTCATTAATTGGTGATTTAGAACCAGCTTTTAATTATCCCCAATATATTCAAGCACAGGCAGCAACTGATTTAATCCAAGCTGCAAAAGATTATCTTTCCCCAGATGCTTATGGTGTTGTTGTCATCAAACCTATTTAATGATTTGTCATTTGTCATTAGTCATTGGTAATCTGTTCTTAACAACTGACAACTCTACGGGCGAAGCATTTGGAGAACTATTTTTGGCAATGACCGATAATTTATCTTCCAAATGCTTCGCCCCTACTGACAACTGACAACTGTACGGGCGAAGCACTTGGAGAACTATTTTTGGCAATGACCGATAATTTATCTTCCAAATGCTTCGCCCCTACTAACAACTAACCACTGTACGGGCGAAGCATTTGGAGGACTATTTTTGGCAATGACCGATAATTTATCTTCCAAATGCTTCGCCCCTACTGACAACTGACAACAGACTAACTACGTTGTAACTGAATTATGTTTGATGCACTATCTGACCGTTTAGAATCCGCCTGGAAAAAACTGCGAGGACAGGATAAAATCTCCCAATCCAATATACAAGACGCTTTGCGGGAAGTGCGTCGGGCTTTATTGGAAGCAGATGTTAACCTCCAGGTAGTCAAAGATTTTATTAGCGAAGTCGAAACCAAAGCCCAGGGGGCTGAAGTTATCGCTGGTGTACGTCCTGACCAACAGTTCATCAAAATTGTTTATGATGAATTAGTGCAGGTGATGGGGGAAGAAAATGTTCCCCTCGCAGAAGTTGCGGGGAAAACCACCGTTGTGTTAATGGCTGGTTTGCAAGGAACAGGTAAAACCACAGCTACCGCTAAATTAGCTTTGCATTTACGCAAACAAGACCGTAGTTGCTTATTAGTGGCTACAGACATCTATCGTCCCGCAGCTATTGACCAATTAATTACCCTTGGTAAGCAAATTGATGTCCCCGTATTTGAACTGGGAATTGCAGCAGACCCCGTAGAAATTGCCCGTCAAGGTGTGGAACGCGCCAGAGCCGAAGGCATAAATACAGTAATTATTGATACTGCCGGACGCTTGCAAATTGACGAAGATATGATGGCGGAATTAGCCCGCATCAAAGAAGTAGTCCAGCCCGATGAAACCCTGTTAGTTGTGGATGCAATGACCGGGCAAGAGGCGGCAAATCTCACGCGCACCTTCCATGACCAAATCGGCATTACTGGGGCAATCCTGACCAAAATGGATGGGGATAGCCGAGGTGGTGCGGCGTTGTCAGTGCGGCAAATTTCCGGTGCGCCGATTAAATTTGTGGGTGTGGGAGAAAAAGTCGAGGCTCTACAACCGTTTTATCCTGACCGCATGGCTTCGCGGATTTTGGGCATGGGGGATGTTCTTACTTTAGTAGAAAAAGCCCAAGAAGAGATAGATTTGGCAGATGCAGAGCAAATGCAGGAGAAAATCCTGTCAGCAAAATTTGATTTTACTGACTTTCTCAAGCAAATGCGGTTGTTGAAAAACATGGGTTCTTTGGGCGGAATTATGAAGATGATTCCGGGCATGAATAAGCTTTCTGATGACCAGTTGAAGCAGGGAGAAACCCAGCTAAAACGCTGTGAAGCTATGATCAATTCCATGACGGGCAAAGAACGCCGTGATCCAGATTTATTATCAAGTTCTCCCAGTCGTCGCCGCCGCATAGCTTCTGGTTCTGGTTACAGAGAAACGGATGTAAGCAAACTGGTAGCAGACTTCCAAAAAATGCGATCGCTCATGCAGCAAATGGGACAAGGTGGCATTCCCGGTATGGGAGGAATGTTTGGCGGTGGTAATCCCCTAGCCGCAGGAGGAAACCGCCCTGCACAAGGCTGGCGTGGCTATCCCGGCGGCGCACCACCAGCGAAGAAAAAGAAGGAGAAAAAGAAAAAAGGTTTTGGGACTCTTTAGAATTTAAGCACAAAATCCCGGATTTATTCCATAAATTCGGGATTTGCCAAATGCAATAACTACGGTGTTTGTTTAGAGGTTGTTTGAAAAGTATCAGATGAAACCCATAATCTCCAAAAACCTAATCCCCCTGCCCCCCTTCCCTACCAGGGAATGGGGTTTTCAAAGCCTCTCCCCGCGTCGGGGAGAGGTTTGGAGAGGGGTCAATTTATACATTCAAAACTTTTCAAACATCCTCTTAGGGTCTATCGCAAATGACTATAATTGTGAATATATTCATCAGTGCCACTGCTTGTGTTCAAAACTTTATTTACCTTTGGTAAAATGGAGATTTAGATATGGTACAGCAACTTATACCACCGGAAATCAAACCAGAGATCATCTACCCTGATAGTGATGGCAACCCTATGTCTGATAATACCAAACAATATGAATGGATTGTTAAAATTAAAGAAAATTTAGAAATATTATTCGCCCCAAACAATGATATATTCATAGCTGGTGATTTACTTTGGTATCCTGTAGAAGGAAGTGTAAAAACCAGACAAGCACCTGATGTCATGGTGGTGTTTGGAAGACCCAAAGGTGATAGAGGTTCTTATAAACAATGGCAAGAAAATAATATTCCTCCCCAAGTGGTATTTGAAATCCTATCTCCGGGAAATAGTACCAAAGAAATGGCCAAAAAAATCCTCTTTTATCAGCGTTATCGGGTAGAAGAGTATTATATATACAATCCAGATACAATTGAATTAACAGGATTTATTCTTGAACAAGAATGTTTAGAGGCAATTGAGGATATTAATAATTGGGTCAGCCCGCGTTTAGATATACGTTTTAAACTCACAGCAGATAACTTAGAAATTTATTATCCTCATGGCGGTAAGTTTCTCACATCTGTGGAATTAAATCAACGTGTCGAAGAAGAAAAACAACGAGCCGACCAGCAACAACAACGAGCCGACCAGGAACAACAACGTGCCGACCAGCAACAACAACGTGCTGAACAAGAACAGAAAAATTATCAAGACCTATTAGCAAAATTAGCAGCTAAAGGTATTGATATCAATAATTTCTAAAAATCAGATTAAATTATATCCCCAACTTCTCAAAGAAGTCGGGGATATGAAAACCGCACCAACTAACACCAAATCCGACCACGACGAAAAGGTTTATCAGGTTCAGTTTGTTGGGCTTTTTGTTTAGCCATTTCTTGTGACCAAAAGCCGTAATCTTCTAAACCAGTAGATAATAATTTACGTTCAATTTCTGCTGTTTGTTTGGGTTCTGGTTGACTCGAATTTGCGGGGGTTTTCTTTTGTTTACTCATAATATTGATAACTCCTAAATTACACAACTGCAAGAAGATTTAATTTGCTGATAACTACGATTTTGAAATGCAGCGGGGTCATTATAATTAGCACCATGTAATAAGTCCATACGAATGCTAACTAAGTCCTCAACTCTACCATGAATGACATCAACAGACCGATGAGGATAAATAATATCTGGTCTTTTTACCGGAGGGGAAAGTTTGGGTAATCTCATAATCAATTTTAGATTGTAGGTTGGGTTGACGTATGTTACCCAACATTAAAAAACTCAACATGATTTCTCGTTCCCATACTCCGTATGGGAATGAATTCTAGAAGGCTCTGCCTTCTATTAAAGCAGAGTCAGAGCCTCTGTAACCGCATTCCCAGTCAGAGACTGGGAACGAGATAAACGAGATAAAAGACTTTATTGGGTTGCGCTGTTGCTTAACCCAACCTACCACTATTAATAAGGAGTAGACCAAGAACGGACTTCGCCCAAAGTAACAGGAATAATATCACTCACATCAATTGTAAACCGGAATAGCTTCTTCGCCCGACGACTATTTTCAGGGTCAAAGAACTTCAATTTTACATCCCAACAATCACTATCTAAACGACAGAAAGGACTTTTTTCTACAGTAATACTATCCAACTCCATACCTGTAGCCACAGCTTCCGCAAAGGTAGAAGCCGCTTGAAAAGCATTCGTAGAGGCAAAATTCAACGCCCTATCTTGGGAAGTTGTCCCCAAGTTGCGTAAATCATAATAAATACGGCTGAGGAAACTACCCAAAGTCCGACGAATAGACTCTTCTTGAGCTTCTGTAGCTTGTGCTTGTACCGTCTGAATAGCAGCCTGAACTAAGGTGTTAACCTTCCAACCATACAGTCCGCGAGTGTTGGGAACTTCAATTACAGGTACAACTTGACCAGAAAATAGTTTCACACTGCGTCCTGATAAAATACCGGGAATACTGACTCTCTCTACATAATTCTCGCTGTCTTCTGCTTGAATTTGTCCTGATAATAATTGTTGTAAAATAGCATAAACATCTCTCGCAAAAGCCCCACCTGGTTCAATTGCATAGACAGGAGTTAATTCTAAATTCAATGTCCAAATTAAGGACTTAGCCTCAGAAAGATTATCTCCTAAATAATCTACCATCTGCCGCGCATCATAAGGGTTAGCGGGAATCGCTGTTCCGTCTATTTGTACTCCCGGCATTAATTGTTTAAAAGAGTCTCTTCTGGCTTCTGAACCAAAATCGTAACCCAGTGTACCTAAAGCATACACTAAGTTAACTTCGGCGAGATCGCTGGGTGCTTGACTAGCAGTAATGTAATTAGATGTACGATTTGACATGGTAGTAAATTGAGAATTGGATGAATTTGTTAAAGGTGCGGAAGTTGTCACAGCAGGAACTACTGGGAAAAATTCAGGGGGTATAAATTCTTCCGGGCTGGGTTCTGGTTCAGCACTATTTGTAATCTCTGCACAACCGCAACCAGCAGCTTCAATACTGTCAACGGTTTCTACTGTATCTAATTCTTCGGACATTGTTCCTCCTGTAAAATATGCCAATGCACCAGAAATATTTAATTTACCTAATAAACAGCGACTAATATCGTCTGTATCCTTATCTGTGCAAGGTATAGCAGTTTCTAATAAAACCGCTCTCACCTTAGCGGGGTCGGGTTTTTCACCACGCTGAACTTGCAGACTTAGGAGTAAAGCAGCGACACCGGAAACAATGGGAGTAGCAAAGCTAGTACCACTGAGTTTTTGTGTCCCTCCCCCCGGTTTTGCCCCTAAGATGTGTTCTCCCGGTGCAAGAATGCCTTGGTTTTGATATTTTTCCCCCCAGTTACTAAAGTCTATGGGTTTACCTTGGTCATTCATTGCCCCTACTGCTAATACGGTGGGTAAAGATGCAGGAACGTGCAAACATTCGCAACCATCATTACCAGCAGCAGCGACAATTAAAACATTGTGATCTTTGCATAGTTGCACAGCCCTATCTAACCAGCCTTCTGCTTCACCATTATCAGTGAGTTGTCCAGCACTGACATTGATAATATGCGCTCCAGCATTGACGGCTTGTTCTATGGCACGAGATAGGTCTAGTTGAGAAAGTTTTCTATTATTGTCACCAAAAATAGGGACGATTAACCCTCGACATTGGGGAGCAATTCCCCGTAATTCTGAGGAATTATGTTGACCAAATATGATGCTTGCTACATGAGTTCCATGTCCAGACATAGATCCATTAGCAGTAGCTTCTCCCTGAATAAGTGTTGGCAATCTTGTTAAATTTGCTGCATTTAAGCAATCATGAGATTGATCAACCAATCCGTCGAGTATAGCTACACATATTTGTGAATCACCCTGTGTCAAGTTCCATAATTTCTGGATTTCCGTTTCAATTGAGGATTTTGGCATTTAATTTGTTAATTATCTGCTTAAACATCTATTTTGCGCCATAAATATCTATTTTATGACATTTTTATTACGATTGTGCTTCTAGAACACAAAAGTAATTCTCATACCATTCGGCTGAAATGTCAACTCAATTTACATATTTTAACTGATATAATTTTTTCTTATGTCAAAAAAAAAACGGTTTTGGTAAGTGTTTATTTTCTCCTTTGCTGTGGATGAAAATCAGTATTTACAAATACTTGACGGGAGGAGATAGTGATTTCCGCTTCACGGAAATATCAAGCAAACAGGAATGTCAATAACCTGATTTACTATAAGTAATTTTTATTGATAAGGTCTTGCGTTGAATCATAATTGGCTGTACTATCAGAATCAGGGTAGCTTCACTTAGCCTACTGATTAGTAATTGCACTTTTTATCATCTCATGGTAGGCAGTTGCATTGATTATTCTGAAAAATTCACATTAGTTAATACTAAAACTCTACCTCTCCCTAACCCTCTCCTAAGAGGAGAGGGAACAGGAAGAAACTTGAGAATTTAAAGAATTTAAAGCCTCTCTCCTACAAGGAGACAGGTTTTATATAAAGCTTCTGGTGAATCACAACTCGTTAAATTACCCTTCAACGCCAATTTAACGCCTTCACCAAACCAGTCTTCTTCACAAGGAAGAAGTTAAACGAACAAACAAAAAGGAAAACACACCATGACTAAGAAGAACATCCGCCCCCAACAAGTTGCTCCCGTAGAACGCGAAACCATCTCTACTGCTAACGATCAAAGCGGTCAGGTTACAGCCCTATATTGGATGCCCGCAAATCCTTTTGCAGGCGACGACGCGGAGTAAGTCACCCCATTCTACCACTCACCTCAAAAAATATCAAAAGTCTATTTCTACATCCCTTGGCGCACGGTTTGCCTCGATGAATTGACGGACAACCTCTGTCAGTTCGGGGGTTTATCACTGGCACGGGGGATAAGATACCTCTCCCTAACCCTCTCCTAAGAGGAGAGGGAACAGGAAAAAAACTTGAGAATTTAAAGAGTTTAAAGCCTCTCTCCTTGTAGGAGAGAGGTTTGGAGAGAGGTTTTATATAAAGCTTCTGGTGAATCACAACTCGTTAAATTACCCTTCAAAATCAATTTAACGCCTTCACCAAACCAGTCTTCTTCATCAGGAAGAAGTTAAACGAACAAACAAAAAGGAAAACACACCATGACTAAGAAGAACATCCGCCCCCAACAAGTTGCTCCCGTAGAACGCGAAACTACCTCCACTGCCAAGGATCAAAGCGGTCAAGTAAGTGGGTCAGGAGCATATGGTCAATGGCGGGTAAATCCTCCTTTTGCGGGCGACGACGCGGAGTAAGTCACCCCATTCTACCACTCACCTCAAAAAAGGTCAAAAGTCTATTTCTACATCCCTTGGCGCACGGTTTGCCTCGATGAATTGACGGACAACCTCTGTCAGTTCGGGGGTTTCCGATACCTGGCACGGGGGAGGTGGAAAACCGGACTTGGATTTTTTAGGGTTAGTGGTTGAACCCTGATTTGTGAGATGAACCCCAGCCAACAGCTTACTACCCCAGTGGCATTGGCTTGGGTTCTTCTCCTTGGGTTTATACTTTTGGCAGAAGCCTTTATACTTTTTGGCACATTCTTCTAAGCTGTTTCCTAGTCGTAAAAAAGATGTAGGTTGGGTTAAGCGACAGCGCAACCCAACAAAATTAAATCACGAAATCACCAACACGTTGGGTAACATCCCTCAACCCAACCGACACAATTTAAATAACATCCTGTAAATCCTTAAATCCTGGATATCCTGATTCAGACAAAAAAATAACAAAGAAATTCATCCCAAACATCATCTAAACTAGAATTGTAATCAACCATCGTATTTTCTATGACAATTCCCATAACTATTAACTTACCCGAAAGTTTAGCTGCTTCTATCCAGCGTCTTGGAGAAGCAACAGCGCGAGAGATATCAGACGTTTTGCTTGACACCCTAGAAATAGTATTACCTACCTTAGATAATCTCCCAGAAATGAGCATTAATTCAAATATTCCTGATATTTCCGATGAGGAAGTTCTAGAATTAGCTAATTTAAAAATGGATGTAGTGCAAAATCAACGCTTGGGAGAACTACAAGCTAAAGGAAAAAATACCGGTTTAACAGCAGGAGAACGTTATGAATTATTAATTTTAATATCCCTTTATCAAATGGGACAATTAAGAAAATCTGAAGGTTTAGCCGAAGCTGTCAAACGGGGAATAAAAACTCCTTTATCACCATGAGTTCTCTATCTGAAACCATACATAAAAAAGTGTCTGAATCAGGATATCCAGGATTAAAGGATGAACAGGATGAATACAGTAGATGTAGTTAAGCGACAGCGCAACCCAACAAAATAATCAAAATGAAATGTTGGGTAACATCCCTCAACCCAACCGACACAATTTAAATAACATCCTGTAAATCCTGGAAATCCTGGATATCCTGATTCAGACAAAGAAAATTATTAATATAACATCAAAAGCGTGAAAATCAACCAACAGCAAAATCTGTATATTGTCTCACTAAAGGTTCATGAAATGCTAAAACAATATCTGATTTTGGCACTCCTAATTTAACTAACTCATCTGCTATACCAATTTCAGTTCCATCATGTTGTATCCAAATTTTCTGATCTTTAATATCCAAATGCAAAACATATAAAAAATTAGACTTTTTACCCACAATTATAACATCAATTACAACAACACAATCAAAACCATGCCTAACCTTACCGACATCCCCGGAATTTCTCAAATTTGGACACGCACAAAAGGCGACCCCCGCGTTAAAATTGCTATCCTTGATGGTGCAGCCGACTTAGAACGCAGTTGTTTTCAAGGGGCAAAATTTAGTCAATTTAAACCCTATTGGGCAGAAGATATCGAACTTAACGATGAATACTATTATTATCTCAATTTATATTTAGATTTTAACCAACAACAAAAAGACAAAAAAGACGACCCCGACCACGATAAAGAAGAAGCGAAAAAAGAACGAGAAGCATTTTTTGCACCTTTCCCTCCAACTATTAGACAACGCATTGAATTATCCAGTCATGCTACTCACATTTCTAGCACTATCTTAGGACAACACGGCACACCTGCTCCTGGTATTGCCCCTTTGTGTACAGCATTAAATATTCCCATTTCCTTCGCTAATGATGATTTTATTTCCCCTGTGAACCTTACTCATGCTATTAATACGGCTTTGAAATGGGGAGCAAATCTGATTCATATTGCTGCTTGTCACCCTACCCAAACCGGAGTAGCACCAGATTTATTTGCCCGTGCTGTGAAACAATGTCAAGATAACAATATGTTAATTGTTGCCCCTGGTGGTAATGATAAAGGTGAATGTTGGTGTATTCCCTCTATTCTTCCTGGTGTGATTACAGTGGGTGCAATGCGAGATGATGGCCAACCGTTTAAATTTAGTAATTATGGCGGAGAATATCAAAATAAAGGGGTAATGGCTAACGGTGAAAACATTTTAGGCGCCCAACCGGGAACAGAAGAACCTATCAGACAAAAAGGTACAAGTTGCGCTGCACCCATTGTCACAGGTATTTCTGCATTATTAATGAGTCTGCAATTGCAACGAGGAGAACAACCCAACGCTGAAGCAGTGCGTCAAGCAATTTTAAATAGTGCTATTCCCTGTAACCCGGAAGAGGTGGAAGAACCAGAACGCTGTTTATTAGGTAAGTTGAATATTCCGGGAGCGTTTCAATTATTGACGGGAGAAAGGTTAGAACCTCACCCCCAACCCCTCTCCTACCAGGGAGTACAAGAACCTCACCCCCAACCCCTCTCCTCCGAGGAGAGAGGAGTAGGAATCTCTCGTTCCCAGGTTCTACCTGGGAATGCTACATTAGAGGCTCTGCCTCTCACTATACCGTCAGGCAGAGCCTTGGAGACGGCATTCCCAGTCGGAGACTGGGAACGAGAAATTCAAAGAAGTGAAATAACTCAAGGTGTCACCCCTAGTGCGGCTTCTAAATTGGTATATGCTTTAGGAACTATTGGTTATGATTTTGGTAATGAAGCCAGAAGGGACACCTTTAAACAATTAATGCCAGCAGTGAATATGGAGGGGGCAATTATCCCTGCTAATCCCTATGATAGCCGACAAATGGTTGATTACTTGTCAGCAAATCCCGCCGAAGCTAAACCTTTAATTTGGACTCTCAACCAAGAATTAACTCCTATTTATGCTTTAGAACCTGTGAGCGGTTTTGCCGCAGATATCTATGAAACCCTGATTTTGATGTTAGAGGGACAAATTCAACCAGAAAACAGTGATGATTTTGTCGAACGGGTAAGTATACCTGCAAGGTTAACAGATAGAACTGTGGAGTTATTTTCTGGTCAAGTTGTGCCTGTAATTAGTCTTACGAATACTAGGGGAATGTATGGTTGGAAAGTCAACAGTTTGGTAGATGCGGCTTTGCAAACTGTAATTACGGGAGAAACTGCACCAGCCCAAGAAATAGCTATGAGAAAGGCTTTGAGTAGTTTCTTAAATCGAGTATACTATGATTTGCAAAATTTAGGACAACTTGCTAAAGATCGGGCGTTGAATTTTTCTGTAACTAATGCTTTCCAAGCAGCTTCTAGTTTTTCTCAAGCTATTTCTACAGGGATGCAGCTTGATAGTATTGAAGTGGAAAAAAGTCCTTTTTGTCGTATTAATAGTGATTGTTGGGATGTGAAATTAAAGTTTTTTGACCCGGAAAATGGCCGCAGAGCTAAAAAGGTGTTTTTGTTTACCATTGATGTTAGCGACAGAATTCCTGTAACTTTAGGTCAAGTTCGCTCTTGGTCTGTGCGGAAGTAAGCACGTAGTCTATGCTCTGATCAATAATTTATCAAAATTGTTTATAAGAGCATCCGGTAAGCGTAAAACTCAGCGGCTTGGCTCCCTGAGATATAAGCGACACGAGGGATTCTAATCCCTGTGGTATCTTAGAATTAAATTGTGAGTAAGAACAAAAAACATATATGATCATAGTAAATTATATAAACCTATTTGGGAAGTAGCTGATGATATTATTAAAGACATTCCTGAAGAAGTCTTAGAAACACTTCCTGCTGATGGAGCAGAAAAACATGATTACTATCTTTATCAACAAAAATCCATACAATAATAGACAATAAATAATGAAAAGAGTTTTTGCAGATACATTTTATTGGATAGCGTTGATTAATAACCCACATTCCGCACCCTAAACTGTCACACAACGAAAATTGGTCGTTTGGGGATTTCAGATAGCGATCGCTATCTGAAATTTTCACAGTTTTGTATAAAAATCATCCTTTAAGGTATGAAAAAATCCGAAATTACCGATTGTGACACCAGGGGGTGCGGAAGGTGGGTTAATAAAAGTGATTCATGGTATCAGCGATTCCCACCGACGAATGATGACGGTTTTATTAGAAGGACATTTGGAATTTGACAATACTGAAAATTCTCAGTATTTGATTTTTACCAAGGATGCCAAAATAAAAACTAACTTTATCACTTCTGTGCAAGCTGTTGATAGTGCGATCGCAATTTTACCAGCCGAACAACGCAGTAAACCCGAATTTGTTCTGCAAGTAATCACCAGTTTACTAGACGCAGCCAACTCAGAATATGGTGCAGCAATTGCGAATGGCAAAATTACTGCCCCCATTGAATATCAAGATTCTCGTGGCTTTGTCGTCTATTCTCAGGAGCTATATAAAAGTATTTCTAGCCAAATGACCCAAGAATATCCTCAAGCACACAAAGCCATAGATACAGCTTTTGTGGAATTGGTGAAAGTTTGGCCTACTGCTATCCCCCCAGCGCAAGCAGTTAGCACTTCAGAAGATGTTACCAAGCTAGTGAAAACCATCGAGGAAAATACCCAAAAAGTGCGAGAAAAAACCAGCACTAAAGCACAAAGTTAGTATTTTCACACCATTGGAAGTACAGAAAAAGAAGTTTAAAATAGTAGACAAGAGAGCAAATAGTTAAAAACTAAGAGTGAGAATAGTTTGGGTTTTCAAACCCTAAAAAAAGTATAACTGCTCACTAATAATTGGTAGCTAAATACTCTCCTGATGTAATTTTGCTCAACTTAACAACTAATGCAAGAACTCGACCACCAAAAAACAATTGATATTCTCAACTCCATTATGGAATTTGAACTAGCAGGGGTAGTTCGCTACACCCATTATTCCTTAATGGTAACAGGTCCAAATCGTATACCTATTGTGGCATTCTTCAAAGCGCAAGCCACAGAATCATTACTTCATGCTCAACAAGTGGGAGAAATTCTCACAGGCTTAGAAGGACATCCTACTTTGAGAATCGCCCCAATGGAAGAAACTTTCAAACATAACGTTAAGGATATTTTGCAAGAAAGTTTATCCCATGAAAAGAAAGCTTTAGATATGTACAAAAGTCTTCTAGAAGTTGTCAACAATGCCAGTATTTATTTAGAAGAATTCAGCCGTGGTATGATCGGACAAGAAGAGATGCACAATCTCGAACTCAAGAAAATGTTACGCGATTTTAGCTAATAAAGCAGGAGTCAGGAGTCAGAATTCAGGAGAAATAAAATCTACAACTAACCACTGTACGGGCGAAGCATTTGGAGAACTATTTTTGGCAATGACTGATAATTTATCTTCCAAATGCTTCGCCCCTACTGACCACTGATAACTAACTAGTACAAGTTGGCGTAAATAACATGACCATTAAAAGCTCCGAAAATTTGATTGATTACAAGGCTTGAAAATGCTTCGTTCACTTACGCCACAGTGTACTAGTTAACATTTCCTAATTACTTAGTCATCTTTTTTCTTGCCTTTTCCCACTTTTTCCGCAAGCCCTAATTATTGATTGACAATAAACCGGGGGGAGGAGTAATTTCAACTCGACGGGTTGCTAAATCTACAACAGGAACAATTTCCATCACAAAAGGAATTAAAACTGTTTTTTGTTCCTTGTCAGTTGTCAATTCTTCGTTATTAGTGATAAAAGCAGGATCAAATTTAACTTCCAATAAATCATGACCAGAAGGTAAGATATCCACCACCGTTCCCACAAATTCCCCAGATGATTGCATAAAGACCTGCAACCCTAGCAAGTCTAACACATGAAATTCACCTTCTGCCAATTCTGGGCGATCGCTCACAGGCACAAAAAACCGACAATCACGCATATTTTCAGCTTGATGGCGATCGCTCACTCCCTGCAATTTAATCACATAAAGATTCTTATTCTCAATATATCGCCCATTTAACAACTCCACAGGTTGCAGTTCCGTTTCCCCAGGACGTAACAACCAGCGTTTTCCCGGTTCTTCAAAGCGTTCAGGAAAATCCGTATTAGGATAAACCCGCAACTCCCCAGTTAAACCTTGAGGAGAGACAATTTTGCCAATTTCCAACCAATCATCAAGATTGGGGACTGGAGAGTTTTTAACTTTTCCCCCTACTCCCGGTTCTTTGCTCCCCTGCTTCTTTTTCGCGTCTTCGTGGTTCATTAATTAGTTAATTGCTCACTTTGTCTCCATTTTACCACTTCACGTTTGTAGATTAGGTTAAATAACACTAATTTTTTAAGTAGGTGAACACAATAAAACCAATCTGTGTAAAGAAAAGTAAAATCGCCCAAACCCTCTTCACTCTTGCATGAGTGCTTCTTGCCTCTTGCCTTGCGATAACAACAATTTTTAATGCTAACCTACTTAGTTCTCTGTTCCCTCTCTCAATGAGTGAATTTAATTTTGTTAGACTATTTGTAATATAAAATACAGGGAATGCATAAAAAAATCTTAATTGTTAAATTATTTGAAAATTCGACGTAATATCACTGACAATATAATAGTATGCGAACTGAAAATTTATGATCATCCAAGAAAAAATGAAACTTTTCACTTCTGCCAAACGCGTGTTTTTACATTCAATCGTGTTATTATTCGCGTTCTGTAGTTTGCTGTTAAACGTGCCTACCGCTCTTGCTGCTTCAGTATATACCGCTCCTGTACAATATGCTGCTGCTGCAACTGCGCCAGCCCCCACCCAAACCGTTGCAGACATTGACGAACTAATTGCATATTATAGAGACCAAAAAAACGGTATTTCTCAAAACACCGAACTATCAATAGAGCAAAAAAAAGAACAGTTGAAAAACATTAATTCCGAAATTAATGCTCTGATTCAAGATAAGAAAGCTTTACTAGCTAAACAGTAATAATACAACATACCCCCGCTATGTCAATCTAACGGCTATAGCGGGGGCATGTTGTATTTTAACAATATTGTTGAAGATAATCAACATTTTTTGCGTTTTCGTGGTTCATTATCTCTTACACACTTACAGCCGCACTTTGATAAACCCGTTCAGCAACTTTTGCTAAACGCTGCATACCAATAGTAATTTCCTGATCACTACCAGTTAAACTAATTCGCAGACATTGGTGTTTGTGTTCCCAGTCCTCCTTTAAACCAGGGAAGAAACTACTACCAGGGACAAGAATTACACCCACTTTCTTTAATTCCTGGTAAAATTCCCAATCAGTCATGGGTAAATCTTGCAACCACAACCAGCCAAAAATCGCCCCTTCACCACGATGTAAGAACCAGGGTATATTCTTAGGCATTGCTGCTTCTAGGGTACTTTCTAAGACATCAAACTTTTGCTGATAGAAAGGACGAATCACATTTTCCGCGATATTTGCTAATGTACCTGATTCTATCGCTCTAGCTGCGATCGCTTGACCATATCGAGAAGAATGAATTCCCACATTGGTTTGGAAACATTCCAAAACTTGAATCAGGTTTTCATCTCCAATGGCTACCCCAATCCGTTCTCCAGGCAAACCTGCTTTTGATAAACTCATACAGTGGAGAATATTTTCCCCAAATACCGGAGTCATTTCTGTAAAATTCAAAGCTGGGAAAGGTGGTGCATAAGCCGAATCAATCAATACAGGTACATGATGGGGTGCAGCTAAATCAGTGATTTTATTTACCTCATCATTAGTTAAAACATTACCAGTTGGATTACAGGGACGGGAAAAAATCACACAACCAGTATTTTCTGTAATCGCAAGTTGATTAAAATCAGGACGATATTTAAATCTATGTGCGGCTGTATCAATATCCAGAGTAGGTTTATAAGCAACCAAAGCTTCTGGGAACAAACAAACACCACCATAGCCAGTATAATCTGGACTTAACGGCAACACAATTTCTTTCAAATTGCCATCTTCAGTATAGCCACCAAAAGCGTTAGCTGCGTAAAAATAGATAGTTTGACTACCCGCAGTAATTAAAATATTCCGCTCAGTTAAACTTAACCCATAGCGCTGGTTAAAGTCCTTAACAATTGCCTCAATTAATGGTGAATAACCTTGACTTGAACCATAACGACAAACAACTTCACCATATTCAGAACTAGCTAATAAATCTGCCGTACAATCCCGCCATAACTGTTCTACCTCTGGTAAAATCAACGGATTGCCAGCACTCAAATTATATAATTCCTGTCCCTTACTAGCTCTGAGGGTTTCATTAATATCTTTCATAATCGCTCTTACGCCAGTTAAGTTGGACATTTGAGCGCCAATTTTAGTAAGGGCAGGTTTTATCATGTTTGTTACAGACTGAATTAATCGCAAAAGTGGTTAAACCATTGACACTCTGCGGTCTAAAGACACGCAGATTCTTTAAGATCTGCTTAAAAAGGATAGTCAATTATCCTCCTAGACGCTCAAGGCAACTACCAGTACGACAGGTATTGCAATTGCGCTTACTTTTGATTTTTTTGCTGCTTTTGTGAGTCCATCAATTTTTAATGTTAAACGCTCCATGATTTACCATTGCTTATTTACCCAGGCTACGGCTATGCCGAGACGAGATAAATCAGGGGTTTCTCCTTAATAAAACACTTCTTGGCGTTGATGGTTATTCCTACTTGCTAATTAATTCTATCATGTCACGGTGAATAAATTCGCCGTTGGCACTTCCTCCACGCATCTATTGGCAAGTGGCTTCCGTGCCTTTCGTTCTATTTGGTGAATGCGATTTTAACAAAATCTGATAGTCAATAAAGCCCCACCTTCAAGAATGGGGGGTAGAAACAGCTTGATAATTTCTACCCATAACTAGCCTTATGTTACTGTTTGTCCAAGTCTTCAATAAGTTGATCAACAAAATCCCTCAACCGTTGTTGCCAGTCAGGGACGGTTTTAATTTTTTCCCTGACTCCAGGTAAAACCTTAAATTGCAAGGGTGATTTATCGTAGGCTACTTGATTTTGTGGTTTAAATTTAATCCGAGGCATTGCCAAATCCTAATATATCTGATATACTAGATATCATAGCACAACATTGAAGGTCGAATCAATGCTTTTATCATTCAAAACCGCGTTAATTCCAAATAACGGACAGGTTACAGCTTTTCGTAAAGCATCTGGAGTAGCTAGACACGCTTACAACTGGGCAAATGCTCAAGTTATAGATATCTTAGCTACTCAAAAAGAAGGCGAAAAACTTAAATTACCATCAGCGATTGACTTGCATAAAAAGTTAGTTGCACAAGGTAAAATCTAAGCATATTTGGTATTACGAAGTTAATAAAAATGTCCCACAGAAAGCGTTAACCGATTTACGCCAAGCATGGGACAGGTGTTTTTCCAAAACATCGAAACAACCTCGATTTAAAAAGAAAGGAAAACACGATTCTTTCTATTTAGAGTCAGGAACTAAGGCGAAACCAGCAATTAAAAATGATAGTAAAAGAATTAAATTACCGTCAATTGGCTGGGTACGTTTAGCAGAACCTTTACCGATTACAGTAACTCATAATTGCGTGATTTCTAGACAGGCTGATAAATGGTTTATTTCTGTTAAATACGAAGTTGAAAAACCTCCTATACTTGCAGACAGACCGACCATTGGTGTTGACATTGGTATCAAAGAATTAGCAGTTTGCAGTAATGGTGAAGTATTCGAGAATCCTAAAGCCTACCGCCATAAGAGTAAACGCATGAAACGTTTACAGCGTAGTGTGAGCAGGAAACTAAAGGGGTCTAATAATCGCAAAAAAGCTGTGAGAAAATTGGCTAAATTACACGCCAAAGTTTCTAATATTCGCAAGGATTCTATTCACAAATTAACCTACTATCTAGCTAAAAACCACAGCATAATTAAGATAGAAGATTTGCACGTTAAGGCATTTTTAAAGAACCACAAATTAGCAGGTGCAATTGCAGATTGTGGGATGTATGAATTTAAAAGGCAATTAGAGTACAAAACTGAGAAATTCGGGAGTGAACTAATCCTTGTGGATAGGTTCTTTCCTAGTTCCCAAATATGCTCTAATTGCGGTAATCATCGTCATAAAATGCCATTAAAAAACCGCGTTTATATTTGTCCTGATTGTGGCTATAAAGCTGACAGGGACTTAAATGCAGCGCGTAATATTGACCGATGGTTTGTGGATATTTTTATCCCTGTAGCGTAGCGGTTCCTTTTAGGAACTACGGTCAGAAACGGTAAGTTCTACCGAGATTGCCTGTGGAGCGGAAAAACCTCTTAGAAGCCATTCTCAGACCGTGATGAAGCAGGAAGTAAACACTAAGGTTATCGCTGTCCAGATGTGTCTAGACTTTGGTAATTTTGGGTAAGTTTTATAGAACGGATTTCTCTTGTATTAGGTACTAATGTACTATATGCTGGGTGAGTTAACAAGCAATTATTTAGGCTTGCTGATAGTCCCCGCCCTATAGAGGGATGGGGATTATTGTTTCTTTGAAAACGGATTTTATGATGTGGGTGGCTGTTCTGGGAACATACACTTATCAGAGTCGCAACCACTGGGTCCTGCTTCTGATAATTCTCCCAAGTCGTAACGACTTAGCGCCCCACAGAAATCATCTGTTCTGCGTCGGGCTTTGACTTCTTTAGATAAGCGTTCATAAGTGGCTTTGTCTATGGGTTCAAAGGGAAGACGGGGGAATGATTGCAAATCGTCAAACCGGGCTAACAGCGCGGCAGAAATATAGCCTTCATCATTTTGGATAGCTTCATAGATGCGTGTTCCCAATAATTCAACTTCCTCAGAACGGAGTTCTAGGGTGGCTGAGGTGTTATGGGTGACGTAATGACTTTGGACTTGCATCACAAAATCTAGTTGGGCTAAAACGGAAAACTGAGATACATCAATGACATCAGCACCGGGTAAATCAGCCCAAGATACAGCGACGGGTATTTCTACTAACCATTCTGTACAGCGAGGATCAAAAGGATCATTAAGTAAGTTGCCGTTTTCATCTTTGTCAGATTGGGAAGGGATGACGTTGTAACCATAATCTATACAAGCTAGGGCTACGGGGTCATTTTTGCCAAAGGTAATCCGACGAATGAATCTTTGAGCTTTGGGGGGATGCCAACCGGGAGATGCCCCTGTTAAGAGGGATTTGGTGCCGGCTGGTTGCACGGTAGTACACCGGTTGGGGCGTTTGATCTGATGGCGATCGCAATATTCCCACACTACTTTATGAACTACATCTTTCCAGAAGTTGAGATATTTTTGTTCACCACGTTTAAAAATCAGTCCTTCAGGAGTTTCGGGTCTTCCTGCTTCCCACCAGCGTAACCAATCTGTCCCAAAAGCATGAACAAAGAAGTCAAATAAACCGGTAAATGATACACCGACAATGGGATCAAGTTCCCGGCTGTATTGATAGCGGGGTTCGAGAAATTGGTGATTTAACAGGGCGACGACGGAAAGCGCCCCAGCGGTAAATGCCTCTTCTTGTTCTTTGTAGTTGTCGGGATCGAGTTGGTTTAAGTGTACCTCGGACAAATTACAGTGAAAATTGCTACCAATAATTTCTCCGCACGGATTTAAACCAAACCTACCTATTCTATGTTCTAGCTCATCAGCATCAATTTCAGGATAGTATTCTTTTATCCAATACTTGGCTTTTTCTTGCTCGTAAGCTTGCAAAAAGTCTTTTTTAAGTTCTGGTGTATTTAATAAATCAGCATTAGCTCTAGCAACTGCTTCACCAGCCCATTGAATTGCTCCTTCACCGCTGTAATATTGTTTTTGAACAGCAGCAATAGATTCTTCTAGAGTTGGTTTACGATGAAATACTCTTGTATGGTTGGACATCCGCAAAGAATCACGCTCTGGATCTATGCGCCAGTTGCCTTCTGTGTCTTGTTGCCAGAGGTTATCTTTGGCAGTTGCGCCTTGCTCATCTTCAGAAAGGAATTGTCTCATCCCGGCACTGTTAGAAACTAAAATGCCTTCGCAGACAAATTCGTGAACAGTCGCAACTTCAATATCATAAGTAGGTGCAGAGCGTACATTTAGCTCTACACCTAAAACCTTGACTGGTACTAAATCAGTAGCTTCAGGAATATATTTTTTCAGGGTGGGGAGTATCATTTGTTGATGAATAGCACCCCAGTGATATTGAGTGGTGTTAATAATAGGGCGAACCATAGCTTTCGGGAAGCCGTGGTCTTTAAATGATTTGGGAGTCTGACGTTTCTGGCTAGAAAACTGAAGGGAATATTTTTCAAAGCAGTTTTCAACAGATTGATATGCTGCTGCACCAACTGTTACTAGTTCGCCTTCCCATTTGCCCGTTCGCTTGCGAATTGAACTACACATCCGGGTTGTAATTCCCAGGGATGCGTAAAGTGCTTGAATTTGCTGTAAAAATCGCTGGTGAACTGAAGCTACTAAAACTCCTTGAGAATGACACCCATCAGCGTCAGCAAGACCAGCTAAGTAAGCTTTACGAATGTCGGCTTTAGCCAACAGAATGCAATCAGGAATATTTAATGGCTGGAATGCTTGTTTGAATGACTTGAGATATTGATTTAAGGCTGATGAGTTAAATTGTAGCTCGTAGGCTTTGGTTCGGCACTGTTCGGGAGTCCGCAGTGTGTGAGTTTCTAAACCAAAGTCGCTCCCAACAGCAATTAAACGTTCCAAAATATTGGGGCTATCTTCATGAACTCGAAATCTAACTCTTGATCCATCAGAACTAACTGAACCATCACCATGCAAATAGCCGATGAAGTAAGCAACATCAGGAGTTAATGCAGGAACAGTAATTTTCTTGGTTTTACCTTCGACTTTACCCCGAAACTCAGGCAGTTCAGTGGGTGTACCGGGTATAGTTTGTGGCACGAATATCAAGCGATCGCCTGATTGCAAATCCTGAGCTTTAACCATTTTATAATTGCCGTACACATCCGTGAAAACGGCAACTTTGTGATCGGCTGTACATTCAAAGCTACCATCTTGAGTTTGAATTCGGCAGAGAGATTGTTCACCTTGAATAAAGAAGTTAGTAACAGGATAAAAACCCTTGCTGGTGAGAACGCGATCGCCTACACGCACCTTAGCAATGGGAACTAAGCCTGATTCTGTATGAACTAAGGCTTCTTCAGGAAGACAGCGCCGAATATTTCCTGCAACAATTGTGACAGCAGCTTCATCAATTAATAAGCAGCATTCAACTGAGTTTAATTGTCTGCCTATTGCCTTATTGAGAATAGAGGCGCAACGCTGATACAATCCAGGTAATTTTACAGGGTTAGCCATGCCGCCAAAACCTTTGAGGGTTTCCCCAGATTGGCGCACATCGCTAATATCAACAATTACCTGAATGTCACCTGTAAAGCGTTCATCCGTCGAAAGTTCTAAAAGAGTTTGATAGGATTTTACCCAACCTTCCCGGCTGTCTCCAACGTGGATAGTAGCGGTGTTAGCTTCTATATGGGTTTGTGTAAATTCACGCCGCTGTGCTTGGGGTGTGCTGCCAATTTCACCTTTAATGGTAATGTTTAGGCGATTACGGATAGAAGGCAGTTGATTAATATACTGAGGTTCGATGATAGCACCTGTACCACAGCCCATCATGGCTAGGTCCATCATCAATCCAAAGGCATTCCAGTCTATAAGGTTGGTAGAGGTACAGTTATAAGCACCGGAGAAGTTTTTGGGTTTGGTTAACCAATTTGTACCACCAACCCACATCCAGCGCCCACTGGGGAGGGATTTCATGTTTCGCTGCATCTTGTCTAAAATGGCAGCTTCTTCACGGGTGAGTTTTCCCAGTTCCACTAAACCGCGTAAAGTGCGATCGCATACCTGATCCCATGTTTCTCTCAAACCTGCATCTGTCCGACGGCTGTAGGTTCTAAAAAACACTGGATTGGCTGCTGGAGCAGATTCTGGAAAAGTTGCACCCTGACGTTGACGTATGACTCCTACGTCGTCACGCAGGCTATCAAGTTCTTGAAGCATAATTTGAGTATGATTTTTTATGGACAAACTATGACTATACGCCAAGTAGATTTAGGATTAAAGATTGAAAAATTTACCACTTTGCGCTATAGCTGAGTTTGTGTCAATTATAACTATATTTTTGTTTTTTGTTTAAGTATAAGACCCTGACAGTGCATTATCAGGGTATTAGAATCTCAAAGTTTTAGTGTCAGGTTTCGCGGAATGGGGTATCTGTGTAATACTGCTGTTTGTGTAATTTTTGCGTTGACTATTCATCAAGCAGAGATAGCAAGTAAAGATGCCAATTCATTTGTATTAGTTACAACTTGATTTAATTGCTCACTGAAATAGATAACTTCATAATTAGGTGCAAGTTCTTTTTGCAGTTGTTTCCACAAACTAATTCCTTCTTGTTCAAAAGCTGCTGCTGCTTCTGGACTCAAATCTGGTGAATTACCAGGATCTTGCCAATTTAATGTGGCATTATAAGCAGTTGCCCATTTTCTTAAATGGTTAATGGTTTCTTGGCTGAGGGGCAGTTTTGCTGGATCGATGTTACCAACTTTATCAGCATCTGCCCACCATAAAGGGTCGCACCCATAATCAGCCATTAGTTTAATTTTTATTGCCATAGCTACTACGGTGGAATTATGGTAATGAGGCTGGATTAGCTCCAACTATATAACCATTATCGCCTACTGTCACTGCTATATACTGCTTTTTTCCATTAAAATTTACTTCATAGATTTCTCTTCGAGGTTCTACTGTTCCTTGATAACCAAGAAATTTCCCACTGGTTACAGCAGCCATAACAACATCGGCAATTTCATCTTCAGAAATTCCCCGTTTGGCAAAGTCTTCTTGATGTTTATCCAAAATGTGTAATAGTCCACTTCCTCTTTTACCAGGTTTTCCTTCTTCTAAAAAGACTATTTTGCCATCATCTTGTTTAGCAATCTTGACTATTTTTTCAGGTGTATGTTTAATGCCAAGTTGAGCAAGTTCAGAAATCAAGACTAATTTTTCAGCACTATTCATTTACATATCTCCTGAAACTAAGGATAAGTTTTGTTCAACTAAACCGCGTAAAGTGCGATCGCATACCTGTTCCCATGTTTCTCTTAAACCAGACTCTTTAAGACGGTTGTAGGTTCTAAAAAACACCAGATTGGCTGCTGGGGCAGATTCTGGAAATGTTGCACGTTGACGTTTAAGTTGTCGAAGCATGATAAAGTATGATTGCTTATGGACAAACTATGACTATACGCCAAGTAAATTGAGGATTAAAGATTGAAAATTTTCCCACTTTATGCTGTAGCTTAATATGTGTTAATTGTAACTATATCTTTGTTTTTTGTTTAAATATAAAACCCTGAAAGTACATTGCCAGGATAGTAGAGTCTCAAAGTTTTACCTATAGGTTTAGGAAAATAGGTTCTCTGTGTAATACTGTCATTTGTTTAATTTTTTCATTAACTTGTATTAACTAAAACGTAAATTAAAAATGTCCCTACCACCTTGGCGAAGTCTTATTACCCGCGCCCTACATAAAAACCGCACTCTAGCTTATTCCCGCTATGTCCAACTAGCAACGGTGCGAGAAAACGGTTTTCCTGCTAATCGTACCGTCGTATTTCGCGGCTTTCTAGACGATACCAATCAGCTAAAATTTATCACGGATATCCGTAGTGAAAAAGCTGAACAAATAGCAAAACAACCAGCAGCGGAAATTTGCTGGTATTTTCCTAACACCAGAGAACAATTTCGGATTAGTGGAGAATTAATATTAGTAAGTGCTGATTCTCACCCACATTTACAACCTGCGAGAATTAAAATGTGGCAAGAATTAAGTGATGCAGCTAGATTACAATTTGCTTGGCCTGTTCCTGGTGACATGAGAGTACAAACACCAGAAGCTTTTACACCACCAGCACCAGACAATATTCAACCATTAGAAAATTTTTGTTTATTATTACTTGAACCAGTAAAAGTAGATCATTTAGAATTGCGGGGTGAACCACAAAATAGATGGGTTTATCAGGTTGATGATAATGGAGTGTGGTTAATCATGGATATTAATCCTTAATCTTTCGTGGTTTCAGTCCTCTTGCAGGCATTAGGTAAGTTGAAACTTTGCTAATGGAACTGTCTCTCTTAAATTTTCCCTTGTAGTTTGTTTGCTTCCGTCCATAAAACTTGAACTTGCTTTACCGGCAAGCAGTTGTTGATTATATCATTATTGTGGCAATAATCGGCGATGTAGGCAGCGGTTATATAACTACTGAAAACCATCAAGTGTCCGTCTTCTGTGAGAACAGCAGATTCTGATTTTTTCTCTTGATCACTAAACTCGATGTTGTTCACAACAATAAACGTTTCGTCAGACATCTCTAGCGCGATATATTTTTTTTCTACTCCTTTAACAATTTCGGTTATTCCATGATTGGTGGAGATAGCCTCTATATCATCAGATTCATAATCTCCGTATTCCGAAATAAGGTTAAAACAAAACTTAGACATGATTTCTTGAGCATTGTAATGGGAATATCTTACTTGATTATTCATTTTGGCGGCAACTTCATTACACCACCCCAAAACTTGACAAGCATATTCGATAGAAGCATGAACACTGACTATTCTTGCTAATACATAATCATTAGGGATTTTTAAGAATATAGCGTGAGCGTCGCTGAGTGTTGACTTACGAAGAAAACACTCTAATTTAGATTTTCCATAATTAGGATCTAATCTTGCTCTACGTTTAGCTTCACCCATTTTATTCATATCTCCTTATGAGGCTCTTAGAGGATGTTTAAAAAGTCTAATTTAGGCTCTTCGCAAGGGCGACTAAAAGTCGCGGAACCACACAGAGAGAACCCTATTTTGTGGGTTTAAAATTCTTGATGTTTCATAAGTCCATGCAGGTGGACTTTGCTTATATAGTAGCGAACTTTATTCGCCCAAAACTTTTCAAACATCCCCTTAGATTCCTGCACCATCAAAGAATTCCTGAATCTGTTTATCTCTGATATTACAAAAATTGTGTTCTTTTGGTAATTCATCTTCTGGAAGGAATTTACCCACTAAAACCGGAGTTTTTGAGGAAGTTTGCAAAGCTTGGATTTGTGCTTCTAAGGCTTCAATACGGTCAACTAAGGCACGAATTACTTGGGCTTCGGAGTCTGGTAAATTGCTGTGTTCTAGAGGTGCAACCCGGACTCCTGAACGGTAGATAATGCGACCAGGAACACCGACAACGGTACAACTAGATGGTACATCTCTCAACACCACTGAACCGGCACCAATGCGGACATTATCACCAATTTCGATATTTCCTAAAACTTTTGCACCGGCACCAACGACGACATTTTCGCCTAATGTGGGGTGACGTTTACCGCTTTCTTTACCTGTTCCCCCCAGGGTGACACCTTGATAAATCAGCGCGTAGTTACCGATAATGGCTGTTTCCCCAATTACTACTCCCATTCCGTGATCAATAAATACGCCTTCACCAATTGTAGCCCCTGGGTGAATTTCTACACCTGTTAAAAACCGGGCAATGTGAGAAATCAAGCGGGGGAAAAAGGGAAGACCAAGACGACGCAACCAGTGTGCAAAGCGGTGGAAAACTAGGGCTTGCAAACCTGGATAGCAAAACAAAACCTCCAACCAATTCCGGGCTGCGGGGTCACGTTCAAAGATGATGCGAAAATCGGTACGGAGTCTAGAGAACATTGAGATAGTACCCTTGATAGCACAACAAGCTACTCTCTCATATTATCGTGACTTGGTAATTAGGGCTTGGTAATTGGTGATTGGTAATTGGTGATTGGTAATTGGTAATTGGTAATTGGGGACTCAATCATCTATGCCTTTATGCCTTAGATACTAAGGCTTCTGAACTGTTAAAGTGTAGTTAATTCTGAATTCTGAACTGCTTTGATTTTTTAATGCAGTTGTAAGAATACTCCGCCTTTGAGTGTTCCTGGTTCGCTGCTATAACTACTGACTGTCAGGGATTTTAAATTATCAAAAAGTGGCTTACCTAACACTTCTGCAAGTTTAAGCAAGGGTAGTTGACGTTTGAGAAGATTTTGACTATTTTCCCAGTCTAGATAAATATACCCTTGGTTGGGTTGGGGAATTGTCGCAATACTATTTTTAAATTGGGGATTTTCTAGGAGAGATTTTTGCTTTTGACTCAAAACTGCTGTTAGCGTCTTTAAATCAGAACTGAAAATTTCATAATTATCTAAGGTTGTATGCACTCCTTTAACTTTTGTGTCAACATTAATAGATGTGTTATTTTCACTTGTAGCTGTAATTTTTGTCCAAGCTGCTATTTTTTGTTGATCTAAAGTTAGGGAACTAAGGTTAAAACCACTTCTACTGGCAATATTATTTAAATGTGTGATTCCTGCTGCTAATTCTGGGTTTTTTTCGATAACAAATAACCAATTAGGGGTTGTATTTTCTGAATTGGGTAATAAGGCTAAAGCGTATTCTCCTGTTATCCAATTGAAAATATCTTCGCTAAAGTTTAAATTCCAATTGTTTTGGATTTTTACGAAGGGTTGTAGTAATCGAGAAATCCCTTCTTCACTAGAACCGTAAATGCTTGCTGTTACTTGTTTCCACAGTTTTGCTATATCGCTATTACCTAATTTATTCAAATTTGTGCCAGCGATCGCTAAAGCTGTTGATTCTGGAATATACTGTAATGCTCCTACAGATTGAGATAGGGGTAAAGATGAAGGTACAACTGGGGAATTTGTTAAAAATGTACTTTCTGTGAGCAACCCTTGGGAATTTAAAACGAAGGAGAGAATTTGGCTATTATAAGTTGATTCTGCCAATTCTAATCCTTGCCATTTACCAACTTCTGGTAAATTCAAGAAAGTTACAGCTACAGCATTTTTAGAGATTTGTTGAGCAGCTTTTTGATATTCTAGAGAACTAATTAAGTTTAAATCTGGTGCTTGTAAATTATTAATTGCTTCTTTGATAACTTGAGGATGATTAGCCAGCAAAACAAAATTATTAACAACTGCACCTGCTAAACTATTTTGGTTTTTTAAGTCTGGTGCATATTCGGAATTATCAGAAATAACCTTGACACCTTTGTAACGTTCAATTCCTAAATTAGTCCCACTAAAAGCCCGGTTAGAAAATAATAATTCCAAAAACTCACGGCTTTTCTCTGGTTTTGTAGTTGCAAGTGCCATTAAATACCCGGTTTGTAGTCCGTTGTCTGGATCACGGTCTATATCTATGGTAGTTGCAGCTAGGGTAATTTCATCACCCAACCAGGGTTTAAGATCATTTGAATAATCTATATTATTTTTTGTCAATAGACTATTTTTGAGTCGAGAAAATTCTCCTTTTGCTGCTATTGTCTGTAACCCGTCGGGATTGACCAATAATGATACCATTGCTGGTGAAGACTTGGAGACAAATATAGCCGCAGCGGGTTGAGAGTTGCGAACGACAAGACTAACTGGACTTTTCCCCGAAAACCAGGAGAATTTAGCTACACAAACTAGCATAAGCGTGATTATGCCAGCTATAAGGAAACCAAGTTTAATATTTTTTGTTACGTGTTGACTGTTCACATTCTTTATATTTTTTAGTTTTTCTGCAAACATGAATAGTATAGAATTTTTTAGAAAAACTGCATGACAAATACATCATTTGATCAACCCTTTTCCGAAATTACTGTTGAGGAACTAGCCAAACGTCTTTCCAGTAATGAAGGAACGCTTCAGTTAATAGATGTGCGTGAACCCCAGGAAATTGCTTTATCACGGCTAGATGGTTTTGTCAATCTTCCTTTGAGTGAATATGAGCAATGGAGTGAACAAGTGCCTATCCGCTTTGATATTCATGCAGAAACTCTTGTTCTCTGTCATCATGGTATCCGCTCTGCTCAGATGTGTGGGTGGTTAGTTACTCAAGGATTTACAAATGTTAAAAATATTAAGGGTGGAATTTCCGCTTATTCGATTTTAGTTGATCCTTCTGTGCCACAATATTAGGGAATAGTAGGGGCGCAGGAATTATCTGCGCTCAAAGTTCAAATTCATCGAGTTTAACTCTCTTCTAAAGGTCGTTCTAAGATTAATTTATAATATCCAAAAGCTTCCCCTTTAGGACTGACAGTAAAAGGCATTAAAAGACCAGCGATTGAATTTCTAATTAAATATTTAGGTAACAAATAAATAAGTATTTTCACTTGCCAAGACAAGGAAAAAAGTTTCCAGGATAATTTTTGTAATTTTAATAATGTCGGCTGAATTGCTAAAGAAATATCTTCAATAGTTTGAATTTGAAAGCCAATTGATTGGACGATAGCATTCCAATCATTAATTTCTGAAAATCCATGACGAACTGCCATTGATATTTCTACAAGTTGAGTTGCGGTTTGCAGTAATTTAGGGAGTTGTGTAAACTTAATTTTACGATAACCATCGAAGATAATTAATTGTCCACCTGGACGCAGCACCCGAAAAATTTCTGCCAGTGGTGTTTCTGCTTCAGAGGCGTGACATAAACACTCAAAGGCAAAAACAATATCAAAGGATTGATCTAAAAAGTTTAGGCGATTAAAGTTACCTTCTTGAAAAGATAGATTAGAAAATTTATCGGCTTTGCGACGTGCTATTTTAATATGCGATGGTGTTAAATCAATGCCAGTGAAATGTACTTCTGGATACTGCTGGGCTAAAAAACAGCTATTAAATCCTTTACCACATCCTAATTCTAAAACGGTCTTGGCATCAAGTTTACGAATTTGTTCAGCAACTACTCGTGGTTGAGCATAATAACCATCTGGATCAAATATACCATCAGGGTTTAATGCCATGTGGATAGCATCTTGTCCAGAGTGATAGATTTGATAACCCCACTCGCTTTGGGTGTAGTAAGATATGGTGGCATCTGCATCAAATTCTTTTAAAACAGCCTCACAATCAAAAAGCCCGTCAATTTTGGCGATCGCATCTGCTAAAGTTAGTTGACTAGTCTGTGGAGCATACTCTGGTTTTGATCCCCCAGTCAGTAGTTTAATAATGATATTTTTCAAGAATTTATTTGCTGCCATATAGCGGTTTTCGCTTGAGTGAGATACAATCAAATGTACTATACAGGGAAACCGAGTAATCTTTATTATCATAAATGAAACCATATTCTCTAGACTTACGACAGAAAATTATCGAAACTTATGAAC